>Ga0209577_10002440_pt1 | contig 17905 bp, 21 predicted proteins | sample GraSoiAngelo_109_FD_185874 | JGI IMG/M metagenome (GOLD analysis project Ga0209577, IMG submission 185874) | Grasslands soil microbial communities from the Angelo Coastal Reserve, California, USA - 14_0903_12_20cm (SPAdes) (version 2) | ecosystem: Environmental > Terrestrial > Soil > Grasslands...
GACGCCTGCCGGGCGCTCGCCGACCATAGCGGCCCGGGCTTCGTAGCGCGCATGAACCAGCGCGCTTTCACGCTCGGTCTGCGCAACACCCATTTCGTCGACCCCTGCGGGCACGATCGGCCCGGGCAGTACTCGACTGCGGCCGACCTCGCGCGGCTAGCCGAGCAGGTGCTGCAACACGCCGAATACCGCAGCCTCGCGAGCATCGATGCGACCACCATCCGCACGCTCGACAGCCGGCGGCGCTTTTACCTGCGCAACACCAACGCGCTCATCGGCCACTATCCCGGCGCCATCGGCGTCAAGACCGGCACCACCGGCATGGCGGGCTACTGCGTGATCGTGGCCGCCGAGCGCAACGGCTCGCGCGTGATCGTCGTGCTCCTCAACTCGCCGCGCCGCTGGGCCGTGACGCCCCGGCTTCTCGACACCGCCTTCGCCACGCCGCTCTAGGCGGCTTTTTGCATTTGAAAGGATACGCGCGTATCCTTTCATTTGATGAAACCGCCCCGCACCGCTGCCAGGCCCGTACCGGCGCCCGACGCGGTGCTGACCAAGGCGCTCCTGCGCGCGACCGAGCTCCTCGGGCTCTCCAGCGCCGTACTGGCGCGCGTGCTCGGCGTCAGCGAGGCGAGCGTTTCGCGCCTGACGAGCGGCGCGCGCACGGTCGACCCGCAAAGCAAGGAGGGCGAGCTCGCCCTGCTCCTCGTGCGCGTGTACCGTTCTCTGGATGCCCTGGTCGGCACGGACGCGACGCAGCGGCATGCCTGGCTGCATGGCCACAATCGGGCGCTCAACGCCCGGCCGATCGACCTCGTCCAGCGCGCCGACGGCCTGGTGAACGTCGTCGCCTATCTCGATGCGATGCGCGCGCCGGCGTGACGCCTTGGAAGGCGGCGTGGTTTGAGACAGGCGTGCGCGCCAGAAGCGCGGCGCTGTGGCGCGGCGTAGAGGCGCAGCACATCGTCTCGACCATGCGGCTTGCCGACAATGCCGCCGAGCAGCGCGTGCTCGAAGAACTCCTCGAGACGAGCAAGCCTGCGGTGCCCCCGGACGCGGCGAGCCAGCACTACCTCCTCTTCACGCCGTTTCGCTATCGGTCGCCCGTTGCCTCGCGCTTTCGCCGCGCGCACGATGCCGGCGTCTGGTATGGCGCTGAAGAGTTGCGCACCGCCTGCGGCGAGGTGGCGTACTGGAAATGGCGCTTCCTCATGGATAGCGAGCCGCTGCGCGCATCCGCGCTGCATACCGAGCACACGTTCTTTCAAGCGAAAGTGCGCGGGCGCTGCGCCGATCTTACCCAGCCGCCGTGGAGCGGCGCGACGCGCGCGTGGACGCACAAGAGCGATTTCGCCGCCTGCCAGGCGCTCGCGGTCGAGGCCCGGTTGCGCGAGCTCGGCTGGATCCGCTACGCGGCGGTGCGCGTGGCGGGTGGCAGTTGCGGCGCGGTTCTCAAACCTCAGGCTCTCTTGCTCGCCGAGCCCTTCGAACAACAGACCTGGGCCTGCAAGACCACGGCCGCGGGCGCATGGCTGCAACGTGCGGGCGGCCCGCGCTACGACTTCGCTGCCGCAGATTGGTAGCACAGCCAGATGCGCTTCATCCCTCACAGTGCGGAGAGATAGCGCGCGAAGGCGTTGCGTTCGCGCTCGCTCAGCATTTGCATGAATTTCGGCATATCTAGGTTGTTGGTTCGCTCCTCGGTGGCAAAGGCGCGCATTGCCGCAATCAGATACTCATAACTGAGCCCGGCCAGCCGCGGTGCCGGCATGCCACCCTGAAAGTTCGGCTGATGACAGGCCTGACACTGGGCGATGCCTTTCGGCGGCGACGGAGTTTTTGCAGATGCGCGCCGCACCGGCCACGGCTTGGCTGCAAAATAGGCGGCGATCTTGCGCAGATCGCCCTCGGTCAGGCCTTTGGCGAGCGGCGACATGACCGCGCTCTCGCGCTCGCCGTTCCGAAAGTCGCGCAACTGCTTCATGAGGTAGCTCTGATCCTGACCCCAGATGACAGGAATGGTCTTGGGGTCGGTAGGAACGCCGTTGTCGCCATGGCATGCCGCACAGGGCTGCGCTTTCGCCTCGATCTCATCCGCCGCATGCGCCGGTGGGATGGCGAGCGCAATGCCGATCCCAACTCCGAAAATCGCCAAAACGAAGCGTGTGAACATGACCATGTTTCTCCTCCCGCGGGCCCGTGCACGGCAACGATGCGCGTATGTAAGCAAAGCCGAGCGCCCGGCGCAACACAAGTGTGGCAGGATGCCGTGGTTTTCATCAGGAGAGCCCTATGCGCGCCAAACTGATGTGGACCCTTGCCGTCGCCGCGATGGTCTTCCCGCCGGTCAGCAACGCCATCCAGGTTCAAAGTGATGCTGCGCTCACCGGCATCGTCAGTTCCGAGGTCGAAGGCAAGATGGAGGGCGTCGTCGTCACTGCCCACCGGGCCAAATCGATCGTACAGGTCAGCGTCACCACGGACGCGCAGGGCCGCTACAGCTTTCCTCGGAACCGCTTGCAGCCGGGCGAATACACACTCAGCATCCGCGCCGCCGGCTACGACATCGACTCTTCAGCCAAGGCGACCATAAACGGAAAAGCCGCGACCGCCGACATCAAGCTGAAGAAAACGAAGAATCTCGCCGGGCAGCTCACCAACGCCGAGTGGATGATGAGCATCCCCGGTACCGAAGAGCAGAAGGCGGGGCTGCTCGATTGCGTCGGCTGCCACACGCTGGAACGCGTCGTGCGCTCAACCCACGATTCCGACGAGTGGACGCAAGTGATCAGTCGCATGAGAGGCTACGGCGCCGTAAGCCAGCCGATCAAGCCCCAACCCATGCTCGATCGGGCTCGCGCGGGAACACCAGAGCAATATCGGAAGCTCGCCGACTATCTTGCGACCATCAATCTGAGCGCGGTGGACCAGTGGCCCTACGAACTGAAGACGCTGCCGCGCCCCAAAGGTCGTGACACGCGCGCCATCGTCACCCAGTACGACGTGGTGCGGCCGACGAGCGAGCCGCACGACGTGCTGGTCGATAAGGAAGGCAAGGTCTGGTACACGGATTTCGGCGAGATGTTCATCGGCAAGTTCGATCCGAAGACGCTCAAGCTCGTCGAATATCCGATCAAGAAGTTCAAGGAAAAAGCGCCGACCGGACTGCTAAGCATCGAGTTTGATCACGAAGGCAAGATCTGGTTCGACACGATGTATCAAGGCTCGCTCGGCTGCCTCGATCCCCAGACCGGCAAGATCGCCTATTACCCGCTACCGCCGGAATACAACGACGACACCGTGCAGCTCAACTTCACGGGCTTGCGCTACGACGTCGATGGAAAGGTCTGGACGAAGAGCGTCGGCACGCAGCACATCTTCCGGCTCGATCTGAAGACCGGCAAATGGGAGCGCTTCCACCCGACCGACTACCTGCCGGAGGGCGCACCCAAGCACGCCACCATCTACCAGGTGATTTCAGACTCGCAAAATAATCTGTGGATGGCCGAATTCGTCGCCGGCCATCTCGGCAAGATCGACGCCAAAACGACCAAAGTGACATGGTATCCGGTGCCCACACCGAACGCTCGCGCGCGCCGCATGGTCATCGACGACCAGGACCGCATCACGGTGACGGAATATCGGGGCAACAAAATCGCCGTGTTCGACACCCGGTCAGAAAAATTCACGGAATATGATTTGCCGGCCCGCACGTATCCGTACCGGGCCAATTTCGACAAGAACGGCGAAATCTGGGCCTCGACCATGCACACCGACCGGGTCGTGCGCCTCGATCCCAAGACCGGCAACGCCGTGCAATATCTGATGCCGTCCGACACCAACATGCGCACGGTGTTCGTCGACAACTCGACGACGCCGGTGACGTTCTGGGTCGGCAGCAACCACGACCACCGGCTCGTGAAGGTAGAGCCACTCGACTGAACTGCGACGCCGTCAACGCTTTGGCGCACGTTCCAACGTTTAGCGCGTGAGCCAGCCGCGCGCGCGCAGCGTGAGCGCGACGTAACGAAAAATAAGCGAACGTTGAATCCGACAATCCGTCGGCCCACGCGGACGTCTTGGCGATGCTTTGAATCCGCTTGAACTGCGAGTGCAGTTGCTCCAGTTCGTCGTCTGAAAGCTCCTCCAAGTGGGCGAGCCTGTTCCGCGCGCCTTCCACAGTGGTATGCGGCGATTCTTTGAACGCAATCGCCGGGGAACGCAGGTCGCGAATCCGAGAAACCTGCAAGCGATGATTTGATATTGTTCGGCCAGGCGATCCGGGTTAATGTCTGCCCGTCCGGACCGCCGCGTCCGACACGCATCACACAAAAACACGCCGGAGGATGACGTCGCATACCTATGTGATTCGCTTGTCAGGGGAGTGTGTGATGAAGAAAAGCATCATTGCTGCAGCGTGGTTCGCCTGTTCCTTTTCGTTTCTCGCCGCCGACGCGGCGCTCGCCGATGATTCGTTCATCCTCGCGACCGGGCGCCGTGACCCACGCATCTACGCCATCGACCTCAAAGCTGCGCTCAGCCCGCAAAACAACAACACGCCGAACGCCATCGTCAGCCGCTCCAAGGTGCTGCCGGACCGCCTCGACGGCACGCTGCTCGGCGATCCCGCGAACATCGTGCTGAGCGAGGATCGACGCACGGCCTATGTGGTCAACCATCATGGCGCGGTGGACAACGCCGAGTTCCTCCAGCACGGCGGCCGCGGCAGCGTGTCGGTGATGAATGTCGGCAGGATGCTCGAAGCCGAGCATGACAATACCGACGCGGCGGTGGAACGCAGCTATGACAGCGGGTATTTCGGCGCGGTGGGCCTCCTCGTGCTCCCCGACGTGCTGCTGGTCAGCCATTCCGAGAACTGGCTCACCGAGGACGGCTCGAACCGGATCAGCCTGATCGACCGCAAGACCGGCGCTCGACGCGGGCAGCTCGAGATGGCGCTGGGTCATCCAGGCCATTCCTGCCCGGATTTCCCGGTTCCGTTCGTCTCGCCGACACCACCTCCTGTTGTTCCCTTCGCCACGCCCGACCCGCAGTTCGGCTGCTGGCCCAACCCCGAGTTCCTCGCATTGGGGCGTGGCGCTGACGGCAAGACGTACCTCTTCTCGGGCAACGCCGGTACGGAGGACGTGTCGGTGATGGACCTGCAGCAGGCGCTCAATGGGGGCCGGGTCGTGGAAATTGCCCCTCGAATCCCGGTTCAGAGCGGGCCGTTCGGCATCAAGGCGAGTCCTGACGGGCGGTTCATCGCGGTCACGGCGCGCGAGAGCGGACGAATTGATTTCGAGGGCAACACGATCTCGATCATCGACGTCGAGCGCGCACGGCGCGGTCTGCGCGGCGCGGAGGTGGCGCGTGTCCGCGTCGGCACGGACGATCCCAACGGCGCGGCGCGTCCGTTTACCGTCGCATGGACGCCCGACGGCCGCCAGATCATCGTCGCCAACTATCGCACCAACAACGTCTCGATTGTCGACCTGAGCCTGGCCCTGGCCCATAGCTCGCGGGCCGAAGTGGCACGCATCGCACTCGCGCGGCCCGCGGATGCAGATGGCCAGGTGCGACCGGCGCGACCGAAAGGAACCGCCGTCACCTCTGACGGACGCTACGCCGTGGTCTCCGGAGGGCCGCGCCTCGGTCCGACGGCGCCGCCAAGCGGCACCGTGTGGGTCATCGACCTTCGCAGCCGCGCGGTCGTCGGCACGGTCACCGGAGTCGGAAACGATCCCTATGGCCTCACGCTACTCGAGGGCTGGTCGAACTAAAGAGTTGCACCGGCGCGCCTGGGATTCACCCGAGTTTCTCCGGAGATGATCCCAGGTGCGCTTGAAGAGTTCGTTTGGCCGCGATGTAAGGATTCCACGATGCTACGTCTACTCGTTTAGCGCGTGAGCCAGCCGCGCGCGCGCAGCGTAAGCGCGGCGTAGGGGAAGATCCAGGTCAGCGCGAAGAACGAGAAGTAAGCGTAGAGGATCCCGAAGACGAAGTCCCACGAGCGTTCGCTCCGCAGGTAATAGAGGACGTAGACGAGCGACACCACCATGGATCGCGACCAGCATGCGCAGGATGCTGGCCGGATCGTGCACGGCATGGCAGGGCTTGACGGCGGGCTGACGGGCACCGTTACAGCTATAAAACAGCCCTATCATCGAGCCCTTAGGAGACACCGTTATGGCGCAGCAGCACGACAGTCCGCAGGAAAATGCACCGAAATGGAAATTCGACGGCGTGCGCGTGGTCAAGTCCACCGAGCTCGACATCAACACGCCGCAGACGCCGGGCATGAACCGCGCCGCGGCGATCACCCATGCGCGCACCGGCGCGGAGAAGCTCTGGGCCGGCACCGTGGTGATCCATCCGAAAGCGAAGACGGGCGCGCACCATCACGGGCCGGTGGAGAGCGTGATCTATGTGGTGAGCGGGAAAGCGCGCATGAGATGGGGGGAAAAGCTCCAGTTCGTCGCCGAAGCGGGCCCCGGCGACTTCATCTACGTGCCGCCGTACGTACCGCACCAGGAGATCAACGCGAGCGACACCGAGCCGCTCTCTTGCGTCCTTTGCCGCAGCGGCCAGGAGCCCGTGGTGGTGAACCTCGACATCCCGGTTGTCGAGAAGCCGGAGGAAGTGCACTGGGTGGATAACATCCATCCCGCGCCCAAGCGTTAACGTTTTGAGACCGGAAAAGAAAGCGAAGCCGCTCGCCGTCTGCAGCGTCTGCCACGCGCTCTCCAATCGGCACGAATTCCTCAATCATCGCTGCAACGAGATCGTGAACAGCCGCCGCTGCTACGGCATCTACAAGAGCGGGCTTACCTACTTGTGGGATGCCTGCGAGGGCTGCGAAAGCACCGGCCGCGTCGGCAGCCAGATATGCACGGAGTGCAAAGGTTTCGGCTGGAAGATGTACGGTTGATGCATTTCAACGTCGTGAAGGAGACCATGTTTCGCATCGCACGCAAGTTCCTGGCGGCCATCCTCGCCGCCGCCGGCATCACCGGCGCACTTGCCGCCGACTATCCGGCGCATCCGATCAAGTGGGTGGTGCCCTACCCGCCCGCCGGCACCACCGATGTGCTCGCGCGCATCATGGCGAGCTGGCTCTCCGAGCACCTCGGCCAGCCGGTGCTGATCGAGAACAAGCCCGGCGGCGGCAACAACATCGGCGTCGAATACGTCGTGAAGTCGCCGCCCGACGGCTACACCTGGCTGCTCGTCAATCCGGCGAATGGGATAAACGCCACGCTGTACAAGAACCTGCCGTTCAACTTCATCCGCGACATCGCGCCGGTGGCGGGCCTCATCCGCACGCCGAACGTGATGGAGGTAACGAACTCGCTGCCAGTGAAGAGCGTCGCCGAGTTCATCGCCTACTGCAAGGCGAATCCCGACAAGATAAATATGGCGTCTTCCGGCAGCGGCACATCGGTGCATCTGTCGGGCGAATTGTTCAAATCCATGACCGGCTGCAGGATGCTGCACGTGCCGTATAAAGGCGCCGGCCCTGCGCTCACGGATCTCATCGCCGGCCAGGTACATGTGCTCTTCGACAACCTGCCCTCTTCAGCGGGCCATATCCGCGGCGGGCGCATCCGCGCGCTCGCGGTGACCTCCGCCGAGCGCGAGTCCTCGATGCCCGACCTCCCCACAGTCGCCGAAACGGTGCCCGGCTACGAGGCGACGGCATGGTTCGGCATCGGCATGCCGCACGGCACGCCGCGCGAGGTGATCGACAAGGTGAACGGCGAAGTGAATCGCGCGCTCTCCGATGCGGGGATGCTGAAGCGCCTCTCGGAGCTTGGCGGCAGGCCGATCAGGGGCACGCCCGAAGGCTTTGGCAAGGTGATCAAGGCGGAAACGGACAAGTGGGCGAAGGTCGTGATCCAGTCCGGCGCCAAGGCGGAATAGCGATGGCAAATCCCTCCCGCGGACCGACCAAGGCCTATCACAACAGCGGCTTCCTCAACAGCAAGGACGCGCGCGTGCTGCGCATGCTCGCGGAGTACCTCGAGCCGAAGAGCCGCTTCGACTATCACCGGGTGGAGGACACGGTGGTGTTCATGGGCTCGGCGCGCATTCGCTCCCGCGCCGACGCCGAAGAGCTCGTGCGCGAGGCGCAAGCCGGGCACGGCAACGTCGAGGAGGCGCGCATGGCGCTGCAGATGTCCGCCTACTACGAGGCGGCGCGCGAGCTCGCCGCCCGCCTCACGCGCTGGTCGAAGGAGCTCGACCGCGACGAGCGGCGCTTCGTGGTGTGCACGGGCGGCGGCCCGGGCATCATGGAAGCAGCGAACCGCGGCGCCTCCGAAGCACAGGGCATGAACGTCGGCCTCACCATCTCCATCCCGCAGCCCGAGTTCGACAACCCGTACGTGACGCGCGAGCTGTCGTTCCACTTCCACTACTTCTTCATGCGCAAGTTCTGGTTCGCCTACCTCGCGAAGGCGGTGATCGTCTTCCCGGGCGGCTACGGCACTATGGACGAGCTCTTCGAGCTGCTGACGCTCGTGCAGACCGGCAAGATGCGAAAGCCCATGCCGATCGTGCTCTTCGGCACCGAGTACTGGAAGAGGATCGTCGACTTCGAGGCACTCGCGCACCATGGCATGATCAAGCGCGAGGACCTCGATCTCCTGTTCCGCACCGACTCGATAGACGAGGCCTACGACTGGATCGTGCTGCAGCTCGCCGAGAAGGCGCTGGCGCAGCCCGGCGCGACGCTGTGAGGCGAGTGGACGCCGAGGACCGATACCTGTATAACCGTACAAGGATCTCAGGCGGCGAACAGCTGGTCGGGTCGTAGCGGTCGTACTTCCTCATCCGTTCCTTCTCGTCTTGATTTCTACAGGCGGCGCCCGGCTCGGGTTGCCGCCACTTCCATCGACACAAGGAGCAAGACGTGAGCAAAGGTACGGTCAAGTGGTTCAACGATGCCAAGGGCTTCGGCTATATCACCCCGGAGGACGGCGGCAAGGACGTGTTCGTGCATTTCTCGGCGATCCAGGCGAGCGGCTTCAAGACGCTCAAGGAAAACGACAAGGTGGTGTTCGAGGTCGTGGACAGCCCGAAGGGCCCGCGCGCCGCGAACCTGAAGCTCGCCTGAGAACCGGCGAGCAATCGGCAAGGCCCGGCTGCGCCGGGCCTTTTTGTTTCTCACAACGGAGCGCTTCATGATCAAACCGCCGAAAGAACGCGTGCTGCCTCGGGGCAGAGTTGCCACCTGGAATCGCGAGCAGCTCGACAAGCTGACGACGCTCGACCTGCGCGCGCTGCTTGAGAATGCCGAGCGCCTGAACGAGACCGAGATCTCCGCGCTTTGCCAGGAGCTCCTCGCTTCGCGCCGCCGGCGCAAGGCGGCGACCGCGCGCGGATGACGATCCCGACCATCGCCGGCCGGCGCTTCAGCGTCGGCAAGTACGAGATCGTCGCCACACCGATCGCGCGCTCGGCGCACATGCTGCGCTACACGGTGTTCCTCGACGGCAAGCGCATCGGCGCGATGGTCAGCGTACCCAGCGAATCGGACTGCCGCTTCCTGGAAGCGCCGCCGCCCGTGCCGGAACTCGTCCCCTGGAAGGCGATCTACCGGCCCGGCCGGCCGCGCAAGGACGCACCGCCGCGCAACACCGAGCCGCCGCCCGCGCCGCGCGAAGAGCTGCCGCACGGTCTCGACCTCCCCCACCGGAGCGAAGAGCGCTAGCGCGCGGGCTCGAGCGCGTCCGTCAGATCGCCAGCCTTCTCGCGCACGCCCGGCAGGGACTCCAGCGCGAAGCGCCGAGTAATCAGCTTGATGATGGACGTCGTGTCGTAAGGCGTCTTGTCGATGTAGCCGCGTCTTGCGAAGGGCGAAACGATGATCGCCGGGATGCGCGTCCCTGGACCCCAGCGGTCGCCCCGGCCCGGGCCTGTCGGCGGCGGCACGTGGTCCCAGAAGCCGCCGTTCTCGTCGTAGGTGACGATCACCACCATTCGTGACCACTGCGGGCTCGCGCGCAGCCGCCTGAGCACGTCGTCGATGTGCGCGTCGCCCTGCGCAAGGTCGGTGTAGCTCGGATGCTGGTTGTTGCGCCCCACGGGCTTATAAAACGCGACCTGAGGCAGCGTGCCTCTGGCGATATCAGCGAGGAAATCCTCGCCGTCCTTGAGATGCGCGGCGCGATCGGGCGTACCTGGCGCGTAGCGCGCGAAGTAGTTGAACGGCTGATGATGCGGCTGAAAGGCGAGCGCGCCCGGGCCGCGCGAGTAGATCACGGTGCGTTTTTCCTGCGGATCGCGCCGCCCATCGGCGAGCGCCGCGTTCCAGCCGCCGCCGTACCACGCCCACGACACGCCCTTGGCCGAGAGCGTGTCGCCGATCGTCTTCTCGTGCTGCGGCGGCAGCGGATTGCCCGCCGGGTTGGCGAGATCGAGACTTCCGCCCGCCGCCGGCGGCACGCCGCTTGGCTGATACGGCGGCTGCATGGTGTTCACGGTATAGCCGTCGGGGCTCACCGCACCATCGAATAGCAGCGCGCCGCCGTCCATCACCGACGGCGGCGAATTGGGCCGCTTACGCAGGTTGCCCTGCTCATCGACCTGCGCGCGCAGCGACGGCGGCGCTGCCTCCCAGCGCGGTGTGCAGGCGCAGACGAGCCACAGGTGGTTGAGGTACGAGCCGCCGAACGCGCCCATGAAGAAGTGATCGGCGAGAGTGTATTCGCGCGCCCATTGCCAGAGCTTCATGCCCGAGCCGTCGAAGTAGCCCATGGTCCACGCGCCGACGGTGGTGAGCGCGACGAACTTGTTGTTCGCGCCGCCGTTGATCTGCTCGCGGTTCTGGTAGTAGTTGTGGATCGGGCTCGGCAGCAGCTCATCCCAGCGGCGGTTGAGCGGCGGCGCGTCGATGCGGAACGAACCGTTCGGCAGACCGGCGGTCGGCAGATCGGCGCGCGGCTTACCGCCCTCATAAGTCGCCGGCAGGTGCGGCAGCGGCTTTCCATTGTGATCGAGTTGCATTTTCTGCGTCGCGCTCGCCTGCGCGATTCCGTCCGCGCCCGGGAAAAGCCCGTACAGGTGATCGAAGCTGCGGTTCTCGGCGTAGATCACCACGATGGTCTCGATGCGTGCGAGACCGGCATCCGGTCGGGTCGCGCAGCTCGCGGCGCCGAGAAAAGCGACGGTAAGAAAAAAGACTCGCGCAACGGCGCGGCACATTTTCATCTTTGTTCTCCTCGGCGCGGTGCTAGCGCGGAACCTGCGCGCCCACCGTGAGCCGCCGCATGCGCCGGCGCTGCCCGTGGTAGTCGTTGACCGCGAAGTGCTGCGTGCAGCGGTTGTCCCAGACCGTGAGCGTGCCCGGCGTCCAGCGCACGCGGCAGGTGAATTCCGGCCGCGTCTGGTGCTCCTGCAGGAACTCGATGAGCGGCCGGCTTTCCGCTTCCGTCATGTCCTTGAAGTGAATGGTGTGGCTGCGGCTGACATAGAGCGCCTTGCGGCCGGTGTCGGGATGCGTACGCACCACCGGATGCTCGGCCTCGTATTGCTCGGCGCTCTCGGTATCGTGCACCTTCATAGCGCCGATCTGGCTGTGCATCTTCGCGCGGCCGCCGCCGTACTTGAGCGCCGCGCTGTTCACACCGATCAATCCGGCGAGCAGCTCGCGCATCGCGCTCGACAGCGCGTCGTACGCCGCGCTCGTGCTCGCGAAGAGCGTGTCGCCGCCGTGCGCCGGCGTCTCGAGCGCGTAAAGCAGCGTGGCGAGCGGCGGCTCGCGCAGATAGGTCGTATCCGAATGCCAGCTGCCGCCGAAGTTCGTCGTCTCCTGCTCCTCCTTCACCACCTCGAAGATGTACGGGTAGCCCTCGATGCCGGTGACGAACGGGTAGGAGCACGGCTCGCCGAAGCGGCCGCCGACGCGCATCAGGTCGGCGGGCTCGAGCGCCTGGTCGCGGAACGCGAGCACGGAAAAATCTAAAAACGCCCGGTGGATGTCGCGCCACGCGCGCTCGTCCTCGAGCGTCGCGAGCGCGACGCCGCGGATCTCGGCGCCGAGCGCGCCGGCAAGCGGTCGGATGTCCATGCGCAGAAGTCTAGCTTTATGATGGGAGGATGACCAAGCGGATCGCAGTGGTGGGAGCCGGGGCGCTCGGCGGCTATGTGGGCGGCACGCTGGCGCACCTCGGACATGACGTGACATTGATCGACGCCTGGCCCGAGCACGTCGAGACCATCCGCGCGCGCGGACTCGAGCTCGACGGCGTGACACCAGCGGAGCGCTTCACCGTGCGCAACGCGAAGACCATGCACCTCACCGAAGTGCAGTCGCTCGGGCGCACGCCGATCGACGTCGCGTTCGTCGCGATGAAGTCCTACGACACGCGCTGGGCCACGGAGCTGATCGCGCCTTACCTCTCGAGCCGCGGCTTCGTCGTGTCGCTGCAGAACTGCCTCAACGAGGAGACCATCGCCAGCGTCGTCGGCTGGGGGCGCGTGCTCGGCGTGGTTGCCTCGCTCATCTCGGTCGACATGCACGAAGCCGGCCGCATCCGCCGCACCGTCGGCAAGGGCGGCGAGAAGCACACCGTATTTCGCGTCGGCGAGCCGCACGGGCGCGTTACGCCGCGCGCGGAAGAGCTCGCAAGCTGGCTGCGTGGCATCGACAGCTCGAAAGTCACCACCAATCTCTGGGGCGAACGCTGGTCGAAGCTGGTGCAGAACGGCATGGGGAACGGCGTCACCGCCGCGACCGGCCTCACCTCCCCCGGCTGCCTGGGTAACGACCGCATCCGCCGCTTCCAGATCGCGCTCGCCGGCGAAGGCGTGCGCGTGGGACAGGCGCTCGGCTTCGAGCTCGAGAAGATCCGCGGCGTCGAGCCCGAGAAGCTCGCGCGCGCCGCCGAAGGCGACCGCGAGGCGCTCGCCGCCGTCGAGAGCGTGCTCATTCCCAAGCCCGGCGAGAATCCGCGCGCCGACATTCAGCGGCCGTCGATGGCGCAGGACATCCTGAAAGGCCGGCGCACGGAGATCGAGCAGATGAACGGCTACATCGCGCTCAGGGGCGCCGACGTCGGCGTGCCCGCGCCGAGCCATGTGAAGCTCACCGAGCTCGTGCTCAAGATCGAGCGCGGCGAGCTCAAGCCCGCGCCCGCCCATCTTGGAGGCTAAATGAATCTCTTGCGCTGCGGGATGCTCATCGCATGCCTCGCCTTGGCATTCAACGCCCTTGCGGCCGATGCCCGGCTGGTAATCGAAGAGTTCATGCTGGCCTCCGCGGATCCCGGCATCAGCCTCTACGTGCGCAACAAGCACCCGGAGGGCATGAGCCGCTTCAGCGCCGACAGGATCGTGCTCTTCGTGCACGGCGCGACGTATCCCGCGGAGACCGCCTTCGACTTGCGGCTGAACGGCGTCTCGTGGATGGAATACATCGCGCAGCACGGCTACGACGTATATCTCGTCGACGTGCGTGGCTACGGCAAATCGACCCGCCCGCATGAGATGGACAAGCCCGCGCAGGAGAACCCGCCGATCGTGCGCACCGAAACGGCAGTGAAGGACGTGAGCGCGGCGGCAGACTTCATTCGCAAGCGCCGCGGCGTAGACAAGATCAACCTGCTCGGCTGGTCATGGGGTACAACGATCATGGGTTGGTACACCGCGCAAAACAACGCAAGAGTGAACAAGCTCGTGCTTTATGCCCCCGCGTGGCTGCGCAATGCGCCGTCGCTGACCGACAAGGGCGGCACGCTCGGCGCATACCGCACCGTCACAAGAGCCGATGCGCAGGCCCGCTGGCTGACCGGCGTGCCCGAGGACAAGAAAACGACGCTGATACCGGCCGGCTGGTTCGAAGCATGGGCGGACGCGACCTTCGCGAGCGATCCGGTCGGCGCCCGGCAATCGCCGCCCGTGCTGCGCGCGCCGAACGGCGTCGTTGCCGATGGCCGCGAGCACTGGTCGGCGGGCAAGCCGCTCTACGATCCCGGCGACATTCGCGTGCCCACATTCCTCGCGCATGCCGAATGGGACCAGGACACGCCGAACTACATGCTCTACGCCTATTTCGAGAAGCTGGTGAACACGCCTTACAAGCGCTACGTGCAGATCGGCGAAGGCACGCACACGGTAATCATGGAAAAGAACCGCATGCAGCTCTTTCAGGCGGTGCAACAGTTTCTGGACGAGGACTCGCTAAAACCCGCGCAGCAGTGAGACACCAACGCCCCAGTCGGGGCTGCCGTCGGCGAAGCCTTTTAGCACGTACGCCTGCAATCGCGTGCCGCGATCCATGCGCCGGTTCCAGAAGGCAGTGAGCTCGCGCTGCGGCGCGCCGCCGGGTGTCACGCGCTGGCGGGCGTCGTAGCTCACGCCGAGGCTGTTCGCCGGGTCGAGCTTCTCGCTGAAGCCGAGGCCGTAATAGAGCACGTTATCGAGCTGCACGAAGTCGGAGTGCCCGAAGAACGTGTAACCGATGTCGGCGAAGATCGTGAAGCGGTCCTGCGTCTGGTACACGTCGACTTGCACCGACTCGTCGGTCGAGCCGGTGCCGAGCCCTTTGTCCGCATCCGCTGTCGGCAGCTTCACCTTGCCGGTGAGATCGAACCCTCGCTTCGCCGCATCGTCGTAATAAGCGGTGTAGGTGGCGCTTGCCACCGTATCGCCGAGACCGGATTCGGTCGTCGCGCCCGCTGCGCGGCGCCGCCGCGATCGTCCGCTCTCGTCGAAGCGTCCCACACCTGGGATCACGTTCGCCGGGCTCGTGACTCGCAAATAAGGGACCGTGAGCTTCAGCGTCCAGCGGTCTGTCTCGTACCGGGCGAGGAACGGAATGGACCAGATCCGGGTCGGCGTCGAGTCGCCGTATCTTCCGGTGCTGTAATTCGCGCCAGCGCCCACGCTCAGCTCGCCCTCGGCGCCGTGCGCAAGCGCGGCCGCGGCCGCGGCGAGCGCAAAGGCCGAGCGAGCCCATACGCTTCCCATCGCTCCTCCTCCCTGTGCCGGCAACTAACGCCCGCGCTCGGGCTTTTCCGGTTTGTCCGGCTTTTCCGGGCGCTCGGGTCGGTTGGGACGTTCCGCTCGCTCGGCGCGTGCTTGCCGGTCGTGCGCCACTTTGTCCGCCTTCTCCGCGCGCATCACGTCGCCAAGCTTGAAGCCCATGCCGTTCGCGATCTGCCCCCAGCCCTTGCCGCTGGCGCGCTGCTGCAGGATTTCGGAGAGCGTGCTCTTGAGCTGTTCGGACGTCGGGTTAGTGATGCCCTGCTCCTTGAGCTTTGCTTCGGTGAGCGCGAGCGCAATGTTCACGTTCCCGTTTCCCATCTTTTGCGTCGGCGGCGTGAACGTAGTGGTGCTGTTGCCGTCGGTGAGCGTGACCTGCTTGCTGTCGCGCAGTCCATCGACGAGCGATTTAGCGTTCGCGTCCGAGCCGACAAACGTCTTGTACTTGTCGATGAGCTGCGTCTCGGACTGCGCGGCGGCGGCGAGTGGCAGCGCGAGAAGCATCGTACTCATGGCGATGAGTGCCTCTTTCCTGTTCAGCATGGCGACTCCGTTTGCGGAATGAGAACGGCGCAATCTTAGCGAGCCGCCGTGTCGCCGCTAAGGATTTATGTAACCAGTTTTTTGCGGCGTAGCTGGATCGCGACGCGCGTAAGGATCAGTTGACGCGCGCGCCTGAGGCGCGCACCACGTCCCCGAGGCGCTTTATCTCCGAGCGGATGAAGGCGCCGAACTCGGCCGGCGTGCTGCCGAGCGGCTCCATGCCGAGCGCGACGAATTTCTCGCGCATCTCCGGCATGGCGAGGACGGCGAGCGTTTCGCTGTTGAGGCGCTTGATGATCGGCTCGGGCGTCCCAGCCGGCGCCGCAAGGCCGAACCAGGCGGACACATCGAACCCCGCGAGCCCCTGCGCCGCGAGCGGCGCCACCTCGGGTAGCGATGAAAGCGGCTTCTCGGAGGTCACGCCGAGCGCTTTGAGCCGTCCAGCCTTCACCTGGCTCATGGCGGTGGGCGCGCTCGCGAAGGTCATCGACACTTCGCCCGCGAGCGCCGCGTTGATCGCATCCGGCGTCGACCTGAACGGAATGTGCTGCAGCTTCACGCCGCCGAGCATGGCGAGCACCTCGCCCGAGATGTGCATCGACGTGCCGGTGCCGCCGGAAGCGTAGGTCAGCTCACCGGGCTTTTGCTTGGCGAGCGCAAGAAGCTCCGCCAGCGTATTCACGCCGAGCGACGGCGGTACGACCAGCACGTTCGGATTGGTCGCGACGAGCACGACCGGCGCGAAATCCTTGATCGGATCGAACGGCAGCTTTGGGTAGACCGAGACGTTCGCGCCATGGGTGCTTGAAGACGCCATGAGCAGCGTGTAGCCGTCGGGCGCCGACTTCGCCACCGCATCGGCGGCGATGTTGCCGCCGGCGCCCGCCCGGTTCTCGATCACGATCGGCTGGCCGAGCCGCGGCGCAAGCTTCTCGCCCACCATGCGCGTGAGCACATCGGCGGCCGCGCCCGGGCCGATGGTGACGAAGATGCGGACCGGCTTCGACGGATAGGCCTGCGCCCAGGCGAGCGCCGTGACGAGCCAGGCGAGCACGAGCACCAACGGTCGGAACATGCGGGCAATAATCCGCCCGTCGGCATGCAAAAGCAACGCGCCATCGTCATCGGCGGCTCGATCGGCGGACTCTTCGCCGCCAACCTGCTCGAGCGCCAGGGCTGGCGCGTGCAGGTATATGAGCGCGTGGCCGACGATCTCGCCGGCCGCGGCGCCGGTATCGGCACGCACGACGAGCTCTTCGCGATCATGCGTGAGCTTGGCATCGCCATGGACGAGTCGATCGGCGTGCGCGTAGCCGAGCGCGTCTGCCTCGATGAGCGCGGCGCGGTGATCCACCGGCTCGCATGGCCGCACGTCATGAGCCACTGGGTGCGCATCTACCGGCCGCTGCGCGAGCGGCTCGCGCCGGACAGCTACCACGCCGGTCGCAGCTTCGTCGAATTCACCGACGACGACGGCGAGCTCGTGGCGCATTTCGACGACGGCTCCTCGGCGCGCGCCGATCTCCTCATCGGCGCGGACGGCCTGCGCTCTACGGTGCGCGCGTGCCTCTTTCCGGATGTGCAGCCCCTCTATGCCGGATACGTAGGGTGGCGCGGCATCGTCGAAGAGAGCACGCTGCCGCCGGCGCTGCAGGAGCAGCTCGGCAACTCTTATTACTTCGCCCTGCCGCCGGGCGAGATGCTGGTCTGCTACCCGGTGCCCGGCCGCTACTGGAACTACGTGTGGTACCGGCCGACGCTCGACGATGCGGAGCTCACCGACCTTGCCAGCGACGCCACCGGCCCGCACGTGCGGCCCGGGCTCGCTGCGCGCCTGAAAGCGATCGCGCGCTCGGCGCTTGCGCCGCAGCTCGCCGAAGTAGTGGAGCGCTCGCAGCCCTTCTTCCAGGCAATCTACGACGTCGAGACACCGCGCATTGCCGCGGGGCGCGTCGTGCTGCTTGGCGACGCGGCGTACGTCGCCCGACCGCACGTCGGCATGGGCGTCACCAAGGCTGCGCTCGATGCCGCGTCACTTTGCCGTTCGCTGGAGAGCACCAAAGACATCGATGCGGCGCTCGCGCGCTACGTGCGACTGCGCGGCGAGTTCGGCCGGCGCTGCGTGCGCCGCGGCAGGCGGCTGGGCGCCTACATCGAGGCGCGCGCCCGGCCGCACCTCGCCTGGCCGCCCGGGGCGCTCGACCAGAGCCCGGAGCGCCTGCTGCGCGAGATTGGCGCCACCCTCGCCGAAATTCCGGAGCTGGGAATCGACCTCTAACCCCTAGATCGGTGCGCTGGCGCACCGGATACCCCCATTTTGTCTTCGGGTCCTAGGCGGAGCCGCCTTTCCCCGGTAACTTACCTGAATGTATAT
>Ga0209577_10002442_pt1 | contig 17904 bp, 10 predicted proteins | sample GraSoiAngelo_109_FD_185874 | JGI IMG/M metagenome (GOLD analysis project Ga0209577, IMG submission 185874) | Grasslands soil microbial communities from the Angelo Coastal Reserve, California, USA - 14_0903_12_20cm (SPAdes) (version 2) | ecosystem: Environmental > Terrestrial > Soil > Grasslands...
CTGGGCGCGCACGTATAAGGAAGTGAATATCTCGCAGGTGTATTTGATTGAGGTACCCAGCGAGAGCCTGGCAAATGAAGTTGCCGCTTCAGCGAAACTGAAAAGCTTTGGCTTGCGCAGGCTTGGTCCCTGTGCGCTGATCGCGAGTAACGATATCAATTTGCAAGAATTACGGAAAACCCTTGAGAAAGAGGGAATTGTGGCGCGCATCCTGGGCGACATCGCTCCTCACGAAACAACCCGCGCTACGACTTATTACAGGTATCGATAATCTGCATAGCCTGTTCGCGCGCATCAAGCTGGATAAGCGTTAACACCTGCTGGAATATGACGTGCCGGAGCAGGTTACAACGAAATTGCAGGTCGGTGTCCTGAGAGTTTGGCTCTACCTGCGCGGAGGCTGGGTTCGTGTTCCGACTGCCCAGACTACCGGACTCCCAGACGGACTGCGTCCTGGCTTGCGGCTCCAGGTTCTTGGGCAGTTGGGAAGGCACTATAAATCGGGTCCCTACCTCTGGCTGCGCGATCAGCGTGCGCTGTTCCAGCTTGCGTAATTTCAAGACAAAAAAGGCTAGCCGCAACAATTCGAAACGCCGTATCTGCTCTGCTGTCTCCAATGTACTGTTCACAGGGAACGAGGAAAAATAAGCTTGCGTTTTCGCATCAGAACTCTGGCGTACCGTCTCTTTACTGAAACTGAGGCTCATAGTATTCTCCTGGTGGTACCCCTTATTCCGATGGCTGAGTGCGTTGGCAGCTAGAATAAGAGGATATAGACTTCCCTGCGTCCTTACAGAATCATTTTTCCCGTAACTGTCATTCTACCAGCCACAGAGTGAAAAGCAGTGGAGATCAGGTAAGGATATGGTTGAGAAACAAAGGTGTGATGTTAAGAATTACTGCGGACCGATCAGGGTATGGCGGATGAGCATTAAGTGTGTCAGGGGACCGAGGCCGCCGGGGACAGGCGTGAGAAATGAAGCCACCTCTTTGACGTGCTCGAAATCGATGTCTCCCACCACTTTACCATCGATGGGATTGATGCCCGCGTCCAGTACCACCGCGCCCGGCTTCACCATATCGGCGGTGATGCTGGCGGGTCGGCCAATACTGACCACCAGGATATCCGCACTCCTGGTGATGCTGGCCAGGTCCTGTGTATAGGAGTGGCAGATCGTAATGGTGGCATCGCGGCGCATCAGCACGAGCGCGATGGGCTTGCCTCCAATGTTGCTGCGCCCGACGATCACGGCGTTGCGCCCGGCAATTGGTATACCGGCATCTTGCAGCACCGTCAGGATGACATCAGCCGTCGAGGGAATGAAGCTGGGAAAGCCCAGCAAGAGATTTCCGGCGTTGCGCGGCCCCAGGCCATCGACATCTTTTTCGGGGCGTAGGACCTCGGTGACGACCTGCTGCCGGATATGCGAAGGGAGCGGCAGGAGCAGCAAGACGCCATCGGTGTTGGGATCATCGCTGAGCCGGGCAACTTCGGTGCGCAGCTCTTCCTCTTCGATCTCAAATGGATAAGCCAGAGTTGAGCAGCCCAGCCCGATTCTCTGACAGGCGCGCACGAGTTGCCTGCTATATACCTCGGCGGCGCCGTCGTGTCCTACGATGATTTGTGCCAGGCGCGCCGACCGATGTTGCTGTTTGCGAAACTGGGCGGCTTCGCTTTGCAGTTCAGTTGTCATCAGTGCTACCAGTGGTTTGCTGTCGAAGATGGTGGCGGGCATGAGTATTTGTTCTCCATATATAGGTTCTCCGGTCATCATATCATATGTTTCATCTATACCCAATTGGGGGATAGAGTTGGCAAGGGCATTAAAAATGCGTTAAAATGCTCTCGCGTGAGATGACATAGTGATATCTGTTTGGAACATCTGAAAGCATTATAATAATAATAAGGAATAGGCATTCGGTACTATGTATAGCTGAGAGAGAGGAAATCTATGGCTGGCGATTGTTCATTTGATATAGTATCACAGTTTGACGAGCAGGAACTCGTGAATGCGTTGGATCAGACGCGGCGAGAAGTGTCAACTCGCTACGATTTGAAGGATACCAGGACGGAGATTGCCCATAGTAAGGACAATATCACGATTGTTACCGATAGTACGCTGACACTGAAAAGTGTGCGCGATATTCTTGAAACGAAAGCCATACGGCGGGGTTTATCGCTGAAAATCTTTAAGCTGGGCAAAGAGGAAGCTGCCTCAGGTGGGAAAGTGCGGCAGGTGATCGAGTTGCAGCAGGGGCTTTCGCAAGAACTGGCGAAGGAGATCAGCAAGCATATTCGCGAGGTCTATCCCAAAGTGCGGCCGCAGATTCAAGGAGATGCTGTGCGAGTGACGGCAAAAAGCCGCGATGAACTACAGGCGGTGATTGCGCTGCTGAAACAGAAAGACTACCCGGTTGCATTGCAGTACATCAATTATCGAGGATAAAGAAACAAGATGGACTGCTTTGAAACAATAAGAGTCTTGGAGATAAGGTACTTTAGTACCAAAAAGACTACTGCTTAGCTCATAGCGGCTAAATTTGTAGTACCCTAGTTTTAACTAGAGCGATTGGAACTGGTTACCCGGTGTAAACAGCATTGCACCGGTTGCTATAGAGGAAGTGAACCTTTCATGCCTGGGAACAGACAAGTTTTCAGCACAGCCATGAACGCGGCTGACCGCTTTCGCTGGGATAGCCAGTGGACAGAGGCTGCTAAAGAGTATCAACGCGCGCTAGCTGAGTTCCCAGATGACGCGGCGGCCCGGGGCGGTTTAGGTTTTTGCTACATGCAGACCAAGCAGTGGAAGAAGGCGCTTGACGAGTATGAATATATTCTCAAGCAAGACCCGAGCAATGTCATCGCGTTAAGCAAGACAGCCGAGCTGTATGTCATTCTAAACAGACGCGATGATGCGTACAAGGCCTATCTGCACCTGGCAGAGCTGTATTCACAGGCTGGACAGGGAGCGCGTGCCGAGGCCACGTGGCAGAAGGCAGTGCAGTTATCACCGGCTCATCCCGAGCCACACGAGCGCCTCGCAAGTTACTATATGGGGAAAAAAGACTTTGCGATGATGGTCCAGGAGCGATTGGCTGCTGCACAGGGCTATCTTGCGCGTAATGATAGAGCGGCTGCGCGTATGCAGTGCGAAGAGGTGTTGCGTGTGGATGCGACAAATACGCAGGCGCAACAACTGCTTGCACAACTGAGTTCGCAGCCATCAGGCCCACTTCCACCGGGAGCAGGCGCGGCGTTTTCAGCGCCGAAGGGTAGTTCATCCGGCCCCTTAGCTTCGGGTGGCAATGCGGCAACTGATTTGGTTTCGTTAAGCAATACAAGCGGAGGTAATACTGGCATCATGGGTAATATGGGCAGCGCGGGCAATTTCAGCGGGGGAGGGAATCCTGGACCGGCAATTGCTGGCGGTGGGATACCACCAACCCTTCATAAACGAATTACAGCCAGCCAGGTCACAGGCGTACTTCGGCAGGCTCAGACCTTTCAAACCCAGGGGCGTTTCACTGATGCTATCGACCTCTGTGAGCAAATCATCGAGAGCGGTTTTGATCGGCCAGATGCACGCTACTTTTTGGGCTGGCTTTATCAAGAGCAGAGACGCTGGGATGACGCGATTCGCCAGTTTCAGACGCTGTTGAATGATCCCGATTATGCGCTTTCCTGCTATTACGCGCTCGGTCAGTGTTACCGCGCAAAGGGCGATTTGCGAACCGCGACCATGCATTTCGATGAAGCCGTTGATCGCGTGAATCTCGACGCCCTGACAATGGAGGAGTCGGATCAACTGGTGCAGCTCTGCCAGGAGGCGGCCGAGGCTCATCGCCTGTTGGGTGAGCAGGAACAGGCCCTGACAGTCTATAATGCGCTGCTCGGTTTCTTGCGCAGTCGTGGATGGAATGACAAAGTAGCGCAGGTTGAGTTCATGCTCAAGCAGGCGCAAAATACGCCGCTTCCTCCTCGTCCGCCCGCATCAACGCCATTGCCGCCTACACAGCAGGGAAATACTACGCGCGTATTGCCACCTGAGCAGGTAACAATGATGCAGCAGCCTCCGATGGCGCCCAATGGGGCAAGCATGCCTGACGCGGCAACGATGGCGTTTCCTATGGGAAATATGCCACCTGCGTCTGTGCAGAAACCGCCTTCGGCTCCGCTCCCGCCAGGGGCATCAAACTCGCTTGGCGAGTTGCCAGATTGGTTGACAGGTATCTTAAATGATGCCGAAAAAACCCAGGTTGCGAATAAACAGGCAGCTCAGTCGGCTCAGCCTGTACAACCGGTGCAGCCAGTTCCCCCACAGGCGACGGTGGCAAACCAGGCAACTATGCAGCAGCAAGTAGTAAATGGCGAGGCTTCACCATCGTGGCTGACCGAGGGTGCGCAGCCCGCTAACACTGCTAATTCTACGAAGATATTGCCTCCCGAACAGGTGCAGCAAGTTGTGGCACAGGCACCAATCGCGCCGCCACCACCACCTGCACCGATTGCGCCGCCCCCACCCCAGGAGGTACCGGCGCCAACGGTCGTATCGATGCCGGCCGAGCAGATAGCACAGGCGCCTGTACAGCCTGTAGTAGCAGCGCAACCGGTGCAGCCAGTAGCGCAGCCCGCACCAGCTATCCCGGTTCCAGTTCCTGAACCTCAAGCGATGCTGCCGGTGGAGCAGAAGGCAAGTGCCGCGAGTGCTGAAGTTTTACTCAGCCAGATAGCAGGCGCTTCGAGTAAGGATGGGGTGCTCAAGAATGTGGCCGATTCGCTGCTGTCCAGCACGGTTAACCTGCCGGATAACGTGCGCGTGCAGGTTGTGCAGTCCATGCAGGATATCCAGCGCTATATCGATCACGGCTTGCTGACCCCGGCTACCGAGGAATGCTTGAAGGTCATTGATATCGCGCCGCAGTATCTCGATATCCACCAGGTGCTGTGCGAAATTTACGTGCGCCAGGGCAAGGTTGAGCAAGCCATCACCAAGTATGGCATTCTCATCGATACCTATGTCGTCAATGGCCGCATCGATGATGCCATCTCTACCTATCGCCGCATCCTGCAATTGGAGCCAAACAACCTGACCTACCGCGTGCGCTTGATTAACCTGCTGGCAACGCGTGGGAGCAAGGAAGAACTGCTGCGCGAGCGCAGCCTGGCGGCGGAATCATACCTGCGCCTGGGTTATATGGACCGTGCCCTGACCGAGCTTGAGCAGGCGTTGCAGGAAGGGCCGACGAGCGTACCGACCCGCTTGAACTACGCCCTGGCTTTGCAAAAGCTGGGACGCACGCAGCAGGCGGTGGCCGAGTATCAACGTGTCTTGCAGGTAGACCCGCGCAACATTACGGCGCTGGTGCGCTGGCATATCGCGATGATTACGGGTGTAGGCACAAATCGCGCCACCACGCTGGAAATCTTGAGCCGCATTCGCTGGCAGCTGCGCGGCGAGGGTCAGAAGCAGTACGAGATGGTGATGCGTGAGTATAGCCAGGCGGCGGAAACCTACCCGAATAATTTCGATGTGCGTTTCGCACAGGGACAAATTCACCAGCAGTGTGGAAACTATGACCAGGCTATCGACGCGTACCAATTCGCGAATCGCGACAGTTCGTATGAAGTCATAGCGCGTACCAGTTCGGCCCAGTGTCTCCTAATCCAGGGCAAGCCGGAAGCGGCTATTCAACAGCTCGAACAGGCGTTACAAACCGTGCGCAATAACGCACGCGGGTCGATTGATCCGTCGGTCTGGGCGGCGCGTCCTCGCGAAGAGGGAGAGGAACACCAGGCGCCAGAGGTGGAAATCTCGCTGCTGCTGGCCAAAGCCTACGGACGTATTGGCAAGCAGGAACAGATGCAGGCCATCTTGCGCCAAGTGAAGCAGACAACGACCTACCACGATGAAGTGACGTCCGCTCTGGCCGAAATTTCCGCCCGCCAGGGTGATTTTGATAGCGCGCTGCAGGAATACGCGGACCTGGTTCATTACTATCGCAGCAATCGCCAGACGGATAACGCGCTGAGTGTCCTGCGTGAGATGGTGCATCTCGCGCCGCAGGACCCGCGGGCACATGCCGAACTGGGTGATATCTACATCAGCCGGGGTCTGCTGGAGGAAGGAATCGTGGAACTGCGCCTGCTGGCGGACATTTACCTGCGGAATAATGACTATGACCAGGCGGGTGAGGTATTGCGCCGTATCGGCAACATCTATGCTGAGATCGGAAGCGCGGACGATGCCTTTATGAACCTGCGCCGCGCTATTGAACTGAAGCCTGACGACATGGATCTGCTGCGCGAAGTGGTTGGTTTCTGCTGGCAGGTAGGGCGTACGCGAGAGGCGACCGAGTACCAGCAGACGATAGCGCGTTACTACTTTGAGACCCACCAGGTCAAGGAGTCGGTAGCCGCGCTCCAGCAGCTTATCGCGCTGGATCGTACCAACTTCGACGCTTACGATATGCTCGGCCAGACCTACCAGTCGGTGGGTGAGTTCGAGCAGGCCAGCCGTGTCTACAAAAACCTGGCGAAGGCGAATCCTGGCGGGACGATTGCCAAAGAGCGCCTGGCGGCCTTGCAAGAATTACGGGCGCAGAGCGCGTAATGTGAGCTTTAGTTGTGAATGATTGCCAGGGCGACCGCAAGGGCAGAGAGGTCGCCCTGGAGCTACTCGATTCGCTGCAACTCAGCATCTTGCTTCCTCTTCTCCTCAATCTTCCTCCGTTCGCTCTCATCCCTCTTGCGTTTCAACTCCAGCAACCGCATATACACCCCATACACCAGCGGTGAATATACCAGGTCGTGGGTCTCTAAGAAGCGCAGGGGATGGCCGCCGAAGCCTCGCTTAAACACGTATACTCCCCATAGTTCCTGGCCTTCTTCTAAGATGTCGGGGATGCCGCGAAAATTGTAGTACCAGCAGCCGCGCTCTTTGGCCCATTGCATGCCGGTCCATTGGAGGAGGTGGTTGGGCATGAGGTTGCGATATTCGTTGGAGGATGCGCCGTACATGTACCAGCTCCAGCGACCGTAGCGCAGGACGATGATGCCCGCTATGGCCTGGCCCTCGTATTCGGCCAGCAAGAGGGCGGCGCGGTCACCGGCTCCGTAGAGGCGCATTACGTCTTCGTAGTGGTGTTTGTCGTGGATGAAGAACTGGTCGCGCTCGCTGGTGGTTTCGTAGATGCGGTAGAAGGTATCGAGGTCGGCCTGTCCCTCGCCTCGCCGCACGGTGACGCCTTTGCGAGCGGCCAGACGCACGTTGTAGCGCCACTTTTCTTTCATGTCTGCCAGGATGTCTTTTTCGTCGGGACGCAGGTCGAGGATCCATTCGTGCCGGACGTGGACGGCGTAGGGGTTGGGGCGAAATCCCTGTTTTTGCAACGCTGCGGGCCATGTTGTGTCGTTGTCGGGTACGCTGGGTTCGACTTTGAGCATGAAGGCACCGTGTTTGCGCGCCTGGGCCTTGATGAAGTTGAGCAGGACGGTCAGGGCGGGCGAATCTGGATCGTCGATGACGGGGCCGCGCGGGGCGTAGAAATAGTTGCGGCGCAGCACGGGGGCGCGTGTAATCAGGATAAGCATGGCGGCGCAGAGTTTTCCTTGTTCATCGATCACGCCGGCGCGCAGCGCTTCCGCTCCCAGGTGGGGCGCGAGTTCTCCCCATTCGAAGGACTGTGTGATGTTGCAGCAGACGGAGTTTGCGACGAAGTCGTTCCACTGCTGTTGGTCGGTGATAATACGTGCTTCCATATGTGTTTCTCTCAATGCTCTGTCTTTAGTGATGCAAAGGTCGCCTCATAAGCGCCAGGTTAAGGTCAAAGAGCCATTGTCAGGTGTGGCGTAGGGACAAGGGGCGGTGGAGTTGGATGGGAGGGGGCCTTGTGCTTGTCCTCCGTGGCTCGCTTTAGCAGGGAGGACAAGCACAAGGCCCCCGCATTCCGCCCCACCTCGCCCCTTGTCCCTACGCAGGAGACGAAGCTGGTTCTTCAGCTTTGCCCCTGGCGGCTCGTTCGAGTTCGATCTTTTTGCGCGCTTCGTGGCGACGGGCGCGGCGCACTTCAACCAGTTTGTGCCATGTACTATAAATGAATGGGCGATAGATGTAATCCTGGGTGGGCATGTTCAGGCGCGAGAAGCCGCCGAAGCCTTTCTTATATTCATAGACTCCCCACATCTCTTCGCCTGGCTCCAAAATTTCGGGGATGGTGCGGAAATCGAAATAGGAGCAGCCCCTGGACTGTGCCCATTGAATGCAGCGATACTGTAACAGATAGGTTGCCTTCAGATTGCGTTTGTGGTTGGAAGAGGCCCCGAACATATCCCAGCACCAGTCGCCGAAGCGGATCAGCATCTTGGCGGCAATAGCCTCGCCCTCGTGTTCAGCGAGGTAGAGGACGGCATCGCCTTTGCCGGAGAACTGGCGCAGAATTTGCTTATGGTAATCCTTTTGATGAATAAAGAAGGCGTCGCGTTCGCTGGTGACTTTGAGCAGATCGTAATAAGCGTCGAAATCGGCATCGCCGGTGGCTTCGCGAATGATGACACCCTTGCGTTCGGCGGCGCGCACGTTTTGTCGCCAGGTCATCTTGAAATTGGCGAGCAAGACTTCGGCGCGGGGGCGGATGTCGAGTACCCAGCTGCGTCGTCCATGTACTGAAATAGGGTTGGTCTGGAAACCCAGCGCGTGATAGGCGGCGATCCAGGCGTCCAGGTGGGGGTCGTCGTCGGCGATATTCGGTTCCAGGCGCAGGACGACGGCGCGCTCCGCCTTTGCGATCTTCTGCACGCCCTCGATTAAGGCAGGCAGAGCGGGCGAATCGGGGGACACGACCGTTGGGCCACGCGAACTATACAGCCAGTTCCAGCGCAACCCGGGAAGAGGGAACGGGACCGGCGAGACGGTCAGCAGCAATGCGCCAACCATGCGTCCATTGTCGAGCGCGCCCAGGCGGTAAATGCGCCCGCCCAGGTATTTGTTCAGTTCGCCCCATTCAAAGGATTGCAGGAGATGCCCACGCGGCTGGCTGGTTAAAAACCCGTTCCACTGCTCATGGTCGGTTATTTCCTGGATGGTGACCATACTACTTTTCGAGACTCTCTAAATATTCGCTGCGCAGGATGCTGTAGACGCGCACATCGTGATATTTGCCGAAGCGTAAGATGACCTGGCGCAGCGTTCCCTCGTATTGCATACCTGCCTTTTCGTCGGCGCGCCAGCCGCCAACGTTTTCGTCCATATCCTGCGTCTGTATGCGGTTGAGGTTGAGTTCCATGAAGCCATAGCGGAACATCAACCTGGTCGCCTCGGTGCCGTATCCTTTGAACCATGCCGTGCGATCACCAATGATCACATAGAATTCCGCGCTCTGGTTGACAGGGTTGATGTCTTTCAGGCCAACCAGGCCAATCAGTCGATTATCGATATTGAGGGCTACGCCAAAGATGATGTGTTTGGCATCTCTATACAGCTGCTCGATACGCTCTTTGCCGCGCGAGTCGCTGGTGGGGTAGATAGAGAAATAGCGCCGTATCTCTTCATCGTTCATCCAGGTGGAGTAGAGGTGATTATCCTGCGCCGGTTCTAAAGGTCGCAGATAGAGACGTTCGCCCACTAAAAATGGGTTTTGCATGTGCGACGTGTCTTGTGCCATCACGACTCCTCCGGCTTGCGCGCCTGCAACTGTGGAAAGGAATCGCCTGTGATATTAAGATCGGTAGGCGGAATCATGAATGGTTCAGGCGCATTGATTTCTTGCTCGTTTTGTACGTCGGTGGGAGTGACAGAAGCGCGTACCTTTCTTTTGCGAGCAGGTATGGTTCGCTCGTCCAGGTGCAGGGGACGCGGCTCCGGTAGTTCCGCAATTTCTGCCGGCTGATCTTCAGGCTGGTTTTCCTTTTGAGGAGTCGGAGCGTCCAGCAGCGCGGTTTCAATGACTCGATCCATTGTATCCACAATAGTAAATTTCATGCTCTTCTGAATTTTGGCGGGAATTTCGGCCAGGTCCTTTTCATTTTCTCGTGGAATGAGCATGTGATAGATATTGGCATGATGGGCGGCCAGCACCTTTTCTTTGAGGCCACCGATTGCCAGGACACGCCCGCGCAAGGTAATTTCACCGGTCATGGCGAGATTAGCGCGCACAGGACGACCTGTCAGGGCGGAAATAAGCGCGGTGGCGATAGTGATGCCTGCCGATGGGCCATCTTTGGGCAGGGCGTTTTCCGGCATATGGATATGCAGATCGGTGTTATCCTGGAAGCCCGGGTCGAGGTTGAACTCGTCGGCGCGCGAGCGAATATAGGAGAGAGCGGCATAAGCCGACTCGCGCATGATTTCACCCAGCTGGCCGGTAATCAGCAGTTCGCCTTTGCCCGACATGGTCGCCACCTCAACGGGTAATAAAATGCCGCCCATTTCGGTGACGGCCAGCCCCATGGCCACACCAACCTGCACTTTTTGACTGATAGGAGTTTCGACGTAGCGGGGCGTGCCGAGATACTGCTCCAGGTTGTGATTGGTGAGCCGGATATGGGTATCCGGTTTCTCGATGATGCGGCGCGCCGCTTTACGACAGATGGTAGCCAGTTGGCGGTCAAGGTTGCGGACGCCTGCCTCGCGGGTATACCCTGTAACGATGTGCTGCATGACGCCCTGCGGGATTTTCAATTGCTCAGGCGCGAGACCATGCTCTGCCAGCACTTTGGGCAGGAGGTGACGCGTGCCGATATTCACTTTCTCCTCAAGCATGTAGCCTGGAAGATCGATAATATCCATCCTATCGACCAGTGGACGCGGAATCTGGTATTTCACATTGCCCGTGCAGATGAAGAACACCTCTGAGAGATCAAAAGGCACCTCCAGGTAATGATCGACGAACGCGTGATTCTGCTCGGAATCAAGTACCTCTAGCAGCGCTGACGATGGGTCTCCCCGGTACTCGGCGGAGAGTTTATCAACCTCATCGAGTAAGAACACCGGGTTGCGCACGCCGACGGTTTTCATCGATTGAATGATGCGCCCCGGAAGCGCGCCCACATAAGTGCGGCGATGGCCGCGAATCTCGGCCTCGTCGCTCACGCCTCCCAGGGAGATACGGGCGAATTTTCGGCCCAGGGCACGGGCAATCGAACGGCCCAGCGAGGTTTTTCCCACGCCCGGTGGGCCGATGAAGCAGAGAATCTGCCCCTGACTCTCACGCCTGGCAAATCCGCCCTGCCCGGCGCGTTTCTGGCGCAACTGTCGCACTGCCAGGAAATCGATGATGCGCTCTTTGATGCCTTCCAGCCCGTAGTGATCTTCATCGAGTATCTGATGGGTCGCTTCAATGCTAAAATGATCCTCGCTGCGCTCGCTCCAGGGCAATGCCAGTATCCAGTCGATATAGGAGCGCAATGTCGCGACCTCAGCCGCCTGCGGGGGAGTACGCTCAAGGCGATCAATCTCTTTGCGCACCCTGGCCGCTATCTCAGCGGGCATGACCTTTTCACTCAATTTGGCGCGCAGATCGTTGGCCTCGGTGGAAGCGTCGATGCCCAGTTCCTCCTGGATGGCCCGCAGTTGCTCGCGCAGGTAAAATTCTTTTTGCGTGCGATCAACCTGGGAACGGACACGGGTGCGTATCGTCGATTCGAGTTCAAGAATCTCGATCTCATTGCCCATAATCACGCAGATTTTTTCCAGGCGTGCCAGTGGGTCCAGCGTCTCCAGGAGTTCTTGCTGCTGCTGCGGATCGGTCACGAGGTGGGCGGCGAGCATATCTGAGAGCCGGGAGGCTGTTTTGAGCGCGACGATGGAGTTAATATCTTCGGCGGAGAAGTGGCGGTTCAGTTGGGCATAGCGCTCAAAGAGGTTGGTGGCATGACGTACCAGCGCATCGACCTGCGCTCCTTGCTGCTGCGTTTCCGAGAGTTCGCTGACGGCGACGCGTAAGAATGGCTCCTGTTCAAGGAACTCTTCAAGCTGCACACGGAGCAGGCCGTGGATGACAACCTGAAAGTTACCATCTTGCTGCCGGTGCATAGTGGTGATTTCCACCAATGTGCCGTAGGGGTAGATATCTTTGGGTTCTGGATCATCGATATCGGGATCGAGTTGAGAGGCAGCAACCAGCACGTGCCCTGGCTGCATCATAGCTTCTTCGACGGCGCGAATGGATTTCTCACGCGCCATAGACAAAGTGATCCGTGTGCGGGGAAACACTACCATGTTTTTTAACGCCACGAGGGGATACGGCATATATTGCCCATGGTTGTCTCTAATCGTTTCCTGGCGTTCCTGTTCGTTCACGTTTCCCGCCTTTATAGGGACGCTCTCTATTACGCCCATAAGTTCAGCATACCGCCGAACAAAGAGAAAACTATCGATAAAGACAGATGAGTCTGCGTTATGCAGACTCATCTTCAGAATATGCTGTGGCGCGCTCACTGCGAGTTACCAGCAGCGGTTTATTGTGCGCGGTAATTACATCCGCGTTGATAATGACCTTTTTCACGTCGGCGCGCGATGGGATTTCGTACATCACATCCAGCAGGATATCTTCAATGATGCTGCGCAAGCCGCGCGCCCCGGTGCGTTGTTTGAGAGCACCTTCGGCTGCTGCGTCAAGAGCATCATTGGTAAAGACCAGCTCGACACGATCAAGCTGTAGGAATTTTTGATACTGCTTGACGATGGCATTTTTCGGCTCCGTCAGAATGCGGATCAGGGCATCTTTATCCAGGGCATCCAGCGAGACCGCGACGGGCAGGCGCCCGACAAACTCAGGTATCAAGCCGTACTTGAGCAGGTCATCGGGAATCAGGTGAGTTAAAACGGATTCTTCCACTTTCTGCTCACTCGGCCCGCCCGACTTGAAGCCCATCGTCCTGCTGCTGCCTAAGCGTTGCTCGACGATCTTGTCGAGACCTTCAAATGCGCCGCCGCAAATGAAGAGGATGTTCGAGGTATTGATCTGAATGAAGTCCTGGTGTGGATGCTTGCGCCCACCCTGGGGCGGCACGTTGGCAACCGTGCCTTCGACAATCTTGAGTAAGGCCTGTTGCACGCCTTCGCCAGAGACATCACGAGTAATGGATGGATTATCGGATTTGCGCGCGATTTTATCGATCTCGTCGATATAGACGATGCCGCGCTCAGCGCGCGCCACATCGAAATCGGCGGTCTGGATCAGGCGCAGGAGGATGTTCTCGACATCCTCACCAACATAGCCCGCTTCTGTGAGGGCGGTAGCGTCCGCGATGCAGAACGGCACATCCAGAATCTTGGCGAGCGTTTGCGCCAGTAGAGTCTTGCCGCACCCGGTGGGGCCGATCAAGAGGATGTTACTCTTGCCGAGCTCGACATCGTCTATCTGCATGCCCACGCCGATACGCTTGTAGTGGTTATAGACCGCCACCGCCAACGACTTTTTGGCGCGTTCCTGTCCAATGACGTATTGGCTGAGTTGTTCATAAATCTTCTTGGGCGTGGGAATCTTGCCTGTTTGCAGGCGCGGCTTCGCTATGGTAGCCTGCTCTTCCTCGATGATTTCTCGACACAGGTCGATGCACTCATCACAGATGTAGACCCCACCAGGACCGGCGATGAGCCTCTGCACCTGGTCCTGACTCTTGCCACAAAATGAGCAGCGGTAGGTTGTTCGCAAGTTTTTCGAGTTTGCCACGTCTTTCACCTTTACATTTCCAGGGCTACGCCTCTTGCGGCGTCTGGGTATCCGCAAGGGATGCTCCTACATTGATGGTTGATTGATCTGTGTCGGGTAGATTTGTTTCTGCTGACTCTGTTGGCTGTGCTGGCTGAGCTTCATCAACAACCCCGGTAATACCAGCGACCTCGGCTTCACCTGCGAGGGCAGCAGCCTCAGCATTCGCCAAAGTTGCCTCTTCTGCCTCCGCGTCCTCATTTTCCGCATCGGGATCGGGACCTGCAGCCAATTCTACCAGGCGCGTCACGGTCTTCTCGCGTATCAAACTCTGGGCCAGAGCGCGAAGCTGCGCATCTGTACGCGGTAAGGGCTGTCCCATTTGCGTATAGGCGCGTGCCAGCTCTTCAATCTCTTCCGGCGCAACGGTGATCTCTTCCTGCTTCGTAACCGCGTTGAGAACGAGTTGCCGCCTCACGCGCTTTTCTGCATCGGGTTCCAGTTCCTTTAGATACTCTTCGCGAGTCTTGCGCATCAGCAGCAAGTACTGATCCATCGACATGTGCTGCTGCTCGAGCATGTGAGAAAGCTGGTGCATCATCTCTTCCGCTTCTTCCTCGACCATGACGGGATGAACAGTTACCTGTGACTGTTCTACAACCGCGTTGACGACCTTCTCTCGCAGCTCATCTGCATTACGGCGTTTCTTATTGGCAAGCAGCTCATCGCTGATCGCTTTACGCAGGTCCTCCACGCTCGAAATCTCGCCGTCACTGACCTCCAGCGCCAGCGCGTCGTCGAGTTCAGGCACGAATTTCGCTTCGACTTTATGCAGTGTTATGTCGAAGTTGCCTTCTTTCCCGGCGAGCTTCTCATTAGCATAATCGGCCGGGATGGTCGTGGTAAAGGTTTTGCTCTCACCGGCCTGCATACCGATCAAATGCTCATCCATGCCTGAGAACAGGCCAACCCGTTCTTCGGTCAATTCAAAGGGATTGTCTTTCAGATCGGAAATAGTCTGGTCTTCTACGGTGAGTTTCAAGTCTACCGTCACACGATCAGCCATCTCAACCGGGCGATCCACGACATCCCAATGGGCCTTACGATTACGCAGGGATTCGATCTGCTGCTCAACTTCTTCGGAGGTGACGGCTGCCTCCTCGCGATCAAAATGCAGCGAGTGATAATCGCCCAACTCGACGGGTGTGAGAACGGGTACTTTCAGACTAAAGTGGTAGGGCTGGCCCAGCTCTAAAACGGGAGCATCTATTTCGGGCTGCGCAAGAGGAGTGATGTCGTGCTCTTTGATGGCGTTACGATAGGTCTCGTTCATCAGATCGTCGAGACCTTCCTGATAGATGTACTCCTTGCCGAGTTGCCGCTCAACTAATGAGCGGGGGGCTTTTCCCCGGCGGAACCCCCGAATATCAATCTTTTGGACAAGTTTGCGGTACGCCTTGTCTGAAGCCTTTTCCAGTTCATCCCAGGAAAAATCGACTTCGACAAGCGCTACACTGCCCGGCAACTTTTCAACCGAGACCTTCACGTTTCCTCCAACACAGGTGACAAACATAGCTCCCTCATGAAGCGGGGGCTGCCTGTTAACTGCCAACTATCATAGTAATAATATCTAAGGTAAGCTTTGCTGCAAAAGCAGAGAGAGACAAATACTCCCCAAAAACGGTCTAATGAATAGACCAATCATGAAAGAGTTCTGATATCGCGAACGGTGGGCGGTGAGAGACTCGAACTCTCATGGCTTGCGCCAACGGATCCTAAGTCCGCCCTGTCTACCAATTTCAGCAACCGCCCATAGTACCTGAAATACTTCTTTGTATCACTGCTGAGACGCAGTCTCCTTGCAGTAATGCTTTCAATTTTGAGCAGAAAAACCTCACCCCACGATGATACATCAGGGTCATAGCGACTGTCAAGGCAACGTGGCTATATCACTCCGTTTGGGCTAGAAAAGATGCTCTACAGGCGTAGCCAGTTGCATCGCTTTCCTCTCCAATGTTACAATAACTGTGATCGAACTATGCCTTATCGGCTGCCTGACGTGCAGCGTGCTTCCTATCATCCCTGCTGACACGCAGTGTAGAGACGCAGTCTCGTTGCAGGGATGCTTTCAAGCTGGAGATGCAGCTCGTCTGGTTGTTGCGCAGTCGGAATACGGACCCAGTTGACGGTCGGAATGTGGACCCACATGCAGCAAGAAAAACAACATATGCCTCCTGGCACGATGACTCCTTCCCAGGTTTCTGGTTTGGAGAGGCCTGAATTGTATATCAATCGCGACTTGAGCTGGATTGAGTTCAACCGGCGTGTCTTCGAGGAAGCGCAGGATAATCGCCATCCATTGTTGGAGCGTGTCAAATTTCTTTCCATTTTTGACACCAACCTGGATGAATTTATTATGGTGCGCCTGGCCGGGTTGAAGGACCAGGTGGAGGCGCATGTTCCCTCGCTGAGTCCCGATGGTATGACGGCGGAGCAACAGCTGGCTGCTGTCCGTCAAGCGCTGGCCCCCCTGGTGCAGGAAGTAAGCCAGTACTGGCGCAACGAATTGGTGCCCCTACTCGCGGCGCAGCATATCCACATTCTGGACTACGAACAATTGGATGCGCAGCAGCGCGCCAGCATGCGTACCTATTTCGAGCGCGAGGTCTTTCCTGTATTGACGCCGTTGGCGGTTGATACAACGCATCGCTTTCCGCATATCTCGAATCGCAGCCTCAATCTGGCGGTGGCTCTTTCTGGCGGACACTTTGCACGCGTGAAGGTCCCGCCAAGTTTACCGCGCCTGGCGCGCGTTCCCTTGAACGAAAAGGTGCCGGGAGCGTTTGCCTTTGTCTGGCTGGAGCAGTTGATCGCGGCCCACCTCAGTATGCTCTTCCCAGGTTTCGATGTCTGGGAGTCGTACGCGTTTCGCGTGTTGCGCGACGCCGATATTGAGATTCGAGAAGATGAATCTTCCGACTTGCTGGAAAGTATTGAGCAGGGACTGCGTGAACAACGTTTTGGTGCGGTGGTGAACCTTGCTGTCAATCCCTCCATGCCGCCCCGTATTCGCAGTCTCCTGCTTGATAACCTGGAGATTACGCCTGAGGACCTGACCATTATCGATGGGCCGCTTGGACTGGGTGATGTGATGGAATTGCACCACCTGGATCGTCCCGATTTAAAAGATCCGTCTTTTACACCACGCACTCCCGCTGAACTGCGCAAAACATCCGAGCTGTTCACGGCTATTCAAAAGCACGACCTGTTGATGCACCATCCCTATGACAGCTTTGACTCTGTGGTGGAATTTATTCATGCTGCCGCGCACGATCCCGATGTGCTGGCGATTAAGCAGACGCTGTATCGCGTGGGTACAAACTCGCCTGTCGTCGCCAGGTTGTTAGAGGCTGTTGAGAATGGTAAACAGGTCGCGGTGCTGGTGGAACTCAAGGCGCGTTTCGATGAAGAGAATAACATCGAATGGGCGAGGGCCTTAGAGCATGCAGGCGTCCACGTCGTCTATGGGTTGATCGGATTGAAAACACACGCAAAGATAGCGCTGGTCGTGCGCAGGGAAGCTGATGGCCTGTGCCGTTATGTGCACCTGGGGACGGGTAATTACAACGCGACAACCGCGCGTATCTACGAGGATATATGCCTGCTGACCTGCCGTCCCGATATTGGAGCGGATGCCTCGCTGTTGTTTAACTCGCTGACCGGCTATTCTCGTCACAGCGAATATGAGCGGCTCATCGTGGCTCCACAGTACCTGCGACAGGCGATCTTAGATCGTATAGAGCGTGAGATACGGGTGCATCAAGAGCAGGGCAATGGCTACCTGATCTTCAAGATGAACGCGATAACCGATCCTGCGGTTATCTATGCCCTGTATAACGCATCGCAGGCGGGAATACGCATCGATCTGCTTGTGCGCGGCATCTGCTGCCTGCGTCCCGGTATACCAGGTGTCAGCGATACTATTCGGGTGCGCAGTATCGTAGGGCGTTTCCTGGAGCATAGCCGTATCTATTATTTTGGCAACGGTGGCAATGAAGAAATATACCTGGGAAGCGCGGATATGATGCAGCGCAACCTGGATGGCCGTGTTGAGACACTTTTCCCTATAGAGGACCAAGCGCTGCGTAAAGCCATCCATGAGCGAGTCTTGCTGCCAATGTTAGCCGATTCGGTGAACGCGCGTGAATTGATGTCTGATGGTCACTATGTCCGTGTCTTGCCCGAAGCTGACGA
>Ga0209577_10002443_pt1 | contig 17897 bp, 19 predicted proteins | sample GraSoiAngelo_109_FD_185874 | JGI IMG/M metagenome (GOLD analysis project Ga0209577, IMG submission 185874) | Grasslands soil microbial communities from the Angelo Coastal Reserve, California, USA - 14_0903_12_20cm (SPAdes) (version 2) | ecosystem: Environmental > Terrestrial > Soil > Grasslands...
GCCGGGGTGCGAAACGTCGCGGCGTCGACGGCCAGCACCACGGCCACGGGTTCCCGGTTCGCCCAGGCGTGGTGGAGCGACATGACGGCTCTAGCGGGATCGGCTAGGGAGGCCTCGTCGATGGTGACGAGTGGCGCGGACGACCACGCCGTTGGCAGCGGCTGGCCGACGTTGACAACAACGCCTCGCCCGAGTTCAGGGGGTCCTGGAGCGGGCACGACCGAAGGCTAGGTGGCCGCCAAGCGACGCTGTTGCACACGCCGGGCAAAGTTCGTGGGTCGCGGCGTCCTCCCTACCGAAGCGGACTGGTAGTCGCGTCCCTGCCGACGGGATGCGCAATGCGCCGATCTCCGCGCTCGCCAGTGCTCCATGAGTCGGGATTCGGGACTGCTGATAGGTGCGCCTTGCGCCTCAACGGCCTGAGCCCGTAGTGGTTCCTCAGTTGTCGCCGACGTTGCCACGGGGCTTCGCTTGTGTTCATACTGACGACGGCGACGGTCCTACGCCGAGCCGGCCGGGTCACCCAGCGGGCCCGAGCCTGGCGAAGGGGAGAGCATCCTCGGGCCGCGGTCCTGTCCATGTTGGTTCCTCGCCGGCTCGCCGGCTGGGTTGCTGGGAACCTGGTCGACGCATGCGTGCCGGCCTGAAGGAGCTGACGTGACCGATGACAAGGACTTCAAGCATCTCGTGCGCGAAGAGGCGCTCCGTAGCGGGCGCCACTATGCCGAGGTCCAAGCAGAGCTACGACCGCCCGCTGAGCCGGGCGTCGGTGCCGGGCCGATGAGCCCGGCGGAGGTGGCTCGGCGGGTCGAGGCCATCGAGGGCGTGGCCCGCCGGTGGCTGTATGACAAGCCCGAGGCCCTTCACCTCGTCGCCCTCGCCCTGCTCGTGCCCGGCAGCGTGCTGTTCAGCGGCATCTCCGGGACGGGGATCACCGCCATGGGCAAGGGCGTGGCCGCCGCCATCGGCGGGCGCCTGGTAGCCATCGATGGCCGCACCGGCTTCGACGCCGCCGAGGCGATGGAGTGGCGCGCCGGTGACGTCGTGTTGATCAGCCACTTCGACGGCCTCGACCCGGCCTCTCAGGTCGCGGTGATCGAGGCCGGGCGCCGGCCGGCCATCGTGTTGGCCAAGCGGCACCTGATCGCCGACCGGATGCCCCACCCGCCCGATGACGACACCCGGGAACGGTTCCTGTTCGGGGCCGAGTTCGGCTACGTCGACGCCGACACCGAGCTGCGGATCGTCGACGAGATCCGCGCCCGCATCGACGGCGGGCCGATCGAGCCGGCCATCGAGCCGTCCGAGTTGGTGGGGATGCGGGAGGCGGCCGCTGCGGTCGAGGTCCCGGCCGAGGTGCGTCGCTTCGCCGTGGAGGCGATGGCAGCGGTCCGCGGCGACGAGCAGGTCATGCTGGGAGGCTCGACCGTTGCCACCATCAACCTCGTGCAGGCCATTTGCGCCGCGGCCGTGGCCGACGGAAGGGGCCGGGCAACCATCGACGACGCCCGCTGGATGCTTCCGCCGATCCTCGCCCATCGAATCGTGTTCCGGTCAGACGCCCGGGCCGATCTGCCCGCGCTCCTCGACCGGGTGTTGGCTGCGCGGCCCATGTCCTGACGCGACCGGACCGAGCTCATGTCCTATGGGCACCTCCCAGAGTTGACCGCGTGTCGCTGTGCACTAGCGCCAGGGTTCTAGCGGCAGCGTCTCCACAGCTGGCGTGTCACAGTGCCGCAGAGATGCCCTCGAGTAGTGCTCGGTCGTGCCGACGCTCGCTAAGACAAACACCCGGCCGGTGATTGAACGGGTGGTGAGACAGACCACCCCGTTGTCGTCGCCGAGCGCAACGTTGACTGCTCCGGCGCTGTCCGGCGAGGGAGCGCCCACACCGTTGCCGTAGCGGATCGGTTCAGTCGGGGAGTTGAGCGCGTGTGCGGAGACGAACTGGCCCCCATGGCTGAAGGCAAGTGACTCCCTCACGAACGTCAGCCGAAGACCGCTCTGCGCAGCGAGGTCAGATGGATCGACAGCGAGCCTCGCAGCAGTGGCCGCGGAAGAATCTCTCCGGCTCGCTTCCCCACCCGTCAGGCCCAGTACGAGCGGCGAGGCGCTCACTGCGATCAACGCGGCGCTCCAGCGTGACCATCGCGGCTTGACTGTGCGTGAACCCAACCAGAAGTTCTGGCGAGCCTGGCGCTGGCCGAGGTAAAGGCCCAGAGACATCAGCGCGAAGGCGATCCCGACTCCAACGGGACCTCTGGAAATGACCAAGCCCACCCCAGCGAGCCATACCGCGCCGCAGAACCACTCCAGCCACCGCGGCGGCGGTGGCCCGCCGCTCAAGAATCTCGACCACGACGAGGCTGGCAGGCGATGTTCGGCCATCGAGACAATTGTTACTTCATCTGTTACTTCATCGTCACTCTTTATCGCTCCGACGGAAGTCGCGCCGCGACGAAGGCTCAGGCACGCCCGACGCGCCGTGACGCCTCCGGACCTCGCGGAGAGCGGGTCAGGGCCCGCGTGTTCGGTGGGGGCCAACCCCGCGGGGACCGACGCCGGCTCGGTCAGCCCACGATGCGAACGACGCCCGCCACCGGGTCGACCTCGACGACGTCACCGTCGGCGACGGCATCGAGCAGACCAGGCACACCGACGACGGCGGGGATGCCGAGCTCGCGCGCGCAGATGATCGTGTGGCCCATGACGGTCTCCGTCGCGACGGCCACCACGATCGGAAGCACGGTGTTGTAGCCGGGCGTCGTGGTCACGGCGACCAGCACGTCGCCCGGTTGGAGATGGTCGAGGCCGTCGTTCTCGTCCCTCACGACACACGCGGGGCCGCGCGCGACGTGAGCGCCGACGCCTTGGCCCTTCAGCTGACCGTCTCCCGCATCGCTGGCCGGCGGCGCCCACGGCGCCTCTGCGCCGATCGAGGCAGGGGGCACGCGGTGGCGCGCCGCCTCCCGCTCCGCTCGCCGTGCCGCGAGGACCTTCGAGGCCGGGCCGGCCCCGTCGAGCAGGGCGCGCAGCTCGTCGATATCGGTCTCGAACACGTCGCTGGGGTCCTCGAGGCCGGCACGGCGGCCGACTTCGAGCAACGCCCGGCGAAGAAGGCCGAGCGGCCAGAAGACGCAGACACCGTCATCGTCATCCTCGATCCCGTACGACGTGCGGGCGTCCGCGACGAGATCGGCGAGCTCGGCGGACAGGGCCGGCAGCGGTGGGCGCGGTGTCGTTGCCCGGTCGCGTGCCGCGGCGCGGATGGCCCCAAGCACGAGCTCGGGTCGCTCGCGCAACGTAGGCCGGAGGAGGTCGTAGCTGTCGACGAGCCGGTGGCCGTACTCTGTGAGGTACGCGTCGAGGCACCGGCCGGCCTTAGGCGCGGCGCGCACGTCGTCGAAGGTGCGCACCGACGCCGGATCGATTTCGCCGGCGCGCAAGGCCTCGGCGATCGCTAGGGCCAGCTCCGCGGGCCGGCTACTAGCCGGCGACCCCCCGGCCATGGCGTCCATCACGACCGCCTCGTCGATGCCCTCGGCCTTGGCTCGCTCGCGGACGAGATCGACCACGACCTCACGGCCCCGATGCTCGAAATGAAGCGGGCCGACGGCCAGCACATGATCGAGGACTTCGCGGGCGTGGGCCCGCAGCTCGTCGTCGTCGAGCGACTCGACCGCCACCGCCTGCAGCGCCTGGTTGCGGGCCACGGCGGCCGGACGCTCGTCCGCGAACCACTGCTCCGCTTCCCGCCGCCAGCGCCGCTCGGCCACCGCTTGCGCGGCGAGGGCTTCGTCGCCGGCTGCGCCCTCGCCTCGGACGCCGATGTAGAGGTAGCCGTTGATGCGCTGCCACCGCACGCCCTGCCGGCGTAGGCCCCAGCGGCCCGCGCCGCGTACCCGCCCCTGGGCCAGCTGGTCGAGGACGACGGCGAACAGGAGCGAGACGGGACGGGGGAAGTGGGCGGCCTCGAACCACCAGTCGCCGCCGTCCGGCGAGCGCCACTCCTCCGTCACGGCGTCCGCGGTCAGCGCCGGGCCCCGAGCAAGGCGCGAACGGGATCGTCGAGGGCGGACGCATGGGTCGTGAGCCGCACGTGACCAGCATCGTCCACGACCGCGAGAGAGGCCTCGGTCATAGCGGGAGCGTGCGCCACGGCATTCCCGGATTCTCTCGCAGCGATGGGCAACACCGCTCGTTCGCTCCCAGACATCCCCGCTACGAGCAGGAGTCCAATTGCGGCAGCGATCACGCGCCCGAAGCGCAGCCTCACCTCCTCGGAGGTCTCCCGCGGGTCGTACAGGACGAGCGAGTGGGTCGATGTCATCAAGCGGTTCCTCTCGGACCGGGGCCAGACGCGAGCCGGGCGACCCGCGCCCCGCTCGTGAATATGCCGCACCTATCGACGCGCGATTCGCCCGAACGCGCCTGCGGTGACCCGCCGCTATCTGGCGATCGGTACCCGACGAGAACTCCAAAACCCCCTGCGTTGAAACGGTGTTCAAGGAGCCTCGATGTGCACCTTGCGTCGACTTCAACCCATCACCAACCCAACACCAACCCAACACCAACCCAACATCCGCCCGGATCCACAGGTGTCCGCAGGAGTCTTCTCGAGGTTCTGACCAGCGGGTATGGACTGGAGTGGACTGCGGTGGACCCCCTCGCGAGCACCTGCAAAGCCCTCAACAGCGGTTCGATTCCGCTCGCCGCCTCGAGGTGTTCTCGCACGTCAGAGGCGCATTCGGCGTCGACTAGCGGACCGGGGGTCAGATTCGATGGCGCGGAAATGGCGCGGGTTACATGTCTGTCCTTTCTCAATCGTTGCGCGGTGGGCGCCTTCGGCGGTCCATTTGTTGTTCAGAGAATCCTGTAGAGCACCCCGATCGGTACGCATGAATTTGGAGTAGTGGTCGTCGGCACCGTCACGTGATCGGGGCACCCGCCGGGGGTGTCGAAAGTCGTGTTCGCAGGACGGTGCTGAGCGTCGGGAGGCCCGGCCGCGATCAAGGCCCTGAGTCGCGCCGCTCAGGCGGAGGGAGTCCTTGCTTGTCGTTAGGCGGTGGGCGCTCTCGGCGGTCCATCTCATTAGGGATCCCTGTGGAACACCCGATCGGTACGTATGAATTCGAGGTAAGGGTCGTCCACACCCACGGCGTCTCCGCGCTGCCGCAGTCGGGCCCGATGGACGAGACGGTGACCGCGTCGCTCGGGTGGGAAACGGGACCGCAACGGGCTGCGGACGTGGCGACTCACCCGCGGCCCAGCCCCAGCGGGGGAGGAGGGCGCTCAAGGCTGCGAGCAGAGCCCGATCGGCGTCATGGAAGGCCGGCCGGTCTACCGGGCGGCGCGAGACGGCGAGCTGGTGGCGGAGCACCAGGATCTCGACGTCTTTGGTGTCGGCAGCGCGCAAGCGGAGGACGACGAGCGCGAAGGCGCCACGCACGCTCGATAGAAGTAGCGGAGGGCCATCGACCGGGCAGCTTGGTCGACCCAATCTCTGTTGGCCAGGCTGAGATTCGCGGCAGGTACGATCGAATTTCCGGCACCGACAGGGATGATCTGCGACGCGTAAGGCGACACAATCAGGCCCGTCTCAGCACGCGGCCAGGCCCAGCTCGAGGCCGCTACCGGCGCCCGAAGCGCGAGGCCATGCGAGCCATGACCCGCGCATAGCCGTTGAGCTCGGCGGGAGCACCCGGTGTGCCGCTCGGTGCCGGGTCGCCGTCCGGGATGCCGACGGCGGTGGCCAGCAGGGGCGCCGCCGCCGTGCGGAAGTAGCGCGACACCAGGCCGTCGTAGAAGGTCAGCCCCGTGGCCCCGCCGTGCAGGGCGACGGCGTTGAGGGCCAGCCGCCCCGCCACCAGGCCCGCCTCCAGCAGGGCGGCCCGATGGCCCCGCCCGCCGAGACGGGCGGCGAGGGGCTCCAGTTGGGCGGCGTGGAAGACGGTGAAGGCGGAGTCCCCTCCGAGCGGCTGGTCCAGGCACAGGCGGGCTCCGTAGGCCCGGACGTCGTCGGCGCGGGTCCGTCCTTCATAGGTCGCGTCCCGCCGATAGGCGTAGCCACCGGCATCCAGGCCCTCGACGTCGTGGACGTTGACGAGGTGCTCTAGCACCGTCCCCGCCGGCCCGCTATCGAACTTCGGGCTGCGGGTCGCCGCCGCCAGCCCCCAGCGCAGGAGCGCTCCCGGCGCCGGCTGGCGTCGGAACAGGCGCGTCGAGCCCCGGCGCAGGATGACATCCTCCACCCGGTCGGCGGCATCGGCTTGTGCGGGCGGCTCGACGGCACGGGCCGCGGGTGCGGATATCTCCCTGGCCGCCTGGCGCCAGGCGTCGACGTCCTCGTCTCCCAGACAGCTCTCGGCCTGGGCCTCGACGACGAGCGGGAAGCGAAGCACGTGGGGGGCTAGCGCCCCCGCCTCCACGGTGATCGGCGTCAGCGACAGGGCCGGCGGGAGACCGTGCGCTCCGCCACCGAGACGGACGAGGGCGACAGGCACTTCGTCCACCCCGTCGACACCGACCAGGTCGGCCACGGTCACGTCGGGGAAGGCCACCGAGACCTCGGCCGGCAGCCCATGCGCGGCGGCGACGGCCAGGAGGTTGGCGAGCATGCAGCCGGCGTCCCACCACAAGTGGCGCCAGCCCCGCTCCCCGTACTTCCAGCAGGTCCGGAACGGGATCCCGGTCAGCACCAGCGTGGCTGCAGCCGGCTCCCCGGGCGTGAGGGGGCGGCGCAGGGGCACGAGCGCGTGCTCGAGCGGCTGATAGTGGTGCACGCCGTCGCGCACGACGTAGATCTCGACCGGGTGGAGGTTGCCGGCCGACATCGCCGCCCGGAACCAGGTCGGCTCCCGGTCGGCCATGTGGGCCACCCGCGTCACGCCGCCCGACAGGAAGAGCAACGTGCCCAGCAGGCCGTCGTCGAGCGTGGTGGTGGGGCCGCCGCCGCCGCCGGACAGCACCTCGACCGCGGCCGGCGACGACCGCCGCAGCTCCGTCGGCAGGGGCCGGCCCGGGGCGGAGTAGCGCTTGAAGGGGGCTGGGCGGTTGTCGGGGTCGAGGGGACGGAAGTCCATCAACCGGTCGGGGTGGGCCGGCCGCTCCCCGTGCATGGTGGAGCCGTAGAGCGCGTCGATGGCGCCGCGCCCATGCCCCTCGGTCGGGCCCGGGCCGTGCCCCCCGGTCGTCACTGCCCGTCAGGCGACGGCCGGTCCCCGCCGACGGAGAACAGAACCGCCACGCTGACCGGGGCCCGGGGCTCGTGCTCAGGTCGCTCGAGGTCCCGGTCGAACACCCGGGACACGGAGTTGCCGGCCAGATCCTCCAGCACCGGCTCGACCCGCAGGTGGTGCGGGCCCGGCAGCCACGGCCAGCCCGGCGTGAACGACCACGAGCCCTCGCCTTCGGCCACGGCCACGACGCCGCCGAGGGCCTCGCCCCCAGGCCCGGCCACGCTCAGGCATCGCCCCAGCAGGGCGCGGTCGAGGGGGCGGTCGAAGCCCACGACCAGCGGGCGCCGGCCTCCCGCGGCGGGCACGTCGAGCACCCACCGCCGGGGATCGACGAGCTCGCGCACATCCGGGCCCACCGCGTAGCGATGGCGATGGCCGGCCACCAGGGGCCGGCCGCCGGCATCCCGATATCCCCGCTCGACGACCAGCGCCACCGCGGCTCCCTGCTCTAGGGGGTAGCCGGCCTCCCGGTGGGAGCTCAAGCCCCGCTTGATGCGGGCGGGGTCGAGGAGGACCGTAAGCCGGCGCCGTCCCGGGTCCCACAGCTCGGGGTCCATCTGCGAGAAGGGGCCCGGGATGCTCTCGCCCGTGTCGTCCCGCTCGAGGTGGACGTGGCCGGCAGCCAGGCCCTCGCTCATCGCCGAGGAGAACTCGACGTAGAGGCGCAGGGCGTTGCGCGGCAGCGCCGTCCCGCTGGGGTGGACGGCCACGACCTCGGTGGAGGGCACGCCTTCCACGGGAGGCCGGGTGAGCTTCAGCGCCTCCGCGTCCCCAAGCCCGCCGGCCCCCACGACCATGGTGTAGGCGGTCCCGGCCACGAATGGGAAGCGGGGTGCGAAGCGGATGTCGGCGTCGCCGACGCAGTAGCGGCCCGCCATCGGCTGCACCCCGGCGGGAGCCCGGTCGCCGTCGAGGACGTCGCTGGGGAAGACGGGAAAGGCCCGGGGCAGGTCTTCGGCGGCGAGCGATCGCAGCCGGACGAGCGCCTCCGGCGTCACGCCGCGCAGGACAAGCCAGTCCACACCGGCGTCCGTCGCCCAGACCAGGGTGGGTGGCACGGCCCAGCTGGGCAGGCTCAGAGCGAGTCGGTCTTGAGCGAGCGCAGGTGCCGCTCGCCGCGGTCGTCCTTCTGGAGGGCCAGGACGTGGGTGCGGTTGAGGTTGGCTAGCCGGCTCACGCCGGTGAGCGGCTCCACTTCGCGAGGCACCCCCACCGGAGTGGTGGGCTCGGTCAGGGCGGGCTGGTCGTCTATGTCCCGGCAGTCGATCTTGATGAGGCCGTGTGTGCTGTTCGACACCAGGAGGTGCTCACCGTCGTCCTGGCTGAACGACACCATGTCCAGGGGCTGGTTCATCGCCCCCAGATCGGCCACGGTGCGGCCGGTCGCCCTGGTCCCGACGGTGATGTCGGTGATCGGGAAGTGCACCACCGGTGTGCATGTGTAGCTGGCCAGGATGCTGCGGCCCTTCTCGTAGGGGACGAAGCTCTTGATCGGCGCCGCCGTCTCCCACTTCCCATGGGACACGTGGAAGATCTCCAGGCAGTTGTCGCCCATCTCGCCGGTGAATGGGAAGGGGATGCGCCGCAGGTTGGAGGCGAACTCCTCGTTCGACATGCCGGCGACCAGAAGCATCCCGTCGACGTAAGACATGTCCGTGACCGTGGCGGTGCGGGCCGGCCGCCGCCAGATCCTGATCTTGCGCCCGCGAACCTCGATCTCCTCGCCCTCGTCCCCGTCCGGCAGCTCGATGGTCACCCGGGCGTCGTCCTCGGCCGGGGCGTTGGTGATGGGAGTCGACGAGAACGCGACGTTGTCCAGACCGACCTCGGTGAGAGAGCCGTCGCCGCGATCTATCCGCACGATCACCGGCACGGCGGCGTCACCCCTGCCCCGCATGACCGAGAGGTAGACATTCTCGCTGCGGGGATGGACCGCCATGTCGCGTATGCCCACGTCCTCGCGGCCGCAGCCGAGGAAGGCGGCCAGCCGCCGGTCGACGCCATCGAGCTCGAACGGTTCGGACCTCGCCGAGTCCACACCCGGGTCGGCGACGTCCACCGCGAACACCATCGCCGAGACGTTGTCGGCGACGAAGAGGATGCCGTCGGGGCCGAACGTGATCGGGCCCACCGACCGAACGTCCGGCGTGCCTACCTGCAACCCGTGCTCTCCCATCACCTTTACCTCCCACCAGACCAGTGTCGGCGCTCATGAGGAGCGTCGCCGAGAACGCCGGGCATCCGCGTTCGGATGCATCGTCGATGCTTCAAGCGGCGGCGCCCACTCGCCGCGGCCGGATGATAGTACCCATCTCCAGGGTCGGCTCCGCTCCGAAGCTCGGCTCAGACTTGCGCCCCTGGGACGACCCGCACTAGCTGACGGTGGGGAGTCGACGACCGGTAGGTTCGTCGACTCCCAGGCGCGGTGGAAAGAGCGGAGGCCTAGTGTCCTGGCGGTCGTCCACCGTGATCGCCCTCGGACTGAGCCCACGACGCGCCGGTCTTCCGAGCCCGGCGACCGGTAGGTGTGAACGTTGTGAGCCTCGTCATCGGAGTTCCCGCTATGCAATGTTCGTGCTCTGCGTGGCCTTTGCTGTAGGACTGACGCATGGGGGACCAGCAGGCGCCGCACGTCTTCGACGATGATGAGGCCACACGACAGCTGCTGCGTTCTCCGCCGACGCAGCCCGCCTTGGCCTGGGCGGCGGCTGCGGCGGGCGCAGATATTGCCCATTGGACTGTGCTGCGGGGCGGCATGTCCTCGGCCATGTACTCGCTGGAGCTCTGCGATGCTTCACGGACCACGCTTGTCTTGCGTTGCTACGTCCGGCCTGAGCTCAACGAGGAGGAGCCCGATCTCGCCGAACGCGAGGCGGCCGCCCTCCGCGCCGCGGCCACCGTCGAGATCCCGACGCCGGCACTTGTGGCTGTTGACCCGACGGGGGCGAGCGTCGGGGTGCCGGCGGTGTTGATGACGCGGCTTCCGGGAAGGGTCCTCTGGGATCCGAAGGACCCTCGCCGCTGGCTGGCATCGCTGGCGGGCCTCCTCCCGGGTATTCACGAAGGCGACATCCAAGAGCGGGGACTCGGCCGGTACTTCAACTACGGCCAGGACAGCTACGAGCCCCCGAGGTGGGCAACCAAGCCCGCCATCTGGGAGAAGGCGGTCGAGGTGTTCCATGGCCCGGTCCTGGACGAGGACCGGTGCTTCATTCACCGGGACTTCCACCCCGGGAACGTCCTATGGAAGAGCCGTCGGCTCACCGGCGTGGTCGATTGGCAGTCCGCCTGCGTAGGTCCGCCCTCCGTCGACATCGGTCACTGTCGAGCCAACTTCTTGGGTTCTGCCCCTGAGCTTGCGGACGTCTTCACCGACATGGCCGAATCCCGGACCGGCCGCACATTCCACCCCTGGGCCGATGTCGCTGCGCTCATCGGCATGCTCGACGGCTTGCGATCCCGGCCCCCACGGCCTGCGGGTCGCCAAGCCATCGAGGCCGCGATCGAAAGGGCGGTCCTGGCGCTCGCATAGAGACCCGGGGTCTGCGGGGAACGGTCGGTGTCGCTCCGGCGCTCGTTCACCCCTCGGCGCCGGCCCAGAGACGCTCGCGACGCCGATTGGGCGCGTACGACTCCCCCAGCCGATCGCGATATCGGGCGCCTGATAGGTGGGGAAGTGGAACGTCCGAGTGGATCAATTACACCCTGGCCGGCGAGAGCATGGCATTCACGATGTCAAGATCGAGGTGGTCGGGATCGAACTCGTCCTCCAGCCACTCAAGGAGCTCATCGCTTTCGTCCCCATCTCCGGACTCGAGCGTGTCGAGAAGCTCCGCGTATCCCCACACGCCACCGCAATCCTCCGGCGGGCACGCTCGCTCGCCAGCGATGCATTGAGGGTACGCGTCACCATGGGAGACAGGCCGCACCTTCTCCACTTCGATGGTGTGCTCCCAGCCGTCACCGAAGTCGTACTCGTAGGCCAGTCGGCTTCCCGCTGGCGCGACGGCGGCCAGACGGGCTCGGGCCTCGTCTTTGGGCCGGGGGCCGAGGTCGAGATCAGCGGGACGAGCCGGCGCGTACGTAGTGTTGCCCACCCGGAACTGGTGAAGGTGGGCGTCCTGCCAGCCCATGGCCCGCTGCAGCACATGATGCAGCTCGGCCAGACTGATGTTGCTCCGCACGAGGACACGACGCCAGACCGGGGGGTCGGTTCCTTCGAGCACGACCTTCAGACAGTGGACTTTGGCTTGGGCGGACGACCGAGAAGTCGACATGGCCGTGACCGTAGCGGTCATGGCCAGCCATGGCGCGGACCGTGCGGCCGCAGACTGGACGGGGCCCCATCTACCGGCGAACCAACTCGCACGGTCTCACCGGTTCGAATGACTAGAAGATCGCCGTCTCAGCTTCGATCGCCGGTCGACACGCGGAGCGGTTTGGCGGCGGTGGACAGCCTGGGTGCGACCGTTCAGGACGGCCCGCTCAAGGGACGGGCCCGAGGTTCACGCCGTCAGGGCCTTGCACGACCAGGGCTGCGGCGACAAGGTTGACGCCTATGGCGCCGAAGAAGTCCCGACGCCCGAGCCGCGCCCAGCGCCCTACCAGGGCGAGGCGTCGATCGACCGTGACGCGATCCTCGCCCGGCGCCGATCCCGAGCTACCGGTCCTCCTGTCCGAGATCCAGCAAGTCGTCAACATGCCCCTGTCAGCGTTGATGGAGACGGCGAGGGAGAGGGCCCATGCCCAGGCCCTCAGCGACGAGGCCACTTCCTCGGTGGCAATCGGGCGGCTTCGCGAGCTGGTGGCCTTCATCGCCGACGGCCGTCCCGCCACCCCGGCGGGCAACCTGAAGACTCCCGACGCGATCACCCTCGCCAGTAGATTGGGCACCGACGCGGACATATCTGACGAGCCGCAGCGAATGGAGGACCTGCCCGACACAGCCCACGCCTTCCGCTGGGCCGTGGCCGCGGGGTTCGTCGTGAGGCGGGGAAGCAAGATCGTGGCCGGCCCGTGGGCAACCGACCTGGAGCTCGACCCGCTCTCGGCGTGGTTCAAGGCCGCAACTACTCTCCTCGAGGCCGGCGTGCTCGATGGCTTCCAACAGGGCTGGCGCAAGCGCTACGTCGAGGCGCTTGACGTCAGCGTCGGGGACCTGCCTCATCGCCTTGGCCGCAGCCCGGGAACCGTTCCCTCTCGCCGACATCGAGCAGCAGGCGTGGGAGCAGGTGGCCAGCGGGTATGGCTATGAGCGCGGCGACGAGCTGGAGCGAGGAAGCGTCGTTCGACTGGTCCGCGCCATGGTGGCCCAGCTGGCCCAGATCGGGATCGTGGCCCGCGAGGACAATCACGTGGTCCTCACCAACTTGGGCAACACCATGGCAGCGGTGGCCGACCTCTCGGGCGATGACGAGATTGAGGGCCTCGACCTGATCGACACCGACGCCCAGTCCCTCCTGCTGGTCTGCGTTGAGGAGATGGACCCCGAAGAGGCTGCGGGCCACCTCCTAGCGTGGTGCCAAGCCCGGCCGGCGGAGGAGGCCGCGGCCGAGCTGAGCGCGGCGATGTTGGACGCCGAGGACACCGAGGTGTGGGACCTCGGCTTCGAGGCATTGGGGATGGTCGATCCCGCTGTGGCCGAACGGGAGGTCCGTCGGCTTCGGTCAAATCCCCTACTGCGCGCCCTGGCTGACCAGTGGCTCCGCCGCCTCGCCCAGCCGTAAGGGATCTGTCAGCCCTGCTCCCGACAGGTTTCGGCGGCTTGGCGGGGTGGACATTGTCATCGTGAACTGTTAACATTGTCCACAGTGGCCCGAGAGCGCCATCAGCGCAAGCAGGTCGAAGCTGCCTTGCGCGCCGCCGAGACCGAAGGATGCACTGTCGAGGTGCGTCATTCGGGCCACACCTGGGGCCACCTCGTGACCCCTAACGGACAGCGGCTTCGGATCTGGAGCACTCCGAAGGACCCCGATGTGGCGGCACGGATTATTCGACGCTTCGTTCGTAGCAACAAGAGAGGCTGACATGCAAACGTACGTTTTCCGCATCCGGCTGCATGAGGTTCTCGATGATGAAGCGGCGGATCGCCTCTACGAGACCTTCGATGAGGAGATCGCCTTGGAAGACGGTCCCAAGGGCCACTTCATCGGATTCGAGCGCCAGGCGGATACCTTCCTTGACGCCGTGCTCGATGCCATCGCAGAGGTCATCGAGCTGGGTTTCGAGCCACTCGCGGTCGAGGACGAACTGGTCTCGATGTCCGACATCGCCGAGCTGGTCGGCCGCACCCGACAGTCGGTATCCATGCTCGCCAGCGGGCAACGAGGAGCGGGCGACTTCCCGCCCCCTGTGGCTGGCAACGTGCGCAGCCCTCTGTGGCATTGGGCAGACGTGGCTGCATGGTTCGAAAGCCACGAGGGCGAAGAGGTCGTCCCCGAGGACCGTATGCGCACGATCGCAGCGATCAACGGAGCTCTTGCTGGTCGCGTACTCGCACGCGAGCATCCGACGGTGCTCAAGATGATTGAACGACGGATCGCTGGCTAGCCCGAAGGGCGCAGGCCGAAGGACGCGGATGCCTCCGGTTCCTTGGGCGACGCGCCGTGCGCGAGTGCGCGTTCATAGTGACGCCGACCAGGGACTAGGGACGCCGACGGGGAGGGCTGACAGCGCCGGGCTTGAATCACGGCGAACGCCGACCTCGACTATCCGGACAGGGTCCTGGTGCTCAGAGGATCGGCAACCGGCGGATCCGGACGGTGCCTTCACCCAGCACGACGATGCTGCCAGCCACGAGGTCCTCCTCGACGGTCGGAAGATTCGCCACAGCCAGGTCCACCAGCTGTTCGACTCGCCGCCCTTGGGTGCGTCGGACCAAGATGAGCGACGGGACGATGCCCTGGTCCGGGCGAGGATGGTGCCGAAGTCGGCATCGGCCGATACCACCACTCGCGGCTCGTCCCGGGCCACCGCCAGGATGCGTTCGTCGGTGGCCGTGAACAGCTCAAGGTCTGCACAATGCACAGCGTCATGATCCGCCTCGAGCAGCCTCCGAGCGAGATGGGGCGAGAGGTTGAGATCGACGAGGAACTTCACGCAGGTCGCGTGAGAGGTAGTTCCCGCTCGCGGAGCGTCTCGGCCGCGAAGCGGAGCGCCTCGGCGATGTCCTCAGTCTCCAGGTAGGGGAGGTCGGCCAGGATCTCGTCGGTGCTCATCCCGTCGGCGACCATGGCCACGACGGTCGCGCCTGGCAATCGCATGCCGCGGATGCACGGCATGCCTCCCATGATCTCGGGATCGACGGTGATCCTGTCGAACTGCACACGGCAAGGTTATAGCGGGGGTTCCCGCCTCCAAGGTCCAGAGTTGGCCTGGAACCGGAAGAGCCGCAGCAGAACCTCCCGGGGGCCCGCCCGAAAGACGCTAACTCCCGCACCGAATATCGGCCTCACCCGCGGACCTATCCGGCATCGCTCGGTACCCCACGAGAACTCCAAAACCCCGTGCGTTGAATCGGTGTTCAAGAAGCCTCGATGTGCACCTTGCCTCGACTTCAACCGATCACCAACCCTGTGGGTGCCGGAAACTCGACCACAAAGCAGCGAGCTGGTGCTCATCGATGAGTCCGCCCACCCCTGACGGGTCTTGTTGACGGCCATCGCGGATCCCCGCCCAGCTCTTTTGGGAGCCGGGTTCAGCCGGGGGGCGAGATGCGGCTCGTCAGCGGGGCACCAGCGGGGCACCAGCGGAATGGTTTCGCTGCCCCGCCGCGGAATTGCGAGGCGCTCCTCAGCGTGACTGGGTGTGCTCGGCGTAGCCGCCGTCGAATGCGTCACACCCGTGGCGAGGCCCTGGCGGGTGTGCAGTTCGGATCGGTTTAGCCCGACGTCTTGAGCCCGATCAGAACCCACCCGATCGCCGGCGTCGGAACCGGGAGCTCGCGGATCGTCATCGTTCTCCGGAGGCGCAGGCGCGTCGAGAACGATTGCTCGCATCGTGTCCGTCATCCGACCGGCCTACAGCTTTACGGTTTCACCTGACGCGGCGGACCTCTCGATGGCCGCGATGAGCTCGTGGCGTCGGATGGCGTGGGCGAAGTCGGGCACCGTGTGCTTGCCGTTGTCGATGTCGGCCGCGAACACCGCGTAGGTCCGCCCGACGTTGAAGGCGGGAGTGCCTTGCAGGCTCGTGAGCCTCGACCACCTGTTGTTGAGTGTGTCGGGGATGGGTAGCTCGGCGAGCTCGTTGTCGCCCTGTGCTCCGGCGACGGTCAACGGGAAGATCCCGGGGAACGGGCCGTCCGCCGTGATCCGCAGGGTCCCGTCGGTGCCGTTGATCTCCCACAGGAACTCGGTCCCGCCGGCCACCGCCTCGCGAATATGGACGCTGGCGATGGCGCCGGACGTAAGGGTGCCGATCACGGCGATCTGGTCGGCCGCGGTCTTCTCGACTTTCTCGCCGGTCTCATCGATCGTGATAAGCGGCCGGCGGAGACCCGAAACTGCCGACAGGTCGGCGAACTCGCCGAGCACGTAGTTGAGGGTGTCGAGGCTGTGGCCCACTGCGATGGTGAGCATGTTGGCTCCGTTGGTGTTGTCGAGCATGTAGGCGTTGGCCTGGACCACAGCGTCACCCGGGATCGACAGCCCCACCATCGTCGTCGACAGGACTTCACCGACGTAGCCGTCGCGGAGCAGGTCGCCGAGGAACTCGATGGCCGGAGCTTGGCGGCCCTGAAGCCCGACGACGGTGTGCACGCGCTGCTCGGCTGCCAGCACGGCCATGGCCTTCGCGTCGTCAAGGTCGCGTCCGAGCGGCCACTCGCAATACACGGTCTTCCCAGCGGCCAACGCGGCAGAGACAAGCTCGCGATGGTGGGGCACTTTGACCGTGACCGCGACCACATCGACGTCTTGCTGGGCAATCAACTGCTCGTGATCGGAGAACGCCGCGCTCACCCCGAACGCATCGCCTGCTGCGCGAGCGGACTCTGGGCTCGATGCGCTGACGGCGCGGATGTCGTAGTTCGGGAGAGCTCGCAGCGCCGGGATGTGCGCGGCGGCGGCCCAGCCCCGATTTGCGCTGACACCGATGATCCCGACGCCGAACTTCGATGATGCGGCGTTCACTTGAACCTGCGGCGGGGTCAGACGACCGCGGGCTTGGCCGCGATGGCCTGGACGGCCAGTTCGATGCGGGCGGTCTTGCCGACGAGGATGCCGCCGGACTCGAGCGCCACGTTCCAGGTGAGCCCGAAGTCCTCGCGGTTGACCTCAGTGGCGGCGCTGAAGCCGATGCGCACGTCGCCGAACGCGGAGGGGCCGCCACCGTCGAAGTCGACTTGGAGGGTGACGGGCTTGGTCGTGCCGTGCACGGTCAGATCGCCCACGAGCTCCCACGTGTTGCTCCGCGACGGCTTCACGCCGGTCGATGCGAAGGTGATCGTCGGGTACGTCTCGACATCGAAGAAGTCGCCGCTCGTGAGGTGCGTGTCACGATCACCGTTCCCGTGCTCACGCTGGCCACGCCGATCTCCACCTCGACGTGCGACCGCGTGGGATCTTCGTCGATCGTGATCTGGCCCCGGACGTCACTGAACCGGCCGCGGACCTTGGTGATCATGAGATGGCGCCCGACGAACTCCACCGAGGAGTGGGCACCGTCGATCTCGTAGACGCCCGCCACCGGGATCTTCAGCTTGTCCCGGGTACGAAGCACGCTCACCGTTTCGGTCGACATAAGGATCTCTCTTTGTCTGTGTGGACACTTGATGACACGTCCACAATAGCCCTTTGGATGATGACACGTCAACAAGAACACGGTACAGTGACCTCGATGGGGAAACCGCGGTGGCTCGACGAGCGCCAGCAGCGCGTGTGGCAGGGATATCTGCACCTGAATCAGGACCTCATTTCCGTCCTGGAGCAGCAGCTCGCCCGCGAGTCAGGTCTCTCCGGAGCCGACTACCGGGTGCTGGTCCCGCTGTCCGAGGCACCGGACGGGCTGCTGCGAGCGCGCGACCTCGGCGCCGAGATCGGTTGGGACCGGAGTCGTCTTTCCCATCACCTCAGCCGGATGGAGAACCGAGGGCTCGTCGTCCGCGAGGAGTGCGCCCAGGATGCTCGCGGTCTGATGGTGCGGCTGACCAAGGCCGGCCGGCGCGCGATCGAGGAGGCAGCACCCGGGCATGCCGAGGCTGTTCGCCGCTACTTCTTCGATCAGCTGTCCAACAGCGAGATCGAGACGATGGCGGCGATTTTCGTTCGCCTGCTCGACAAGCTTAGGGGCGAGAAGGCCTGACGAGCCGCCAGTGCGCTGTGCCAACGGTCATGGGCGGTGGGGGGCCGTCCCGGGCCTCTCCGGGGGTAGTCCGGCGCCGAAAGAGGAGCCGGCGGCGCCAGCGCAAGAGCGTGGCGGGCTTGGACAAGGAACGCGGCCCAGCGCCGGCGGGGGAGGAGGGCGCTCAAGGCTGCCAGCAGGGCGCGATCGGCGTTTCCTGTATGGGCCCGGCTGTCAAGACCCTTCTTGGCTTGCGGCCGAGAATCTTGGTCAGGACGGTAGGTGTTGGTCGGTTGGCGACGGCGGTGGGGGCGCCCAGCGTTTCCTAGGTGCGCGACGAACGACGTGTCGTCGGCGACAACAATGCTGGTCGGGTGA
>Ga0209577_10002444_pt1 | contig 17897 bp, 19 predicted proteins | sample GraSoiAngelo_109_FD_185874 | JGI IMG/M metagenome (GOLD analysis project Ga0209577, IMG submission 185874) | Grasslands soil microbial communities from the Angelo Coastal Reserve, California, USA - 14_0903_12_20cm (SPAdes) (version 2) | ecosystem: Environmental > Terrestrial > Soil > Grasslands...
GGCCCGGATGGTGCGCAGGGCGCAGGGCAGGTCGGGGGCGATGGGCGCCACCGACCCGTTGGTGGACAGGGGCACCGAGTTCCCCAGAGGGGTCACCCCCAGGTCGGGAGGGGCGCCGTCGCAGGGGGCGAGCACCCGAACCTCGTGGCCCTGGGAGCGCAACGACCGGGCCAGGCCCATCACCTGGCCCTGCACGCCTCCGGGGATGGTGAGGCTGTAGGGGGCCACCAGGCCGATGCGCACGAGCCCAACGGTAGGCCAGCTCACCGGGCTCCCGGGGCCACGGCCTGCATCGGTCGCCCGGGCGACGCCGGCGCGTTGCCCGCCGCGGGAGCAGCGGTCAGACTTGCCCGCCATGCACGGGGCTTGCGGACGTCATCGACGGCGGGCGGGCCTGTCCGCCCTGGTGGTGGCGGGCGCCGCCACTCTGGCCCTGATGGCCTCGGCCGCCCCCGGGGCCGCGCTCGACGCCAGCTGGCCCACCTACCACCTGGACGGGCGCCGCAGCGGCAACGACACGGCCGGACCCTCGCTCAACCCCGCCACCCCGGCGTGGACCGCGGGCCCCCTCGACGGCAGCATCTACGCCGAGCCCGTGGTCGCGGGCGGACGCGTCGTCGTCGCCACCGAGAACGGTTCGTTGTACGGGTTGGAGGCGGCCACCGGGCACATCCTGTGGCGGAGGAACCTGGCGCCCCCGGTGGCGGACATAACCAAGATCGCCGGGTGCGGCAACATCGTCCCCTTGGGGATCACGGGCACCCCCGTGATCGACCAGGGCACGGGAACGGTGTTCGCGGTGACGGAGACGCCGGGTGGCCCGGCCGGGGTGCAGCACCTGCTCTTCGGGGTGGACCTGGGCAGCGGCGCCATCAAGATGCAGCGCAACGTCGACCCGCCGGGGATGGCTTCGCCTCCCGCCCAGCAGGAGCGGGGCGCCCTGGCCCTGGCCAACGGCTTCGTCTACGTGCCCTTCGGCGGCCTCGCGGGCGACTGCGGCGACTTCCGCGGCTTCCTCGTCGGCTCGGCGGAGGACGGCTCCGGGCCCTTGCTGAGCTGGCAGACCGCGGGCCGGGGCGGCGGCGCCTGGACCCCGCCTGGGGCGTCGGTGGACGCCGACGGGCGCGTCTATCTGGCCACCGGCAACGGGTTCTCCACCACGACCTACGACTTCACCGACAGCGTCGTGCGCCTGTCGCCCACCCTCCAGCTCGAGGGCTTCTTCCAGTCGCCCACCTGGGCCAGCGACAACGGCAGCGACAACGACCTGGGCTCGACCGGGCCCGAGCTGCTCGGCAACGGCCTGGGCTTCCAGGTGGGCAAACAAGGCACCGCCTACCTCTTCCGCACCGCGCCCGACGCCGCCTCCCACCTGGGGCTGGCCTTCTCGGGCAACGCCTGCGCGGCCTTCGGGGGCGACGCCTGGGCCCCGCCCATCCTCTACGTCCCCTGCTCGAGCGGGGTGAAGGCGTTGCGGGTAGACCTCAACGCCCCCTCCTTCAGCCAGGTCTGGCAGACGCCGACGGCGGCCAACGGCCCGCCCATCGTGGCCGGGGGCCTGGTGTGGTCGGTCAACACGGGCACGGCCGTGCTCCACGGTCTCGATCCCGCCACCGGCAACGACGTGGTGCACTTCTCTCTCGGTTCGGTCAACCACTTCACCACGCCCACGGCCGCCCTCGGGCTCGTCATCGTGGGAGCGGGTGCCAAGGTGGCCGCCTTCCAGGGACCGGGCGGGCCCCCTCCGCCGCTCAGCACCCAGGGATACTGGGCCGCGGCCCGGGACGGCGGCGTCTTCTCCTTCGGGACCGCGCCCTTCTTCGGCTCGGCCGGGAACATCCGCCTCAACCAGCCCATCGTGGCCATGGCGCCCACGCCCGGCCACCACGGCTACTGGCTGGTGGCATCGGACGGCGGGATCTTCACCTACGGCGACGCCGGCTTCTTCGGCTCGACCGGGAACATCCGCCTCAACCGCCCCATCGTGGGGATGGCGGCCACGCCCACGGGACGGGGCTACTGGCTCGTCGCGTCGGACGGCGGCATCTTCGCCTTCGGGGACGCGCCCTTCTTCGGGTCCACGGGCGCCATCGCCCTCAATCGCCCCATCGTGGGTATGGCGGCCCGGGCCCAGGGAGACGGCTACTGGCTGGTGGCGTCGGACGGCGGCGTCTTCGCCTTCGGGGGAGCGCCCTTCGCCGGCTCCACCGGCAACATCGCCCTCAAGCGCCCGGTCACGGGGGTGGCGGCCACTCCTTCGGGGCTGGGCTACTGGATGGTGGCCTCCGACGGCGGCATCTTCGCCTTCGGCGACGCTCCCTTCCTGGGCTCGACGGGCGCCATCACCCTGTTCCGGCCCGTGGTCGGCATGGCTACGCACGGCTCGGGCGCGGGCTACTGGATGGTCGCCTCCGACGGAGGGATCTTCGCCTTCGGCGACGCCCAGTTCGCCGGGTCCACGGGCGGGACCGTGCTCAACCAGCCCGTGGTGGGGATGGCGGCCGCCGTCTGATCTTGATCGCCATGTGCCCAGCCTGGCCGTGAGCCACCTGGCCGACCACATACTGGCGCTCCGGGGCTGGGCCGCCCTGGCCGTGGTCTTCGCCCTCCCCGCCCTGGAGTCCTCGGCCTTCGTGGGCTTCGTCTTCCCCGGAGAGATCGGCGTGCTCCTCGGTGGCGTGCTCGCCTTCGAGCACCGTGTCAGCCTCGCCGCCGTCCTGGCCGCGGCCATCGCCGGCGCCGTCATCGGCGACAGCGTGGGCTACGAGGTGGGCCAGCGATGGGGTAGGCACCTGCTGGAGCGGACCGTGGGTCGCTTCGTGAAGCGCGACCACCTGGAGCGAGCCGAGCACTACCTGGCGACGCGAGGGGGCAGGGCCGTGTTCTTCGGCCGCTTCACCGCCGCCCTGCGCGTCCTGATCCCCGGGCTGGCGGGCATGTCGGGCATGCCCTACCGCACCTTCGCCCTCTACAACATCGCCGGGGGGTCGCTGTGGGCCACCGGGTTCGTCCTCGTGGGCTACGCGGCGGGGACCAGCTGGCGCCGGGTCGAGCACGTGGCCAAGAGAGCCAGCCTCGTCCTGCTCCTCATCGCCGTGGTGGGCGCGGCCATCGCCCTGGGGGCCCGGTGGCTGGCTCGGCATCCCGATCGGGTCCGCTCCTGGCTGTCTCGTCAGGCCGACCGGGCCCTGCCCTCCTGGTTCCGGCGCCGCTACCGCCCCCAGCTGGAGTTCGTGGCCCGCCGCTTCCGACCGGGCAGCGCCATCGGCCTGTCCCTCACCACCTCGCTGGTGGCGGTGGGCGCGCTGGGCTGGGCCTTCGGGGTCGTGCTCAAGAACGTGCTCAGCGGCCAGTCGCTCGACACCGTCGACCGTCCCGCCCTGGACTTCTTCGTCCGTCACCGCGAGCCCTGGCTCACCACGATGATGAAGGCGATCAGCGCCCTGGGCAGCTCCGCGTTCGTCGTGGCCCTCGTGGTCGTCGTGGGCGGGGCGTGGTGGTGGCGACGGCGCACCCGCTGGCCCTTGGCCCTGTGCTCGGCCGCCTATCTGGGGGCCGAGGTCCTCTCCCGGGTGGTGAAGGAGCTGGTGGGGCGGCCCCGGCCCCCCGTCTTCGACGCCGTCCAGCGCTTCGCCGGGCACGCCTTCCCCTCGGGCCACGCCACCGTGGCCGCGGCGGGGTGGTTCGCCCTGGCCTGTGTGGCCGCCGGGGTCACGTCGCGTTGGAGCCGCAAGGTGCTGGCTTGGGCCCTGGCCGTGGCCGTGGTGGCCCTGGTCGGAGTCTCCCGGCTCTACCTGGGCGCCCACTGGTTGACCGACGTGCTCGGCGGCTGGGCCCTGGGCGGCATCTGGCTGGCCGCCGTGCTCCTCGCCGCCGGCGGCGTGCGGGAGCGCCGGGCCCGGGAGGTGGAGCGGGCCGAGCCCGAGGCCCAGGAGGCGCCGGCCTCATGAGCTCGTGGCAGCCAGGATCTTCTCCAGCTCGGCGTCCTGCGCCTCCAGGTGCTTCTGGATCTGGAGGGCCGTGTGCAGCACCGCGTCGGCGTCCTGATAGGTCGCCTCGGACCGCTTGTCGGCCGCGGCCGACTGCACGTTCTGGCCCACGATGATGATCGACAGCAGGACGAGCTGGAGGAAGGTCTGGGCGATCCACGAGATGATGGCGGGCCGTCCCGCCTTGATGGCGTCGGGCAGGCTGATGAGGGCGAGCACGGCGAAGGCGTAGGCGCACCACATCGAGCCCACGGCGTTGGTGATCTTGACGGCCAGCTTGGCGTTGAAGCGTTGCGCCGGACTTTCGGTGGGCATCTGATCGGCCACCTTGGGCGGCTTCTCGTTCTTGCGGGCTTCGATGCGGGGATGGCGTACCGGCGTGAAGAGTCTGGACATGGCCCAAGGATCGCGCCGCCGTGTCAGGCCCCCACGGCACCTCCGCGCTGGGGCAGACCGGGCTCAGCGGCGCAGGCCCCGCACCGGCCCTGCACGGCGAAGTGGTGGGGCGCCACCCGGAAGCCGTAGTCCTCGGCCAGCAGGCGGGCGAAGGCTTCGTAGGCCGATCCCGGCACCTCGATGACTTGGCCGCACGACTCGCACACCAGGTGGAGATGGTCGGTGTCGTTGAGGTGGTACACGGCCGGCCCGTGGCCCAGGTGGGCGTGCTGCACCACACCCTGGCGATCCAGGGCCTCCAGCGTCCGGTAGATGGTGGAGGTGGCGATGTCGGGGTGCCGGGCCTGCACCGTGGCCGCCAGCTCCTCGGCCGTCACGTGGCGGGGGCCGGCCAGCAGGGCCGAGACCACGATGCGGCGCTGGACGGTGGCCCTCCCGCCGTCGGCGCACAGGGCGGTCAGGATGGCCTCCAGGCGGGGGTCGTCCCCGTCTCGCCGCGCCCCGGTCACCCCCGCAGTGTAGCCACCTGGACACATTTGCGACCAGTGGCCAACTGCGAGCTGCATGCGTTAGCGTGCAGCCATGGGCACAGGCAAGGTCGGGACGGGGGCCGCCGCGGTCGCGGCCCTGGCCCTGGCCGTGGGGGCCTGCGCCCCGTCGGGCCGGGCATCGGGCGCAGGGGGACGGGGGCCCGGGCTCACCGTGGCCGCCACCGTGGCTCCCGTCGTCGACATCGTGCGCCAGGTGGTGGGTGACCGCGTCCGGCTGGTCGGGCTCATCCCCGAAGGGGTGGACAGCCACACCTTCGAGCCCTCGCCCGAGACGGTGAAGGCCCTGGCCCACAGCGACGTGCTGTTCATGGACGGCCTGCACCTGGAAGGCTCGACGCTGCAGCAGGCCAGGGCCAACATGCCCACGCCCGTGGCCACGCCCCCGTCCACCGCGACCACCCTGGAACGCTCGGCCAAGGGCTCCGAGATCATCCAGATGGGCGACCTCACCGTCAGGCCGGCCGAGTACGCCTACGACTTCACCTTTCCCAGGGCCAAGGGCGACCCCAACCCCCACGTGTGGATGGACCCCCTCTACGCCAAGAGCTGGTCGGAGATCGTGCGCGACGCCATGTCCCGGCGCGACCCGGCCAACGCGCCCTACTACCGCGACAACCAGGCCCGCTTCGCCGCCGTGCTCGACCGGCTGGACGGGGCCATCGCCGAGTCCATCAACTCCATACCCCAGGAGCAGAAGAAGCTGCTGACCTACCACGACAGCTTCGCCTACTTCTCCCGCCGCTACGGGATCCCCGTGATCGGGGCGGTGCAGCCCACCGACTTCTCCGAGCCCAGCCCCAGGGAGATCCAGGACCTCATCGCCCAGGTCCGGGTCAACCACGTGCGGGCCATCTTCGGCTCCGAGGTCTTCCCCTCCACCGTGCTCAACCAGGTGGCCCAGGCGGCCGGGGCCCGGTACGTCGACAAGCTGCGCGACGACGAGCTGCCCGCCTCACCCGGCGCGCCCGGCCACACCTACGTCGGGCTCATGGTGTCCGACGTGCAGATCATGACCAGGGCGCTGGGGGGCGACCCCTCGCCCCTCGACCCGGTCCCCACCGCGAGCACGTGGCGCCCGTGACCGGCACGGCCAGCCCGCCCCTGGTCGAGTTCGCCCAGGCCGCCTTCGCCTACGGAGGGGGCGGCGTGGCCGTGGAGGCCGACCTCCGCATCGCCCCCGGCGCCCTGGTGGGCCTGGTCGGCCCCAGCGGTGCGGGCAAGACCACGCTACTCAGGGCCCTCCTGGGCCAGGTCCTGGTGGGGGGCTCCCCGGTCGGGCGCCGGCCTCCCCGCCGGGTCGGCTACGTGCCCCAGCTGGAGACCATCGACTGGCACTTCCCCATCACCGTGGCCGAGGCCGTGCTCCTGGGCCGGGTGAGCGAGTCGGGCCCCCTCCCCTGGCCCCGCCGGCGCGACCGGGCGGAGATGGAGGCGCTCCTCGAGCGCCTGGACATAGCCGAGATGGCCCACCGCCACATCCGCACCCTCTCAGGGGGCCAGCAGCAGCGCGTCTTCCTGGCTCGCGCCCTCATCCGCCGCCCCGACCTGCTGCTGCTGGACGAGCCCACCTCGGGCGTGGACGTGCGCACCCGCCACGAGATCCTCGACCTCCTGTCCGAGCTCAACCTCGACGGCGTCGGCATCGTGCTCACCACCCACGACCTCAACGCGGTGGCCGCCCTGCTCCCCGAGCTGGTGTGCCTCAACGGCAGGGTCGTGGCCCAGGGCCGGCCCGACCAGGTCCTGCACCCGGACGTGCTGCGGGCCACGTTCGGCTCCGAGATGGTCGTGATCGAGCACGACGGTCTGCGCCTGGCCACCGACGCGCCCTCCCACGGTCCCAACCACCCCCACCACGGCCACCTGCACCACGGTCCCGACCACGACGGCGCCGCCGCGGCGGTGAGGGGCGCCCGGTGATCCACTGGCTGCAGGAGCCGTGGACCTTCGCCTTCTTCCGCCACGGCATGGTGGCCGCCACCGTGGCCGGCGCCCTGGCCGGGCTGGTGGGCGTGTACGTCGTGCTGCGGCGCATGAGCTACATAGGCCACGGCCTCTCCCACGCCATCCTGGGCGGCGCCGTGGTCGGCTACGTCACCCACTACAGCTTCTACGTGACCGGGGGCATCTGGGGCGGCATCTCCGCTCTTCTCATCACCGGGGTCTCCCGCACCAGGAAGATCGGGGCCGACGCCGCCATCGGCATAGTCACGACGGCCAGCTACGCGGTGGGCATCGCCCTCATCAGCCGGGGCCACCACTTCACCCGCAACTTCGAGGCCGCCTTCTTCGGCAACATCCTGGGCGTCACGTCCACCGACCTGTGGGTGCTGGCGGCGGTGGCCGGGGCCGTCGCCCTGGCCGTGTTCTTCCTCTACAAGCAGCTGCTCTTCGTCACCTTCGACCCCGACGTGGCCTCGAGCTTCGGCGTGCGCACCGGCGTGGTGGACATCGTGTTCTCGCTGCTGCTGGCCGCGGCCATCATCGCCACCATGCGCATCCTGGGCGTGACCCTCATCGCCGCGGCGGTGGTCACGCCCGCGGTCGTGGCCCGCCTGGCCAGCGACTCCTTCGCCCGCATGCTCGCCCTGGCGGTCGTGGTCGGCGCCCTGTGCGGGTTCGGCGGGATGTACGTGAGCTACTACGGCGACATCGCCTCGGGCGCCACCATCACCCTGTTCGGCGCGGCCCTGTTCGCCGTGGTCTACCTGGCCGGCCTGGCCCGCGGCGCCCTCCAGCGCCGGTCGCTCGGGCCCGGGTCAGCCGACCCCGACCTGCCCGCGGGCTTCGCGGCCCGGGCCCGCACCCTCCAGGACCTCGACATCCACTGAGGCGCTCAGCGCCGGGCCATCCGGGACCACCTGGCCTCCAGCGCCGGTTGGTGCCGGGACAGGCCCCGCTCCACCACCGCCGTCACCGCCGCCAGCCCCAGCCCCAGGCCCAGCGAGGTGGCGATGGCCGTGCGGGCCAGGGTGGCCGAGAAGCTCACCGGGACCTGGGAGTGGACGAGGGCGGCCGCGTCGGAGGCGCCGCCCAGGATGGCGATCACCAGACCGGTGATGCCCGCCGTCACCAGCCCACCCTCCTGCCACCTCTGCAGCGGTCCGATGGCCACGGCGGCCGCCACCCAGGCGAACACCGAGATGCTGTCGCTGCCCAAGAGCACCCTCAGGGCTTCCCTCCAGGCCGGGTCCCGGGTGGCCAGGGCCAGCCCCACCGTGTGGGCCACGTCCAGGGCCACCATCACCCCCAGGCAGCCGGCCAGGAGCGGACCCCCCCACCTGGTGGCGGCCACGGCCAGAGGCACCAGCACCAGGGCCGCGGCCAGGGCCAGCCACAGCCCGACACTGGGAGGGGGCACCCACGTGATGCGCCCGGTGACCGCCACCGCCGCGCCGTTCCCGGCTCGAGGAGGGGCAGCGTCCACCCCGACACCACCTGCAGCGTGCCGGGATGGAGGCGGACGCCGTCGGGCTGGCCCCCCTCCCACCGCGTCCGCCGGTCCCGCCAGCGCACCGAGTGCCCGCTGGACACGCGCTGCCACTCGGGCGCGGCCCTGGCGTCGGCCACCGCAGGCAGGGTCGTCGACGTGACCCCGGGGGGCAGGGGCCGGTTCTGGTACAGGGCGGGGGCGCGGCGGTTCTCGAACACGCCGGCCGGCCCCACCCGCAGGTACTCCTCGTTCTCGTAGCCCACGACAACCACCTCGACCGGACCGCGGTTGGTCAGCTCCACCCGCCGGCCCAGGTCGAGGAGGCGGATCGCGAGGCCGGGAAGGGGCGGGGAGACCCCCAGGACCTCGCTGCGGTAGTTGGTGGGGGCCACACCGGTGACGGTGTGGGCCGCAGCGGGAGAGGCCGATCCCACCAGGGCCAGGCCCCACAGCCCGGTGGCCGCGACCAGACAGGCGCCCCGCCCGAGCAGGGGGCGGGCGGAGGGCCGCGGGGCGCGCCGAACACGGCCCCGGCCCGCCCTCATCGGCGTCCGGGTGGCCGCCCGGGAGGTCTGCCGCGCCCGGGCCCGCGCACGAAGCGGAGGACGGCCGGGAGACCGACGAGCATCAGGGCCAGGAGGGCGACGCCCACCACGGCCAGGACGGTGGTGCTGCCGCCCCCCTTCTTGGTCGTCTGGGTGGCGGCCGAGGGCCGGGCCGTGCCCATGTAATAGCCGGGCTGGCGGAACACGGCGCCCATGGCGCTCTGGCCCCCGACGGCCTGGGAGTCCAGCAGCTGCCACGACGTCCCGTCGGGCGAGAAGGCGATGCCGTGTCCGGGCAGGGGGACGACCAGGAACACGTTGCCCGGGCTGGCCACGGAGTCCAGGGCCTGACCGGAGGGTTTGTAGGTGAACTCGGTGCGGTAGGCGTTGCCGTCCGGGCGCAGGCCCAGGGCCGGGGCGAGGGGGCCGAGGGTGGCCGGGTCCAGGGGGGTGATGACGACATGGACGGCGGTGTCGGCCCCGTGAGGGGGGACGGCCCCGGCCGGGAGGTTGAGGACGAGCTGGGCCTCGGCGCTGGAGACGCCCACGGGCGAGGTCTTGGTCGACGCCAGAGGCAGGTCGTAGGTCATGGGGCCCGGCTTCTGGTTGCCCGCGGCGAACTGGGGCGGCGGGTTGATCCACTGGTAGGCGGGAGGAGGCCCGATGGTGTCGAACAGGGGCCGCACCCTGTGGCCGCTGACGACGCCGGTGAGGGCGGCCACCACGACGTAGAGCACCACCAGCGCCACACCGGCGCGCCGGGCGAGAGAAGGAGCGCTCCCCGCCCTCACGACAGCGGCAGCACGGCGATGGGGTGGGTGGCGAAGGCGGGGGGCCACACCACCGCTCGCTGGCCCGGCGCCACCCACTCCCAGATCACGCTGGCCGCGCTGCGGTTCTCCCCCGCCTGGGGATCGCCCGGCGGGGCCAGGTCCATGCCCCCGCCGTTGGCGAGCGTCCCCACCGGCAGCTTCACGCCCAGGGCGGCCCGGGCCACGGCGTCGGGTTCGGTGGATCCCGCCGCCGGCAGCACGTGGGCCAGGAGGGCGTAGGCGTTGGAGAAGCCCGACAGGGCGGGCGCGCTCATGGCCTGGTGGTAGCGGGCCCGGTAGCGGGCCTGGGCCCAGGCCAGGGTGGCGCGTCCCTCGGGGGACAGGGCGTCAACCCGCACGGCGGCGGCGTCGGGCTTGTCCGAGGCGAACAGCCCCACCGCGTTGGCGCCCAGCGTCTCCCCGAAGGCGGGCATGCAGTAGCTCGAGCTCGTGCCGATGCCCGTCACCAGGGGGACGTGGGCCGCGACCAGGGACCGGCGCATGGCCACCCCGTCGTCCAGGTAGGCGGCCACGAACAGCACGTCGGGACGAGAGGCGGCGATGCGGGTGGCCAGGGGGGCGAAGTCACCGGCGTGGGCGTCATAGGGGAAGCTCCCGGCCACGGCCTGGCCGCCGGCCCTCAGCTCGACCAGCGCGCCCGACCCCACGGCCCGGCCGTAGACGTCGTCCACGTAGGCCACCGCGTAGCGCAGCTGGCGCCTGACGGGGAGGCGGGGAGCGACCTGGTCGCGCACGAAGGCGATGGCCGCCCGCCCCAGGTTGGCGCCCATGGGTGCCATGCGGAAGAAGCGGCTCCCTCCGGCCACGGCCGCGTCCGTCTCCCCCACCGCCCCCGTCTCCCAGAACACCAGCCCCTGGTCGGTGGCCTCGCGGGCCACCTCGGCCGACACCACGCTGCCGTGGCTCCCGAGCACGACGGACACGTGGCGCCGGCGCAGCGCAGCCAGGGCTGACGGCACGGCCTCGGGCCGGGGCGCGTCAGCGGCAACGAGCTCGACGCCCTGGCCCTTCACGCCGCCGTGACCGTTGACCCAGTCCACCGCCAGCCGGGCGCCCCGCTCCTCCTCCGTGCCTCCCGTCCCCTGGCTCCCCGACAGCGGGTACAGGGCACCCACCACGGCGGGGGGGCGGCGACGGGCCGGACCGCAGCCGGCGGCGAGCAGGGCCAGGGCGGCCAGGAGCAGGAGCGTTCTCCGCAGGGCGGTCATCTCGCAGTTCCTACCTCACTTGGAACAGGACGTCAGCCACCACCCGGTTGCGGAAGGGGAGGTGGTCGATGGCCACCCACTCCGCAGACATGGCGTGAATCCCCGACTTGAGGCCGTGGAGATCCTGGGTGGTGCCGAAGGCCATCGAGACCAGGGCGCCGTCGACGGACACGTGGATGTGGCCCTGGTCCCCCCGCAGGGCGCCGCTGACCTTGGTGGCGGGAACGACGGTGCCGCCGACCACGGCGAAGCGGATGGTGAGGTCGGCCCCGGTGACCTGGTTGGGCGTGGGCTCCAGGATCTGGAGCCGGGCCGAGGTCGCGGGCCGGGCCGGGGCCGACTTGCCGCCGCAGGCCGTGGTGGCGAGCGCCCCGGACACGATCACGGCCGGGATCACCAGCCGAACCAGCACGCCTCTCGCCGTTGTCCGCATGGTCCTCCTCCAGGGCCGCATGACGGCCACCCCGGCGATGAGGCCTATCACCACCGTGGTCAGCTTCTCGGGCGCGGTGCACACGCCGGTGTGGGCGTAGGCCGGGGCCGGGACGACGAGCGTCGCCGCGCCGAGGGCGGCTGCCCGCCTCAGGAGGCTCACAGGGCCGCGCTCCTCCGCCGCTGAGTGCTCGGTGCCGCCATGTCTCCCCATTCTCCTCGCCCCGCACCATCAGAGACGCGCGGCCCGCCCGCCAGCAGAATGCCCGTATGGCAGCCGGCTCCTCCGGTGACGGCTCCAGGCCGGCCGCTCGGCCCGGGCGCATGCACCGCCTCCTGGCCGCCGCCGTGCTGCCCTTCGCGGTGGCCACGGTGGTCGGCCTGGTGGTGCTCTGGCCCCACCACCGCGTCCGTCCCGCCCGCGACCTGGGCGTCCCCGCCCGGCTGGTCGACGCCACCGTCGTCGACGTGAGGGACGCGCCCTGCCAGGGAGGCGCCACGACGTGCTCGTCGGTGGGCGTGCGGGTGACCAGCGGCCCCGATCGGAGCAAGCCCGCCCTGCTCCCAGAGGTGGCCCTTGGGCCCGGGGTCCCGACGCTGCGAGCCGGCGACCGCATCGTCGTGGGCCGGGCCGTGGACCCCACCACGGGCAAGGTCAGCTACTACTTCGCCGACTACCAGCGGGCCCGCCAACTGCTGCTGCTGGCCCTGGCCTTCGCGGTGGTCGTCGTCGGCGTGGCCCGTTGGCGCGGTCTGGCCGCCCTGATAGGTCTGGGAACGGCCTGGCTGGTGCTGGTGCGCTTCGTGCTGCCCGCCATCCTCAACGGCCGCAGCCCGGTGGCGGTGGCCCTGGTCGGCTCGTCGGTGATCATGTTCGTGGTCCTCTACCTGGCCCACGGCTTCAGCTCCCGCACGACGACGGCCCTGCTCGGCACCCTGGCCAGCCTGGCCCTCACCGGGTTGCTGGCCGCGGTGTTCGTGGCCGGCACCCATCTGAGCGGGCTGGGGTCTGACGAGGCCACCTACCTGCAGACCTTGGCCGGCAACATCAGCTGGAGCGGCCTGATCCTGGGCGGAATCGTCATCGGCTCTCTGGGCGTGCTCAACGACGTGACGGTGACGCAGGCGTCGGCCGTCTGGGAGCTGCACGACGCCAACCCCGCCCGTGGCCCCCGCATCCTGTTCCGCTCGGCCATGCGCATCGGCCGCGACCACATCGCCTCCACCGTCTACACCCTGGTGCTGGCCTACGCAGGCGCAGCCCTGCCCCTGCTCATCCTGTTCACGCTGGCCAACCAACGCTTCAGCCGGGTGCTGACCGGGGAGTTGCTGGCCGAGGAGGTCGTCCGCACCCTGGTGGGCTCGATCGGCCTGGTGGCGTCGGTACCGATCACCACCGCCCTGGCCGCCCTGGTCGTCACCGGATCGGCCCTCCACGCCCACGCCGAGCCGGGGCCCGGGCAGGCGCAGCCCGAGCGGACCCGGCCCACCACCGAATCGGTGCAGGCCGACGCGGTACCCGCGCGCCAGAGGCGTCGCGCCGGGCGCACCGTGCGCGAGTCCTGGCGCCCACCTCGTGGGGAGCGCGAGTTCTGGGACCAGGAGTAGAACTGTCTACGGCGTCCCCACGAAGCGATCGGCGTCGGACTCGAAGCGCTCCCGGCAGTGGTCCGAGCAGAACCAGTAACGCACCCCGGCGTGGGCGACGGACGCCGGGGCGTTGGCCGTCTCGACCTGCATGCCGCACACCGGGTCCAGGGCGTAGCCCCGGCCCCCACCGAGCCGCTCGCGGTTGCGGTAGAGCCAGTAGAGGACAGCGAAGAGACCGATGAAGACCACGTTGAGCACGGTCGTGTAGTTCAGCTCGAAGCCGGTGTGGACTATCTGGCGGGGACGGGACGTGGGCACCAGCCCTACGGCCGTGAAGAGGCCCTGCACGATGAGCCCGGCGCTGCTCATGACGGCCCAGAACAACAGCACGATGCGGATCGTCAGCTGCCCGCCGTAGTACTTCCGGTAGATGAGCACCAGGGGGAACGTGATCAAGTCCGCGAACACGAAGCTGATCACTCCGCCGAAGCTGATGCCCCCGTGCCACAGGGCGGCGGCCATGGGGACGTTGCCGACCGAGCACACGAAGCTGACGAAGGCGATGGGCGGGCCCAGGATGACGTTCTCGAGCGTCGTCCAGAACCCGTGTCCCCGGATGAAGACGTCGTTCCACGCCTGGGAGGGCACGGCCACGGCCAGCAGCCCGGCGATGAGGTAGCCGGCCGCCAGCTCCTTACGCAGCATCTTGAGGTCGGCCATGGTGTACGTGGCGGCGTCGGCCCAGGCCGCCTTGGAGGTCAGCTTGCCGCGCCAAGGTTTCGCCTCGAGCTCCTCCTGACGTTCCTCGCTCACGCCGGCCATCCCCTGGTGGTCGTGACCGGCGTCGGCGCCCCCCTCCTGCAGACGGCGGCGGGCCCGGCCCACCAGATCGGGGCGCAGGACAGCCGCGCCCCCGAGGACGAGGAGCACGATCATGATGGGCCCGCCCACGAACTCGGCCGCCGCGAACTGCCAGCCCATGAGGACGACGAGCACGATGCCGAGCTCGATCACCAGGTTGGTGGAGGCGAACATGAAGACCAGGGCGGCGATGAAGTCGGCGCCCTTCTGGAACAGGGACTTGGCCATGGCCGTGGCCGCGTAGGAGCAGGACGACGAGACCATGCCCAAGGCGCTGGCCCGCACGACGGAGGGGGCCCGGTGATCGCCCATCACCCGCTGCATCTCGTGCTTGGACACGAAGGCCTGCACCGCGCCGGACAGGCCGAAGCCGAGCACCAGGGGCCACAGCGTCTCCCAGAACATGAAGAAGCCCTCGCGGAGGCTGCGACCCGCGCCCCCGACGACACTGGCGAAGAGGACGCCGTTCACGACCGCACGAGGCGGGCTATGGCGGCGGTGGCCTCCGTGACCTTCTCGTCGGCCTCGGCCCCGCCCCGCTCGGCCGCCTCACGGACGCAGTGGGCCAGGTGGTCGTCCAGCAGCTCGATGGCCACCGACCGCAGGGCCTTGGTCGCCGCCGCGATCTGGGTAAGGACGTCGATGCAGTAGGCATCCTCGCCCACCAGGCGCTGCAACCCTCGGATCTGGCCCTCGATGCGGCGCAGCCGGCGCCCGATGGCCTCCTTGTCCTGCGCATATCCCGCCATCCCGCCTCCTGTCCCAGGCCCTTCACACTATACCCCTATGGGGTATGAGCGGGGAAGGCGGGACCGGGACGGGGGACGGCGAGCCGCCCGTCACGGGGCGGGCTGAGCATGGGCCACCCCGTGACGGGAGAGTGGTGCCTGCGGTCAGCCCGCGGCGGAGGAGCCTGTCTCGCGCACCGGTCCCAGCCAGGAGAACAGGCGCGACAACCGGAAGCGCCGGGGCGGGACGGTCACGGGCACGGGGACCTCGTCGGCCGTGTACGCCGCCGGCACGGGCTGGGCGGGCTCGGGCGCCAGCCGTTCCGCGAGCGGCGCGGGGGCCTCGATGAGCTCGGCCACCCGCACCATGGCCGGCTTGCGGGCCGCGGGCTTGGGCGCCGCCTTCGCCTCCGGCTTCACCGTCTTCTGGGCCACGGTCTTCTCGGCCACGGTCTTCTCCGCCACCGCCTTCCGGGGCCGGCTGACCTTGGTGGCGGCCGCCGGGCCCGTTGCGGACTTGCGGCTGCGGGCGGCCTTGGTGGCGGTCCCGGGGGCGGCGGCGGGCTTGCGCGAACGGGTCACCTTGAGCGGCGTCGATACCCCTTCGTCGAGCTGGGTTGCCACGAATCCTCCTCGGTGTGGTCGGGCCGGCCGGGTCCGTACCCCCGAGGACTATGACGGCCGCGAGGGCCAAGGGTCTCCCCCTGGCGGGCAAAGAAACGCGAGGTCGCACGGGCCGGGGAGGGGACCGGGGCGGGACGGGCGAATCCTTGACGGCTGGACCTCGGATGGAAGGATGTCCCGATGATCGCTGCAAAACGGTCGCTGGCCGCCCTGGCCGGATGTTCGCTGGCCCTGGCCGGCGCCGTCTTCGTTCCCGCCCGGGCTCGGTCGACCTCGGCCTCGACCCGCTCCCACACCGGGCCCGTCGTCGCCGTCAACGCCAACCAGTCGAACAACTGGTCCGGGTACAACCAGGGGAAGATCGAGCGGAGCACCGCCTTCCACGCCGTCGCCGGCGACTGGATCGTTCCCACGGCCAGCCCTCACCGGCCCTTCGAGTCTGAGTTCTCCTCCTCCTGGATCGGGATCGGCGGCGGCTGCGTCGACGCCGGCTGCAGCCAGACCGACAACACCCTCATCCAGACGGGCACCGAGCAGGACGTCGTCTATGACCCGGCCAACGGGACTTCGACCCAGTACTCGGCCTGGTACGAGCTCATCCCGGACCCGGCGACCACGGTGACGCTCCCGGTGAAGCCGGGCGACCACTTCCACGCCGACATCCACGAGAACTCCACGCCCGGCAACTGGACCATCACCCTGACCAACCTGACCCAGGCCAAGACCTTCACCAAGACGGTGACCTACAGCTCCACCTACGCCACCGCGGAGTGGATCGAGGAGGCGCCGACGGTTGTGAACCCCTATCCGCCCGCGGCCGGCTTCGGGCCTCTCCCCAACCTGACCCCGGTGCACTTCGACGTGGCCACGGCCAACGGCACCGCGGTGGCGCTCACGGCCAGCGAGGCCATGCAGATGGTCGACTTCCTCGGCAACCCCACGGCCACGCCTTCCTCCCCCGACGCCGAGGCCGACGGCTTCAACGACTGCACCTACGCCAGGAGCTGCGCCGCCCCCACCACCTCCCTGGCCCAGGCGCCCCTCGCGGCATCCTCGAGCCGCCCGCGGCGCACCAGCTCCCGCCGGCGCTAGATCGGCTGCTCGATGGGGCCGGTCCGGGCCACGGCCGCGCTCGCCCTGGCCCTGGGTCTGGCCGCGGCGGGCTGCCCTGCCTGCTCCGGTGACCGGGGCCGGTCGCTGAGCTCGGCCAAGAAGGCGCCCACCGCCACCACCACCGCGGGCAACCTGTCGGCCTTCGGCCCCTGCCAGCCCCTCCCGGCCGAGGGAACCACACCGGCCTGGTTCCCCGCCGACCTCCCCCTGCCGGACGGCAGCTACGCGGTGGGCGAGCTGGCCGGCGCACCGCCCGGGTTCCACAAGGGCGTGTGGGCGGTCAAGGCCAGGCTGAGCGACTTCGTCAAGCGCGTGGCCCTGGGCGACTGGAGGGCCCGGGGCTGGCGCCTGGGCCGGGGCGACTCCGAGAGCGGCGAGGCCGACGATGACTTCCGGCGGGGCGCGGAGGCCGGCACCTTCCGGGCCCGCTCCGTGTACTGCGACGCGGGCTGGACGGAGCTGGTGGTCAGCTTCACCACCGGCGCGCCCTAGCAACGGGGACGGGCACGGCAGACTGAACGCGTGGTTCCCCCCCGCCATACCCCGGGACCTCGACGGCCGCGGACCTACCGCGCCCGGATGCTCGGGGCCATGGCGGCCGCCCTGCTCGCGGCGGCCCTGGCGGGGGCGTGCGGCAGCGGGCGCTCCTCATCCCCGGCCGGCTCCCCCACCACAGCCGCCTCCGCCGACCCGGCCGGCCTGGCCTGGCCCGCGCCGCCGCCCGACCGGGTGATCGAGCTGGCCAAGGCGGCCGGCCTCGTCCCCGAGACCCACGAGTCCCTCGAGCACCACGTGCACGCCCATCTCGACGTCTACATCGACGGCCAGCGCCGGACCGTCCCGGCCGGGATAGGCATCGTCATCACCGACCCGGCCGTGCACCGGGGCGTGGCCCTGGGCCAGCCCGCCTACGGCGGCATCACCGAGTGCGCCCAGCCCTGCATCTCACCGCTGCACACCCACGACGTGACCGGCATCCTCCACACCGAGTCGGCCACGTTCGTGGACAACACCCTGGGGCAGTTCTTCAAGGAGTGGGACGTGAAGCTGGGGCCGGACTGCGTGGGCCAGTACTGCGCCTCCCAGACGCCGATCGCGGTCTATGTGAACGGCGGGAAGGTGGCTCTGACCGATGCCCCGGGCGTACCCCTGACCGACCAGGAGGAGATCGCCGTCGTCGTCGGCCGCCCGCCAGCCCACGTCCCCACCCACGTGTGAGCCTCCCGGGCTAGCTGTCCCGGGCTCCCCGCTCGCCGTAGTCGGCCCAGGGCCGGTCCCGCTCCCGTATCACCTCGCGAAAGCCCCGATCGGCGAAGGACTCGGCCCAGCGGTAGGCCTCCTCGGTGTGGCGGGTCACGCCGTCGAAGAGAGTCCCCAGGAGCTGCGTGGTGCGCAGGCCCATGTTCTCGTAGGCCTGGTTGATGAGGAGCTTGTTGAGGGCGAGCTGGTTGGCGGGAATGGAGCAGAGGCGGCGGGCGTGGGCCTCGACCCGAGCGGCCAGATCGGACGCGGGGTGGACCTCGGAGATCAGTCCCACCCGCAGGGCCGTCTCCGCGTCCAGCTCGCACCCCGACAGCAGGAACTGCTTGGCCCG
>Ga0209577_10002445_pt1 | contig 17893 bp, 14 predicted proteins | sample GraSoiAngelo_109_FD_185874 | JGI IMG/M metagenome (GOLD analysis project Ga0209577, IMG submission 185874) | Grasslands soil microbial communities from the Angelo Coastal Reserve, California, USA - 14_0903_12_20cm (SPAdes) (version 2) | ecosystem: Environmental > Terrestrial > Soil > Grasslands...
CGTCGACGGCGTGATCAGCCTGTTCGGCTTCCCGCACGGGGGCGCGCCGCCCGGCGCCTTCCACTCTATCGACGGAATCGCGCACTGCATCGGTGATCGCTGCGGCGAGCGGCTCCTCCGGCTCGAAGAGGTGTTCGAGCTCGTCTGGGCGACCGGCTGGGAGGAGAAGGCCAACGAGTACCTGCCCCATCTGCTGGGGCTCGGCCACGAGCTGCCGGTCCTCACCTTCGACGGACGCGCCGTCTTCGGCTCGTCGCACTGGAAGCTCGAGGCCATCGACGAGTACGCCGGCGACCGACCCGCCGCCTGGATCGACGACTTCATCGACGACGAGTGCCGGAGCTGGGCGGCGCGCCGCGAGGCCCCCACGCTGCTGGTCGAGACGGAGTCGGAGGTTGGCATCTCGGATGAGCACGTCGACGAGCTGCTCCGCTGGGCGGAGCAGCTCGTCGGAAGCGCCAGAAACTAGCCGGCGACCTGGCTAGGACTTCTTCTCGTCGCCCTCGTCGGCGGGAGGCGTCGCCAGGTCGGCGAGCTCGTCGGCGAAGGCTGCCCCGTCGCCGCCGTCGCCACCGAACGAGAACCCCTCGAGGTCCCCGTTGCCGGTGAGCCCGAGCTCGGCTGCGAGCTCGGTCTCGTCGAGCAGCCCGATCTCCTCGGGGCTCGGCCGTGGGATCGGCTCGGTGGGCTCGATCTCGAGCCGCCTGTACCGGCGCAGGCCGGTGGCGGCCGGGATCAGCTTGCCGATGATCACGTTCTCCTTGAGACCGAGCAGGCGGTCGGTCTTGCCCTCGAGCGCGGCGTCGGTGAGGACCTTCGTCGTCTCCTGGAACGAAGCCGCCGAGAGGAACGAGTCCGTGGCCAGCGAGGCCTTCGTGATCCCGAGGATGACCTCGGTGACCTCCGGCTGCTCGCCCTTCTCCTTCTTGATCTTCGCGGCCTCGCGCGCAAGCTCGTGGCGATCCACGAGCTGGCCGGGCAGGTAGGTGGAGCTACCCCTCTGCTCGATGCGCACCTTCTTCATCATCTGGCGCACCACGATCTCGATGTGCTTGTCGTTGATGTCGACGCCCTGCGACTTGTAGACCTTCTGCACCTCGCGGACGAGGTAGACCTCGGTCTCGGTGCGACCACGGATGTCGAGTAGCTCGGCGGGGTAGATCGACCCCTCGTTGAGCTGCTCGCCGGCCTTGAGCTTGTCGCCGGGATCCACGAACAGCCGCGTGCGCTGCGGGAACGAGTAGGCGTGCTCCTCGCCGGCGGCGTCGGTGATCACGACCTTGCGGGCCTTCTCGGTGTCCTCCACCGAGACGGTCCCCTCGACCTCGGCCAGCTTGGCGAGGCCCTTCGGCTTACGCGCCTCGAACAGCTCGACCACGCGCGGCAGGCCGTGCGTGATGTCGGCGCCGGCGACACCGCCGGTGTGGAACGTCCGCAGCGTGAGCTGCGTGCCGGGCTCGCCGATCGACTGGGCGGCGATGATCCCCACCGCGTCGCCGATCGCGACCACCTTGCCGGTGGCCGGCGCCAGGCCATAGCACTGCTGGCAGATGCCGGCCTCGGCCTCGCACTTCAGAACCGAGCGGACGGGGACCATGACCGCCTCGTCGGTGTAGGCCTCCTGGATCTCCTCCAGGTGGGCGGACGTGATGAGCTCGCCCTTCTCGAGGAGGACACGCTTGCGCTTGGTCGCGAACTGGACCGCGGCGAAGCGGCCAACCAGGCTGCTGTTGAATGATCCGTCCTCCCGGTTGAGCGGTGCCTCGATGTGCTCCTTGGTGCCGCAGTCCTCGGCGCGGACGATCACGTCCTGCGAAACGTCGACCAGACGCCGCGTCAGATAGCCGGAGTCGGCCGTGCGCAGAGCCGTGTCGGCGAGTCCCTTTCGGGCGCCGTGGGTCGAGATGAAGTACTCGAGCACCGACAGGCCCTCCATGAAGTTGGCCTTGATCGGGCGCTCGATGATCTCGCCCTTCGGGTTGGCCATCAGCCCTCGCATGCCGGCGAGCTGGCGGATCTGCTTGAACGACCCACGCGCGCCCGAGTTGGCCATCATGTAGATCGGGTTGAGCGCGGGCAGGTTGTTCTGCATCGCGTTGCCGACCTCGTCGGTGGCGGCGGTCCACTTCTCGACCACTCGCTCGTGGCGCTCCTCCTGCGAGATGAGGCCGCCGTCGTACTGGTCCTGGATCTCGCGGACCTCCTCCTCGTAGCGGTTGAGGATCTCCTCCTTCTCGGGCGGGATGAGGACGTCGTTCTTGGAGATCGTGATCCCCGCCTGGGTGGCGAAGTGGAAGCCCACGTCCTTGAACGCGTCGAGCACCAGCGCCACCGCGTACGGGCCGTGGCGATCGACGAGGTTCTCGATCACCTCCGCCATGTCGCGCTTCTTCAGCGGCTGGTTGACGAACTCGTAGATGCCTGGCTCGTACTCGCCCTCGAGCACCTCCTCGATCGCGCGCTCCACGCGCTCGTTGAAGATGATCCGGCCGACCGTCGTGAGGATGTGGCTCTGCTCGCCGCGGCGGCGGTACTCCGCCAGGTCGTGCAGGTTGACCATGCCGTGCTCGTACGAGAGCTCGGCCTCCTGGGCGGACCGGAACACGTGCGGCCGCTTGCCGTACTTCTTCTCGTCCCACTTGCCCGTGGCGACGCGCTGCTGGAGCTTCTCCAGCTCGTCGGGGCGTGGGCCGTAGGTGAGGTAGTACGCGCCCAGCACCATGTCCTGGGTGGGCGTGGCCAGTGGCGAGCCGTGCGCCGGCGAGAGGATGTTGTTGGCTGACAGCATCAAGAGCCGCGCCTCGGCCTGCGCCTCGGCCGACAGCGGCAGGTGGACTGCCATCTGGTCGCCGTCGAAGTCGGCGTTGAACGCGTGGCAGACGAGCGGGTGGACCTGGATCGCCTTGCCCTCCACCAGCACCGGCTCGAATGCCTGGAGTCCGAGGCGGTGAAGCGTCGGGGCGCGGTTGAGCAGGACCGGGTGCTCCTGGATTACCTCCTCGAGCACGTCCCAGACCTCGGGGATCATCGAGTCGACCATCTTCTTGGCGGCCTTGATGTTCTGGACCGCCTTGCGCTCGACGAGCCGGGCCATGATGAACGGCTTGAACAGCTCGAGGGCCATCAGCTTGGGCAGCCCGCACTGGTGGATGCGCAGCGAGGGGCCGGCCACGATCACCGAGCGGCCCGAGTAGTCGACGCGCTTGCCGAGCAGGTTCTGGCGGAAGCGCCCCTGCTTGCCCTTGAGCATGTCGGACAGCGACTTGAGCGCGCGGTTGCCGGGCCCCGTCACCGGGCGCCCGCGGCGGCCGTTGTCGAACAGCGCGTCGACGGCCTCCTGGAGCATCCGCTTCTCGTTGTTCACGATGATCTCGGGCGCGCCGAGGTCGAGCAGCCGCTTCAGGCGGTTGTTGCGGTTGATGACTCGCCGGTAGAGGTCGTTCAGGTCGGAGGTCGCGAAGCGGCCGCCGTCGAGCTGGACCATCGGCCGGAGCTCCGGCGGGATCACAGGGATCGCCTCGAGCACCATGTGCTCGGGCTTGTTGTCCGAGTTGATGAAGGCGGAGACGACCTTCAGGCGCTTGACCGCGCGGCTCTGCTTCTGCCCCTTGGCGGTCTTGACCTGGTCCTCGAGGTCCTCGCGCTCGGCGTCGAGGTCGACCTGCTCGAGCAGGTCGCGCACGGACTCCGCGCCCATGCCGCCGCGGAAGTACTCGCCGAAGCCGAACGGGGACCCGAAGCGGTCCTTCAGCTCGCGGAAGACGGTCTCGTCCGCGATCACGTCCTTCGGCTTCATCTCCCGGAACAGGTCCCACACCTGGCGCATCCGCTCGGCGGCGTCCTCGATGTAGGCCTCGGTGTCGGAGATGTCGGAGTCGAAGACCTTGCGGACGTCCTTGACCAGCTTCTCGCGGTCCTCGTCGGAGAGCTTCTTGACGTTGATGTCGAGAGCGTCAGCCCACAGCTGGTCGTCGTCCGTGAAGCCCGTCTGCTTGCTCGACTCGAGGTACGCGACCCGGCGCTCCAGCGACTCGTTCAGCTCCTGGACGCGCGACTCGCGCTCGCCCTCGTAGGAGTCGAGGATCTTCTGGACCTCCTTCTCGAGCTTCTTGAGGTCCTTCTCGCGCGCCTCGTCGTCGACCCAGGTGACGATCGAGGCAGCGAAGTAGAGGACCTTCTCGAGCTCCTTCGGCGCCATGTCGAGCAGGTAGCCGATCCGGGAGGGAACGCCCTTGAAGAACCAGATGTGGGAGACCGGCGCGGCGAGGTCGACGTGACCCATGCGCTCGCGGCGGACCTTGGAGCGCGTGACCTCGACGCCGCAGCGCTCGCAGACGATGCCCTTGTAGCGGACGCGCTTGTACTTGCCGCAGTAGCACTCCCAGTCCTTGGTGGGACCGAAGATGCGCTCGCAGAAGAGCCCGTCCTTCTCGGGCTTCAGCGTCCGGTAGTTGATGGTCTCCGGCTTGGTCACCTCGCCGCTCGACCACGAGCGGATCTGCTTCGAGGAGGCCAGGCCGATGGAGATTGCGTCGAAGTTGTTGATGTCGATCAAAGTGGTGTCAGTGCTCCTGGTTCGGTAGGCGTCGGCTTCCGGTCACGGCGGCGGCTTACGACGCCTCCTTCTCGACGTATTCAGCGTCCTGTTCGGCTGGCGACTCGTCGGTCTGGCCTCCGTCGCCCTCGGCCTCGATCTTCTCCTCGGTCTCATCCGCCGACTCGGCGGGCGCCCGAACGCCGGAGAGGTCGATGCCCAGCTCCTCGGCGGCGCGCAGCAGGTCGTCGTCCTCGTCGCGGATCTCGACTCCCGCGCCCTCCTCGGAGCGGACGTTCACGTCGAGCGCGAGCGACTGCATCTCCTTCAGGAGGACCTTGAAGGACTCCGGGATGGACGGCTCGGCGATGTTCTCGCCCTTGACGATGGCCTCGTACGCCTTCACGCGCCCGACCGTGTCGTCGGACTTGATCGTGAGCATCTCCTGCAGCGTGTAGGCGGCGCCGTAGGCCTCGAGCGCCCACACCTCCATCTCGCCGAAGCGCTGGCCGCCGAACTGCGCCTTACCGCCCAGCGGCTGCTGGGTGACGAGCGAGTAGGGGCCGGTGCTCCGCGCATGGATCTTGTCGTCCACGAGGTGGAGCAGCTTCAGGATGTACATGAAGCCGACGGTGACCTTCTCCTCGTACGGCTCGCCGCCCCGCCCGTTGAAGAGCGTGACCTTGCCCGAGGAGCGCCAGCCGGGACGCTCGGACTTGTCGACCTCGAACCCGATGCCGCGGTCGGCGTGCTCCTCCTGCCAGCGCACGAGCGCCTCGTCGACCTCCTGCACGGTGGCCCCGTCGAACACCGGCGTGGCCACGTAGACCTGACCGCCGTTCTGCTGGGCCTGCTTGTAGGCGGGCGACCCGTCGTCGTACCAGCCGTTGCCGGCAACCCATCCGAGGTGGGTCTCCATGATCTGGCCGAGGTTCATCCGGCTCGGCACGCCGAGCGGGTTGAGGATCACGTCGATCGGCGTGCCGTCGGCCAGGTGCGGCATGTCGGCCTCGGGCACGATCTTCGAGATCACGCCCTTGTTGCCGTGCCGGCCGGCCAGCTTGTCGCCCTCGGCGATCTTGCGCTTCTTGGCCACGAACACGCGCACGAGCTCGTTCACGCCAGGCGCGAGGTCGTCGCCCTCGTCGCGGCGGAAGGTGAGCACGTCGATGACGACGCCGCCCTCGCCGTGGGGCACCTTCAGCGAGGTGTCGCGGACCTCGCGCGCCTTCTCCTTGAAGATCGCGCGGATCAGCTTCTCCTCGGCGGTGAGCTCGGTCTCGCCCTTCGGCGTGACCTTGCCGACCAGGAGGTCGCCCGAGCCGACCTCGGCGCCCACGCGGACGATGCCGTTCTCGTCGAGGTTGCGCAGCGACTCCTCCGAGCGGTTCGGGATGTCGCGCGTGATCTCCTCGTCGCCCAGCTTGGTCGTGCGGGCGTCGATCTCGTACTCCTCGATGTGGATCGAGGTGAGCTCGTCGTCCTTGACGAGACGCTCCGAGATGATGATCGCGTCCTCGAAGTTGTAGCCCTCCCAGGACATGAAGGCGACCAGGCAGTTCTTGCCGAGCGCGAGCTCGCCCTCGTCGGTGGAGGACCCGTCGGCCAGGATCTCGCCGGCCTTGACGCTGTCGCCCACGCCCACCAGCGGCTTCTGGTGGATGATCGTGCCCTGGTTCGAGCGCATGAACTTGTGGAGCGGGTAGTCGTCCTTCTTCGACCCGTGGTCCACGACGATGCGCTGAGCGTCGACGTAGGAGACGTTGCCGGCGTTCTCGGCCACCAGCACGTCGCCGGAGTCCATGGCCGCACGGGTCTCCATGCCGGTGCCGATCAGCGGCGCCTCGGTCTTCAGCAGCGGGACCGCCTGGCGCTGCATGTTCGAGCCCATCAGCGCGCGGTTGGCGTCGTCGTGCTCGAGGAACGGGATGAGCGCCGTGGCGACCGACCAGATCTGGTCGGGCGAGACGTCCATGAGGTCGACGTCCTTGGGAGAGGCGAGCACCAGCTCGCCGTCGCGTGAGCGGCAGGTCACGCCGGGGCCGCGGAGCTTGCCGGTCTTCGCGTCCATCTCCGCGTTCGCCTGCGCGATGACCTTGTGCTCCTCCTCGTTGGCGTCGAGGTGGACGATCTTGTTGGTCACCACGCCGTCCTGGACCACCCGGTAGGGCGTCGTCACGAAGCCGTGCTCGGAGACCTCCGCGAACGAGGAGAGTGAGCCGATCAGGCCGATGTTCGGGCCCTCGGGCGTCTCGATCGGGCACATGCGCCCGTAGTGGCTCGGGTGAACGTCGCGGACCTCGATGGGGGCCCGTTCACGCGTGAGACCGCCGGCGCCGAGGGCGGACAACCGCCTGCGATGCGTCAGGCCGGTCAACGAGTTGGTCTGGTCCATGAACTGCGACAGCTGGGAGGACCCGAAGAACTCCTTCAGCGCCGCCACGACCGGGCGGATGTTGATGATCGTCTGCGGCGTGATCGTGTCGGCGTCCTCGGTGGTGAGGCGCTCGCGCACGACGCGCTCCATCCGGTAGAGGCCGATGCGGAAGGCCTCCTGGATCAGCTCGCCGACGGTCCGCAGGCGACGGTTGCCGAAGTGCTCGTACTCGTCGAGCCGCTCGGCGACCGGCTCGCGCGGGAGGATCTGCGCCTCGAGGGCGTAGTCCTTGATCGGCTCGCCGCTGTCGAACTCACCGGACTCGGGGATGCCGAGTGCCTTGGGCAGCGAGATGAGCTCGCGGATCAGCTCGATGATGTCGCGATGCGTGAGCGTGCGGGTATCGAGGTCCTCGTCGAGCGCCAGGCGCGAGTTCAGCTTGTAGCGGCCGACCCGCGTGAGGTCGTAGCGCTTGGGATCGAAGAAGAGCTGGTTGAGGAGCGCCTTCGCGTTGTCGACCGAGGGCGGCTCGCCCGGGCGCTGCTTCTTGAACAGCTCGATCAGCGCGCCCTCCTCCGAGCGCGTGACCTCGGTGTCGGCCTCGATGGTGTTCCGGACATAGAGCGAGTTGTCGAGCATCTCGAGGATCTGCTCGTCCTCGACGTAGCCCATCGCCCGCAGGAGGACCGTGACCGGCAGCTTGCGCTTGCGGTCGATCCGGACGTAGACGCGCCCCTTCTTGTCGATCTCGAGCTCGAGCCACGAGCCGCGGGCCGGCATGAGGTTCGCGATGAAGACCTGCTTCTCGCGGTCCTTGGGCTCCATTACGTAGGCGCCCGGCGAGCGCACGAGCTGCGTGACGACCACGCGCTCGGTGCCGTTGATGATGAAGGTTCCCCAGTCGGTCATCCACGGGAAGTCGCCCATGAAGACGGACTGCTCGCGGATCTCGCCGGTCTCGCGGTTCTGGAACGCGACCTTGACGGTCAGCGGGCGGGCGTAGGTGAGGTCCTTCTCACGACACTCCTCGATCGAAGCGGTGGGCTCGTCGAAGGAGATGTCCTCGAAGACCACCGCGAGGTTGCCCGTGTAGTCCTCGATCGGGGAGACGTCGTCGATCGTCTCGCGCAAGCCCCCCTTGTCGGTTGACACCAGCCACTCGAACGAGCGCTTCTGGATGTCGATCAGGTTGGGAAGTTCGAGCGCCTTTTCAAGGCGCGCGAAGCTACGGCGCTGACGAGGGGCATCAACACGAGCCAAGTGGCGACTCCTTATGGGTCCGAGGGAGGGCTGCAGGCGGGCGCGCGAGCGCGACCGATCAGAATAGCACAGCGAAGCCCGCCCCTTGCGGGACGCTGACGCGGCCGTCACGGACCCCGTCCCGAGACTCGGCGGATATATGGCCGAGCGCTGCTACTGAGGGACGGCTACGGCTATGGGCCGAGGCCGAGTCTACCTGCTCCTGGCGGATTTCGCACCGGCGGCGAGCCGTTCCCGGAACCGCCGCGCTACTTGAGCTCGACGCTGCCGCCGGCCTCCTCGAGCTCGGCCTTGAGCTTGTCCGCCTCTTCGCGCTCGATGCCCTCCCGGACGGGCTTCGGGGCCTCGTCGACCAGCGCCTTGGCCTCCTTCAGGCCGAGGCCGGTCGCGGCTCGGACGACCTTGATCACCTGGATCTTCTTGTCGCCTGGGCCCGTGAGGACGACGTCGACGGTGCTCGACTCCTCCTCGGCGCCGGCGCCATCGCCAGCTGCCGGGCCGGCCGCCGGCGCCGCGGCGGCAACGGCAGTTGCCGACACGCCGAACTCCTCCTCGAGCGCCTTGATGCGCTCGGACAGCTCGAGCACGGAGATGCCCTTGAGCTCGTCGATCCATTCCTGGGTGGTAGGCATCTAGCCCTCCTCTGGTTCTGTCTGTTCGCCCTCGGAGGGCGCTTCCGAAGTCTCTTCCTCCGCGGCCTCGGCCTCGGCAACCGGATCGCCCGGGGCCTCCGACTGCTCGTCATCGGTGGGCTCCTCAGCCGCGGGCTCCTCAGCCGCGGGCTCCTCCCTCGGCGTCTCCTCGTCCGCCGGCGCTTCGGCCTCGCGGGCCGGCTCTTCCTCAGCCGTGGCCTCTTCCTCGGCCTCGGCAGGGACCTCTTCCGCGGCCGCCTCGGGCTCGGGCGCCGGCTCCTCGGCTTCGGCCTCGCCGGCGGCCCGGCCCTGCTCCTCGATCTGCCGTAGCTGGATCGCCAGCCCGGAGATCAGCGACGCGAGTCCGCGGACGAGTGTGGTGAGCGGCGACGCGAGGACCCCCACGAACTGGCCGTGGAGCACGTCGCGCGCCGGCAGCCTGGCGATCGACTCGATCTGCTCGACCGAGAGCGTCTCTCCCTCCATCGTCCCGCCCTTGAACTCGAGCAGGCCGTTCTGACGGCGAAAGGTCGCGATGGCCTTGGCGGCAGGCGCGGCGTCCCCGTGGACGAAGGCGAATGCGGTCGGCCCCTCGAGCAGCTCCTTGAGCGAGTCGGCGCCCGCCTTGTCTGCGGCCCGCACGGTGAGCCGGTTCTTCACGATCTGGAAGCGGGCGCCCGCCTCGGACAGCTGGGCGCGCAGCTCCATCGCCTGCTTGACCGAGATCCCTCGGTAGTCGACCGCGAGGATCGCGTCCGACTCCTTGATCTGGTCGGCCACCCTGTCGACCACGGCGGCCTTCTGCTCCTTGTTCACGCGCCTCTCTCCAACTGAATGAGCCCGCGCAGGCGGGCTCGGGGGAAGGCGCGACGGCCGCGCCGGTCTCCGTGTCCGCCTGCCCTGGTCTTACGGCTGAGCCTGCCGGGGGTCTCGGGCGTTCGGTCTGTGTCGGGCGGGAAGGGTAGCGGCCTCAGGCCGCCTCGGCGGGCTCGGGCTCGCCGCCAGCCGGAGCGCCGGTGTCGGCGCCGCCGTCGCTCGTCGCCTCGGCGTGGTCCTCGGGCGGCAGGTCCTCGACGATGTCGCGCGTGCGCGAAGGATCGACCCGGATGCCCGGCCCCTCGGTGGTGGCGAGGGTGATCGTGCGCAGGTAGCGGCCCTTCGCCGCCGCCGGCTTGGCCCGGACGAGCTCGTCGATCAGCGCCGCGTAGTTCTCGAGGAGCTGGCGGCCGTTTAGCTCGGTCTTCCCGATCGACATGTGGACGATCGCGGAGCGGTCGGTGCGGTACTCGGTACGGCCGGCCTTCGCCTCCTGGACCGCGCGCTCGACTTCGTCTGTCACGGTGCCGACCTTGGGGTTCGGCATCTTGCCCTGCGGCCCGAGGATGCGCCCGAGGCGGCCCACCACCGGCATGAGGTCGGGCGTCGCGATCGCCACGTCGAAGTCGGTCCAGCCGTCCTGGATGCGCTTGGCGAGGTCGTCCTCGCCGACCGCGTCCGCTCCGGCGGCCTCCGCATCGCGGGCCTTGTCGCCGCGGGCGAAGACGATCACCGTCACGTCCCGGCCCTGCGAGTGCGGCAGCGTGATCGTGCCGCGCAGCTGCTGGTCGGCGTGGCGCACGTTCAGCCCGGTTCGGATGTGGCACTCCACGGTCTCGGTGAACTTGGCGGACTGCATTCCCTTGACGAGGGCGACCGCCTCCGCCGGCGAGTACTGCCGCTCGCGATCGATCCGCGAGTAGAGGTCCCGGTAGCGCTTGCCGTGCTTCGGCATTAGCTCACCCGACCTCAACGCCCATCGAGCGCGCCGTCCCCTCGATGATCTTCGAGGCCTGGTCGAGGTCGAGCGCGTTCAGGTCCTGCATCTTGGTCTCGGCGATCTGGCGGACCTGCTGAGGCGTGATTCGCCCGACCTTCTCGCGGTTCGGCTCGCCCGATCCCTTGTCGATCCCCGCCGCCTCCTTGATGAGCACGGCGGCCGGGGGCGTCTTGGTGATGAATGTGAACGAGCGATCCTCGAAGACCGTGATCTCGACCGGGATGATCCGTCCGTTCTGGTCCTGCGTCTGGGCGTTGAACGCCTTGCAGAACTCCATGATGTTCACGCCGTGCTGGCCCAGCGCGGGGCCGACCGGCGGCGCGGGGTTGGCCGCCCCACCGGGAACCTGGAGCTTGATGAGGGTGAGGACCTTCTTGGCCACGAGCCGCCGAGCCTAGCCTGCCCTAGATCTTCTTGACCTGGTCGAAGCCGACCTCGACCGGCGTCTCGCGGCCGAAGATCGAGACCAGCACCTTGAGCTTCGCGGCGTCCTCGTTGATCTCCGAGATCTCCCCGGAGAAGTCGGACAGGGGGCCGGACACGACCTTGACGGACTCGCCGATCGAGAACTGGGCCCGCGTCCGAGGCCGCTCGGCGGTCTCCCGGTTGAGCAGCCGGTCGATCTCGGTCTGGCTGAGCGGGACGGGCTTCTGCTGCGCGCCGACGAAGCCGGTCACGCCGGGCGTCCCCTTCACGAGCGTCCAGGAGTCCTCGTTGAGGTCCATGTTCACGAGCACGTAACCGGGCATCGTGCGGCGCTCGGTCTGCACCTTCTGGCCGTCCTTCATCTCGGAGATCTGCTCGGTGGGGATCACGATCTGGCGAACGTTGCGCTCCTGCCCCAGCGAGACCACGCGGTGCTCGAGGTTCTGCTTGACCTTGTTCTCGTGTCCTGAATACGTGTTGACGGCGTACCAGCGAAACATCTCAGCCCTGACTAGAGGATTGCCTGGATCAGCTTTTGGAAGACGGCATCGAGCGCGCCCAGATACGCGCCGGCCAGGATTACGAAGAACATGACGATGCCCGTGAGCTGCGTCAGCGTCTTCCGGTCCGGCCACTGCACGCGCTGGAGCTCGGCCCAGCACGCCCTGAGGAAGCTGAAAACCCTACCGAGGCCCGCGCCCTGCGTCGGTCGACCCGGGGGGACGGCCTCGCCGCGGCGGCCACGCGGGCCCCGCGGAGGCTCGCCACCCGCGCCGTCCTCGCCCTCGGGGGCGTCGAGCTCCTCGTCGAAGCCCTCGGGCTCCTCGTCGAATTCGGGCTCCTCGCGATCGGGCTCGGCGTCGAGGATCGGCGCGGGCGGAGGCGTCTCTGCCACCGTGTCGCTCCGGCCCACGTTCTCGGGCGGGGCCTCGGCTCCGCCGGCGAGCGGCCCGCCCGGCTCGTCGAGTGGACGTCCGAGGGCGTCGCGCGTGGGCTGCTCGGCCGCGCCGCCGTCGGTCGGCGCCGGGCCCGTCCCGGCACGCCGGGCGGCCAGCCGCGCCTCGCGCCTCTGCGCCTGGCGCTGCTTCGCACGCTGGCGGTCGCGGGCCACGGGAGCTATCGGAGCCCGGGCGGACCCACGCGGGTCACCGGGTCTCCTTGTGGGCGGTGTGCCTGCCACACCAGCGGCAGTGCTTGCGGAGCTCGATCCGCTCGGGATCGTTGCGCTTCGACTTCTCGGTTTGGTAGTTGCGCCGCTTGCACTCCTCGCAAGCGAGGGTCACGGCGATTCGAACGTCCCCGCGGGCCATTTGCTCCTGAAGTTCCGGTGTGCGGGCCCCGCAAGAAAGACCTCGGCGGGGCCGCGCGAGGTCGCCTCGGAGTGTAGCGCTTGACCTGGCGTGGGAAGGGCCCGGCGGAGGCCTTCAAGCCGTGGCCTGCTCGACCTCCAGCTGAGCGGTGTCGTGCTTCTCGAAGCGCGCGGCGTTGATCTCCGCACCGAGCAGGATCGTGATCGCAAGGGCGTAGAACCAGATCAGCAGGATCACCACGAACACCAGCGTTGTTCGGACCTTCCACACCGGCGAGTTGGTGAGGTAGAGAGGAAAGACGTAGTCGATCGCGCCGATCGCGAGCGTCGCGAAGACCGCGCCGGGCCAGATCGCGCGCCACGGCACGGGGCGATTGGGCACGACCCAGTAGATCAGGCAGAGCATGGCGAGCAGGAGCACCAGGCCGATCACCGCGGTGACTGCGAAGACCAACCCGCTCACGTGGGCGAGCCCGAACGGCAGCTTGTGGGCGCCGCGCAGCAGGAGGCTCTGCGCGGCCGGCACCGCGACGGTGGCCGCCATGAGCAGGAGGACGACCACGAGCATCAGCACGGCGAAGCGCTTTTGCTGGACCCACTTGCGGCACTCCACGTGGTAGATGCGGCAGAAGGCGGTGTCGAGCGCGCCCCAGAACGACGACCCGAACCACACGCTCGTCACCAGCGCGATGACGCCGAAGCTAGTCGCGTTGTCCCGGATGTGGAACAGGAGGCGGTTGATGGTCGCCTCGGTGGCGCTCGGGAACAGGCGGCGGAAGTCGACGAGCACACGCTCCTCGAGGCTGTGGCTCTGGAGGACATTCCCGAAGATGAAGAGCGCCAGCAGCGCGAGCGGGAAGAGCGAGAGCAGGAGGTTGTAGGCCACCATGCCCGCGAGCCCGGTGGCGTTGTCCTCGTACGCCTTCCAATAGAGCGCCTTGACGTACCGCAACGCCCCGCGCACGCGGGCGATGATCCCACCCCCGTCGGAGTGCGTCCTCCGCGCCGCTAGGTCGACGATCAGCCGCGCCCGCTCTGCGCGCGGCGCCGGGCGCTTCGCCCGGACGCCGAGCGGGCGCGCCGGCCGTGGGCTGGCGCGCCGCGGAGGAAGGCCGCGAGGGCGGCGTGGGTCGGGGCCGGCCGCTCGAACTGCGGGATGTGGCCGCAGTCGACCTCCACGTGCTGAGCCGCCGGCAGCGCCTGGCGGACGTGCCGGGCGAAGCCAATCGGGATGAGCTGATCGCGGCGTCCCCAGATGAAGAGCGAGCGGGGGGCGCAGCGTTCGAGCCGCGCCCAGAAGCCCTCGGGCCCGTCCCCGTTCTCCAGGTAGATCTGCCGCGCCGCCGCGTAGAAGGCCACCCGGCCGCGCGGCGTGAGGTAGGAGCGCAGGAACTCGTCGACGCCGGCTGCGCTCCAGCTCTCCTGGGCGCCGGGGATGATCCGGCGCACGAAGCTCTCCACCACCGTCCGCGGGGCCGGCTGGAGGAGGCCCAGCTCGGGCCGCAGCAGGCGCAGGTACGGCGCCCATCGCTTCTCCCCGCGCCATGCGAGCGACGGCGTCATCAGAGCCAGCGAGCCGACGCGGTCACCGTGACTGATCCCCAGCTCGAGCGCCACCCGGCCGCCCATGCTGTGGCCGATCACGTCGGCGCGGTCGATGTGCAGGGCGTCCAGCAAGCCGACGACCCAGCGTGCGAAGAAGGCGGCGTCGTAGGAGGCGAGCGGCTTGTCGGAGTCGCCGAATCCGGGGAGGTCGATCGCGATCGCCCGCCGATCGGGCGCGAGAGCGGCGACCGTCGGGAGGAACGAGATCTTCGTGCCGCCAAGCCCGTGGAGCATCACCACCGGCCGTCCGACGCCGGCCTCCATCGTGGCGATCCGGCCGTTTCGCGTGCGCACGCGCGCGAATTTGAGGCGACCCTCGTCCTGGGCTCCGGAGGTGGCCGCCAGGAAACCCACGCCTAGGTGCATGTCGCGGCGAACGACTAGGCGGCCCGCGCGGTGCGCGTCGAGACCGCTCGCGAGCTCGGCGGACACCTCGCGCCAGGAACGCGCGTCGGCGGTGATCTCCGCGTCGGGGCGGCGTTCCTCACGGGCGGGTCGGAGCTCGGCGCGCTTACCGCGCACCTCCGCGTCCCACCGCCCGCGACCCTTGACCACGAGGCGAATGCGCGCGCTGCCGCGGGGCGCGTCGAAGACACTCGGGTCGAAGCGAGCGACGAGCGCCTCGAGGCTTTCGGGTGGCGAAGTGGGGTCGTCCTTCATCGCTACTCGGGAAGCGCCCGGCCCACGCTCTCGGCGACGCATACCGGCTTCTCGCCGCCCTCCGCCTCGACGGTGAACTTCGTGACCACCTGCAGCCAACCGCCGCCGACGTCGTCGACCGATTGGACCTCACCCCGGGTCCGAAGCCTGGACCCCACGGGGACAGGCGCGGGGAAGCGCACCTTGTTCCACCCGTAGTTGACGCCGAGCTTGAAGCCCGTGGACTCGATCAGCTCACGGCGCATACCGTCGATCATCGACAGCGTCAGGTTCCCATGCGCGACGGTCGTACCGAACGGGCTCTCATCCTTGGCCCGCTCGACGTCCACGTGGATCCACTGGTCGTCGCCACTGAGCCGGGCAAACGTGTCGATGTCCTCCTGCGTGACCTCGCGCCAGTCGCTCGGGCCGACCTCCTGCCCGATGAGCGCCCTCAGCTCGTCCACGCCTTCGACGGTCACCTGAGCCACGAGGCGCGGAACCCTACTCAAACGAAAGAGGCGGGCCCGAAGGCCCGCCTCTCAGACAGCTAGATAAGCGGTCGGCTTACCAGTTGCCGCTTGTCGGGCAACCGCCGACGGCGGTCGGGGTGCAGGTGCGCGTCGAGGCGCCACCGAGACCCGACTTGGTGATCACGAACGTGTGGCTACCGCCACCCGAGCTCGCCTTCGACACGGCCGTGACCGTGTACGAGGAAGCGCTCGGGGCCGCAACCGACACCTGACCGGCGCCGGTGCCGATGTCAAGACCGGTGTTGGCGGGGGCGGTGCACTTGGTGTAGTCCTGCTCGCTGGCGAAGCACGACTCCACCTGCGAGACCATGTTGCGGGCGTTGGACTTCGCGTCCGCGTCCTGGCCCTTCTCCTGCTGGCCGAGGAAGGCCGGCAGGGCAATCGCGGCAAGGATGCCGATGATCAGAATGACGACCAGGAGCTCGATCAGGGTAAAACCGCTCTCCTCGGTCTGAATACGCTCGCGGAGCTTCCGCAGCATAGTCTTGGTCCTCCTTGGGATGGTTGCGCCAGCTCCGCTGGCTCTCACGGGAGGGATATCGGGTGCTGGCGGCGCTTTCTTTAGCTCCGGAGCGCCTTTCCGGGTCAGTTAGCTGACGTGGATAACGCGTCGGATCCGGCCCTTTGCAGCGCTCCGGCGCGCGCGTTCGGTCAGAGTTCCCTCGGTGCGTGCAACGCTGCTTCGGGTCGGGGCGGGCTGCGCGGTGCTCGGCTCGGCTCTCGCGGTGGCGCCAGGCGCGCGCGCGGACATAAGCCTGGTTGAAGTCGGGAGCTTCACGTCGCCCACCTACGTCACGGCGCCCTCCGGGGATCCCGATCGCATCTTCGTCACCGAGAAGGGCGGGAAGATCGAGATCGTCCGCGACGGCGTGAAGCTCGCGCAGCCCTTCCTCGACATCTCCGCGGACGTGGTCACGAACGCCGAACAGGGTCTCGGATCGATGGCGTTTGCGCCGGACTACGCGTCGAGCGGACTCTTCTACGTGGAGTACACGGCGCCGCGCTCCGGCGATGCGGACGGCAGCGTCGTCACCGTCGAGGAGTTCCGACGCTCATCGACCGATCCAGACCGCGCCGATCCGGGCAGTGGTCGGGTCGTGCTGACGGTCGACCATCCCGACCGGCCCTACCACAACGGCGGTCAGCTTCAGTTCGGGCCCGACGGGATGCTCTACATCTCGGTCGGCGACGGGGGTCTCCCGTTGGACTCGGCGAACAACGCTCAGACCACGGGCGTCCTCCTGGGCAAGATCCTGCGCATCGACCCACGGCAGGCCGGCGCCTACGCGTACACGATCCCTCCGGACAATCCCTTCCTCGCGGTATCGGGAGCCAGGCCGGAGGTCTACGACTACGGCCTGCGAAACCCGTGGCGGTTCTCCTTCGACCGGCTCAATGGCGACCTCGTGATCGGGGATGTCGGCGAGAGCGACTACGAGGAAATCGACTACGCCCCGCAGGGCACGGACGTAGGCGTCGACTACGGGTGGCGATGCAAGGAGGGCCTGCACGACACCCCGACGCTGGCGCCACGCGACAGATGCACGCCCTCAGGCACCTATGTCGATCCGGTCTTCGAATACCCCCATGTGGGCTCGGGCAGCTGCAGAGGGTCGATTACGGGCGGCTACGTCGTCCGCGACCAAGCCCTCATCTCCCTGTACGGCCGTTACCTCTACGGCGACTTTTGCCTCGGCACGATCCGGTCGCTCATGCTCGGGAAGCCGAGCGCCAGCGAGGACCAGGCGCTGCCGCTGAGCGTCCCTCATGTGGACTCGTTTGGCGAGGACGGGTGCGGCCACGTGTACGTGGCCTCGTTCGAGGGGCCCGTATACCGGCTGGCCGGTGACAAGGCCGCACCGTGCCCCAAGCCGCCTCCCCCTCCGCCGGTGGTGCCGCCGACCGGAGGCGGAGGCAACCCCCCGCCGCCGCCGCCGCCGCCAGACGAGACTCCGCCTCGCCTAACCCTCGACGGCGCACGCGTCCAGCATCTGCTGAGCCACCGGGCGATCTACATCGGCTTGCGCTGCAGCGAGCCGTGCGGGGTCGTGGCTACGACGAGCCTGGCCATTCCGCGCGCCCGACGGGCGACTCACCTCGCGAAAGTCAGCGTGACGCTGCCGCCTCATGAGTGGGTCCGACTGGGGCTCAGGATCCCGCGGAAGGACGCCCACGCCGTGCTCCACTCGCTCCGGGGCCGCCGCCGGGTGCTCGCGCTCATCACAGTCGTAGCTCGCGACGCGTCGGGTAACGAGACCCGGCGCAGCTTCCGCGTGTACCTCGTACGTTGAGGGGACGCCGCTTCGCCGTCCGTCGCGGTTGGAAGCCCACTGACGGACTCGAACCGTCGACCCCTTCCTTACCATGGAAGTGCTCTACCAACTGAGCTAAGTGGGCGCGCGCTGGAGGGTAACCGGAGATCGGCCCGACGCCTACCCCGCCGACGCCGCGTTATCCGCCGAGCGAAGCGATGTACGCGAGCCCGCGCGAGACGTAGCTCTTCGTCTCGGAGAACGGCGGCACGCCGTGGTAGCGCTGCACGTTTCCGGGCCCCGCGTTGTACCCGGCCAGGATGAGCGAGGCGTTGTCGCCGAGCATGCGCTTCAGGTCGCGCAGCAGCCCGGAGGCCGCGTAGATGGCGTCGGCCGGGTGGTAGACGGACTGCACGCCGTCACCGTCACCGTCGACCGCGTAGGCCTGCCACGTATTCCCGCATGAGGAGACCGTGCAGAGCTGCATCGGCCCCGCGCAGCAGTGCGCGA
>Ga0209577_10002449_pt1 | contig 17872 bp, 12 predicted proteins | sample GraSoiAngelo_109_FD_185874 | JGI IMG/M metagenome (GOLD analysis project Ga0209577, IMG submission 185874) | Grasslands soil microbial communities from the Angelo Coastal Reserve, California, USA - 14_0903_12_20cm (SPAdes) (version 2) | ecosystem: Environmental > Terrestrial > Soil > Grasslands...
GGCCGTGAGGCGAACGGCCGCGACCTCCCGACGAGTCGGGGATGGAGCGAATCACACCGGCGTAACTGTGGTTCGGTTCGTTTGACTTCGGGGTACGCCGCGCAACTCGAAAGTATTCGGTAAGCTTTGAGAGGCTATGAGCGAACACTTTCTCCCCGATGGCCGCCGGGGGCGGCCGCCCAGGATCGACCTCTACCAGCGCCTTGACGGCCAGATCGAGGAGCTATGGCAACGGCTTGGGGGCCTTCCCAGCCCGCGAGAAGCGGGCGACATCTGGAGGGGCATTTGGCTCGAGGAGGCCCACCACTCGACCGCGATAGAGGGGAACACCCTCGTCCTCAAGCAGGTGGAGGTGCTCCTTGCCGAGGGACGGGCGATTGGCGACAAGGAGCTGAGGGAGTACATGGAGGTCCGCGGCTACGCCGACGCGGCCGACTGGGTCTACCGCCAGGCGATCAGTCCGGGGGCATGGACCGCCGGGGAGGTGCTCACGCTGGCCGAGGTCCGTCAGGTCCACCGCGTCGCCATGAAACCCGTGTGGGACGTGGCCCCTCACCCTGACGCCACCGAGCATGAAGCGCCCGGAAGCTTCAGGGAGCACGACATCCACCCATTCCCGGGAGGCATGACCCCGCCGTCCTGGCCTCTTGTGCCGGCCGAGATCGACACCTGGGTTCACGACGTCAACGGGCTTCAGCCTCGGACGCCGTTTCTACCCGAAGAGCTCGCATCACTCCACGGCCGGTTCGAGCGGGTGCATCCGTTCCTGGATGGCAACGGAAGGACCGGCCGCCTCCTCCTGAATCTCGTACTCGTGCGTCTCGGCTATCCGCCGGCGATCGTCTACAAGCGCCAGCGCACCGCCTACCTCCGTGCCCTTCGCCGCGCCGACCAGGGCGATGCCGGACAGCTGGGCGAGCTCATCGCCAGGGCGGTGCTGGACAACCTCTACCGGTTCGTCGTCCCCGCCGTCGCCGGCCCCGCCCGCCTCGTACCGCTGGCGGCGCTCGCCGACGGACGCATCAACGCCGATGCGCTTCGGACGGCTGCTGTCCGGGGGCGGCTGCAGGCCACCCGAGGCGGCGACGGCCAGTGGCGCAGCACCCGGAACTGGGTCGAGGACTACCTCGTCGCGCGTTACCGCCGCATCCAACCATAGGCACCCGCGCCCAGCGTTCCCTCCAGAGCCCAGGAGTACGGTCAGGACGGAGCCCCCCGTATCTCAGGGACAGAGCGTCCGTTGCCCAATTGATGAAGTGCCCTTTTCGCGACCTGGATAACCCGCGAAAGTCCACGTCGCACGCCGTTCATCGTGACCTCGGCGGACAGCCGCTTACCGTCGAGTCCCGCGGCGCCACGGGATCTCACGGGATTTGGCGGTGGCTTCTGCGGTGCCGCAGTGGTGCATCTAGGGCCATCCGCGGCCGACCCGGACGCGGGCCTTACCGTGGCGCGTGGGCGAGGTAGGAGGTCGACGCCGTGGGCGGACAGCGGAGGAAGAAGGGCGGCCGGGTCACACCCAAGGGCTGTGCCCCGATGGGGCGGCTGACGGCGGGTGAGCGCGCCGGCTTGGAGGACATCTTCGCGAAGATCCTCCGGTCCGCTCCGAAGGACCTGACCGACGATCTACCTCCGATTGCCGTCGAGATGTGGGCCTCGCAGGTGTGGTCTATCTGGGCTAAGTCCGAGCTGATCGGCATGGACGCCATCGAGGTGTTCGCCGGCGGGATCATCAAGTACGCGGCCAAGCAGGCCACGCCCGGCGCGCTCGTGGTGCTGCGGGCCCTGGGCGCGGTGGCCCCCGAGCCCTACGGCTCCCGTGCTCGTCGCGAAGCCGAGCACCTTGCGATTAGCGGCGTCGCCGAGCGGCACTGGGCGCCGGTGGTGGGAACTGGAGGGCCGACGGTCGCGTGGCTCTCCTACGACCAGATCGACGATGACGGCGTGGCGGTGATGGTCGGCTTCGACGGGCCCGGCGAGCCGAGCACGATCGGCGTCTACGTCGACCACAACCTGGGAGGGATGGCCAAAGACGCCTTCGCCGTCCCGGCGGGCATGGACGAGGTGCTCGCCAAGCTGCAGGAGAACCGCGAGGGCCTCGGGAAGCCCGAGTACCGCCAAATCTCCCTGGCCGAGGCAGCCGCCCGCTGGCGCGACGCCTTCGAGATCACCGACCTGACTCTCGAGCCGCCGACCAGCGAGGACCTGGACCACCTCCGAGCTCTCGTCACGGCCCGCCTCGCCAAGCTGCCGGCCGGCGGCGAGGTGTCCGAGCCGGGCGAGCTGGGGGAGGATGAGCGCGACCAGCTCCTGGCCGAGTTCCTCGAGTCGGACGAGACCGTTGGCCTGTGGGGCATCGCGAGCAAGGACAACGAGGACGACACCGTCGAGCACCTGGCCCACCAGATCTTGACTTTCTCGCTCGACTACGTCCGGGGAACCCCTCTCCGGTTCAGTCCGGTCATGGTCGAGACCTTCTGCCTGGACTGGGCCCCCCGCAAGATCGCCATCGATGGCGACGGGTTCACCCTGCTCCCCGACGTGTTGGCGGCCTGGATCCGGTTCATCGGGCGGCGGCGCGGCATCCCAGGGGAGTCGATCAACCAGGCCGTCGAAGCGGCCTACGGCTACGCGCCCGAGATGATCGATCTGTCCCAGGACCCTGAGGTCTGGGGTCCGGCGAAGACCATGGCGCTCGCAATACGACAGCGTGGAATCGACATCACTGACCAGACGGCGGTGGACACCTTCGTCGCCGAGGTCAACCGCAACGGCGGCATCGATGTGCTCGCCGGGTCGCTGGCGGGATCAGTAAAACCGAGGCGCTGAATCCGTCTACCTTGAGATCCGGCCCGGCGACCCGCGGGACTACGACGAGGCGCTCACATGGCCCACCTCTTGACCGCCTGAGCCCGCCGTCCCGCGGGATTTGGCGGGCCGGATTGGTGATCCATAGGTCTGCGGGAAGTAGAACTAGCCCCTGACTTGGAAGATTGCCCTTACGAGCCCCCGTAGCTCAGGGGATAGAGCGTCGGTTTCCTAAACCGTGCGTCGTAGGTTCGAGTCCTACCGGGGGCGCCAACCAAACAGCAATTTGTGGTCGCGGAGTCGGAGCCGACGTGTCAGGTCATCGGAGACACCGGGGTCCCGCCGGGCCGTGGCCGGTGGGCGTCGGCGGGGACCCAGACGGGCCGGCGCCGGGCGAGGCCCGTCGAGGGGCGGTCCGCCTGTGCCTCCGGGCAGGTTCCTACACTTGATGGAGATGAGGAGCCCTTGTCGCCCTGAGCCGGCGGTGGTCGCCGACTCCCGAGCCTCGGCCGTGGCGCATCCCTGCTCCAGGGGTGCAACCATGGGGTTCCGCCCATTGTCCCTCCTGGTGGCCAGGCCACCAGCCAGCACCCGGAGAGTCCAGCCCTGACCAGTCTTCGCCAGAAAGTCGTCGAGACTGTGCGAGAGCACGGTCTCATGCGCCTCCCCGAGCCTGTCGTTCTGGCGTCGGGCGAGCTCAGCCGTGACTTCATCGACGGGAAGGCCGCGCTCGCACGGGGCGAAGACCTGAAACTCGCCTGCGAGGCACTCCTGGAGAGCATGGCCGACATCGACTTCGACGCCATTGGCGGGTTGACCATGGGGGCCGACCAGTTCGCCCACGTCGTGGCCGTGCTGGCCAACCGGGAGTGGTTCGTCGTCCGCAAGGAGCCCAAGGGCCGGGGAACCAACAAGCTCGTCGAGGGTGCTCGGGTCGGGAAGCGCACACGGGTTCTCCTCGTGGACGACGTGGTGACAACGGGTGGCTCGATCCAGAAGGCGTACGACGCCATCGGCGTGCTCGGAGCGACGGTTGTCGCGGCCGTGACGCTCGTCGACCGGGGTGACGTGGCGGCTCGGTTCTTCGAGGAGAAGGCCATCCCGTACTTCCCTCTCGTCACCTACGCCGACCTCGGAATCGAGCCGGTCGGCGGTGGGCTCGTCCGCGCGTAGAGCGCTCGCTCCGGAGACCTCCGCAGCTCCGGGCCGAGGTCCATGGCCGCATCAAGTCGGGGACGGGTGGCCTGACTTCCTGCGGCGGCGACCAGGTGGGCCGTCGTCATCGAGCAGGCGTGGTGCGGCGGGCTCGAGGTTCTCACCCCGGGCGATGCGCCAGGCGGCGTCGATGCGGGCGGCCAGGTCGTCGAGCCTCCCGTCGTAGGGGGCGCAATAGACGTTGAGCGTCATGGCCGCGTCTCGGTGGCCGAGATGGTTCTGCACGTCCTTCACGCTGGCCCCGGCCCGAAGCAGCAACGTCGCCGAGGTGTGCCTGCAGATGTGGATGCGGATGCCCTCCAGGCCGGCGGCCTCGCTCACGGGTAGCCAGACCCGGTTGCGGAAGTTGGAGTAGCGAACCGGGGACCCGCGGCTGCTGGTGAACACGAGCGCCTCGTCCTCGGTCCGGACCCGTGCCTCCAGGTGCTCGGCCAGCCGGTCGCGCACGAACTGCGGCAGGGACACGGTGCGCCGCTGGCGGGTCTTGGTTGGTCCGAAGTGGAGCACGCCGTTGACCTCGGACAGCGACTGGGTGACCAGCAACCGTGAGCGGCGCAGGTCGCAGCGGGCCCGGCGTAGGGCGGCCGCCTCGCCCCACCGGAGGCCACCGAAGACCAGGATCATCACCAGCAGGTCCCACGGTCGCGGCGCGGCGGCGAGGAGCCGGTCGACCTCCTCCGTGGTCAGGTAGTCGGGTTGGGGCTGGGGCAGCGGCGGCCCTGGGACGCCTGCGCAGGGCGAGGCCACGATCACGCCGTTGGCCACCGCGGCCGTCATGATCTGGCCGAGCAGACCAAGGGCCTGGCGCCGGCGGGAGGCGCTCAGTCCTTCGGCCGCGATGGTGGCCAGCCATTTGCGTATGTCGAGCGGCCGGATCCGGGCGATCTGCATGGCGCCCAGGGCCGGGATGATCCTGGTATCGAGCAGGCTGCGGTACCCGGCGCGTGTCTTGGGCCGCAGATCGACCTTGGTGGCGATGAAATCCTCGGCCCACTGTTCGAGGGTCTGCCTCCCGAGGCGCGGGTCACGCCACTCCGGAACCGAAGGCAGACGGTCAACGCCGCCGAACTGACGCCTTCCGGCCATCGCCCAACACCCTCCGAGCCGGTTCGATTGGTCCTCGGGGCGGTCAGGGTCGACCTGCTGGGGCCGGTGTCGATCGCCGATCAGTGGCCGGATCGTAGTCAAGGGGTGTGACCCTGAATCCGGGATCAGCTCATCGGCGACGCCGTCAGGTCCGAACCGCTGCAGGAGCGGCGCGATGTCTAGTGTGTCGACCTTGCGTGGGTCGGTGGGCTCTACCTCACGATTCACGCATACGTGAGGCGTGAGCCGGAAGTTCTGCTGGGTCCTCTTCGGTCGCTCGGCCGGTAGCATGCCGGCCCTGGGGAAGGCCGGAGGAGCTGTGGGGACCAGTCAGGAAGAGCCCGCCAGCTCGCGCGCCCCGACCGCGGCCCCACCTCCTCTCCTCGCCGTGGAGGGGATCGAGTACTCCTACGGACCGCTGCAGGTGCTCTTCGACGTGCATCTGGACGTCCCCACCGGCGGCCGGGTGGCGCTGCTCGGCACCAACGGGGCGGGCAAGTCGACCCTGCTCCGGGTCGTGGCCGGGCTGTTGTCCCCGGCGGCCGGCACCGTGCGCCTCCGGGGCGAAGACATCACCTCCCTGCCACCCGAGCAGCGTGTGCGCCGGGGGATGACGCTGGTCGAGGGGGGCCGGGCCATGTTCCCCTCGGTGAGCGTGCGCGACAACCTCTGCATGGGCGCCTACCCCCTGCCCAAGGGCGCGCCCGAGATCGAGCAGCGCCTGGAGGAGGCGCTCGATCTGTTCCCGGTCCTGAGGGCCAAGCTGGGCCAGCCCGCGGGCACCCTCTCGGGGGGCGAGCAGCAGATGGTGGCGCTGGGACGGGCCCTGCTGGCCGGACCCGACCTCCTCCTGGTCGACGAGGTCTCGCTCGGGTTGGCGCCGGTCGTGATGCAGGAGGTGGCGGCCGGGATCGACCGCATCGTGAGCCGGGGCACCACCCTGCTTCTCGTCGAGCAGTCCCTGAACGTGGCCCTGGCGCTGGCCGAGCAGGCGTACTTCATGGAGAAGGGCGAGGTGCGCTTCTCCGGCCCCACCGGCGAGCTGCTGGAGCGGGGCGACCTCGTGCGCTCGGTCTTCTTCGGGGCGGGCGGGGAGAGGCGCTGACCGTGCTGCTCGCCGCCTCCCGGCTCTTCGGGCTCCAGGTCCCTCTGGAAGTGGTGGTGCTGGGCCTGGTGACCGGGCTGACCTACTCGCTGCTGGCCGTTGGCCTGGTGTTTGCCTACAAGGCCTCCCGGGTCGTCAACTTCGCCCACGGCGAGATGGGCGCGTTGGCGGCCGGGATCATGCCCGTCCTGGTCGTGAACGACCACCTCGATTACTGGCTGGCCCTTCTCCTCGCCCTCCTCGCCGCCGCCGCCACCGGCGTGTTCATGGAGATGGGGGTGATCCGCAAGTTCGCACGGGCCCCGCGTCTGATCGTGCTGGTTGCGACCATCGGCGCCTCCCAGCTCTTCTTCGCGGTGGGCGCCTTCATCCCCAAGGGACAGAAGCTGGGCACCGCCGTGTTCCCGACCCCGTTCCGGGCCACATTGACGGTGGGCAGCGTGAGGCTGGGCACGGGCGAGCTGTTCATCCTCATCGTCGTCCCGATGGTCACCGCGGCCCTGGCCCTGTTCCTGGCCCGCACCAAGCTCGGCCTGGCCACGAGGTGCGCGGCCGAGAACCGGGATGCGGCCCAGCTGGCCGGCGTGCCCGTGGGTCGCGTGTCTTTGGCCGTGTGGACCGTCACGGGCGTCATCGCCGGGGTCTCCGCCGTCCTCGTGGGACCCACCCATCCCGTCGTGACCCAGGTCGCGGTAGGTCCCGGGCTGCTGCTGCGGGCACTGGCCGCAGCCATGCTCGCGGGGATGGCGAGCCTCCCCCGGGCTTTCGCCGGGGGCATCGTCATCGGCCTGCTGGAGGCCGTCATCTCCTGGAACTACCCGAGCGGCGGGACCCTCGAGGTCGTCCTGTTCGTCATCGTCATCCTGGCCCTGCTGCTGCGCACCGGCCTGGGCCAGAGAGGGCGGGGCGGTGAGGCGGGCTCGTGGTCGCTGGCCGGCAGGCTGCGCCGGCTCGACCCCGGCGTGGCCCGTCTCCGCCGCCTCCCCGCGGCCAAGGCGGCCTTCCTCAGCGCGGTGCTGGTGGTGGCCGCACTCGCCGCTCTCCCGGCCACCAACTCCCAGCGGGTGCTGATGTCGAGCGTCGTCCTCTTCGGCGCCATGGGTCTGTCGCTGGTGGTGCTCACCGGCTTCGCCGGCCAGGTCTCGCTGGGCCAGTTCGCCTTCGTGGGCCTGGGCGCCATCGTCGGAGGGCGCATGCACCAGCTCGGCTACCCGCCGTGGATGGCCCTTCTGTACGCCACCGTGGCCGGCGGTCTCGTGGCCCTGGTCATCGGCTTGCCCGCCCTGCGCATCCGGGGGCTGTTCCTGGCCGTGGCCACCCTCGCCTTCGCGGTGGCCAGCCAGGCCTGGCTCTACGGCCAGCCCTGGCTCGTGCACGTGTCGGGCGGGCAGACGTCGCTCGAGCTTCCCCGGCCACGCCTGGCCGGCTTCGACCTCGGGCCCGAGCTGCACTACTACTGGCTGAGCCTGGGCGTCCTCGTCGTCCTCGCCGCCGTCACCCATCGCCTGCGGGTCACAGGCGTGGGTCGGTCGATGATGGCCGTGCGCGACAACGAGGCCTCGGCCGCCAGCATGGGCGTGTCGCCCCGGAGGACCAAGCTCGCCGCCTTCGTGATCGCGGGCATGATGGCGGCCTTCGCCGGCTACTTCTACGGCGGCCTGCTCGTGAGCTTCTCCAGCCGGGACACGTTCGCGGCCGAGCTCTCGCTGGCGCTCGTCGGCCTGGTGATCGTGGGCGGGGTGACGACGATCACCGGCGCCGTCCTGGGGGCCGTCTGGCTCAAGGGCCTGGCCTACGTGCTCGGGCCCATCCTCCCCGGCCTGCTGGGCAGCAGCATCGCCTTCCTCATCGGTGGGACGGGGCTGCTCGGCGCCCTCTATGCCTTTCCCGGCGGTATGGCCGAGGTCGCCTTCGGCCTGCGGGACCGGGCCCTGCGCCGGTGGAGGCCATGGCTGGGCCCGCCTCGCGGCGCGCCGGACAGAGGAGGGGCGCGGGTGGGCCCGGGTGACGTCGCCACCGGGCTCCAAGGCGCCAGCGGCGGACTCGCGCTGGCGCCCGCGCTCGAAGCCCGCGACGTCGTGGTGCGCTTCGGCGGGAACCTGGCTGTGGCCCAGGTCTCCATGCACGTCCTCCCGGGCGAGGTGGTCGGCCTGGTCGGGCCCAACGGCGCGGGCAAGACCACCCTCTTCGACGTGCTCTCGGGTCATCTGCGGGCGGCCAGCGGTGAGGTGCTGGTTGAGGGGCGGGACGTGACCGGGCTGCGGCCCGAGCAGCGGGCCCGGCTGGGCCTGGGCCGCACCTTCCAGCAGGCCCGCCTGTTCGACGACGTCCCCCTGCTCGACGCGCTCGAGGTGGCCCTCGAGCGCTCCGAGCCCTCAGAGGTCGTGCCCTCGGTCCTGGGCCTGGCGCCGTCGCGACGGGCCGAGCGGGCCAAGCGGCTGCGGGCCCGGGAGGTGCTCGAGCTCCTGGGCCTGGCTCCCTACTCCCACCTCTACGTGGCCGAGCTGTCCACCGGCATGCGCCGGCTGGCCGAGCTCGGGGCCATGATCGCCCTGGGGGCCCGGGTGCTGCTGCTGGACGAGCCCACGGCCGGCATCGCCCAGCGCGAGGTGGAGGCCTTCCGTCCCGTGCTCAAGGAGATCCGCGACCACCTGGGCGCGAGCATGATCGTGGTCGAGCACGACATCCCCCTGGTGATGGGCCTGGTCGACCGCCTCTACGTGCTCAACGCGGGCTCCGTCCTGGCCGAGGGCCCGCCCTCCGTGCTGCGGGAGGATCCCGCCGTCATCGCCGCCTACCTGGGAACCGACGAGCGCGTGATCCGCCGCTCGGGCACGGCCGCGCTGGCGGGGGGACGGCGGTGAGCGGGCGTCCGCTCCCGGCTCGAGCGGGCGCGACAGCGCGCCGGGGCGCCCGGGCCGCGGGGGTGGGAATGGACGCGGCACTGGGCTGGTGCAACGACCGCATCCTCGCCCTGCGTGACTCGATGACCCCGGGGCAGCGCCAGACGGCCGCGCTGGCGGTCGTCCTGGCCGAGGCCGTCCTGCTCTTCGGCGCCCCCAAGCGGGTGGTGGAGGTCTCGGCCCAGGCCGCGGAGGCGGGCCAGCAGGCCTCGAGCGCGGCCGGGGTGGGCCGGCGCTCGCCCGCCACATCGGCCCCCTCGTCGGCGGGAACCGCAGGCGCCACCGCCCCCGCGCCCCCGGGCGTCCCGCTCGAGCTGGCCTCGGGCCCCGAGCTGCCGGGCGTCCCGGCCCTCGGGCTGCCGGCCGCCGCCGCCTCTCCCCGGCTGGCCGTGCTCGTCTCCGCCGACCCCTCGTACCCGTCGAGCGCCCCGGGAAGGGACGACGCCACCATGGCCAGGGCCTTCCTCGCCCGCTCGGGGCTGACGGCCACCGTGGTGGCCGACGACCCCGGCAACGCCGGGATGTGCCGCCAGCTCTCGGGCCAGGCCGACGTGGTCGTGGCCGGCGCCGGAGGTGTGCGCCCGGCGCTGAGGGACTGCCTGGTGGGCGCGGGCCGCGTCGTCGTGGCCTTCGACCCGTTGGGTGACCTGGGCCCCGCGCCTTCCGCCCCGGGCCAGGTGGTGTCCACCAGGCGGGGGCTCGTGGACAGCGTCACCGACCTGGGGGCGTGGGGCGTCAGCAGCGGCGCGCTGGCGGGCCGGGTGGGGGTCGTGAGCGAGGTGAGCGCCGACCGCGACGTGGACGCGGCCGCGGCCCGGCTGGCCGCGCAGGGCGTCGACGTGGTCGAGCGGGCCTACGTCCACGACGACCCCCAGACCGCCTCGCAGGACGTGTCCCAGGGTGTGCTCGCCTTCCAGTCGGCCGGCGTGGGAACGGTCCTGTTCGCCGCGCCCGTGTCGGTCCAGAGGCAGTGGGTGGCCCAGACCGGCGTCGTGGCCCCGGGCACGCGCTACGTCGTGAGCGACGCCTTCGACGGGATCGTCGACGAGTCCTACCCCGTGACCTTCGACGGCGCCCTGGCCCACACGTCGCTGCGCGTGCCCTGGTTCCAGCGCGACCACGGCACGACGGCGGCCCAGTCCCGCTGCGACCAGGTGTGGGAGGCCAACGCCGTGCCGCCCGCCTACCTCTCGGCCGCCGAGACGGTGGACGCCTACGCCTGGTGCCAGGGCTTCGATCTCCTGGCCGCGGGCGTGCGCGATGGCGCGCCGGCCGGCTCGGTGGGGCCCACCCTGCGCGCCGAGCGGATCTCCTCGCCCCTCACCTCCGACCTCGGACCCCTGGGGGGCGGCGGTTACGGCCCCACCGCCGATGCCGTGGTCGTCTGGCGCTCGTCGTGCTCGTGCTGGTCAGAGCGAGAGCCGTTCGCCCCACGATGAGAGCTACCGTGAGCCAGCCGCTGGGGTCCGCTGGGGAGCTGGGCGCTTACGACGGAGGTGCACGCGAGTGTCGTCGCAGGACCTGACGAAGGGGCTGGGCGGCTGGGCCCGCCGCAGCGGCGCGCCCTTCGCCCTCGTCACCGGGTTGCTCCTGGGGGTGCTGATCGCGGCGCTGGCCCTGCCCCGGGGCACCACCACCGTCCGGGTGGTCAGGGGCACGGGAGCCGACGCCGGCGGATCGGCGGGCGCCGCCGCGGGGGCGGGGGGACCCGGAGCCGCCGCCACCGCTGGCGGGGTAGGTGTTCCCGGCTCCCCGGGCGCCGCGGGAGCGGGTCCGGTGACGGGCGCCGGCAGCGCTCCGGCCGCGGGCCGGGGCCGGGGCGCGACCCCTGGTGCGGGCGGCGGGGTGGCCAGCGGGGCCGCGGTCACGGGGGTGAGCGGCAGCGACATAGTCGTCGGCATCGGCGTCCCCGACCTGGGTGCCCTCAAGGCGCTGGGTGCCAACTACGACTGGGGGGACCCCCAGGTCGAGATGGAGGCCGTGCTCGACGGCTGGAAGCGCCGGGGGCTGGTGCCCGTCAACGGCCGCAACGTCACCTTCGTCTACGCCCGCTACGGAATCTTCTCGGCCGACGAGCAGCGGGCCGCATGCCAGTCGCTCGTCGTCGACCACCACGCCTTCGCCGTGGCCGACTTCCATCTGTTCGGCCCGGGTACGCAGTGCGTGGCCGTCGAGCACCACACGCCCCTGGTCGTGGCCGACCCCAGCGGGATCACCGACAGCCTGCTGCAGCAGGGGAGCCCGTGGTTGTTCAGCCTGCCCATGAGCGAGAGCCGCATGCTGCGGAACTGGCCCGACTGGGCCGCGTCCAAGGGCTACCTCGACGGAAAGACGGTCGGCGTCTACTACGACGCCACCCTCGACCCCGACGTGGCCGACAACCTCCTGCCCGCGCTCGACCGCGTCGGCCACCACCCCAAGCTCGTCGTCTCCACCAGCCAGAACATGGGCGGCCCCGACGACGTCGTCGCCATGGAGAAGCTCCGGGGCGCGGGCGTGAACCTGGTCATGATGAACATCAGCGCCCTCAACCAGACCAACTTCATGCAGCACGCCGAGGCCGTCGGGTACCGGCCCGCCTACCTCGAGAACGACTTCGAGGAGAACAGCGACAACACCGCCACGGGAACGTTCCCCCCGGCCCAGTTCGACGGCTCCTACGGGATGGCGGGGCAGGCCTCGGGCGAGGCCGGATCGAACCGGCCCGTTCCTGCCGCCACCGAGGCCTGCGTCGCCAACTACCTCCGCTACAGCGGGGACAGCCGCCCGGCCGTGGGATCGGCCAAGTGGGACAACGTCCTCATCGCCTGTGACCTGGGCGCCGCCGTGCTGTCCTCCATCCAGGGAGGCGGACGGGACCTGACCCCGGCCGGCTACGTGGCCGCCATGCAGGGGATCAGGTCGCTGCCCATGGACATGTTCCCGCCCGTCACCTTCGGCCCCAACAAGCACTCGGGGGTCGACTCCGTCCGCACCCTGAGGTGGGCCGGCGCCTGCAAGTGCTGGGGCATCGTGCAGGACTACACCGCGCTCATGAGGCCCTGATCGATGGGGGTCCGGCCATAGCCGTTCCCGAGGGCATCGGGGTGGTCGACACCATGATCGGGCTGCCCAGCGTGGAGCGGCGCGACTGGCAGGCCTCGATGTCGGCCGTGCTGCGGGACGAGGCCAGCAAGGCCTTCGAGCACCCCGCGGGCTACATGTTCAAGGAGACGCCCACCGTCGCGCGCGAGCCCGACAGCATCGACCGCCTCCTCATGGAGATGGACCGCTTCGGTGTGGAGCGGGGTCTGGTACCGGTGACGCTGACGGACGAGCTGCACGTGCGGGCCCTGGCCGAGCACCCCGACCGGCTCGTGGGCAGCGTCGAGGTCGACCCCAACCGGGGCAGCGAGGCGCTGCGGGAGCTGGAACGGGCGGTGCGCGACCACGGCGTGGTGGCGGCGCAGTTCTTCCCGGCGGGCAAGAACCCGCCCGTGCCCATCAACGGCAAGCGGGCCTATCCCCTCTACGCCAAGTGCGTGGAGCTCGACATCCCCGTGTTCGTCCAGGGCGGCGTGCCCGGGCCCCGGGTCCCCATGGACAGCCAGTACCCGGGGCTGGTCGACGAGGTCTGCTACGACTTCCCCGAGCTGCGCTTCGTCTTCCGCCACGGTTGCGAGCCCTGGGTCGACCTCACCGTCAAGCTCCTGCTCAAGTGGCCCAACCTGTACTACTCGACCACCGCCTTCGCCCCCAGGTACTACCCGGAGGAGATCGTGCGCTACGCCAACACGCGCGGCGCCGACAAGGTCCTCTACGGCGGGTACTACCCGTGGGGCCTGGAGCTGGAGAGGATCTTCGCCGAGCTGGACGGGGTCGGCCTCAAGGACGAGGTGTGGCCCAGGTTCCTGCGCCACAACGCACTGCGGGTGCTGAAGCTCCCGGGATGAACACCGTCGACCTGCTCCGCGACGTCGCGGCCGAGCATCCCACGGTCGACGCCTTCGTCGACTCCGCCGGCCGCCGCCTGTCCTACTGGGGGTGGGACCGGGCGGCCGACGGGATCGCCGCAGGTCTGGGCGACCACGGCGTGACCGGAGGGGACGTGGTGTGCCTCCTGCTGCCCTCGTCGCTCGAGTACATGGTGTGCTACCAGGCCCTCATGCGCCTGGGCGCCATCACCAGCGGCGTCAACCAGCGCCTGGGGCCCGACGAGGTGGGCCACATCATGGCCCGGGCCCGGCCCCGGGCCACGGTGGTGGACGACGGGGACGGGCGCGAGCTGCCCGCCGCGGCCGGCCTGGAGCTGCGCTGGTCCGAGCTGGCGCCCTACTGGGACGCCCCGCGGCCGGCGCTGCCTGCCGTGGGCGTCGGCCGGCCCGTGCTCATCTGCTGGACCGGGGGAACCACGGGACGGCCCAAGGGGGCCGTGTTCGACCACGACAACCTGGCCGCGGTGGCCGAGCTCACCGGCGTGCTGTCGGCTCCGTTCGACCGGCGTCTCTCGCCTGTCCCCTTCGCCCACGTGGGCACCATGACCCGGGCCTGGGACGAGATCGGCAAGGTCATCACCACCGTCATCACGCCGCCCCGGTGGACGGCGGCGGACGCCCTGCGCCTGATCGAGAACGAGCGGGTAACTGTGGCCCAGGGGGTGCCCACCCAGTGGGAGCTCATGCTGCGCGAGCCCGCCCTGGAGACCACTGACCTCTCCAGCCTGCGCCTGGCGGCTACCGGGGGCGCCCGGGTGCCCCCCGACCTGCTGCGGCGCATGCGGGCCGCCCTCGGCGTGCCCGTCGTCAACCGTTACGCGGCCACCGAGACGGGAGGCGTCATCTCCGGCTCCCGGCCCGGGGACCCCGACGAGGTCGTGGTCGAGACTGTCGGCCGGGCTGCTCCCGGAGTCGAGCTTCGAGTGGTGGGGGGGGACGGGAGCCCGGTGGAGGGGGGCGTCCTGGGCCGGGTGCAGGTCCGCTCCAAGGCCGTGATGCGGGCCTACTGGCGGGACGAGGAGGCCACGGCCGCCGCCCTGGACCCCGACGGATGGGTGACCGTGGGCGACGTGGGCCGGCTCGACGCCGAGGGCAACCTCACCCTGGCGGGCCGGGAGGGCGAGTGCTACCTACGTGGTGGCTACAACGTCTACCCGGTCGAGGTGGAGCGGGTGCTGGCCGACCACGACGGGGTGGCCGAGGCCGCGGTGGTGGGCGTGCCCGACCCCGTGCTGGGCCAGATCGGGGTGGCTTACGTCGTTCCCGCCGGTAGCGTCGATGCCGACGACCTGCGCCGGCGCGTGGGCCGCCGCCTGGCCGACTACAAGGTGCCCGACCGCGTCATCCTGCTCGAGGAGATGCCGCTGACCGCGGTGGGCAAGATCGACAGGCGGGCTCTGACCGAGCTGGCCATGGCCCCACCGGCCGGAGCGGTCGGTTGACCGGCCCAGCGCCGAAAGTTAGCTTCGGCCGGTGACGACGTCAGCGAGCGACGAGGTCCTCTACGACGTCGAGGACACCGGAGTCGCCTGGCTCGTCCTCAACCGTCCCGACGCCGGCAACGCCCTGACCCCGCAGCAGCGGGGCCGCATCCTCGAGCTCCTGGAGGACGCCGCGGCCGACCTCGGTGTGCGGGCCATCGTGGTGACGGCGTCGGGCGAGCGTCACTTCTGCACTGGGGCCGACCTGAGGGTGAACCGGCCCCAGCCACCGAGGCCCCCGGGCGCACCCGACCGTCCCGTGGGCACCGTCATGCGGGGGCTGGAGAGCGGGCTCGGGGCCCAGCGGCTGATGTCGGCCGTGCAGGACTGCCCCAAGCCCGTCATCGCCGCCGTCAACGGCACCGCCGCGGGCATCGGCGCCCACCTGGCGTTCGCCTGCGACCTGGTGATGGCGGCCGACACGGCCCGCTTCATCGAGATCTTCGTGCGCCGGGGCCTCATCCCCGACGGCGGGGGTCCCTACCTGCTGACCCGCCTGGTCGGCCCGCAGAAGGCCAAGGAGCTGCTGTTCTTCGGCGACGACGTGCCCGCCGAGGAGGCCTTGCGCATCGGGCTGGTCAACCGGGTGGTGCCCGCGGGTGAGCTGCGGGAGCGGGCCCGGGAGTGGGCCGAGCGTCTGGCCGCGGGGCCCACGGTCGCCATCTCCCTGACCAAGCGGCTGGTGAACTCGGCCCTCGAGAGCGAACGGGGCGCGGCATTCAAGGCCGAGGCCCTGGCCCTCGAGGTCAACATGCAGACGGCCGACGGCAACGAGGGCGTGCAGGCCTTCGTCGCCCGCCGGCCCGCCGAGTTCGTGGGCTGGTGAGCGACGTCGCGGCCACGCAAGTGGGTACGGACACTGCCGGAGCCATCGCCAACGACGACTTCGGGGGGGAGAGGCTCGACTGCGACGGGCATCTCTACATGGAGCCCGACACCATGGCCGAGATCGTGGGCGGCGCGGGCGCCAGCTGGATAATCGACTACCTGCGCCGCTACGTGGGCACCGAGGCCGACCTGGACGCCCGCCGGCGGGCCCGCGCCGAGATCTGGTCGGTCAAGGGCATCAGCGCCCTGGGCTCCTTCGACGCGGGCGACCGAGTCGCCGCCCTCGACGCCATGGGGATCCACCGCCAGCTGCTCTTCCCCAACACCGTGCTGCGCGAGCTGCGGACCCACACACCCCCGGCCATGGAGGCGTGCCGGCGCTACAACGACTACGTCATCGACTGGACCACCCGTGCCGACGACCGGGCCCGGGCCGTGTGCCAGATCAACATGGGCGAGCGGGACTGGGCCCTGGCCGAGCTGGGCCGGGTCATCGACAAGGGTGCCCGGGGCGTGCTGCTGCCCTGCGCCGAGCCCCCCGCGGGCACCTCCCCGGCCTCCCCGGAGTGGGACGGCTTCTGGCGCCTCCTGGAGGAGTCCGGCACCCCCGCCCTCATCCACATCGGCGCGGGCGGGCTGGTCAGCGCCGAGGACGACGACCCCATGCTGCCGTCCCGGCGGTGGGCCGACGCCCCCGCCCTGCGGGCCATCTTCCCGGAGCGCCCGGGGGCCGAGGAGCAGTTCGGTCCCTACTACATAGTGGTGGCCCACCTGGCCGCCGAGGTCTACCTGACCTGTCTGCTCATGGGCGGGGTCTTCGAGCGCTTTCCCGGGTTGCGCTTCGGCGCCATCGAGTTCGGCGCCTCGTGGCTGGGTCCCCTGTGCGAGCGCCTCGACCGCCACGCCGCGCTGCTGCACAAGGTGGGCGTCCGCTACCCGATGCTGCCCAGCGAATACGTGCGCCGCAACGTCAGGGTCACCCCGCAGTGGGCCGAGCCCGTGGACACTCTGGTCGAGCGCCACGGCATCCGCGAGTCCTACGTGTTCAGCACCGACTACCCCCACGTGGAGGGGGGCCGCAACCCGGTGGAGCGCTTCCGGGAGATGACGGCACGCGTCGGCCCCGCCTACCCCCGGGACTTCTTCGTGGACAACGGGAGACTCCTCTTCCCGTAGCGGCCGGGGCGGGGGCGGGTAGCCGCCCACAGTTCGTGTCGCAGTTCGTCGCCGTGGTGACGTCCAAGCCCACCCAGCTGGCCCGCAAGACCTACACGACCACGACCAAGGTGCTGCGCCAGGCCATCAGCGAGGCCTGACCGCCCCAGCCTGAGGTGCGGCCCGCAGGGCCGAGCGGTCGCGCCGGCGGCCGGCCGCGGTCAGGGCGCCCGCGGCCGCGAGCAGGGCCAAGAAGGCCACGCCCGCCCCCACCTCGGTCTCCCGGCGGCGATGGGTGGCAGCCAGCCTGGCGCTCACGGCCGAGGAGGGAGCGGCGCCGGGCCGGCCCAGCGACGCCGGGGCCGCGGCCGAGGAACTGGCGGCGTGGATCACCACTGCGCCGCCGGCCGCGCAGGCCCGGCCCGTGCCGTGGGCCACGGCGTCGGGGCTGGCCGTGCGCTCGGTCGGAACGGAGGCGATGGCCAGCCCCCCCGCACCAGGCTGGGCCGTCCCCGGCCCCGGCGGCTTGGTCGCCGCGTCGGTGACCACCCAGCCCTTGCCCCCGTTGTCGGCCGTGGTGACCATCCCATTGGGTGTGGTGGAGCGCAGGCCGAACTGCCACGCCTTGTCCCTGGTCAGCCCGCTGACGTCGACGTGGTGGTCGGTGACGTAGGCGGGCGAGCCCACCTGCACGTAGCCGCTGGTGGTCCCGGCCGGGTGGACGAAGACGACGGAGTCGGAGGGCTGGTCGGTGATCCAGTGGATGACGCCGTGGCTGACGCCGCTCTTGTCGTCCAGCCTCTCCGTGCGCACGTCGGAGATGACCGGTGTGGCCGTGGCCGTCTGGCCCAGGGGGTCGCCGTTGGCGCCGAACAGCACCAGGCGGGGCCGGTACTGCAGGCCGCTGCTGCGCCGCCCGAAGCCCGTCTCCCAGGCGTACAGGGACTCGTCCAGGGTGTCGCCCTGGCTCGTCACCCGGAAGGCGGCCTGGCCGTCGGCCAGGTTCTTGAGCAGGCCGTTGAGGTCGGAGCAGGCGAAGGTGAAGGTCTCCGCGTCATAGGGCACCCGCTTGTAGGCGGTGACCGGGCCCACCGTGGCCTGGGCCTGGTCGTTTGCGACCTGCTGGTAGGACGTGCCCGTGCCCCACTGGGCCTCGGAGGCGTCGTTCAGGAGCTCGAGGGTGTGTGTCGGGGTTTCCTGGACGTGGCTGGTCAGGTCGTGGCGGGTGAAGAGCTGGACGGCGGCGCCAGTCACCAGGTGAGTGTCCAGGCCCTTGGGCAGGGTGAACTTGAAGGCACCCAGGGCCTCCACCGGCGG
>Ga0209577_10002452_pt1 | contig 17859 bp, 14 predicted proteins | sample GraSoiAngelo_109_FD_185874 | JGI IMG/M metagenome (GOLD analysis project Ga0209577, IMG submission 185874) | Grasslands soil microbial communities from the Angelo Coastal Reserve, California, USA - 14_0903_12_20cm (SPAdes) (version 2) | ecosystem: Environmental > Terrestrial > Soil > Grasslands...
GGCTGCCTCGCCGGGAGTTTGTAAAGGTCGTCGGTGCCGCGGCCGCCGCTCTCCCGGCCGCGCGCTACGCGAAGATCCTCGGCGCCAACGATCGCGTGCGGGTCGGCATCGTGGGCTTCTCCGACCGGTTCCGCCAGGCGCACCTCCCCGCGTACGGCCAGCTCGGCAAGGAGCTCAATTTCGAGATCGTCGCCGTGTCGGACATCTGGAGCCGGCGCCGCGACGAAGGCGTGGCCGGGATCGAAAAAGTGATGGGGACCAAGCCGCGCGCGTTCCGCAATAACGAGGAGATGTACGCCGCGCGCGCGACCGACGCCGTCGTCATCTCGACCGCCGACTTCCAGCACGCCTACCACGGCGTCGAGGCGATGCAGGCGGGACAGGACGCCTACATCGAGAAGCCGCTGGCTCACCGGATCGAGGACGCCACGGCGATCCGCGACGCGGTCAAGAAGTCGGACCGCGTGGTGCAGATCGGCACCCAGCGGCGCAGCGCCACGAATTACCAGATGGCCAACGAATACATCCGCTCGGGGAAGTTCGGCGACGTGGTGATGGCCGAGATGACCTGGAACGTGAACCAGCCGGGACGGTGGCGTCGCCCCCAGCTCGTTGCCGCGCTCAAAGAGCAGGACACCGACTGGAAGCGCTTCCTCTGCAACCTGCCGTATGAGCCGTGGGACGCGCGCAAGTATCTCGAGTACCGCCTGTTCTGGCCGTACTCCTCGGGCATCCCGGACCAGTGGATGGTGCACCAGATCGACACGGTGCACTGGTTCACGGGGCTGCCCCGCCCCCGCTCGGTCGTGGCCAACGGCGGTGTGTACCTGTGGAAAGACGGGCGCAAGAGCTGGGACACGGCCACGATCGTGTTCGACTACGGCCCGCTGGACGATCCCTCGAAGGGCTTCCAGGTCGTGTACTCGTCCCGCATGACCAATTCGGCGGGGGGCACGAAAGAGCTGTACTACTCGAACGCCGGAATGCTCAACCTCGACACCAACGAGATCACGCCCACCGGCGGCTTGACCGAGCGGTCCGCGGCGGAGATGGGGATGAAGGCCAACCAGTTGGCCGCCATGAAGCTCTCGGAGGTCGCGCCCGCGGAGACCGCGGCGAACACCGGTGCCGATTCGTCCACCACCGCCAACATCCGGAACTGGATGGAGTGCGTGCGCAGCCGCAAGCAGCCGAACGCGAGCATCGATGCGGGCTACAGCCACTCCGTCGCGTTGTGCATGACGGTGGCGGCGATGCACAGTGGCCGCAAGGTCATGTTCGACGACGCCAAGCGCGACATCGTGATGGGGTGAGGAGCGGGACGATGATGCGTAATCCTTGGCTGCTGTTGCCGCTGGGTCTGGCGGTCACGTGGGTAGGGGCGCAGCATGCTGCGCCCCTACAGGCGCAGGACGCGAAGCCTCGGGTCGACGTGGTGGCCCACGCGGCAGACCGTCGGGTCGACATTCTCGTCGACGGCAAGCCGTTCACCGCGTACATCTACCCGACCACGGTCAAGAAGCCGGTGCTGTACCCCCTGCGCTCGGCGTCGGGGACCGTCGTGACGCGCGGCTGGCCACTCGAGCCCCGACCAGGGGAGCGCGTGGACCACCCCCATCACGTCGGCCTGTGGCTCACCTACAGCGACGTGAACGGGCTCGACTTCTGGAACAACTCGGACGCCATTCCCCCGGAGCGCGCGCCCAAGATGGGCACGATCGTGCATCGAGCGGTGCGCCACGTCGAGAGCGGACAGGGCGCGGGAGCACTCGAGGTGACGGCCGAGTGGGTGGATTACCAAGGGCACGCGCTGTTGCGCGAGGACACGCGCTTCGTGTTCCGCGCCGGCGACGGCCTGCGGGCCGTCGATCGAATCACGACGCTCACGGCCCTCGGGCAAACCGTGACGTTCGCAGACGAGAAGGACGGTTTCCTCGGCGTGCGCGTGGCGCGCGCCCTCGAGCAGCCGTCGACGACCGCGGAAGTGTTCACGGATGCCGCCGGGCACGCGACGAGCGTGCCGGTGCTCAACAACGCCGGCGTGACCGGCCGCTACTCGAGCTCCGAAGGTCTCGAGGGCGACTCCGTATGGGGGACTCGCGGTCGCTGGACGATGCTGACGGGCGTCGTTTCCGGCGAGCCCGTGACGCTCGCCATCCTGGACCATCCGAAGAACGTCGGCTTCCCCACATACTGGCATGCGCGCGGCTATGGGCTGTTCGCCGCGAACCCGCTGGGGCAGAAGGCATTCAGCAACGGGAAGGAGCAGCTGAACTTCCGGCTCGGGCCGGGGGAGGCCACGACGTTCCGGTACCGTGTCCTGATCGTGTCCGGCACGGCGACGCCGCAACAGATCGAGACGTACTACCAGGACTTCGTGAGGTGAGGAGGCCCGGCTACCGCTGGACTGTCTGCGCCCTCCTGTTCGTCGTCACGACCGTCAACTACATCGACCGGCAGGTCCTCGGCATCCTCGCGCCCACGCTGCAGCGGGAGCTGCACTGGTCCGAGACGGGCTACGGCGACGTCGTCTCCTGGTTCACCGCCTTGTACGCGGTCGGGTTCCTCGTGGTCGGACGGTGGCTCGACCGGGTAGGGGTGCGGCGCGGGTTCACCGTGGCGGTCGTCGCCTGGAGCGTCGCGGCGATCGGGCACGCCGTCGCCCGAACCACAGCGGGGTTCTCGGCCGCGCGTGCTCTCTTGGGGCTGGGCGAGTCCGCCAACTTTCCCGGCGCGATCAAGGCCGTGGCGGAATGGTTCCCGAAAAAGGAGCGGGCGCTCGCAACCGGGATTTTCAACGCCGGCACCAACACGGGCGCGATCGTGACGCCGCTCGTCGTGCCCTGGATCGCGTTGACGTTCGGCTGGCGCTGGGCGTTCATCGCCACCGGCGGCCTGGGGTTCCTTTGGCTCGGGCTCTGGCTGGCACTGTACCGCAGCCCCGAGGCACAACCCCGCCTCTCGGCCGCCGAGCTGATGCATATCCGCAGCGACGCACCGGAGCCGGCTGGCGGGCAGGTCGACTGGTTCGACCTTCTGGTACAGCGCCAGACGTGGGCGGTCGTGGTGGGCAAATTCATGACCGACCCGATCTGGTGGTTTTATCTGTACTGGCTGCCGAAGTTTCTCGACGCGGACTATGGCATCAAGCTGTCCCAGCTGGCCCTGCCGCTGGTGGTCGTGTACGTCGTGGCCGACGCCGGCTCCGTCACCGGTGGTTGGCTCTCGGGGGCCCTGATGAAGCGGGGATGGACGGTCAACCGGGCGCGCAAGACCGCGCTCTTGTGCATGGCGCTCGCGATCGTGCCGACGGCGCTCGCGTCACGCGCCGGGAGCCTCTGGATCGCGGTGGCGCTCGTGAGCGTGGCGGCGGCCGCGCATCAGGGCTGGTCGGCCAACATCTATACGCTCGCGAGCGACATGTTTCCCCGCCGCGCGGTCGCCTCCGTCATCGGTATCGGCGGCTTTGCGGGCGCCCTCGGCGGATGGCTGTTTCAGCGGGCCACCGGCCGGATCCTCGATCACAACGGCAACAACTACGCTCCGATTTTCGTGGTCTGCGGGCTGGCGTACGTGTCCGCGTGGATCATCATTCATGTCCTGGCTCCCACGCTGCAGCCCGCTCGACTAGCGGTCACGCCGGAGCCACTGCCCTTGGAGAAGATGTCATGATTCGCACTTCGCTCTTGTTGATGGCGGCATTGGCCACGCCCTGCGCCGCGCAGACCAAATCGGCGAGCGTCGCAGCGCCCAACCAGCTGACGGCCGCCGAGCGCGCGGCGGGCTGGCGCCTCCTGTTCGACGGGCACACCCTCACGGGGTGGCGCGGGCTGGGCTACGACAGCGTGCCCACGGCGCACTGGGTGGTGCTGGACGGCACGATCAAGAAGATCGCCAGCGGCAACGTGCCCCGGGTCGCGGACGGACGACCCCTGAACGGCGGCGACCTGATGACGGTGGACACGTTCGGGGACTTCGAGCTGACCTGGGAGTGGAAGGTGACGCCCGGCGCCAACAGCGGCGTCAAGTACAACGTCTCCGAAGAGCTGTCCATATCCCAGGGCAGTCAGATGACGCCCGACGCGATCGCCAAGGGCATCATCACGCCGAACCATTCCGCCCTGGGGTTCGAGTACCAGATGCTCGATGACGACCGGCACGTGGACGGCAAGATCGCGTCGCACCGCGCGGGCGCGCTGTACGAGCTCGTGGCGCCCAATGCCGGCAAGCGGCTCCGTCCCGTGGGGCAATGGAATGAGTCGAAGATCGTGTTCCGTGGCAACCACGGTGAGCACTGGCTGAACGGCGCGAAGATTCTCGAGTTCCAGCTCGGCACGCCGGCAATGGATTCGGCCCTCGCCAAGAGCAAGTACCGTTCGATCCCCGGCTTCGCAGACCGGCGCAAGGGACACATCGTCTTGCAGGACCACGGCGACGAGGTGTACTTCCGCAACATCAAGGTGCGTGCCCTATGAAACGCCGCAAATTTCTGAAGACCACCTCGGCCGCTGGGCTTAGCCTCGTGGCCTCACCGGAGTTTCCCGCCTGGCTCCGCTCACCCGGCGACAATGTCAGAGTCGCCGTCATGGGGTTGAACGGCCGCGGCACCGTGCTGGCGCGGACCTTCGCCCGCGCGGCCCACGCCGACGTGGCCTACGTGTGCGACGTCGATTCGCTGGTGCTCGGCAAGGCCGTCTCCGCCGTCGCGGGCGTGCAGAGCAAATCGCCCAAAGGCCTGGGCGACTTCCGCAAGGCGCTCGAGGACAAGGACGTGGACGCGCTCGTCATCGCGGCGCCCGACCACTGGCACACGCCGGCCGCCCTGCTCGCCATGCAGGCGGGGAAGCACGTGTACGTCGAGAAGCCGTGCGGGCACAACCCGCGCGAAGGCGAGCTGCTCGTCGAGGCGCAGCGCAAACACCAGCGCGTGGTGCAGATGGGGACCCAGCAGCGCTCCGCGCCCCGCTCGATCGAAGTCGTGCAGGCCATCAAGGAGGGCGCCATCGGGCAGCCCTACCTGGCGCGCGCCTGGTACGCCAACACCCGCGCCACGATCGGCCGCGGCAAAGCGGCGCCCGTCCCCACGAACCTGGACTACGAGCTGTGGCAGGGCCCGGCTCCCCACACGCCCTACCACGACAACATCGTGCACTACAACTGGCACTGGTTCCACCGCTGGGGGACGGGCGAGATCTGCAACAACGGCACGCACGAGATCGACGTCGCCCGCTGGGCCCTGGGCGTGAGCTATCCCACGCGCGTGACTTCCGTTGGCGGTCGCTACCACTTCGCCGACGACTGGGAGTTCCCCGACACACAGGAAGCCTGTTTCGAGTTCGCGGGCGGCAAGACCATCATCTGGCAGGGACAGAGCTGCAACGGCCTCCGCACGTACGGCCGTGAGCGCGGCACCGCCATCCTCGGCACCGCTGGCAACGTGGTCATGGACCGTGACGGCTACACCATTTACGATCTCAAGGAGAAAGTCGTAAAGTCGTCACTCGCGGCGCACCCGGGGGACGCGCTCAACACCCACGCCGACGACGACATGACCGGGCTGCACATCGACAACTTCGTGGACGCGATCCGCAGCGGCGCGGCGCTGCATCAACCGATCGAGGAGGGGGCGAAGAGCGTCCTGCTGGGCCACCTCGGCAACATCGCGCAGTCGACCGGGCGCGCGCTGCGCATCGACGCCACGTCGGGTCGCATCACGGGCGACGAGGAGGCGATGAAGTCCTGGCAGCGGGAGTACGCCCCGGGCTGGGCGCCGGTCGTGTAGGGTCGTGGCCGCCGTCCTCGAAGCCGATCGCTTCTTCGATCCCGATCCGACCGTCCGCCGCGTCGCGCGGGAGCTGTATGACGGAACCCGGGCGCTCCCGATCGTTTCCCCCCACGGGCATGTGGACCCCGCGATCCTGGCCCGGAACGAGCCGTTCGCGGAGCCCGCCGCGCTGATCGTCCAGCCGGATCATTACATCCTGCGCTTGTTGTACGCGCGCGGCATCCCGCTCGAAGCCCTGGGCGTGCCGCGCCGTGACGGGGAGGGCACGCCGGTCGAGACCGATCCGTGCAAGGTGTGGCAGCGGTTCGCGGACCATTACTACTTGTTCCGCGGCACGCCCACTGGCGCCTGGCTCGACTACGAGCTGCACGAGGTGTTCGGCATCCGCGACCGCCTGTCGGGTGAGACAGCCCCGCGCATCTACGACGAGATCGCGGAGAAGCTCGCCTCGCCCGAGTTTCTACCGCGGGCGCTGTTCGAGCGGTTCAACATCGAGGTGCTGTCCACGACGGACTCGGCGAGTGACCCACTCGACCATCACCGTACCATCCGCGGATCCGGCTGGAAAGGCCGGGTCATTCCCTGCTTCCGCCCCGACGCCGTGTTCCGCATCGCCGCGCCCGAATGGCCCGCCGAGCTCGAGGCGCTGGGCCGCGAGCACGGTGCGCCGCTCGTGGACTACGCCGAGTTCATCCGCGCCCTGGAAGATCGCCGCACGTTCTTCAAGAGCATGGGTGCCACCGCCACCGACCACGCGGTGCTCGAGCCGTACACGGCCTGGCTGTCGCCGGACGAAGCGGAGACCGTGTTCCAGCGCGCCCGCCAGGGCGACGTGACGCCGGCGGACGAGCGGCGCTTCACCGCGCACCTCCTCATGGAGATGGCGCGGCTCTCGGTGCGCGACGGGCTGGTGATGCAGCTTCACGCCGGCGCGCTGCGGAACCACAACCACCTGGTGTTCGAGCGTTTTGGCCCCGATCGGGGCGCGGACATTCCCGTGGCCACGGAGTTCACCCGCAACCTGCGCCCACTGCTGAACGCTTACGGCAACGATGCGCGTCTCACGGTGGTCGTGTTCACGCTCGACGAGTCCACCTACAGCCGCGAGCTGGCCCCGCTCGCCGGGCATTACCCGAGCCTGCGCCTGGGGCCGCCGTGGTGGTTCCACGACTCGCTCGAGGGCATGAGGCGGTTCCGCGAGCGCACCACAGAGACCGCCGGGATCTACAAGACGGCGGGCTTCAACGACGACACGCGAGCGTTCTGCTCCATCCCGGCGCGGCACGACCTGGCCCGTCGCCTGGACGCCGACTTCCTGGCGGGACTCGTGGCGCGGCACGTCATCGACAAGACCGACGCCCGCCGCATGGCGCGCGCGCTCGCGTACGAGCTGGCGAAGGAGACCTACAAGCTGTGACGCCGCAGCCGCGCCGCCGCCTGCGGGAAGGAGCGCAGCAACCGGGCGCCGCGCTCGTCGTCGAGCACCGTGAGCGCGGTCGCGAGCCCATCGGCCGTGACCCCGTCCGGAGCGACGACCGTCGCCTCACGGCGACTGGTCAGTCCCATTCCGGTCCGCGGATCGATCACGTGAGAGTACCGCACGCCCCCGATAATCACGAACTGCTCCGTATCGCCCGACGTCGAGACCGCGTGGTTGGCGAGGATCGTGTCTCCTTCGGGCAGCGCGATGCGCCACCCTCGCCGGCCGGGGGGCGCGTCGCCCAAGACGATGTCGCCCCCCGCCTCGAGCAGCGCGCGCGTCACGCCCTGCGCCCGCAGCGCGTCCAGGGCGCGATCGAGGATATACCCCTTCGCAATGCCTCCCAGATCTATGCGCATCCCCGGCGCATCGAGTCGTACCGTGCGGGCGACGGAGTCGAGATGGACTTTGTCCGACCCCACACGCCGGGCCGCCGAATCGAGCTCGGCGCGCGGCGGCAGCCGTCCCGTGCGGCGCGCGGCGCGCCACAGCTCGACGAACGGTCCCACGGTCGGATCGAACGCCCCATCGCTCCGTCGCCACAAGTCGACCGCCCGCGCCAGCACGACGAACAGATCGCCGCTCACGGGGACTGCCGCGCCCGCCCGCGCGGCGAGGCGGCGGACCTCGCTCTCGGGGCGGTAATCGCTCATGATGTCCTCGAGCAGCGCCATGCGGGCGTAGGCGGCACGCGCCGCCCGACGCGCGGTCGCGTCGTCCGGCGCGTACAGGACGATCCGCGCCGCCACGCCCATGTGTAGCTCGGCGTACTGGCGGCGCACGGCCTGCGCCGGCGCCGGCCGGGCGGATAGCGCCGCCGCCATGAGGGCGACCGAGACCAGGCGCAGGCTGCTCATGGCCACCAACCTAACCCTCGCGCCGCTGCTCGCCGCGTGGGCGGGGTCGGCGCGATGCCAGGCTGCCGCCCGCCCGGTCCCGTATCGCGATTCGATCCCGCCGACGCTCGTGACATTCGAGATGGTCCCCGTACCCGGCGGCACCGTAACGCTGGACTCCCCGGCGGGCCCGCGCGTCGTCGCCGTGGGGCCGTTCTGGATCGGCAAGACTGAAGTGACCTGGGACGAGTACGACGTGTGGGTGTACCGGCTCGACGTCGCGGCGGGCGCGCCCGGAGGACCAGACTCGGCCGACGCCACGGCGCGGCCCAGCCGCCCCTATGGCGCGCCCGACCGGGGGTTCGGCCACCAAGGCTACCCCGCGCTCGCCATGACGTACCCGGCGGCCCGGGCCTACTGCGCGTGGCTCTCGGCCAGAACCGGACGACACTACGGCCTTCCCACGGATGCTCAGTGGACGCGGGCGCTCGAACTGGGCCTGGGCACGGACACGACGCTTTCGGCCGAGCGCCGCGATGCCCTCGCCTGGCACGCCGGGAACGCCGCGCACAAGGCGCACGCCGTCGCCTCGAAGCGGGCCGACGCGCTCGGCGTCTACGACCTGCTCGGCAATGTCGCCGAATGGGTCACCGTTCCCGACGGCCCGCCCGTGGTACGCGGCGGATCGTGGGCCGACCCGGCGGCGCGGGTGGGACCCCGTGCCCGAGCCGCGCAGACGTCCGCCTGGAACGAGACCGATCCGCAGTTTCCCAAGAGCCGCTGGTGGCTCGCCGACGCTCCGTTCGTCGGCTTCCGCATTGTACTCCTTACGCCATGAGCCCGTCATGACCCCCAAACACCCCCGAGATGTCACGCGTCGCGAATTTGTCGAGACCACGGCGGCGGCGACGACCGCCATCGCGCTTCCCCATGCCCCGTCCATCGGCCGCGGCGCCCCGAAAACGATCCGCATCGCTCTCATCGGCTGTGGCGGCCGCGGCACCGGCGCGGTGAAGGACTGCCTCACGTCGAGCGAGAACATCGAGCTCGTGGCGCTGGGCGATCTCTTTCCCGATCATCTCGCGAAGTGTCGCGAGAGCCTCGCCACCATGGCCACCGAGGACCCGACGCTCAAGCCCAAGATCAAGGTGAAGGATTCCCAGTGCTTCGTGGGGTTCGACGCGTACCGCAAGGTGCTCGAGGGCAACACGGACCTCGTGCTGCTCGCGACGCCTCCCGCGTTCCGGGCGCGCCATCTCGCCGCCGCGATCGACGCGGGGAAGCACGTGTTCATGGAAAAGCCGGTCGCCGTGGACCCGCAGGGGGTGCACGCGGTGATGGGCTGCGCCGAGCTCGCGGCGCAGAAGGGTCTCGCGATCGTCGCGGGGACGCAGCGGCGCCACGACGCCGGCTATCGCGCCGCCATGGAGCGGATCCACGACGGCGCCATCGGCGACCTCGTGGCGGCCGAGGTCTACTGGAACCAGGGCGGCCTGTGGATGAAGCCGCGCGAGCCCTCCTGGTCGGACGCCGAGTGGCAGATCAGGAACTGGCTCTACTTCACCTGGCTCTCGGGCGACCACATCGTCGAGCAGCACATCCATAATATCGACGTGGCGAACTGGGCGTTCGGCGCGCATCCCGTCAAAGCCATCGCGGTGGGCGGCCGCCAGCGGCGCACGGACCCCGCGTACGGGCACATCTTCGACCATTTCGCGGTGGAGTTCGAATACCCCAACGGGGCTCGCCTCAGGAGCATGTGCCGGCAGCAGGACGGCACGGCGTCGCGCGTGGGGGAGCGGTTCGTCGGCACGCGCGGCACATCGGACGGCCACGCGGTCATCGAGGGAGCCGCGCCGTGGAGTTGGGACCCGCAGGCACCCAAGGTCAACCCGTACGTGCAGGAGCACGCCGACCTGATCGCGAGCATTCGCGCGGGCCGACCGCTCAACGAGGGTCGCCAGGTGGCCGAGAGCACGCTGACCGCGATCATGGGTCGCGAAGCCGCCTACACCGGCCAGGAAGTCGCCTGGGACGAGCTGCTGAACTGCCAGCAAGACCTGGTCCCGACAGAGGTGCAGTTCGGGCCCATGCCCGTGCCGCCCGTCGCGATGCCCGGGCAGACGATCCTGGCTCGCAGTTGGCGGAGCGCGTGACAAATGGAACGGCGCGACTTCGTGGCGACGCTGGCGGCGGGCGTGGCTCGATGGGACCCCGGGGCATCGCCCCGGGGTCAGCCGCGCCGCCGGCACACGGCCGATCGGCCGATGGTCGGCATCCAGGTGGGGGCCGTGTCGTTCGTGGATGAGGGCACCGACAAGGTGCTCGACGGCTTCCAGGAGCTGGCGGCGATCAACACCTTGTTTCTGGCGACGTTCACCTATGGCCGCGGCATCGCCGGCCGTCAGCTGTGCGGCCAGCCGCTGCCGGACCACGGCAAGCAGGAGTACGACGACGCCTTCCGCGGAGGCAACTTCGCGACGCCGCACGCGCAGTTCTACCGCCGTACGAGTATCGCTCCCGAGAAGGCGCCGGACCACGCCGCCTACGACGTGATCGCCGATGTGCTGCCGGCCGCCCGGCGACGCCAGATGCGGCTGTACTGCTGGTTCGAGGACGTGTTCCGCCAGGACGTGCCCGGATTCGACCAGGCGGCAGAGATCGATCTGCACGGCAAGCCCACGGGGCTCGCCTGCCATCGCAATCCCAACACGCGCAGCTTCTGGCTCGGTCTGGCCGAAGACTACCTGCGGTCCTACGACGTGGACGGCTTGATGTGGGGCAGCGAGCGCCAGGGGCCGCTCGACAACGCCCTCGCCGCGAGCCACGGCGGTGGGAGGAGCGCGGTAGCCTGCTTCTGCCCCCACTGTCTCGATGCGGCGCGCCGGACCGGGATCGACACCGACCGCGCCCGGGAAGGCTATCTCACGCTCGAGCGCTGGGCCGCGGCGCTGCGCGGCGGGCAGCGACCCGCCGACGGGGCGTTCGTCACCTTCTGGCGCCTGCTGGTCAAGTATCCGGAGCTGCTTGCCTGGGAGCGACTGTGGAACGAGGGGCTCAACGACACGTACCGGGACCTGTATCGGCTGGCCAAGGGCATCGCCCCCGATAAAGGTATCGGCTGGCACGTGTGGCACAACAATTCGTTTTCGCCCTTCTATCGGGCGGAGCAGGACTACGCCGAGTTCGCCAAGTACTCGGACTTCCTGAAGGTCGTGATGTACAACAACTGCGGGGGTCCGCGCCTGGCACAGTACGTCCGCAATGCTCACGCGACCCTGTTCGCGGACCTCACGCCGGAGCAGGTGCTCGAATTCACCTATGGCGTGCAGCAGTATCGCGAGCGGCCGCTCGATCGGATCGCGGCGGAGGGCCTCTCGGCCGACTACGTGCTGCGCGAGACACGGCGCGCCGTGGCGGGCGTGGGAGAGCACGTGAGAATCTGGCCCGGCATCGATATCGACATTCCGACCGGGGCGAGCGACAAGAAGACCCAGCCCGAGGACGTGTATCAGGCGGTGCGGGCGGCGTTTCAGGCAGGCGCCCACGGCGTCCTCCTGTCGCGCAAGTATTCCGAAATGCGGCTGGCGAACCTACGGGCCGCTGGGCGGGCCGTGCGCGAGCTGGCGCCGGCATGAACAACAGATCGCCCCCTTGCCCGTCCCGGGCCACCCTTCGTAGCTTGCTTCAGCATCGACGGCAATAACGCAAAGGACTCTGCTTCGATGATCCGCATCCGCCACGCCTCACACACGCTCCGCTGCCGGGCCTTCCGGGAATTCGTGTATCGGGCCGGCCCGCTGATGGGCGCTGACGGGCGTATTGCGTCTTACGACGCCGCGGTGCGGCGCCGACGAGCCCCCTAGAAGGATAGGATCCACTGCCGTGATCCGGCCTTCCGGGGTGCTCTACCGAACCCCGGGAGGCCGTTCTTGTTGTCTGGACATTCGAACACGGATCACGAGCATGGATACTGAGCGTCACAACCTCCATAACCTCCAGAACCTCCACACCCTCGACTCCGAGATTGTGGAGCGCTACACCGACCAGCCGCCCCGGCTGCCGGCCGAGTTGCGGCGCCTGATCGAGGCGTCGTGGCACGGGGCTCCGGTGCAGCTGTACGCGCTCGCCGACTTGGACCACGCCCTGCGGCTCACTCACGTGTGGGTCGCACTCGGACCCGGCCATCTGAGCGTGGCCCGGCCGGTGGACGGTGGAGCGCGGTGGGAGATCGACAGCGTCGAGCGCGCCCGCATCCAGGCGGTGCGCGAGGCGCCCGGTCTGTCGGCCAGCACGCTCACGATCCTGGGCCGTCCCGGCGATCCTCCGCTCGCGGTGCTGCGCTACAGCCACCGCCAGCGGCGCGCCTACGAGAACCTGAAGTTCGTGCTCGAGGAAGCGCTCGAGGGGCGCGCGGTCACCACGCCGGACGCGGACCAGGAATACGTGGCGAGCCTCGCGGGCCCGATACGTGACGCGCAGGCCCTCGTGTCCGGGCGTCAAGTGGCGGTGATCCGGCGGCTGCTCGGCTACCTCACGCCATACCGCCGCCGGCTCACGCTCGGCATGGCCGCGGCCACGCTGATCACGCTCGTGAGCCTGGTGCCACCGTACCTCGCGGGGTACGTGATCGACCGCGTGGTCCGGCCGGCGCAGGAGGGCCGGCTCGACACCGGTCGCGCCGCGACGATTGCCTGGCTCGCCGTCGCCGCGATGGCGCTCGTGTACCTGGTCCGCCAGGCGGCGGCGCTGCTGCGGCTGCGGCTGATGGCCGTGCTGGGCGAGTGGGTCGCGCGCGACCTGCGCGCCGAGCTGTACGAGCACCTGCAGCGGCTCAGCCTCGCATTCTTCTCGCGCAAGCGCACGGGGAGCCTCATCACACGCGTGTCGGCCGACACCGACCGGCTGTGGGAGTTCCTGGCGTTCGGCGTGGTGGACGTGTCGCTCTCGCTCGTGATGCTGGCGGGACTCGGCGCCGTGCTGGTGTCGCTCGACTGGCGGCTCGGCCTGGTGATGACGCTTCCCGTGCCGCTGTTCTGCTGGGCGATCTACCGACACGGCGAAGCCCTCAACCGCGTGTTCCTGCGCGTGTGGCGCAAGTGGTCGCGCCTCACGGACGTGCTGTCGGACACCATGCCCGGGATCCGCGTCGTCAAGGCGTTCAACCAGGAGGCGCGCGAGGTCGCGCGGTTCGACGGCCACAACGACGACGTGACCGACGAGATCAACCGGCTGCACGGCCTGTGGACCACGTTCTGGCCGCTGCTCATGCTCGCCGTGCACGCCACCACGCTCGGCGTGTGGGTGCTGGCCGTGCCGCGCCTGCTGGGCGTCGGGCCGGCGCTGTCGGGAGGAACGTTCGTCTCGTTCCTCTTGTACACGACGATGTTCGTCGGGCCGATCGAGGTCATCGGCCAGATGGCGCGCACCATGCAGCGCGCCACGACGTCGGCGCACCGCGTGTTCGAGGTGCTCGACACCGAGCCCGAGGTCACGGACGCGCCGCGCCCCGTGCGGCTCGAGCCCGTGCGCGGGCGGGTCGCGTTCGAGAACGTGACCTTCGCGTACGACGGCGTCCGCCAGGTGCTCCGGGGCGTGAGCTTCGACGTGGCGCCGGGTGAGCTGATCGGGCTCGTCGGACCCTCGGGCGGGGGCAAGACGACGATCGTGAACCTGATCGCCCGCTTCTACGACGTCACGGGCGGCGCGATCCGGATCGACGACGTGGACCTGCGGCGGCTCGAAACCGGACACTATCGCCGCCAGATCGGGATGGTGCTGCAGGACCCGTACCTGTTTCACGGAACCGTGCTCGAGAACATCCGGTACGGGCTGCCCGCGGCGTCGCTCGAGCAGGCGGTCGCGGCGGCGCGCGCCGCCAACGCCCACGACTTCATCTGCAAGCTGCAGCACGGCTATGACACGGTGGTGGGCGAGCGGGGGCACACCCTGTCGGGCGGCGAGCGGCAGCGCGTGTCGATCGCGCGGGCGATCCTGCACGACCCGCGGATCCTGATCCTGGACGAGGCGACCTCGAGCGTCGACACCGAAACGGAGCGGGAGATCCAGGAGGCGCTCGAGCGGTTGATCGCGGGCCGCACGGTGTTCGCCATCGCCCACCGCCTCTCGACGCTGCGCAAGGCGTCCCGGCTGTTCGTGATCGCGGACGGGCGGCTGGTGGAGAGCGGCACGCATGCGGAGCTGGTCGGGAGCGTGCATGGGAGGTATCGCAGGCTGTACGAGATGCAGGTCGAGCTGGCGTGAACTGGGGTCGGAGGTCAGGGGTCAGGGGTCAGGGGTCAGGCGACCCGCGGTGTGCGTTTCCGACCCCTGACCCCCGATCCCTGACCCCTAGGAGACAACATGGAAACAACTGCGGTCAGGAGACGTGAGTCCGACGAAGACGCGACCCCCGCCGGCGCGCTTACTCTCGAGCGCCGCGCCGACGGCCGGCTCTGGGCCGTGCGCGGCGACACGGAGCGCGCCGTGTGGGTCCGCCGCTGCTTTCCGTGGTCCGAGCCGGCGCGGTTCGTGTCGCTGCGCGATGACGAGGAGCGCGAGTTCGCGCTGGTGCGCGATCCCACCGACCTCGCACCCGCCTCGCGGCGCGTGCTGGAAGAGGCGATGGTGGCCGCTGGCTTCGTCTTCGAGATCATCCGGGTGATGGTGATCGAGGAGGAAGTGGAGATCCGGCACTGGCGGGTCGACACCCGGCAGGGGGCGCGCTCGTTTCAGACGCGGCTCGACGCCTGGCCGCGCCTGCTGCCGCACGGGGGCCTGTTGATCCGTGACGTTGCGGGAGACCTGTACCATGTGGCGGATCCGGCGGCGCTCGACAGGCAGAGCCGGGCGCTCTTGTGGGCGTTCGTGGACTAGCGGTCATGGCCTCGACGCCTCTGACCGCCGCGTTCGCGCGCGCGTTCGGCGCTCCCCTGTCCCCCCACGCCCCCGTGCCCGTGGCCCGCGCGCCCGGGCGCGTGAACCTGATCGGCGAGCACATCGACTACTGCGGCCTGCCCGTCCTCCCCATGGCCCTGCGCCGGAGCATCCACGTCGCGTTTCGCCCGCGCGCGGATCGAGAGACGCGCCTCGTCAACCGCGATCAGCGCTTCGCGCCCACTGCCTTCACGGTGAACGCGCAGATCCCGCCGGCTGCGGCGGGGGACTGGAGCAACTACGCCCGGGCGGCAGTCCAGGCGCTGGCCCACCGATTCCCGGATCTGCGGGGCGTCGACGCGCTGGTGGAGACCGATCTCCCGATCGCCGCGGGGCTCAGCTCCTCGTCCGGGCTCGTCGTGGCCGTGGCCCTCGCGATCCTGCACGCGAACGGGGTGACGGTGGCGCCGCTCGAGCTGATGGAGCTCCTGGCGCAGGGCGAGCGCTACGTGGGCACGGCGGGCGGCGGGATGGACCAGGCGATCATCCTCGGCGCGCGGGTCGGCTGCGCCTCACGGATCGACTTCCACCCGCTCCGGCTGACTTTCACGGCCGTGCCCGCCGACTGGCAGTTCATCGTGGCGTGGAGCCTGGTGCACGCCGAGAAATCCGGGGCCGCGCGACAGGCGTACAACGAGCGCACGCGGCAGTGCGACGAGGCGCGGCGCCTCGTGGCCACGCGGCTCGGCCGGCGGGAAGACATCACCTACCCCGCCCTCCTCGCGGCGGCCCCGGTCGAGGAGCTGCTCGACCTAGCGGGCGCGACCCTCTCCGGCGTGCTCGCCCGGCGGTTCCGCCACGTGGTCACGGAGGGAACGCGGGTGCCGCAGGCGGAGGCGGCGATGGTCGCTCAAGACCTCGCGGCGTTCGGGCGACTGCTCGATGCCTCGCACCAGAGTCTGCGGGACGACTACGAAGTGAGCCACCCCGAGCTGGACCGGCTAGTGGACCTGGCCCGGGAGGCGGGCGCGGCGGGGGCGCGACTCACCGGCGCCGGGTTCGGTGGCTCGATCGTGGCGCTGTGCCGCGCAGGGCGCGCGCCGGAGGTCATGGGCGCCCTGGTGGAGCGCTTCTACGCCCCACGCGGCGCGGCGAGCGACGTCGCGCGACACATGTTCACGGCCGAGCCGTCGGGGGGGGCGGAGGTCCTAACCCCGGAGTGAGCCCCGGGCTTGCGCCCGGGGTCAGCGACCAGCCGATCGCGCAGGAACTTCAGGCCGCGAGCGAGTTGCGTTTCTACGGTCTTCTCGCAGATGCCGAGCCGGTCGGCGATCTGGGCGTAGCTCAGGTCGTCGATCAGCCGCAGTTTGCACACGGCGCATCGTTTGGGGGGGAGCTCGGCGAGGGCCCGTTCCACGGCGGCGACAAGTTCTGCTGCCTCCAGCGTGGGCTCGATCTCCGCCGCGGTCGCCACCTCACCGATACGCCCCCCCCACCGGCGCGCCACGGCGGCACGCTCCAGCCGGTCGCGTGCGGCGTTGCGGACGGCGAGGTAGAGGTAGTTCCGCACCGCGCCGGCGGGGATCCATTGCGCCCGGCCGCGCCAGATCCGGAAGAACACCTCCTGCGCGACCTCCTCCGCGTCCTCCTTCGAGCGTACGTAGCGGAAGGCAAACGCGTAGAGCGGCTGCCAGTACTTGCGATACAGTGCCTCGAACGCGTCCACGTCCCCCGCGCGGATGCGATCAGCCCATACGAGTTCCGCGGCGGAAGTCTCAGGCTCGTTGGTGAAGCGGCTCTCGAAGGGCATCGACGGCGACCGGATGCGTGAGAGATCTTAAGCGTGCGCGTAATGTTTGGACCTCGCAAGATCCGGGCCGCCCGGTCATTCGAACTCCCGATATGCCCCGAAGGTGGCCAGCTGGTCTTCGCCGAGCGCGGTAGGCAGTGGCAAACAGGGCTCCTTCAGTCGCTCGCAGATCTGCTTCCACAAGCCGGTGCGGGTGTAGCGTTGATGGACCTTCTGGAAGGAAACCGATAGCAGCAGTTGCTTGGCCGTTTGATACTCGCCCTTATCGATCAACAGTTGCACGCGTCGTTCGATGATGCGCTCATCTTGCAGCGCGCCAACGTGGTCCAGCCATGTCTCGCGCTCGGCCAGCGTATGTGGTCCGAGACTGCGAAGCACGGCATCGCGCGCGACAACAATCTGTGGATGTATGTGCAACCACTTCTCCTGAATCGATCTGAACGCTGTTGCGGCCCCCTCGACATCGCCTTCGAGCAGGAGCAGCCTGGCCAACAATGCCTTGCCAACCCCCAGGCTGTTCGTCGACAGCACTTGGATCGCCGCCTTTTTCTTTCCTGTGCCGGCGAGCCAGGTGCCATAATGGAAGTTCCAGCGTTCTGCCGCGTCGCCAGTGGTCATCTGGATCGCCCATTCAAACGCGACCGTCAGGTCTTCCATACCGGAAGGAGCCCACAGACAGCGCTCGACTGGAGGGGGTTCCGGTGGTGTTTGTCCGCTGCGGTAGGCATGCACGAGATCGTTCCACACCTTCACTTCGGCTTCTCTCGCCCAACCGAACACGGGAACCTGTGTGACGGGCCGGAGCGCTACATTGGGAACTTCTAGAGCATGGATGTTCAAGGGCTTGGTTGCGGGGATCCAGAACTCCACGTGCCAGCGTGTTTCGCCGGGGTGCAAGTCCAGCTTGATCGACTGATCCGCGAGCGGTCCGCCCTGTATTTCGAGGTACGGCTCCTGTCTTGCCGTACTCAGCGTCGCCCAGGCGCGGTCTTTGCCGATGCCGTAGCTCCACAATTTCATTCCCGGCGCGATCGCTTGATCGGCGATGTGATACAACCCCGCACCGCGCGAC
>Ga0209577_10002455_pt1 | contig 17843 bp, 18 predicted proteins | sample GraSoiAngelo_109_FD_185874 | JGI IMG/M metagenome (GOLD analysis project Ga0209577, IMG submission 185874) | Grasslands soil microbial communities from the Angelo Coastal Reserve, California, USA - 14_0903_12_20cm (SPAdes) (version 2) | ecosystem: Environmental > Terrestrial > Soil > Grasslands...
ATATAAAAAAAAAAACAAAACAAAACAAAAAACAAAAATTAGAATGGAAATACCTTAAATAAAAAAAAAATAGGTTAGATCATCAAATGGATCTAGCTGATTGACAAAGGAAATAACAGCGAGTTTGATGGTGGCTCTGATTGAATGCTATTCAAATGCTTGACACATGCTAATCGAACGTCTAGTTTATTTATAATAGAATATCTAATAATATAATAAAAACTAGAAAGTGGTGTACAGGTGAGGAAATGGTATGTTTACTGCCTTAGAGTAAGGAGAAATACCTTATAATAACAAAGAAATTATTAAATAAATAATTTTGCTTTAAGATGTTATCTTAATACCTCGGGTAAGTAGAGTAGTAGTAAAAGTAATGGTTTAACTAGCTTTATCTCGTAGTCGAGTCTGAAAGGTCCTTCGACCACATTGGAACTGAGACAAGTTCAATGCGATTTTTTTTTGTTTTTGCACTGCAGTGGGGAATATTGGTCAATAGCCTAACGGCTGAACCAGCGATTTGAAGGAATGAAGATCTACTTTTTAATATAAGAAGAATAAAGTTCTGGCTATAAAAATGATAATGACAATTTTTTATCTAAATGTCTTGACTAATTCACGTGCCAGCAGTCGCGGTAATACGTGAGAGACTAGCGTTATTCATATTTAATTGGTGCTTTGTGATGTAGGATATCACATGTGTGCCTAAAATTATCAAACTCCGGGGACACCCTAAAGCTTATGGTACCAAACTATAGTTGAAAAACTATATGTGGCTGAAGTAATTACTCAGACTTTTTTTATGGTCGTTTCCATAAAAATAAGGTAACAAGTCATAAGATGAGTAAAAACGAAATGGGTTATCGCGGATCTAAATCAATTAGATTAAAAATCAAATTAATTTACTAAAAAAAATTATCTTCTCTTTTATACTAATAGGTGGAATATTTTTAATGATTAATATTCATTCATTTTTAGGGTATTGGGTTGAATTTTCATTTGATATATATCCTTTTTTACTTGTTGTTATTATTCCCATAAAAACTTCTTTTAACGCTGAGGCTGATAAAGATCAAATTCTTAAAGATAATCAAAATAAATCAGGTATATATATGTGAACAAATCTTAATAAGATCGTAGTAATTAAAACTTCTATGAATAAGGAGCGTAAACTTTATATTTTCTATATTTTTGTATAGTAGCTTTATTGATGAATTAAGATGTTTTATAATAGTAATTTTACCAAGTACTTGACACTTTTATTGTTTTGATTGTTTTGATTGTTTTGATTGTTTTTTAGTTATATCCGTGTAAGTGATATCTTATTAAATAATAAGTATATGATCGAAGATCCTTTATTAATAACAAGAACTATCGTTGCAAGTCCAGTTCCTATAATTTTTGAAGCTTTAATCATAATCAAATTTATTTTAAAAAATATAATTATAAAAACAATGAAAAAACAAATAAACAAACAAGAAATAACAATAAAAACAAACAAAACAAAAAATAACAATAAAAACAATAATTCAGTTATAGTACCAGTAAAATTCTATTCTAATTCAGACACCTGTAAAGGTAAAATTCTTCAAGAAAATAAAAATAAATCAGGTATTTATATGTGAACAAATAATATTAATAAAAAAAAATATATCGGTTCTTCAGAGAATTTAAAAAGAAGATTTTACGAATATTTTAATGAAAACTATTTACTTACAAATAAAAGTATGTATATTTGTAATTCTCTGATTAAACATGGTTATTCTAATTTTTCTCTTACTATTCTAGAGTACTGTTCATCTGATAAGTGTTTAGAAAGAGAGGGTTATTACTGAAAATTAGAAAAGCCTGAGTATAATATTGCACAGGATCCAACTGCTCCTATGTCTGGTCGTACACACTCGGAGGAATCTAAAATAATAATGTCTGATGCTAAAAAAATTAATAATCCTGGTCGTTTTAAGCCAGGACATAAACATTCAGAGGAAACTAAAACAATAATGTCAGACATTAAGAAAGGAGAGAAGAATCCAATGTATGATAAAAATCATACAGAGGAAACTAAAACAATAATGTCAGATGCTAAAAAAGGAAAGCCAAGACCAGAAGGATCAGGAAAGGCCTCTCAAGTAATAGAAGTTACTGATATTAAAAATAATACTACTATTTTTTATGATTCTATTTGTGAAGCTGCCAGAGCCTTAAATTGTAATGAAAGCTCTATTAGAAGTAATATTAAATCCAATAGTAATAAACCTTATAAAGGAAGATATACATTTAAAAAAGTAAATTAATTATTTAAGCTAATATAATTGTAAAAGAGCAACGAGTAGACGGTAGTTGATTCATTAGTCCAGTCCAAAATAAAAAAAAATTAATGAATTTAAGGTGTACTCTAGTGGGTTTCGAGAGAAATTATCAGATCAGAATCCTTTCTAAGGGGTTATATAAAAACGAGAGAAGGTTTTATTCTACATTAGATTATCTCAATAATAATAATATTAATCCTTGATTTTTGACTGGATTTATCGATGGTGAGGGATGTTTTAGAATTTCTTTAACCAAAGTAAATAGAACTATTGGTTGAAGAGTACAACTCTTTTTTCAAATAAGTTTACATGAAAAAGATAGGGTATTATTAGAAAATATTAAAGATTATTTAGGAGTAGGAAAAATCCATAACTCGGGGAAAAATCTTATCCAATATAGAATACAGACTTTTGACGAACTATCTATTCTAATTAAACATATGGGAAAGTATCCGCTAATTACACAAAAAAAAGGCGGACTTTGAACTTTGAAATAAAGCTCACGAATTAATTCTAGAAAATGAACATTTAAATAAAGAAGGAATTTTAAAAATAGTTTCTCTTAAAGCATCTTTAAACTGAGGCTTATCTAATGAATCGCGGAGAGCATCTAAATTTATCTGGACTACAAGAAATTGTAAATATCAGAGCTTCAATTAATTTAGGTTTATCGGACGTATTAAAAACAAGTTTCTCAAATAGTAATTTTACCAAGTACTTGACACTTTTATTGTTTTTATTGTTTTTATTATTTTATTGTTTTTATTAGTTATATCCGTGTAAGTGATATTTTACTAAATAATTAGGTATATGATCGAAGATCCTTTATTAATAACAAGAACTATCGTTGCAAGTCCAGTTCCTATAATTTTTGAAGCTTTAATCATAATCAAATTTATTTTAAAAAATATAATTATAAAACAATGAAAAAAAAACAAACAAAAATAAACAAACAAGAAATAACAATAAAAACAAACAAAACAAAAAATAACAATAAAAACAATAATTCAGTGACAGTACCAGTAAAATTATATCCTAATTCAGATATATCTAAAGATCAAATATTATCTGATAATAAAAATAAATCTGGTATTTATATGTGAAAAAATAATCTTAATGATAAACAATATATCGGTAGTTCAATAAACTTGTCAGATAGGCTGTCGAAATATTATTCAACTACTTATATGGAGTATGCATTAAACATAGGTAATAGTTCTATATATAATGCAATATTAAAGTACGGTCATTCTAATTTTTCTCTTATTATTCTTGAGTACTGTTCTCCAGAGCAATGTATACAAAGAGAAGATTTTTATATATCTACAGAAAAGCATGAGTACAATATATTAGATAAAGCTGGCTCCTGATTAGATCATAAGCATTCTGATAAAACCAAACAAATAATGTCGGATAATAGAAAGGGTAAACCAAAAATAGAAGGGTCAGGAAGACCCTCTCAACAGATAGAAGTTACTGATATTAAAAATAATACTACTAATTCTTACGATTCTATTAGTGAAGCTGCAAAAGCCTTAAATATTAATAAAGCTATTATTGTTATTTATTTTTCTCGTAATCAACAGAAACCTTATAAAGGAATATATACTTTTAAAAAAGTAAATAAATAATTAATTACCGATACTCATTTCTATTGAAGTTAGCTTTTCCAGATGTAATACTTACTACGAGACATACGGATTTCACTGTTAATATCCCCGATCCTCATTGATTCTATAAAAATATGAAAAATTTTCAATTAGATCCTTTTTGGATTACTGGTTTTTTCCCCATATGTGATATGCGATAGTAATATTCGAATTGTGCCAACTTATATTAGAAGCAAAGCAGCCTGGATTCCAAGTTCAGGCGAGCATCCTTGGTAAACGACACGTCCAGATATTAATTAGAGCCTATAAGAAGTCTCAACCTTAACACTATTTACACATTTTGGTTAGTAATATATTTTTGTATGAGTAGCTTTATTGATTAATTAAGATGTTTTATAATAGTAATTTTACCGAGTACTTAACACTTTTATTGTTTTTATTGTTTTTATTGTTTTTGTTAGTTATATCCGTGTAAGTGATATTTTACTAAATAATTAGTATATTATCGAAGATTCTTTATTAATAACAAGAACTATCGTTGCAAGTCCAGTTCCTATAATTTTTGAAGCTTGAATCATAATCAAATTTATTTAAAAATATAATTATAAAAATGAAAACAAAAAAAACAAACAAACAAGAAATAACAATAAAAACACAAAATAACAATAAAAACAATAATTCAGTTACAGTACCAGTAAAATTCTATTCTAATTCAGACACCTGTAAAGCTAAAATTCTACAAGAAAATATAGATCCTTATTTTGTTACAGGTTTTTGCGATGCTTCAAAAAAAATAACATCTATCGTAGTATTTGGTACAAACTTAACCTCTACAGTAGGTATTAAATTTACTCGAAAACAATTAGCAATGGTGCAACTTGCTCCTTATACTCGTGATGTTATTATAGGATTATTACTTTCTGATGGGTGACTTAGTTCTGCTAGAAAAAATGCTCTATTAGGATTAAAGCAATCATTAGATCATTCTCAATATGTTTGATTTGTATTTAACATATTATCTCACTATTGTAGTAGTAGCCCTCGTTTAACAACTGGTATTAGAGCAGGAAATCGATTTTATGGTTTACAATTCTTTACTCGATCAATGCCATGTTTAACTGAACTACGAGAACTCTTTTATCCTAATGGAGTAAAAATAGTGCCTTATAATATTTACGAATTATTAACTCCTATAGCTCTAGCACATATGATAATGGGAGATGGTTCTGTACAACGACATGGGCTAATAATCTGTACTGATTCTTATACTATAGAAGATACTATTAGATTAATAAATGTACTTATAATTAAATTTAGATTAGAATGTAGCTTATGAGCTCCAAGAAAAAATCAATATCGTATTTATATTCAACAAGGTTCTATGGCTTCACTCCTTAATATTGTTTCTCCTTTTATGCACTCCTCTATGCTATATAAACTAAAATCTGCTCTTTCTAATCCCTCTAATCGTAATAAAATAGAAGTTTTTGATAAAGATACTAATCAAACTACTTATTATAATAGTATAAGAGAAGCAGCTATTGCCTTAAATTGTAATCATTCATCTATTATGTATAATATAAAATCTACAAAACAAAAGCCATATAAAGGTCGGTATGTATTTAAATTATTATAATCTATATTATCTATGAGTGTTCTTTCACTATTCGCATTAATAAAACAAAACAAACAAAAATAGAATAGGTTGGATAAGTGAAAATTAATTATATAATTAATCTGCATAAAAGGATGTTTCATGGTGGGTATTGCTAAATCTAGTGGGTCTTCTACTGGACATCAAGTTTATTTAATTTTTTCTGTTTCTCAACACATACGTGATGAGTTATTGATGAGGTATTTGGTAAATTATTTTAATTGTGGAAGACTAGTTAGAAAAAGAGATGTTTATGAGTTTTCCGATGTTGAAAAATTTGTAGTTTTTTTCGATAAATACCCCATTCTTGGTGAAAAAGCTAAGAATTTTTTAGATTTTTGTATTGTATCAGATTTAATGAAATCAAAAGATCATTTAACTGAAGAAGGTGTTGCCAAAATACGAAAAATTAAAGAGGGTATGAATAGAGGTAGGTAATTTTATTATAGACAATTGGATAAGATTTTCTTTCTTGATTCTAAGATAAATCTGTTAGGTCAGTATTTAAGTCTATAGATACTGATTGCCATGTTAAAGGGTTCCTAGACTGTAATGCTTGCCTTTGAATGGGAACAGAATTACTAGAGTTTTATGTGAAAAGTATATTTAGAACTCATGGTGTAGAACTGATAATTTAAAATACTATGGGGAATGATAAAGGCGAAGGCAGACTTTTATGAAAAAACTGACGTTGAGGAACGAAGGCAAGGATAGTAAATAGGATTAGAACCCTAGTAACCCTAGCAGAAAATGATGAATGCTATAGGTAGTATTAAATCGCCTATCAATGAAAATGTAAGCATTCCACCTCAAGAGTAATGTGGCAACACAGAAACTGTGATACGTGTTTTTATCGCAGCGTTGGTGCAAATCCAACTCTACTATTTGCTTGGTACGCAATTTTGAACTTTTAACTCCCAATGAATGAATGTCAAGCACTCCGTTTTTATAAAGCAGGGATTAATATTTATGACTTTTTTTTCGAATTAATTTATTACTTTTCTTTTTTCTCAGCGTTCTTCCTTTTTCTCCTTTTCTTCTTTTCTCCTTTTTTTAGCATTCCTATTTTATTAGCGTTTCAAAAAAAAAGTGGGCCTTAGTTTAAGGTGCAACAGCAGGATAATTACTAATTTAAATTTTGATTAAAATATTATTCAGCTAAGGCCTATAACTCTTATCTGAAGCACATAAGAGAAGAGGAATAATATTCCAAATAAAAACAAAAAAAGCATAAGATGGGCCAAAACAGCCGGTGACCCTCACAAAAATAGATCCTAAAGTATCGATGCAAAAGAATTATCCTCTGATGAGGTCCATCATGATCGTAAGAGTAATAAGTCCAATTCTTATTAAGATCTTAAATTGTCAATTAGCTAGGGAAATAGGAAATCTAGAGGATATGGAATCTCCCAGACATAGTCTAAAAGTGCAGGTATGGTAGCACATAATAACATTAAACAATTAGAAATAGAAATAAAAAAAATATGAAAAAAAAAGATATAAATAATAATTCAGTTCTTGCGAAGTGTTCACCTACAGTATCAGAAAAAACTGATTTTAACGAGGAATTTTGTCAATGGTTTTCAGGGTTTTCGGACGCGGAATCATGCTTTTTAATACAACCTGTATTAAATAGTAATAAAAATAAGGTAAGTAGATTTTCTTTTAAATTTATAATCGAATTGCATAAGGATGATTTGGGTGTTTTAGAGTTGATTAAAAAAAAGTTAGGAATAGGTAACATTAGATTAATTAAAGATACATGTGTATATATGGTCTCAGATAAAAAAGGTATTTATACATTAATAAATATATTTGATAAATACAATCTTAATACTACAAAATATCTGGATTATTTTAATTTTAAAAAAGCTTTTATTCTATACTTTGAAAGAAGAGATCCAAATCTTAAGGTAATAGAGGCGGAAGAATTAAAAAATCAAATATTAGAGATAAAAAATTGTATGAATACTAAACGTTCTGATTTTAATATGGATAATCATCAGGTGATAATAACAAAAAATTGATTGTTAGGATTTTTAGAAGGTGATGGCTCTTTTTATTTATCAAGAACTAAAATGGTTCCAACTTTCTCTATCGAATTAAGTGAAATTCAGTTTTCTCTAATACTAAAAATAAAAGAATTTTTAATAAATAATTTAAATTTTGATAAATATTCTATACATAAATTAAGACTTTCAGAAATTATCTCAATAAATAAATTAAAAGGTAGATTAGGAAAACCTAGTGTAACGCTTGTTATTCAAAATATTAATATATTAAATAATTATTTAATACCCTATTTAGAAGATATGAAATGAAATTCAAAAAAAGGTCTAGATTTTCCTGATTTTAAAATTATATGTCGAGCTATTTATCATGGGGCTCATAGGGATGATTATATCAAATCTTTAATAATTAAATTATCTTATACTATGAATAATTATAGATTATCAACAAATTTAAGAGAATCCTCAACAGCTTCTTTAGAATTAAAAAAATCTGAAATAAATCAAATAATTAATGCAAAACCAACTATTGAGCATCTTAGTGATGGGCGCATTAGAGATATAGTTACAAAAAAAATAGTTCCATACAATGCAAGTTGTATTTATGAAATAATTAAACCAACAGGAGAAATTTTAATAGTGGAATATTTAGATGAAGTTTTACAAATTGTAGGTGTAGGTTTTAGAACTTTAAAAAGACGTTTAGATGATCAAGACAAAATAGAACCAAAATGTAATGACCATATTGTTAAAAGAATCCCTGTATTTTATCCTAAAGATCGACGCTAACCCAGAGTATAACCTTATTCTTTCTTTACCTGATAGAGTAGTTATTAATACGAAAGCTCTATTTAAAAAGTTCAAAAAATAAACTGAGATAAAGTTACAACTAAATCAGTTTCACAAAACCTTGTAGAAAAATCAGGTGAAAACGGTTAATGACATCCTAGTTAAAGACCGTCGGTAATTGTAAATATCGCTACAGACTGGTTCACCGGGGCTGAGCTGAAATGTTCGTCCAAATGTACAGTCGGGTTATGAACGAGTGCGATATCGGGAGGAGTTAGGATGATCCAACAGCTACGCACAGTGGATATCATAAACATGATGATTATAAGCTCCTCGAATTTTTAATAGAAAAATTAAAAAAAAGGACAAACCTTCTATATCATAACTGAACCATTAGACCAACTCCGAAACTAGTAGTGAAGTGTGTTATTTAATTCGATGATCCACGAAAAATCTTACCACAATTTGAATATTTAGTGACAAGAAATTAATTTAATTTTTGTAAAAAAAATAATTGTTTTTTTTTACTTCTTTTTACAAGTGTTGCACGGCTGTCTACAGTTGTTGCCGCGAGGCTTTGGTTGGCTCCAACAAGTGACGTACACCCTAATTTTATTTAAAACTAATTTCATTTTATGAAATAAATTATAAAGTTATTCATCTTGACATGAGATGTATTTATGGGATAAAGACAAGTCCTCATGACCTGCCGAGCTTTTTTGGAAATTGCTCAAGTGGGTAAAACTATCAAATTCCGGGGACCTCCTAGAACTTCTGATACCAAACTATATTCGAAAGGCTATAAGTGGCTGAATTAATCACTCATGTAAGGTAACAAGTCAGAAGGCTTATGAAAATAACGTGGAATATCGCGGATCTAAATCAGATTTCATCTCGAAGTCTGTAAAAGAGCAACGAGTAGATGGTAGTTGATGCATTAAATTTATGCATTTAAGGTGTATTCTAATGGATTTTGAAAGAAATTATCGAGTTAAATTCCTTTCTAAACAAATAAATGTAGGAATAAGATCATTCTCTACTTTACCTCCTTCTTCTAAAATGAATTCCTGGTTTTTAACAGGGTTCTGTGATGCGGAAAGTTCATTCTCTACTTTAATTCAGTTCAATTCCAAATTTAAAAGCCTGTGAAGAGTTAAATTGATTTTTGCTATAGGGCTACATAAAAAAGATATTTCAATCTTACAAAAAATTCAAGCTACACTAGGTGTAGGTAAAATTCACATTCACGGTAAAGATTCTGTTCAATAGTAATCTTTTATTTAACTTTACTACGTAACTTCATTATTAATAATAAAACCTACGAATTTCGCTCATGTCGGTTGTGTTGCTTGTATTGTCCTGCGCTTGTCTTGTCTTGTCTTATATTTGGATGTCAGTGGATTATCAATACTGACCTTTAGGTAGGCTAGGATGTAATTCAGGGGCGGCTTTTCATGAAAGCAAGTATATAATAAGGTGCTAGCCCCTCTTTATTTATACTCCTACGAATATATCTTAGCAACTACCTAGAGGTTGGAATCTCTGGAATTAATTCCCCTATTAGATATGAATAATGGAATGATATTAAGAGATCGGTCATATGATCGAGAGGAGCCTGGGTCCCAAGTTCGGGCTAGAGTACTAACAAGGAAGAATATCGGGAGTTGTGGGCTAATTCTGTCGGTGTTTGAAATCATCATCAGCTAAGGAGCATGTCAGCCATTTACCCACTGGAGGAGTTGCTAGTATAACCTGGCGTATCTGAGAACCGGTGAAGAGGCTAATCAAATAATGCCCTTCTTCAAATGAAGTTAGATACTGACTGCTAAAGGTTGGAAGAAAAGCCCAACTGTATAGACATTTCTTGATTATATTCGCTTTAATCTTAGTGTCAGGAAGTTAGGAGTTACCTAATATTGTGATTCTTTTCAGTGATTCCTTTATATAAATATATTACAAACGCTACAACAATTATGAATTTTAAAAATCTAGACCCTTACTTTGCGACAGGATTATCAGACGCTTCTATTAAAAAATCAATTAGACAGTTTAGCACAAAAAGCTCAAATACTAATGATACGAATCTAAATTTAGTAATTTGAGGCACTAATTTAACATCTACAGTAGGAACTGGTCGATTTACAAAACAAGTTAGTAATATGATAATATTAGCTCCTTATCAATATAGTGTTATAATAGGTTTATTATTGTCTGATGGCTGACTAATATTAGCTTCAAAAACCAATAAGAATGCACGGTTAGGATTAAAACAATCGTTAGATCATGCAAGTTATGTTTGATTTGTATTTAACATATTGTCTCACTACTGTAGTAGTAGTCCTCATAGAACAACCGGTATTAGAGCAGGAAAGCGGTATTATGGTTTAGAATTCTTTACTCGATCAATGCCATGTTTAACTGAACTACGTTCTCTCTTTTATCCGAATGGAGTTAAAATTATTCCAAATAATATTTTTGAACTTTTAACTCCTATTGCTCTGGCGCATATGATAATGGGAGATGGGTCTGTATCACGGCATGGATTACATCTCTGTACTAATAGTTATTCTTTAGAAGATATAGTTAGATTAATGAATGTTCTTATGATTCGTTATAGATTAGAATGTACAATACATAAAAAACGCCAAAATAATAAAATTGAATTTATGATTTATATTCGACAATCTTCTATGCCTTTACTAAGAACTATTGTTATTCCTTACATGCACTCTTCTATGCTTTATAAATTAGGGTAGTTTTGGAATTTTCATAGGTAAAAAGATTGGATTATTTAGATTTTAAAAAAGTACCATTTATGATGAATTAAGATGTTTTATAATAGTAATTTTACTAAGTACTTGACACTTTTATTGTTTTTATTGTTTTTATTGTTTTGATTGTTTTTTAGTTATATCCGTGTAAGTGATATTTTACTAAATAATTAGGTATATGATAGAAGATCCTTTATTAATAACAAGAACTATCGTTGCAAGTCCAGTTCCTATAATTTTTGAAGCTTTAATCATAATCAAAATTTATTTAAAAAAATATAATTATAAAACAATGAAAAAAAAACAAACAAAAATAAACAAACAAGAAATAACAATAAAAACAAACAAAACAAAAAATAACAATAAAAACAATAATTCAGTTACAGTACCAGTAAAATTCTATTTTAATTCAGACACATCTAAAGCTCAAATATTATCTGAAAATCAAAATAAATCAGGTATATATATGTGGAAAAATAATCTTAATAAAAAAAAAATATATCGGTTCTTCAGACAATTTAAAACGAAGATTTAGACAATATTTTAATACTAATTATTTACTTAAAAATCAAAGTATGGCTATTTGTTGTGCTCTGCTTAAACATGGATATTCCAACTTTTCTCTTGAAATTCTTGAATATTTTGAAGTTTCTGATCTTCTAGTAAGAGAAAAACATTACTGAGATAAATATACTCCTGAATACAATATAGCAAAGGAACCTGGTGCTCCAATGTCTGGTCGTACACATTCTGAAGAAACTAAAAAAATAATATCGGATGCTCTGACAGGAGATAAGAATCCTATGTTTGGTAAGACAGGAGAGAATAATCCTATGTTTGGTAAGACAGGAAAAAATCATCCAATGTATGGAAAAAATCTTAGCGATAAAACTAAACAAATCATGTCTGATGCTAAAAAGGGAGAGAATAATCCTATGTATAATAAACCAAGACCTCAAGGAGCAGGAAATCCCTCTCAAGTAATAGAGGTTACTGATATTACAAATAATACTACGACTTCTTATGATTCTATTCGTGAAGCTGCAAGAGCGTTAAATATTCATAAATCAGTAATTGATAATTATTTTAAAAGAGATCAAAAGAAACCATATAAAGGTCAGTATACTTTCAAGAAGATATAGTTAGTATGCAATTATTTTTTTTTGTTATGGCTACTTTTGTGATAGGTTTACATCAAAAGGATCGAGCCCTTTTAGAATTAATTCAATCAAGTTGAAGTGTTGGAAAAATTTATATACAATCTAAGTGTATGCTTCATTATCGAATTCAATCAATAAAAGAATTACAGGTAATCATAGATCATTTTGATAAGTATCCATTGATAACACAAAAATTGTCCGATTATATTTTATTTAAGCAAGCGGTTGAGTTGATTAAAAATAAAGAACATCTAACTGAAGAAGGATTACACAAAATTGTAGCAATAAAAGCTTCAATGAATTTAGGTCTTTCAGAGTCATTGAAAGCAGATTTTCCTGATGTAAAACCAGTACCCAGACCTGTAGTTCTAAATCAAAAAATAAAAAATCCTGAATGAGTCTCAGGTTTCAGCAGCGGTGAGGGGTGTTTCAATATTGTAATCAGTCATTCTTCTTCAAATAAAATTGGTTTTTCAGGTAAGATTGTTAGATTTTTTTATAGTAGCTTTATTGATGAATTAAGATGTTTTATAATAGTAATTTTATCAAGTACTTGACACTTTTATTGTTTTTATTGTTTTTATTGTTTTATTGTTTTTATTAGTTATATCCGTATAAGTGATATTTTACTAAATAATAAGTATATGATCAAAGATCCTTTTTTTAGAACTATTCTTGCAAGTCCAGTCTCTATAACTTTGAAGCTTTAGTCATAATCAAATTTTATTTTAAAAAAAATATAATTATAAAAATGAAAAAAAAAACAAACAAAACAAAAAATAACAATCAAAACAAAGAAAACAACAAAATCACAATAAAAAACAATAATTCAGTTACAGTACCAGTAAAATTCTATTCTAATTCAGACACATCTAAAGCTCAAATATTATCTGAAAATAAAAATAAATCAGGTATTTATATGTGAACAAATCTTATTAATGGTAAACAGTATATAGGTAGTTCAATTAACTTATCAGATAGGCTGTCGAATTATTATTCTACTACTTATATGGAGGATGCATTAAACAGAGGTATTAGTCATATATACCGTGCTCTGTTAAAGAATGATCATTCCGAGTTTTCTCTTACTATTCTTGAGTACTGTGAACCAGAGCAATGCCTTGAAAGGGAAGATTTTTATCTCTGCTCTTTATCACATAAGTATAATATCTTAGAAAAAGCTGGGTCTAGAATAGGTAGTAAGCATTCTGATGATACAAAAATAATAATGTCTGAAGCTAAAAAAGGATAAAATCATCCAATGTATGGACAAAATCATACAGAGGAATCTAAAACAATCATGTCTGATGCTAAAAAGGGAGAAAAGAATCCTATGTTTGGTAAAAATCATACAGAGGAAACTAAAATAATCATGTCTGATGCTAAAAAAGGTAAACCAAAAGTAGAAGGATCAGGAAGTCCCTCTCAAGCAATAGAAGTTACTGATATTAAAAATAATACTACTACTTCTTATGATTCTATGAGTGCAGCAGCTAGAGCCTTAAATATAAAAAAATCGATAATTTCGGAGTATTTTAGTAAAAATCAACAGAAACCCTATAAAGGTCAGTATACTTTCAAAAAGTTGTAATTAATAGCATTATTGTAATAATAATGTGTACTTTAATTAAGCAGGTAATACTGTAAATAAAATAACAAATAATTTAGGTTGTTGGTTGATTATCCCGGATTTATACGTTTTTAAGTTGTTTCTTTTATTTAACTTGTTGCTTTTTCAGGTTCGATTAAGATTTATAATCACTCAGCATTTTAGAGATGCAGCATTACTTAAAAGTTTTATAGAATATTTTGATTGTGGAACTTACTATACTCGTTCTAATAAAATTAAAGGTGACTTTGTAGTAAATAAATTTAAGGATATTACTACAAAAATTATACCTTTCTTCGAAAAATATAAAATTATAGGAATAAAATTCCATGATTTTGAGGATTTTAAACAAGTAGCAAAATTAATGTCAACGAATTTAACAAGAGAGAAATTAGAACAAATTAGAAAAATTAAATCAAGAATGAATTCTCAAAGACAACACAAATAAATATTTAAAATTCAATGAAAGTTAACAAAAAAACAATTAAATGCTTTACTGAGGTTATCCCTACGAACCTGGGCCACCTTCTGGTTGAAAAATCACAAAAATAATGCGTTGGATTCATCTAACCAAACACTAAATGAGGCACATTTGATTCTTTTAATAAAATCGCTCAGTCCGGCTCCCGTACATTATCCCTCCTTTGCGGAGCATTAAAATTATGGTATTTGAATAATAAATCTGATCATCGTGACTATATAAACAAAATATTTATAAACTTGCATATGAAATGTTAAATAATGAATCCTATAGTGTGATTAATTTAACTGTAAAAGATATGCTTTACTTAAACATATTCAGTTTATTGCTTTTACCACCTTCGAATTATGTTCGAGGGTTGAATTTTGAAAAAATAATTCAAGCAATTATAACTCAAATTAAAGCGGAAAGTTATAAATTCACCGATCTAAACAAAAAATTAGTTTGTTTTAAGAAAAATAGTACTACCTCTTTGGTAGAAACTTTAACTAAAGATATTATAGTTATTAAAACTATAGTTATTATACTTGAAACTATTTATGAACCTTCATTTAGTTCAAGACAATTTCGTTCCAGTTTAAATCATGTGAATGCTTTAAAAGATGTAAAATTAAAATTAAAGGATGCCAGCTGATACATCAAACTAGATATTTCTAAATGTTTCAATCATATAAAATTGAATGTATTAATGTCTATTTTAGAGGAAAAAATAAAGGACAGAAGATTTACAGGATTAATATGAAAAGCCTTAAAGGCAGGTCACTTTAACTATTTTAGAAACGAATCTTTTAGTGGCACAAAGTTAGAAAACCACGGTATAAAATCACTATTGTATCCTATTATTGTAAATATATTTTTGGAGCGTTTTGATATATTTATAGAAAAATTAGCTTCTATTGATATGAAAAATATAAGCTCTGTAAAATTATCTTATGTTAGATATGAGGATCATTTAATATTAGGTATTAAAGGATCTTATAGAGACTGTGTTGAAAAATTAAATCACATAAAAATTTACTTTAAACAAGAATTATTTATAGAATTATCTAGTGAATCAGTAGAAATTCTTAATGCTAAATTAGCTAAATATGTAATTTTTTTAGGTGTACGATTATGTATCTCTAGGTTACAAAGCAACCAAGGGAGTATTCGTTTAGAAGCTCCAATTAATTATATTAAAGGTAAGTTAACTAAGGCAGGTTTCCTTAAAGATCAAAAATCTGTACCTAAATTAATTTGAACTCCTCATGAAAAAGATATTATTTTATTTCTTTATTGTTCCTATTATCAAAATATTATTAATTATTACAGTTTCGTAAGCAATAGAAATAAATTGGATTTATGATTAAAACAAGTATTAAATTCATCATGTTTGAAGTTATTAGCTTCTAAATTTTCACTTTCTTCTCAAAAAAAGGTTATTAATAGATTTGGTTCAAATTTAATAAATCGTTCTTTTTATAATATCACTGTTTCGCCTCTCATTTCTGAAAAGCAGCAGTGGAATAAAAATCCAATATTATTTAGAGCTGTTATTAAAAGATTTCACTCAAACAAAACAAATATTAATAATGGCTTTAATTTACATACTTATATCGCTGGATTCATAGATGGCTGCACTAAATCTTTAGTGGTATTTGGAAGTAATCTCAGCTCAACAGTAGGTAAAAAATTCACTCGAACTCAATTAGCAACAGTAGTACTTGCTAATCACACTGGGGATATTATTGTTGGATTATTATTGTCGGATGGTTGATTAACATTTTCTTCTAAAGCTAATAAGAATGCTAGATTAGGATTTGCTCAATCTGGAGCTCATTCAAAATATTTCTGATTTGTATTTTTATCCTTATCCCATTATTGTTCTTCTTATCCTAATGTAAGAATTAGAACTAGTTTTGGAAAAGAAACTATTAGCTTAGAATTCTTTACTCGAGCAATGCCATGTTTAACTGAACTATATTCTCTCTTTTATCCTAATGGGATTAAAATAATTCCAAATGATATTTTTAATATGTTAACTCCTATAGCTCTAGCTCATATAATAATGGGAGATGGTTCAGTTAGTCCACATGGGTTAATTATCTGTACTGATTCTTATACTATAGAAGATACTATTAGATTAATAAATGTACTTATAATTAAATTTTCATTAGAATGTAGCTTATATATTCATAAACAAAATCAATATCGTATTTACATTCGACAAGGTTCAATGGCTTCACTTCTTAATATTGTTTCACCTTTTATGCACCCATCTATGTTATATAAACTAAAATCTGCTCTTTCTATTTCTAGTCCCTCTAATCGTAATAAAATACAAGTTACTGATGTTAAAAATAATACTACGATTTTCTATGATTCTATTAGTGAAGCTGCAAAAGAATTAAATCTTCCTAGTCATAAAACAATTACTAATTATATTATACAAAATCAAAAGAAGCCTTATAAAGGTAGATATACTTTTAAAAAAGTAAAGAAATAAACAAAGTAGTAGCAAAACTAATCTGGATAAGGGTAATTTTTACATTAAAATAGTTAAAAGTTCTACTAACAAAACAGGTTACTCAATTCAACTTATATTTGGTATAATTTTACATGATAGAGATATAGCTTTATTAAGGTTAATAAAAGCCGAATTAAAAGGAGTAGGGAATATTTACGAAGGAATCGTAGGTAGAGTCCATTACCAAATATCTTCTAAAAAAGATATACAAATTTTAATTGCTCTTTTAGATAAATATCCCTTATTAACAAAAAAATGGGCAGATTATCAATTATTTAAACAAGCGTGAGAGATAATAGTTAGAAAAGAACATTTAACGATGGAAGGATTAAATCAAATACTCTCTATAAAAGCAGCAATGAATGGTAATGATTTATCAGAGAAATTAAAAATTAGATTTCCTAACTTAATTCCAATTGCTAGACCTTCACGTGATGAAAATAAACACCTAATACAACTTGGTAAAACTTATTACGGCAGATCTAAATTAGTAAACCAAGAAGTATATGATCCAAGTTGATTAATAGGATTTATAGAGGCAGAGGGTAACTTTTTTGTAAAATTTAGAGAATCAGTAAATTATAAAACTGGTTATCAATTAACACTAAAATTCACAATTTCTCAACATATCATAGATAAAATACTATTAAAAAATATAGTAAATTACTTAAGTTGTGGTCATTATAGGGAAATTACGAAAAATTGTGATGGAAAATTTGAAGTTGAAAGTTTTAAAGATATAATTGAAAAAATTATACCCTTTCTCGACAAATATCCTTTAATAGGAGTAAAGTCTAAAGATTATTTCGATTTCAAAGAAGTAGCTAACTTAATGAAACAAGGTGCTCATTTAACTACTTCCGGTTGGAAAAAATAAAACAAATTAAATTAAAAATGAATAGAGCAAGAAACCTTAATTAAATTAAATATTAAGTATTTAAAGGTTTA
>Ga0209577_10002457_pt1 | contig 17841 bp, 21 predicted proteins | sample GraSoiAngelo_109_FD_185874 | JGI IMG/M metagenome (GOLD analysis project Ga0209577, IMG submission 185874) | Grasslands soil microbial communities from the Angelo Coastal Reserve, California, USA - 14_0903_12_20cm (SPAdes) (version 2) | ecosystem: Environmental > Terrestrial > Soil > Grasslands...
GTAGCCGGAGCTGAGCTGGACATGGAACTTCAGCGCGCCGAGGCGCTGGAGCTGTCCAGTCGAGCTGCACGAACCCTCGTCCGGACGCGAGGTTGCGGCGCAGGAGCATCGAAGTCACGTAGCCGCCGGCCGCTTGGTAGCAGGTGACGACGTCTCCGCTGCCCATGTATTTGCGTATGTTCGGGTTGTCGTCGTCGCTCGACGGGACAACGTGCCAGACGCGCGCGTCCGCGCTGGCCACCGCGGGCGAGAGAGCCGCCATCAGTGCTACAAGCTTCGCAATTGCGGACCGGCCGCCCAGGCTACGGCGCGCGCGTGTAGGCCGGGAGGGCGCCGAACGAGATGCCGACCGTCTCGAGGAAGGCGAGCACCGGTTCCAGGGTATCGAACGGGTAGAACGCGGCACCGCGGGCGTCGAGCTCGCGAGCCAACGTGGACTTCGCGAAGACGACATCGGCGGCGAGCGCGGCATCGAGGTCGGAGTGACCGTCGCCCGCGAAGATGATGCGCCGGCCGCGATACGCTGCAAGATGGCGCGCCTTGGCATTTGCCGAGCGCTCGAACGCCGGGTCATAAAACGGAAACATCGGCAGCAGTCGATCGGGACTGGCGAACGCGAGCTCGTTTGCGAATATCGGAATGCCGTCCATGCCGTTCGCGCGCAGCACCTGGACGATGAGCGGCAGGAAGCTGTCGCTCACGATGTTGACCGGCACGCCGTGCCGCCGGGCCCACGCCACGATCTCGGGGAATGCCGGATCGATGCGCACGCGTTCGAGGTGCTCGAAAAGCGTATTGCGCGATACGCGCATGTTCTGGATCTGCAGGCGCAGGCAGTCGCGACCCGAAAGCTGGCCGGCGGCCCAGGCGTGCTCCCAGTCGCGCCAGGCCTCGTTCGGCGAGTAGGTCTCGATCAGCTCGTCGAGCAGGTCGCCGTCGGTCAGCGTGTTGTCGAAGTCGAAGAACAGGACCGGCCTATGCAGCACGCGCCACCTCCGCGCAGAATTTCTGCAGCCTTGCCGCGACCACCGATCGCTCGAGATCCGCAGCCACCAGGTGGTAGGAATTCTTCAGCAGCAGCAGCTCGCGCTTGGGCGAGGCGACGCGCTCGAGGATGAACTGCGCATTGCGCGGGCTCGTGACATCGTCGTGCTCGGCTTGCACGACGAGCACCGGGGCAGCAACAGCCTCGAGCGCCTCCTTGCATCTGCGGATGAGATGGCGCATCTCGCAGAAAAGACGCACGGGAAAGTGCGCATAGCCGGACTTCGCCGCGCCGCTCGAGTCGCGCAGCTGCATCTTGCCGTATTGCTCGGCGATCTTGCCGCGCAGGGCTTCGTCCTTCAGGCCGAAAGGCTCGCGCTCGCGAAAATAAGCGAAATGCTTGAGCGGCGTGAATTCCACCAGCGGAATCAGCCGGTGATACCAGGGCACGCTCCAGCCATCGTAGAAAAGCGTCGGCGCGAGGCATACCACGCCCGCCACATCGGCGCCGAACTCCGCGGCGAGCATCAGCGAGAGATTGGCGCCCATCGAAAGACCGCCAATCACCAGCGGCAATCCCTCGGCACGTGCCGCCGCACGGGCTTCGACAAACGCGTCCTTGGCCGACTGATAGATCTCCGCCCACGTGGTGCGCGCGAGCACGCTCATCGGCTGGCCGTGATTCGCGAGACGCGGAAGGCTCACGTGATAGCGCGCGCGGCTGCGCAGCCAGTGCGCGACATAGCCGAGCTCCCTCGGTGTGCCCGTGAGGCCGTGCAGCAGCATGACCCGGCAGCGGCCATCGCCCCGCAGGAAGATTCCCCGATCAACAGGCTCAACCGCGCGCTGCGGTTCGAGCCGCGCCCATTCAATGGTCATGTGCAGCTTCTTGAAGGCTAGGATCCGCGTCTCGCCGGACGCTTTAATCAAACAACGTGATACGCTCGCATCTTAACATCCAACATTCACAAAAGTGCTGACAAAACTGAAAGCTACGACGGCAGCCGACGAAGAGCGCGAGCTGCTTGCGAGGGAGAACCGCTATTGCTCTCACGGCGACACGGTCCACTACGCCGAGACGCCGAAGCTCTTCGAGCGCTGCGAAGGCAGCTATCTCTACGACGCGCGCGGTACCCAGTATCTCGATCTGCAGATGTGGTACTCCGCGGTGAATCTCGGCTACGCGAACGCCGCGGTGGCGAAGGCCTTGCGCGCGCAGATCGACAAGCTGCCGCAGCTCGCCTGCCAGTACCTGCATCGGGAGAAGATCGAGCTCGCCCAGGCGATCTGCGAAAGCATCGAGCGCGCCTTCGGTATTAAAGGGCGCGTGCAGTTCAACGTCGGCGGCTCACAGGCGATCGAGGACGCGCTGAAGCTCGTGCGAAAGGCGACCGGCAGAAGCCGCATGCTGGCCTTCCAGGGCGGCTACCACGGACGCACGCTTGGCGCCTCGGCGATCACATCGTCCTATCGCTATCGCGAAGCGTTCGGAGAATTCGCCGACCGCGCTGAGTTCATCCCCTTCCCGTACCCTTTCCGGTCACCCCACCGCGGCGACGCCCAGCAGACCGAAGACGACTGCATCGCCGAGTTCGAGCGGCGCTTCGAGCACGAGTACACCGGCACGTGGAACCCGAAGACCGGCCGCTCGGAGTTCGGCGCGATCTTCGTCGAGGCGGTGCAAGGCACGGGCGGCTACGTCATCCCGCCGAAGAATTATTTCCGGCGCCTCGCCGCGATCTGCCGCAAGCACGGCATCCTGGTCGTCGACGACGAGATCCAGATGGGTTTCCGCCGCACGGGGAAGATGTGGGCGATGGAGCACTTCGACATCCAGCCCGACATCATCGTCTTCGGCAAGGCGCTCACCAATGGCATGAACCCGCTTTCGGGCATCTGGGCGCGCGAGGAACTCATCAATCCCGGCGTCTTCGGGCCGGGATCGACGCACTCCACGTTCTCCTCCAACACTCTCGGCACCGCCACGGGACTCGCGGTGATGCGCATCCTCGGGCGCGCCGACTACGAGAGCTCGGTGATGCGCAAAGGCGCCTACTTCCTGGAGAAGCTGCGCGAGCTGCGCGCGAAGCATCGCGAGATCGGCGAAGTCGACGGCTTGGGGCTCGCGCTACGCATGGAAATGTGCGAGGCGGACGGCTTCACGCCGAGCCGGCGCCTCGCCGATCGCATGTTCCAGCTCGGCCTCGAGGGAGATCTCGTGATCGGCTCGCGCACCCTGGGACTCGTGCTGGATATCGGCGGCTACTACAAGAACGTCATCACCCTTGCGCCTTCGCTCGAGATCACGACCGAGGAGATGGATCTCGCCGCCACTGCGCTCGACCAGGTCATCAGCCGCGCAAAGCAATCGCTGCGTTAACTAATCCTCGGCGGTAAAGCCTGAGGCCTTGACGATCGGGCCCCAGTGCTCAAGATCCTGTCTCAGGATCTCGCGAAAGGCGATGGGGCTCATGGCGGCGGGCTCCATGCCGAGCTTGAGCATCCCGATCTGCGCTTCGCCGTGCTGCGTGGCATCGGTGACGCCATTCGCGAGGCGCTTCACGATGTCCGGCGGGGTCTTCGCAGGCGCGAAGAACCCGAGCCACGGCGAGATCACGATGTTCGGGAAGCCGGATTCGCTCATCGTCGGCACGTCGGGCAGGAACTTCGAGCGCTGCGCGCTCGTGACCGCGAGGACCCGTACCTTGCCGCCCTGCAATTGCGGCAGCAGCTCGCCGATCGGGTTGATGCTCACCGGGACCTGGCCGCCCATCACGTCCTGGAGCGCGGGCGCGCCGCCCTTGTAGTGCACCGGTGAGAGCGCGACGGCCGCGTCGCGCGCGAGCATCACGCCGACGAAGTGCGGCGTGCCGCCCGCGGCGGTCGTCGCATAGAACGCCTGCTTCGGATGCGCGCGCGCCCAGGCGACATACTCGCGCACGGTCTTCACCTCGGCGGGCAGCGCCGGCCCCGCTGCGAGCGCGAGGCCCGAGCGCGCGATGAGCGCAATCGGCGCGAAATCGGCGAGCGGGTCGTAGCCGAGCTTGCGGAAGCTGTGCGGGTAGACCGTCATCAGGAAGTCCGGCGTGAAGAGCAGCGTCGTGCCATCCGGCGCCGCGTGCGCCACGGCCTCGACGCCGGTGCGCCCCGAGGCGCCCACGCGGTTCTCCACGATCACGACCGGCGCGTAATTGCCCCGCAGCTTGTCGGCGACGATGCGCGCCGCGACGTCGGTGCCACCGCCCGCGGGAAACGGCACGATGATGCGCAGGTTCTTGCTAGTGGTCTGCGCCCAGCTCCGCGCACTGAGCGCGATCGCGCCGAGCGCAAGGAGGATCCGCCTTCTGGAAGTCACCGGCATGGGGTTAAGCACCGCTTTGTTAGCGACCCCCTGCCTTCACGAATTCAAGCGACTGGCGAAAGAGCTCCAGATCCTTCTCGTAGTCCGCGGCATCCGCGCGATCGATCTGGATCCACTCCCTGGTGGCGCCGAGGCCCGCCGGCTGGAACGGCACGACGTTGTCGCGCGAGAACTGCAGCTCCCTCGCCATCGCTGCCGGCAGGCGGAGCCCGACACCATTACCGCTGATGCAGGCGAACATCCGGTCACTGACGAAGTACGCGTGCAGGGCCTTGATCTTTCTCGTGGTAACGCCGGGCAGCTTGAGGAGCACGGCGTCGATCTGCGACTGGCGGGTCGGCGCTTTCACGGCGCCGTCGCCTTGTCCGCCTCCGTGATGAAGGAGTCGGCGTAAAACTCCTCGGGCGCAAGTCCGCACTGCGCGCTGAAATCGCGCCGCGCCGCATCCACCATCACTGGTGCGCCGCAGGCATAGACCTGCACGCCGCTCATGTCGGGAAAATCTTCCATCACCGCGCGGTGCACGAACCCCATGCGGCCGCTCCACTGCTGGTCGGAGAGCACCGGCACATAGCGGAATCCGGGGCGCGTCCAGCTTTGCGCGATGTCGTTCATGTAAAGGTCGCGCTCGATGCGGCAGCCCCAGTAGAGCGTGATCGGGCGCTCGATGCCCTTCGCCTGCGCGTATTCGCAGATCGCCTTGATCGGCGCGAAGCCCGTGCCGCTCGCCACCATCACGATCGGCTTGTCGCTCTCCTCGCGCAGATAAAACGTGCCGAGCGGGCCCTCGAAGCGCAACAGGTCGCGTACCTTGAGCGTGGTGAACACCTGCTCGGTGAATAGGCCGCCCGGCGTCTGCCGGATGTGGAACTCCAGCGCGCCGACGCCCTGCTCGCTCGGCGGGTTGGCGATCGAGTAGCTGCGCCGCTTGCCGTCCTTCAGCAGGAAGTCCGCATACTGGCCGGCCACGAACTTGAAGTTCGCATTGGCGGGCAGCTTGACGCCGAGGATGGCCACATCAGGTGCGGGCTTGTCGAGCCGCTCGACGCGCCCGGGGAGGATCTTCGGCCGGATGCCGTGCAGCCCGGCGAGCTCGCGCACCTCGACCACCAGGTCGGCGAGCGGCTTCGCCTGGCAGAACAGCGCATAGCCCTTCGCCTTATCGTCCTCCGACAGATAGCGCGGGCTTACGTGCCCGTAGTCGACGGTGCCCTCGCGGATGGTGCCGCGGCAGGTGCGGCAGACGCCCTCGCGGCAGCTATAGGGCAGCTCGTAGCCGGCGTCGAGTCCCGCCTGCAGCACGGTCTTGCCCTCCGGTACTTCAAAGCTGTGGCCGCTCGGCTTGAGCGTGACGCGGTGAGCCATCGGAGGGCGCTAATTACACCATGGAACGGGCTTGCGCTTCCGCCGCGGATCGGCGTATATTGTCCATACGCCAATTCGTTGGTATTAGTGCAATGCGCAAGCGCGAGCGCCGCGGCATCCAATCGGTCGACACGGGCATCCGGCTCCTGGAGGCGCTGGGGCGCGCCGACGGACCGCTCGCCTTGAAGGATCTCAGCGCGCAGGCCGAGCTCGATCCGAGCAGCGCGCACCGCTACCTCGCAAGCTTCGTACGCTCCGGGCTCGTGCGCCAGGACGCCGACAGCCGCTACGACTTCGGGCCGCTCGCGCTGCACATCGGGCTCGCCGCCGTGCGCCGCATCGATCCGGTGCAGCTCGCCGAGCAGGCGCTGCCGCAGCTCGTGGCGCAGACCGGCTACACCGCGCTCCTCTCGGTATGGAGCAACCGCGGCCCCACGGTGATCCACTGGCAGCGTAGCCGCAATCCCTTCGTCACCAACCTGGGGCTTGGTTCGGTGCTGCCGATCGCACGCTCATCGACCGGCACCATTTTCGTCGCCTTCCTGCCGCCGGAAGTCACCAGCGAGGCGCTCGCCGCCGAAGCGCGGCGCGAAGCGATCGATCGCGAGGCGTTCGCACGCGCAGTCGAGCGCGCGAAGAAGGCGCGCCTCGCATTCGTCGACTCGAGCGTGATTCCGGGACTCGCGGCGGCCGCCTCGCCGGTTCTCAACTGGGCGGGCGAAGCCGCGTGCGTGGTCACGCTCATCGGTCCCGATCACGAGCTCGCCAAGCCGAGCCACCCCGCGGCCGCGGCGCTGCGGCGACTGTGCGAGCGGCTTTCGAAGGATCTCGGCGCGCGTGAACTGAAAGCGGCATAACAGAGGAGGCAACCATGGAATTCGGCTACTTCACGCTCAGCGACAACCACTACCCGGACAATCCGCGCACGGCGAACCAGTTCGTGCTCGAGATCCGCGAGCAGGCGATCCTCGCCGACAGGATCGGCATGCATTCGGCCTGGATCGGCGAGCACCACTTCGACTCGCTCGGCGTGAACTCGCGCCCGGACCTCGTGCTCGCCAACGTCGCCGCGCAGACCAAGCACATCCGCCTCGCGCCCGCGGTCAACGTGCTGCCGCTGCATCACCCGGTGCACGTCGCCGAGTGCTGGGCGACGCTCGACGTGCTCTCGGGCGGGCGCGTCGACTTCGCCACCGGCCGCGGCTACGACCGCAAGGAGTACGCGCCCTTCGGCGCCGACTTCATGGCCTCGGCGGAGATCTTCGAGGAAGGCATCGATGTCCTGCTCAAGGCGTGGAACTCGCCCGGCAAGTGGTCACATCGCGGCCGCTTCTACGACATCCCGCAGATGGCGATCACGCCGACCCCGGTGCAGAAGCCGCTGCCCTTCTACGTCGCCTCGTTCTCCAAAACCAGCGTCGACATCGCGGCGAAGCGCGGCCTCAACATCATCTATGCGCCGTTTGCCGCCGGCATGGTGTTCGGCGGCCTGGACCAGGCGGTGGAGACCTATCGCGAAGCCTGCGTAAAAGCGGGCAAGAAACCCGGCCGCGCCATGTGCAGCTACTTCATCTACATCGCCGACGACGCAAGACAGGAGGACTACGGCCGGCAGACGCAGATGGATTACTTCAACCACTGCGTGCTGCAGGCCTTCCCGCAGAAGAAGGAAGACGCGCCGCCGACGATGCAGTACTTCATGAAGATCGTCGAGATCCTGAAGAACCTGAAGAAGGAGGACCTGTCGGACAAGTCGATCCTGCTCGGCTCGCCGCAGAAGATCGTCGACACGCTGAAGAAGGTGGAGAAAGCAGGCGTCGAGGAAGTGATCCTCTACTTCAACGTCGGCCGCAAGCCTCACAACCTGGTGAAGGAGCAGATGCATCGCTTCATGCAGGAGATCGCGCCGCAGTTCCAGGGCAAGCACCTCGAGCGAGGTGGGATAACCGCCTCAGTGGCGGCGTAATGTGGGAAGAGGTCGTCGCCCGCGAAAAAGCGCAGCACGACGCGCGCGACTTCCGCGCGGCGCTCGGCTGCTTTCCGACCGGGGTGTGCCTCGTCACGACGCTCGCCGCTGACGGGCGGCGCGTCGGCCTGACTGCCAACTCCTTCAGCTCGGTGTCGCTCGATCCGCCGATGGTGCTGTGGAGCCTCGCGCGCAGCGCTTCGTGTGCGCCGGTGTTCCGTGACGCCGAGTACTTCGCCATCAATGTGCTGAGCGCCCGCGACGCGGAGCTATCGTCGCACTTCGCGAGATCGGGCGAGGACAAGTTCGCGCGCTTCGCCGCGCGGTTCCAGGCCGGGCTCGGCGGCGCGCCGGTGCTCGACGAGGCAGCCGCAACCTTCGAATGCCATAGCCGCCATCGCTACTACGGCGGCGATCACATCATCGTCATCGGTGTGGTGGAGCGCTACGCCCACAGCGAGCGAGCGCCGCTCGTCTTTCACCGAGGGCGTTACGCAAACCTGTAATCGATATCGCGGAGGCCGCTATGAGCGCACTCAAGCTGACATTCCTCTCGCACGGCACGCTGGAAGCGCGCGAGCTCGACAAGACCCGCCAGTTCTATGAGGAATGCCTGGGGCTCGAGACGATTCGCACCAGCCCGATCTCGCTGATGATCCGCCTCGGCGGCGACAACACCATCGCGGTAGTGCAGAACCCGAAGAAAGGCGAGATGGCGCTTCTCAACCACAACGGCCTCGACGTCGCGACGCGCGCCGAAGTGGACGAATGCCACCGCATTCTGAGCGAGGGCAAGGAGAAGTGGGGCCTGAAGAAGGTCACCAAGCCCGCCGACCAGCACGGCACGTATTCCTTCTACTTCAGTGATCTCGACGACAACTGGTGGGAGATCCTGACCAATCCGGCGGGCGGTTACAGCTGGATGTTCAGCCAGGGCCGCGACCTTGCCGCGTGGGGCGCCGGCAAGGGCGACGCGGTGAACCCCAACGAATACAAGCAGCGCGGCAAAGAGATCACTTCCTGAGCGCTACTTGGCGGTGACGGGCGCCTCCGCCCCCGGCACGCCGAGCGTGCGCCAGTCGACCGACATCGGCACCACGCCCTCGAACGACGCAAGCTTGACGTGCGCGACGTGCTCGGTCGTCCCGATCGCCGGACCGCCATCGGCGTATTTCTTCGCTGCGGCGACCATCATGCGGCGGAACTGCGCCACCGCGAGGTCGCTCGAGCCGAAATGGTCTTCCGAGCGATCGGTGATCGGCCCCATCGATTCCCACATCGCCATGTCCTGCGCCGGGATGCCCTTGATGCCGGTCCACTCGCCGCGCTTCATTGCCTCTCGGTCCTGCAGGAAATTGTTCGCGAGCGTCCTTTTCCGGCGGTAGTTCTGGTCGATGTCGACGCCGACCTCGGCCGCGCAGAACTTGCGCCACGCGTCCTGGGTGATGCCCTTCGCCGGATCCGGATGCCAGGCGATCCAGTAGAACATGGTGTTGACGTCGTCGATCGGCACGAGCATCTGCGCGAGGTTGTAGCGGTTGTTGGGCGGAATCAGCACGGTGAAGGGCGCGATGAAAAGCGTGGTGCGCACGTACTGGTGCGTCTCGGGGTTTTTGATCGGCTGCCTGATCGCCGCATAACGGAAGCCATACGGCGTCGCCTCGAACTGCAGTCGCGGCGCCTTGTCGTTGGACGGCCGCAGCCATGCTTCGTCGGTGGCGGTGGAGCCATAGACGTCTTGCGCCGCCGGCATATTGGTCGAGTGCAGGGTCGAGCTATGCGCCGAGTCGATCGAGCCTTCGAGCACCTGCGCCCAGTTGCACTCGGTCCACATCTTGACGATCGCGTAGCGGATGCCGGGCTGCGGCGCCCATGCCGGCGGCTCGAACTCGCGCATCTCTTCGGGCGGGCCCATCCAGATCCAGATGAAGCCGCCCGACTCTCGTCCCGGGTAGGCCCGGGTCTTCTTCCCCAGCCGTTGCGCCGCGCCGGGCGCTTCCGACGGCATGTCGACGACGTTGCCTTCGACGTCGAATTTCCAGCCGTGATAAAGGCAGCGCAGGCCGCACTCTTCGTTCCGGCCGAACACGAGTGAAGCGCGCCGGTGCAGGCAATACTCGCTCAGCACGCCGAGGCGCCCGTCGCTGTCCCGGAACACGACCAGGTTCTCCCCCAAGAGCCGCGAGCGCACCGGCGTGCCGTCGCGCTCCGCCACTTCCTCCGACATGCACGCCGGCAGCCAGTGCCGCCGCATGATGCCGCCCATCGGCGCGTCGCCTTCGACACGGCAAAGGAGCTCGTTCTGTTCGCGGGTGAGCATCGCAACCTCGGCAAAGATATACTTAGGTACCTAAGTATTTTGCGATGATACCGCCGCGCCCCCGGTGAAGACAATGCGTATCGGCGTCGCCGGCCTCGGACGCGCGTTCACGCTGATGGCGCCCACGTTCGCGGCCGACGCGCGCGTCGCGCTGGTCGCCGCGGCCGACCCGCGCCCCGAGGCGCGCGCGCAGTTCGAGCGCGACTTTCGCGGTCGTGCCTATGCGACGGTGAAAGAGCTGTGCGCCGATGCGGCGTTCGAAGTGCTGTACGTTGCGACGCCGCACCAGTTCCATGCGGAGCATGCGCGTCTTGCCTTTGCCGCGGGCAAGCATGCGCTCGTCGAGAAGCCGATGGCGCTGACCTTGGATGAATGTCGCGCGATGGTCGACGCTGCGCGGGCGGCCGGCCGTCACCTGATTGTCGGCCATAGCCACAGCTTCGATGCGCCCATCCAGCGCACGCGCGAATTGATCGCAAGTGGCGCCTATGGGCGGCTGCGCATGATCACCGCGCTCAATTTCACGGATTTCCTCTACCGCCCGCGCCGGCCGGAGGAGCTCGACACCACCCGCGGCGGCGGCGCCGTGTACAACCAGGCGGCGCACCACGTCGATATCGCGCGGCTTCTCGCCGGCGGGCGGGCGAAGCGCGTGCGTGCGCAAACCGGCGCTTGGGACCCGGCGCGGCCGACCGAAGGCGCGTACAGCGCGCTGATCGCGTTCGAGGATGGCGCGTTCGCCACCATCACCTATAGCGGCTACGCGCATTTCGACTCCGACGAGTTCACCGGCTGGATCGGCGAAGGCGGCCAGAAGAAGGACCCAGCGGCCTACGGCGCGGCGCGGCGCGCGCTCACAGGTGACGAGATGCAGGTCAAGAACGCTCGCAACTATGGCGGCGCTCAGTACGCAAAGGCGCACGCGGCGCTCGCGCACCAGCACTTCGGAGTGCTCATCGCTTCATGCGAGCACGCCGATCTGCGGCCGCTGCCCGAGGGCGTGTGGATCTACACCGATGGCGAGCGCAGGCTGGAAGCGCTGCCCTCGCCCAAGGTGCAGCGCTCCGAGGTGATCGATGAGCTCTACGCGGCGCTGGTCGACGGCCGGCCGCCGCAGCACGACGGTGCCTGGGCGCTCGCGACCACCGAGGTATGCCTCGCGATCCTGCAATCGGCAGCCGAGCAGCAGGAAATCACGCTACGAAACCAGACCGCATTGCGCACCTGACGAAAGACGCGTGGCGCGGCTTCGTGCGCGCGCTGCAGGCGCGGCTCGCCGCGCACGGCGTCTCGTTCGGGCACTGGACGTTCCTGCGCATCCTGTGGGAGCACGATGGGCTCACGCAGCGCGAGCTCTCGGACGAGGCCGGCGTGATGGAGCCCACTACTGGCGCGGCGATCCGCGCGATGGAGAAGCTCGGCTACGTGACGCGCACGCGCAACGCGCGCAACCGCAAGAACGTGTACGTGCATCTCACGCCGAAGGGACGCGCGCTGAAGAGCAAGCTCGTGCCGCTCGCGGTCGAAGTGAACGAGATCGGGCTCGCCGGGGTGAGCGCGCAGGACCGCGCCGCCACGCAGCGCACGCTCCTCGCGATCCTGGAAAACCTTAGTCGATCTTCGCGCCCGAAGCCTTGACGAGCCGCGCGTACTTCTCGTAGTCGGCCTTGTTGAGCGCCGCGTATTCTTGCGGCGTCGAGCCGACCGGGTCGATGCCGAGCTGCGTAAAGCGCTGCACGACGTCCGGCTGTTTCACCACCTTCGCCACCTCTCCCGCGAGGCGCTGGATGATCTCGCGCGGCGTGCCCGCCGGGGCGAGCAGGCCGATCTCGGCGACGTAGTCGTAGCCCGGAATGCCCGATTCCGCGACGGTGGGCACATCCGGCGTCTGCGCCGCGCGCTTGGCGCTGCTGATCGCGAGGATCTTCACCTTGCCGTCCTTGAGATGGCCGGCGATCGAAGGCAGCGCCGAGTAAAGCAGCGCCACCTGGCCGCCGAGAAGCGCCGGCACCGACTGCCCCGTGCCTTTGTACGGCACGTGCACGAGGTCGATGCCGAAGCCCGCTTTCAGCGCTTCCGTGGCGAGATGATGAATGCTGCCGATGCCGGAGGAGCCGTAGTTGAGCTTCCCCGGATTAGCCTTGGCATACGCGACGAGCTCCTGCAGCGTGTTGACGGGCACGGACGGATGCGCCACGAGATAGAGCGGCGAGGTACCGATCAAGCTCACCGACGCGAGGTCCTTGAGCGGCGCATACGGCAGCTTGGAAAAGAGATGCGGATTGATCGCGATCTGGCCGACGTCCGCCACGAGCAGCGTGTAGCCGTCGGGCTGCGCACGCGCGACTTCCGTGACGCCGCTGATGCCGCCGGCACCTCCCATGTTTTCCACCACCACCGGCTGGCCGAGCGCCTCGCCGAGCTTCGGCGTCACCGCGCGGGTCATCGTGTCGGGCAGGCCGCCGGCCGCATACGGCACGACGATCTTGATCGCCCGGGCGGGAAACTGCGCGTGCGCCGTGCAGGCCAGGACGAGCATGGCGAAGAGCGGGATGAAACGCATGCGTCCTCCTCGAGGGCGCTGAGTATACTGGCCCGGTGAAGAAGCTACGCCTGAGCTTCGCCTGCTGGGAGTACGACCGCACGCGCGCGCTCGCCGACGGCACGGTGCGTGCCGACGGCATCGAGCTCACGTACCTCACGCTGCCGGTCGAGGAGACGTTCTTCCGCATGATGCGGCTACGCGAGTTCGACGCCTCCGAGATGTCGCTCTCCTCCTACACCGCGTCGCTCAATGCGCCCAATCCGCCGTTCATCGCCATCCCCGTTTTCCCGTCGCGCTTCTTCCGCCATTCGTGCATCTTTATCAGCACCCAAAGCGGCGTTCGCCGGCCGGAGGACCTTAAGGGCAGGCGCGTCGGCGTGCCCGAGTACCAGATGACCGCGCCGGTATGGATCCGCGGCATCCTCGCCGATGAGTATGGCGTGAAGGTCGCGGACTACGAGCATCTCTCCGGCGGCGAGGAGGAGGCCGGTCGCATCGAGAAGCTGAAGCTCGAGCTGCCGCCGCAGATCCGCGTGCGGCCGATCGGGCCGACGCAGACGCTCGCGCAGATGATCGCCGCGGGCGAGATCGACGCGCTCGTCACCGCGCGCGCGCCCTCGACCTTCTACCGCCAGCCGGAGGCGGTGAAGCGCCTCTTTACCGACTACGTGACCGCCGAGCGCGACTATTACCGGCGCACGAAGATCTTCCCGATCATGCATACGGTGGTCATCCGCCGCGAGGTCTACGAGGAGAATCGCTGGGTAGCGCAGTCGCTCTACAAGGCGCTCGAGGCGGCGAAAGCGCATGCGATGGAGCTCTACCGGCAGACGGCGGCGATGCCGGCGATGCTGCCGTGGCTGGTCGCGCATCTGGAAGAAGCGCGCCGCGAGATGGGCGAGGACTGGTGGCCGTACGGCCTCGAGCCCAATCGCCACGTGCTCGACACGTTCCTGCGCTATCACCACGAGCAGGGACTCTCCAAGCGGCGCCTGCAGCCCGAAGAGCTCTTCGCCCCGGAGACGCTCGAAGCGTACAAAGTGTAGTTCGGGTAAATTCGCATGCGCATGAAGCGACTTCTCGCCGCGTCGATGATGCTCGGGCTCGCCGCCTGCGATCGCTCCGCGCCGCCGGGGGCTGCTAATTCTCCCGAAGGGCGGCTCAAGCAATTGGTCGCGTCGAATGCCACCGTGGTCGGATATATCTATAGCGCGGACAAGCCCTACGTGATTGCGTCCTTCCACAACGGCTCGCTGCTATGGCGTCACGATCCCAATAGCAAGTCGATCATCGAGGGACCGGCGGAGCCTTACAGCGAACCGGACAGGAGCTGCGTGGGATTCGCGGCGAAGAACCCGTCGATGCCGGCGCAGGGCGCGGAGCGCTACCTGGTGTGCGAAGCGATCCGGCCGATCCGCCACTCGAATAGTCTTCCGCACTCGCAGGATTTCCGCCTGGAGCCGGGCACGATGTTCATGGAGTACCAGCCGCCTCTGGGGACGGGCTACCCGCAATTTTTTTACGTCAGCATGAAAAAGTAGAGCAAGCTGGCATCGTTAGTCAGGTTCTTTGTGCCGGTAATCGCTACGCTGACGGCGTGGAAGCGAATGAGCACGCCCCGTCGATAAGAAGCGTTGCGCCTTACGTGATCATCGGCGCGATCGTCCTCGTGTTCTTCTGGTTCTCGGTGCAAAACCCGAGCAGGCAGGTGGCGGAAATCAGCGGCACCATCGAAGCGGTGACGTTCCGGGGCGCCACCGACGAGCCGGGCTCATCGGACCGCACTGCGGTGATTCGCCTTGCCGACGGCACGATCGTGCAGGCACATATCGTCACGCCGCACACCGTGCATTCCGGCCAGCGCGCGAAGATCGCGGTGTACGAGCACGTCCTGTCCACCGAGCGAACCTACGAGGTGGTGGATGCGCGGGAGGCGAACTGACCGCTACGGCTCGAGCCGCGCCAGCACGCCGGGATTTTCGTCCGTAAGCAGGTAGAGGTAGCCGTCCGGTCCAATGCGCACGTCGCGGATGCGGCCGAGGACGCCTTTCACCATGCGGCCGCCCGAAGTGCAGGCCGCCCGCGGTCTTCGGCTCCTCCACGAAGAAGGACGCGCAGGTCCTCCAGACGGGCGCCGTTCAGCCTGGCGCGCGCAAGCTCGGTGCTCGCGCCGCCCTCGCCCGGGCCGCTCGGTGACGAGCATGGGCCCGTCGGGCAGGAAGGCGAGCGACCATGGATGATCGAGCCCCTCCACGAGCTTCACCACCCGGAAGTCGGACCGGGCGCGAAGCGCCAGCGGGAATAACAAAACGAGCGACAGAAGAAGGCGCACGGGCGCCTATCATAGGGGCGGGAGGCCGCCATGGAATACAGGACGCTCGGCTACGAACTGCAGGACCATGTCGCGCGCATCACGCTCAATCGCCCGGATGCCGGCAATACGCTGGACGGCGAGATGGGGCGCGAACTCATGCACGCGGCGATCCGCTGCAGCGAGGATCGCGCGGTGCGCGCGGTGCTGTTGAGCGGCGCGGGGCGCATGTTCTGTGTCGGCGGCGACCTCAAGAGCTTCGCCGCGCAGGGCGAGCGTCTGAGCGCGCACCTCAAGGAGCTTGCCGGCATGCTGCACATGGCGATCTCGCGCTTCGTGCGCATGGACGCGCCGTTGGTCGTCGCCGTGAACGGCGCGGCGGGCGGCGGCGGCATGAGCTTCGTGCTGGCCGCCGATCTCGTGCTCGCGGCGGAATCGGCGAAATTCACCATGGCCTATACCCGCGCGGGCTTGAGCCCCGACGGCGGCTCGACCTTCTTCCTGCCGCGCATCGTCGGCGTGCGCCGCGCACTCGAGCTCGCGCTCACCAATCGGGTGCTCACCGCGCGCGAAGCGCAGGAATGGGGCCTCGTGACGCGCGTGGTGCCGGATGCGGCGCTCGCGGCCGAGGCGCAGACACTCGCCGCGCAACTCGCCGCCGGCGCAACGCGCGCCTTCGGCGCGGCCAAGCGGCTGCTGCATCACAGTTCTTCCGAGTCGCTCGAGACGCAGATGGAGCTCGAGGCGCAGGCGATCGCCGAGCGCTCGCGCGGCGCCGATGCGCGCGAGGGCATCGCCGCCTTCATCGCCAAGCGCGCGCCGCGCTTCGGGGGCGAGTGATGCGACTGCCGCTATTGCTGGCGCTCGCGCTGCCGCCGCTGTTATCCCTAAATGCGGCGGCGCAGGACGACGACACGCTTTTCGGCGCCGGCGTGCGCACGCGGCCGAAATTCGACGGCTCGGCCGACCACACGGTGGATTTCATTCCCGTCGTGCGCTACTACGGCCGGCCATGGTTTGCGCGCACGACACAAGGGATGCTGGAGGGCGGGGCGCGCTGGAGCCTCGGCCCGGGGCTCGATACGGGCGTGCAGCTCGCCTACGAGCAGGGACCGCGCGACCATGATCCGGACGCTTCCATCGGCGTTCACCTGGAGGCCGATCGCATGATCGGACCCGCGCCCGTCAACGGGCTCTTGCGCCTGCGCCGGCATCTCGATACCGATCGCGGCACGCAGCTCGACGCGCGCGGGACAGTGGGCGTCTATGGCGGGCACGGCGTGGCGGCGGGCCTCTTCGTGCAGGCCACCTGGGCGAGCGAAAAATCGTTCGAGGCCTATTACGGCGTGCACGAAAGCGGGCTTCTTTTCGCGAGCCTCGGCGCGCTCGCCTCCTACGACCTCAGCCACCGCTGGTTGCTCGTCGGCAGCATCGAGAGCCGCCGCTTGAGCGATGAAGCGGCGAAGAGCCCGATCGTCGAGCGCCGCTCGGGCGTCTATGCCAATGCGGGCATCGCGTACCGGTTTTAGAGCACCTTGGCGATGACCGGGAAGTACTCGGCCGCATGGCCGGCGGCCGCCGCCTTCTCGAGGAGCGCCTTGGCGTGCTTCAGTCCCGAGAGCTCGATGCCCGTGAGCTCGGCGAGCTCGAGCGCGTAGCTCACATCCTTGAGCGCGTACTGCACGGAGAAGGCTTTCTCCGGATAGTTGTTCGGCAGCATCGCCTGCATCGCATGATGGCGTAGCGCAAAGCTGTCCGCCGAGCCCTTGGCAAGCGTCTCGAGCGCCCGGGCGGGATCGAGCCCGAGGCCGCGGATGACGGCGAGCGCCTCGGCAAGCGCGGCGACATTCTGGAAGAGCAGCATGTTGTTGACGAGCTTCATCGCCTGGCCGGCGCCCGGCAGGCCGCAGTGCGTGACATCGGTGGCGAAGAGTGCGAGCAGCGGCTTCACGCGCGCAAGCTCGGCCTCCCGGCAGCCGACCATCACCGAAAGCGTGCCCTGCTCCGCGGCGGCGCGCGTGCGCGCCACCGGCGCGTCGATGAAGTGGACCCCGCGCGCGGCGAAGCGCGCATCGAGCTCGCGCGCGAGGGCGACCGGCGCGGTGCTGAGATCGATGACATCGCTACCCGGCCGCAGGTGAGCGAGGAGGTCGACGCAGACTTCCTTTACCTCCGGCGCGCCCGGGAGCGAGAGGAAGACGAGCTCGCAGCGCTCGGCGATCTCGCGCACGCTCGCCGCGCGCTTCACGCCGTGCGCCGAGAGCCGCTCGAGCGGCTCGGCGGCAATATCGTATGCATACACCGCGTGCCCGCTCTTCGACGCCACGTGACGACAGATGGGCTCGCCCATCACGCCCACGCCGATGAAGCCGATCATTTCGCGCCCTCCGCGGTCAAACTATACCGATGCTCGAGACGTCCATCCCGGCGCGCCTCGACCGCCTGCCGTGGTCGGCGTGGCACTGGCGCGTGGTGCTCGCGCTCGGCGTGAGCTGGCTCCTCGACGGGCTGGAGGTGACCGTGGTCGGCTCGCTCGGGCCGGCGCTCGAGCGGCCCGACACGCTGGGCCTCACCGCGGGCGAGATCGGCTGGGCCGCCTCGGCGTACATCGGCGGCGCGGTGCTGGGCGCGCTCTTCTTCGGGCGGCTCGCCGACAGCCTTGGTCGCAAGCGCATGTTTCTCGTGACGCTCGTCGTCTATCTCGTGGCGACGGTGCTAACCGCGCTTTCCTTCAACATCTGGTCGTTCGCGATCTGCCGCTTCTTCACCGGCTTTGGCATCGGCGGGGAGTACGCCGCGATCAATTCGGCGATCGACGAGCTGATCCCCGCGCGCGTGCGCGGCACCGTCGACCTCGCGATCAACGGCAGCTTCTGGGTCGGTGCGGCGATGGGCGCCGGACTCTCGATCGTGCTGCTCGAGCCCGCGTGGCTGGGGGCGCATTACGGCTGGCGCCTCGCGTTTCTCTTGGGCGGCGTGCTCGGCTTCG
>Ga0209577_10002458_pt1 | contig 17837 bp, 18 predicted proteins | sample GraSoiAngelo_109_FD_185874 | JGI IMG/M metagenome (GOLD analysis project Ga0209577, IMG submission 185874) | Grasslands soil microbial communities from the Angelo Coastal Reserve, California, USA - 14_0903_12_20cm (SPAdes) (version 2) | ecosystem: Environmental > Terrestrial > Soil > Grasslands...
GTTCCTGGGCCAGCTGGTCGCGCTCGGCGCGGTCGCGGAAGTAGACGCGCATTACCAGCGTGGCGTACTTCTCGGCTATTGGATTCTTGCCGCTTGTTGACTGGGAGCTGTTTGAAGCGTCAGGATTCTCAGCAACAATCTGCGATTTGCTGCTTCGGGCACTCGGGTGCTCGGGGCCAGCCGCCAAAGCAACACGCAAAGCGACGCCCGCCAGACTGACTGCCGCGACTACGCCGAAGGCGCGAAAGACGGGCCTCGCTCGCGCCGGTGATTTCTTCGTCGTATTTTCTGTGTGAAGATAGTTGTTTTTCATTTTTGAATTCGTCATCTAACGCCAATTAGACTGCAACGTGCAATCTATTTCTGCTTCCATAGAGACAGTGTGTCGGAAAAAACTGCAAGACGTCAGCCGCGATTCCGACGCAAAACCCCTGCCCCAAAAAGTTCCGTAGAAAACTAAATGTCATTTCAAATCGCAATTAAGCCGCGCCACTCTAGCTATCTCGCGGTTCGCTGCATCGTAGGTCCTCTTCACTACTACGAAGTCACTTTGATGGAACAAGAACGACACCCGTGTTCTGCCGTACTGCCGTGAATACGTATGTTTGTCCGCGCTGCACGCTCAGCACCGTCGACGTCGGCTGATAGTTTGGCACGGCCGACACGGTCAGCATATGACGCCCCGCCGGCACGAACTGATCGTAGCGACCTCCCTGCACAATGTTGGCGGCCACTCTCCCATCGATCTTAAGATTGAGAGCCATATTCCATCCAAAGTTCGGGGCCCTCAAAACAATAAGACGTCCATCCGGCTGAGCGCCGGCAGTTTCGGCGGAAGGGCCCGGCTCTGCTGGACTCGCGCTAGTTGCAGGAGAAGATGCTTCCGATGCAGTGGAGGTGGGCAGTGGCGGGACTTGGTCGATCTCATGTTCGCGCGGCGTTATAGCATACTTTGCAAATTCAGCAGCGGTTCCATACGGCGAAGCGCTTACCTGATGCGATACGGAATCCGGAGCCGTCGGCATCGGCGCTACGGCTGGAGTCGGCGCCCCGAGCTTCAGCCGTCGATCGGCTAACTCATATGCCGCCCCAACCGAGGGGCCCATTTCCTGAAGTTTGCGCCACATTTCATTCGCGCGGTCGTAAAGCCGCATGAGATCGTAGGTCTTCGCTAGTTCGGCGAGTACGCCGGGGTTATTCGGTTCGCTATCCAACGCTTCCTGCAAGCGCTCGATCGCACTTGTCGTATCACCCCGATCGCGCAGCTCGATGCCTTCTCGCAGCAACTGATCTACCAAAGACGGCGAGGATGCAGCAAACTGATCTACCAGCGGTGGCCAAAATGCAGGAGTCTGGGCCGTTGCTTCCACCGAAGACTCCCTAAACGTCAAAGGACTAGGTGATGGTGACGGAGAAGGGATAGTCCGCGTCAACTCGCTATGCCGGCGCGACAGGCGAGCGGATATTGCATCCTTGTGCCACCCCGTCCACAAGCCCACTGCAAAGACGAGAAGTACAATGGTCGCGGCTGCCAACCGTTTTTTGAGCAAGTTGTTTTTGCTTATCAAAAGCAACCTTGGGCGCCATCTTCTCCACAGCGGAACGATTAGAAAGACCCAGGTGGCAATGGCAAGTGCTGCGACTGCTATATGGCTTACGAGCGGGTTCAATTCTCGAAAAAAATGCATGGATAACGCCTGATTCCAGGGTGCTGGAATCGTAAGAAAATCGGACGCCAATCGCAAGCGGCATTCCGGCTTTGCAAACCAGCCGAGTCAGCGCGTCCAGTGACGTTTTATCTCGAATCGATTCGCGCTGATTCGGGACGACGACGAATGAAGTCAGACAAAAATCGGAGGCGAGCCGATTCGGGCTAACAAGCCGAATGACTATCTTCTCGGCTCATACCGTATCGCCACCGCCCCCGAACCGAACTCCAGCCGGCTCACGAGCTTCAAGTCGATATGCTTCGATAGCCCCGCGAACAACGTCGGCCCATGGCCCGCTAGCCTGGGCTGCACCACGAACTCGTACTCATCGATCAATCCCAGCTCCGCCAACGCCAGCGGGAGCTTCACGCCTCCAGTGAACAGTCCCTTACCCGGCTCTTGCTTGAGCTGCTGAACGGCCTTCCCCAGATCCCCGCGCACGAGCTCCGCGTTCCAATCGACCCGGTCCAGGGTGCTCGACACGACGTACTTCTTTGCTGCGTCGATCGTCCGGGCGAAGGGTTCCGTCCAATCAGGCATCTCCACAGTCCGAGTCGACAGCCGCCACGCTGCCTCCATCATTTGGTACGTCACCCGGCCAAGGAGGAGAGCATCGGCCCGGTCGAGGTTCTCGACCGCGTGACGATGCAAGTCTTCGTCCGCGGGTATTGCGCGATGGTCGCAGCACCCGTCCAACGTGACATTGATGGAATATCTAAGGGGTCGCATTATCTAAGAATGCCGATAGCCATAAGGCAGGGCAGCCTAATGTTTGACATGAGAGGCGGCAAGTGGGCGAAGCCCGCTTGGGGACGTTCGCTCGGTGGAAGGTTAGACCTCGGGTTCGTGGCAAACCACTTCGATGTTGTGCCCGGCCGGCCCAATGACGAAAGCTGCGTAGTAGTTCGCGCCGTACTCCGGGCACAGACCAGGCGCACCATTGTCTTTGCCACCCGCCTCCAGAGCCGTGCGATAGAAAGCTTCGACTTGCTGGCGATTCTCGGCCGTGAACGCCAAGTGAAGATGCGCCGGCTTCTCCTCGGTTTGGTACAGGCACAATGAAGCCTTACCCTTTGGACTAAGCTCAACACCGTACGCCGGCGGGGCCTCCTGGACAACAGCTACGCCGAGCGGTTCGAGTGCCTTGAGGAAGAACGCTCTGCTCGCTGCATAATCGCTGACGCCGAATTTGACGTGGTCAAACATGAGTTCTCCTGAGGTGTGTGGGTCTGCGCGAGGCCTAACGAGAATTGGACTGCAACTCGCAATCTTGCCGGAAAAAACTGCAGATCGTCAAGCCGGATTCCCGGCCGAAACCTCAGGCCCAAAAAATTCCGACAAACTATGTGTCACAAAAATCTGTTCTGTTTGGTATCCATTCGTTTGTTCGGCGACGACTCAATCAGGTGCACAACGGCTTCAATCGCCGCGCAAATACAGTTTAAATCCGTTTGATCGTTGCGAACCAGGCCGGTGCGCCGTTTGCGTGGAATCTCGTCTGAAGCCGGTCGGGTTTAATGGCGGCGACATTCCATCCATTGTTGGGGTTGAACGCCGCTCTCAGCTCTTCCTGGCTGATTGGGTGCGGGCCGATATCGGGACCAATGTCACTAAAGCATAAGACATAGAGGGTTGCGTTGTGTTCCGTCACTGACCCTAAACTCGCCGCGTATCGTAGTCGCTCGTCACCGTCGAAGGTATGAAACAGTCCGCAGTCCAGCACTGTGTCGAATTTGCGCCTCAAACACTCCAACTTGAACGCGTCAGCAGCAGCGAATTCAACCTTAATTCCACGTGCGCAGGCCTTTTCTCGTGCGATCGCCAACGCCGTTTCAGCGACGTCAACGCCCAGCACCGACAATCCCAGCGAGGCGACGTGAAGAGCGTTCTGGCCGGTCCCGCATCCTGCATCGAGCACCGCCCCGGAGAATCTGCCTGCGGATGCCAATCGCACTATCGCTGGCTGCGGCCGGCCAATATCCCAAGGCGCAGGACGGCCGTGGTACGACGCATCCCATGGTAGTCCGGTTAGCCGTTCGTGACTGGTGGGGTGTCGATCCCCGAACGGATCGTCAGCAAGGGTTCGCGATCGCTCTGGCAATTTTCTCCCCTTTTCTCAAACTGATTTTGCCGCCTGATCGTGGCCCGTCAATTCACAGGTCTTGGCTGTTTCTCCCCGCTCGAGCACTTACACAGCACGAAAAAGGTGCCGTAAGCAACTGCGTGCAGCAACCAGCCAGAAGCGCCGTTTTTCAAAGGACGCGCCGCAGGATTACGCTGAAGGTCGCGACCGCTATCAGCCAACAGGCCCCTGAGGAGGAGGCTCAGGCGGCGTCGGCGTCGGTGTTTCTTTTCGTTGGGCCATTTCAAATCCTTAGATGCGCGAGGCACCATAGTCGAGAGATATTTAGACGTGAAACGGCACCAACCCAAATGGCTCCGTTTCAGCCTTGCCTGCAACTGTCGGGGCGACTAAAAGCGTTCTGCAACCAGCGCGCTTCCGTCACCAAACGTTAAGGCAACGAGTTTATGAACACGAAAGTAATTTTGGGGATCTTAGTTCTAGTCCTTCCGCTAGTTTGCATTAGGAGCGTTTGCGATGCGGACGGTTTTGATTCGGTTCGTTGCGGATCTGATGTTAGAAAAGCTCTCCTTGGCCGCAAGATGCCGAATGAGAAGATTGTTGTTCTTGAAGAGAGGCACAAAGATTTGGGGCTTAAAGATCTCGGGGCTTCAGAGATCTCAGACCGCTTATCGGTGATATCCTGGCGAATCTGTGGCGAGGAGTACGTTCTTCTAGAAGATCAAGATGTTGTTCGAGACGTGCTGAAATTTCCGAAACATTCAAAGGAATCCCCGGGATTTATCGGTTCGTGTCAATTAAATGGCCGCGATGTCCCCGGCACAGCGATTGGTGTCCTGAAGAACGAAAATGGTGCTGAAATTCTTCCAGCGGTAAGCGCATGGAAGATTGACGACAAGCAGATGAAATTCGTCGAGCTCAAGACAGAAGAACTTCGTTGCTCACGTGCTGGAATAATTACTGCCGACGGTGGGCTTTGAAGCGTGCATTTGCCTGCGGGCGAGAAGGGCGTTTCTCGCAGCGGCCTGTTTTTTTCGGTCATGAGCCCGTTTCGAAAGAATCCCCTGCTCCGTTCAGCTGTGGACGTCTGAACTGTAGCCGCGCGCCTACACGTTGCTTCCACTCCACTTCAGTTTTTGGCGCACCACGCTGAAGAAGGACGCGTCAGGCAACGAGGCGAGCGGCAGCGTCTTCTTTGCCTTGCGAATGGAAACGATTGATCCGCGCTCGGCATGGATTGGCCTGCGGCCATCCAGCGTCAGGTAAACCGGATAATCCGGATCGCTGGCTTCAATTTCAATGATCGATCCATCGGCAACAATGATCGAGCGGTTGGTGAGCACGTGCGGACAAATCGGTGTGATGACAAACACGCCGGACTCGGGATCTAGAATCGGCCCGCCGGCGGACAATGAATAAGCGGTCGAGCCTGTTGGAGTCGCGACAATCAAACCGTCGGCGTTGAACTCGGTCAGGGCTTCGCCATTCACGCGGGTGTGCAGGAGCACCAAACGCGAAAGCTCGCCGCGGCTTAGCACAGCGTCGTTTAACGCCAGCATTTTGTTGGTTCTTTTGTCGCCGAGAGTGACCCTGGCCTCAAGCAGCGCTCGGTGGCTAAAATTGATACGATCTTTTGCGATGCATTCGACAGCTTCGCGATAATTCGACGAACTCGCGCAAGTAAGAAACCCAAGCGAGCCGACGTTGATGCCGAAGATAGGCTTGATCGTCTCGCCGAGCTGGCCAATGACGCGCAAAATTGAGCCGTCGCCGCCAGCTACGACCAACAGATCCGTCATCGCTCCGAGCTCCGCTATCGGATAGCCCAATTGTTTTCCAGCGACACGCGCCGTCTCTTTCTCGAACAGGATGGAAATCGAGAACCGCTCGAATTCTTTGGCAATTGCGTTGACGAGCTCCGCGACGTCGCGTTTCCCCGTGTGAGCTATTAGACCGATCGTTTTCGTATGCATGCAAAGAATTCCTGGTTCCCATCCGCGCCTTTGATCGCGGCCGGCGCAATGCCAGCCACAACATGACCTAAATTGTTCACAAACGCGACGATCTTGTCTTGCGCCTGTTGGTGCAACCGAGGATCGCGGACGATCCCGCCCTTCCCCACGTCGGAACGCTGCAGTTCAAACTGCGGTTTGATGAGCGCTAGAATTACACCGTCGGGCTTCAGCAAGGCGAACGCGTTTGGGAGGATCAGGGTCAGCGAAATGAAAGAAACATCCATCACGCAAACATCGACAGGTTCGGGAATTTTCTCGGGTGTGAGGAACCTCGCATTGGTTTTTTCGAGAACAATCACTCGCGGATCGTTGCGGAGTTTCCAGTCCAGTTGGCCGTAACCGACATCCACGGCGTAAACCTTTTCCGCGCCACGTTGTAACACGCAGTCGGTAAACCCTCCAGTTGAAGCCCCAATGTCCAGTGCAGTTTTGCCCTGCAGTTGGATATCAAAATAGTCCAGGGCGGGTTCCAGCTTTAACGCGCCGCGGCCGACGTACTTTCGCGTCGGTTTTACTGCGATTACCGTTTTCTCGTCGAGCGGCTCAGATGGTTTGGCCGCGGTCCGGGTGCCAACACTCACCTCACCGGCCAGTATGGCCCGCCGGGCTTGCTCTCGGCTGGTGAAAAATCCTCGCGCTACGAGCAGCTGATCAAGCCGTATCTTTTTCGGCATCTTGGCTCGTCCGGAGGCTCATTGCCCGGGGTGAAAGTCTTTCTGAAATGAAAGTAATAAATACATTAACATCTCTCTGCTTGAATCACTTATTGGTTTTCATTGTCGTGCACGCGAAGCCCTCGTCGCGTTTTGCAGCTCGAGCGCGGCCGTCTCCATGTAACGACGATGCTCCATGTAACGATGTGATGATCGACTAACTCGCTGTCTCCGTTTGTTCAGCGATCAGCTTTTTCACGGATGCGACGTCTTCAATCGACGCACGACGCCGCTGATATTTTCGTAACAGGATCTCCTTTAGAGCTAATAAATCCTCCAGCAACGGGCGCTCGTAATACGTCCAGTCAGCATCGCCCGCCGTTTTCGCTTGGAGTCGCCATATTCCGCCGAATCTCGTCGCGCGCACCTCGCGCTTGCTCCCCTGCTCGTCCCTGTGGGTCCATATGTGTTGACTCCGCATCGCGCTAACCGCTTACATTAGCAGGGTTGAAAGACGCGGCTAGATTAGCAGCCTATTTTATCGCGATCATTATCGGCGGAGCGCTCCTTGCTCCGGTTCTTTTCTGGTCAGCTCAGGCGCTTGCGACGCACGGCGTGTTTTTGTTTCTGGCGAGATACGATTTCGACACGTTCTTTCACCGCGCCATCCTGATCGTAGCCGTGCTCTTATTTTGGCCGCTTCTGCGATTTAGCAACGTGCGAAGCTTGACCGATCTAGGCCTTGCGCCCAATCCGCGTTGGGCACGCGATCTGTGGGCCGGCGCATTGCTGTCCATCATTCCCCTGCTCGTTTGCGGTGTTCTGCTTATTGCCTTGCACATTTACTCATTCCGGCACGTCTTTCTGTGGTCGCGATTTGGCAAGCTGCTTATTTCGGCAGTTAGCGTTCCGTTCATCGAAGAGACGTTCTTCCGCGGGCTCGCCTTGGGCATTTTACTCAGGACAGGCCGGAAATTGCTGCCCCTCGTTGCCGTCTCCGCCCTGTTTGCCGTCGTGCACTTTTTGAAAGGTCCGGATCGCGCAACAGAGATCGTAACATGGACTTCTGGCTTCCATTCAATTGCCCAGGCGTTCGCCGGGTTTGGAGACCCCGTAATGGTCGGGGCTGCGTTTGCCACCTTATTTCTCATCGGCTGCGTTCTTGCTGATGCGCGCGTCCTTACCCGTTCATTGTGGGCGCCAATTGGGCTCCACGGAGGATGGATCTTCGCCAGCGGCACATTCAGTTGGCTAGCGCGACGCCGAATGGACGCGTTTCCGTGGTTGGGCAAAAATCTGCTTGTCGGATTTGTACCGCTTTGCCTGGCGGCAGTAACGTGGATAATCATGCGGCTTTGGTTCAAACATGATCGCGCTTCACAAATCTGATTTATTCCAAGCAGCCGTCTCACTCCTCTATCCGGCCACATGTACCATTTGCGGAAAAAACGTCCGAGCCGGCGAGTATCTCTGCGATGAATGCGATGGAAACCTCATTCGGATCGTGGCGCCATTTTGCCAGACCTGCTCCGAGCCATTCGAAGGTTCCATACAGAGTGCGTTTACCTGCGCGAACTGTGCGCACCGCACGATTTACTTCGACGCAGCGGTGGCCGCATACCGGGGTCGCGGCATCGTGCGCGAGGTGATTCACCAATTCAAATACACTCGCCAGATTCACCTGCGCCATCTTGTAGCGCGGTGGCTGGGTGCGGCACTGGAAGATGAACGGCTGCGGGATTGCAATTTTGATCTCATCGTGCCCGTGCCGTTACATCCCACCCGAGAACGAGAGCGCGGCTTTAATCAGGCCAGTCTGCTTTCGGAATTGCTCAGCGCGCAGACTTCAATTCGTTCCCAGCGCGTGCTCGAACGCGTTCGTTACACCACCACACAAACCGCGCTTGACCGTTCGGAACGCATGGAAAATTTACATAACGCATTCCGTTTACGAAAAAACGCGGACGTGCGAGGCTTGCGTGTGTTGTTGATCGATGATGTCCTCACGACCGGCTCGACGTTGAGCGAGTGCGCGCGTGTTTTGAAACGCGCAGGCGCAATCTCGGTTCATGCCGCTACGGCAGCACGCGCATAACCCACATGGCGATTTTCAAGAAACCAGCAATCAAGGCGGGGGCCGGCAAAAAGCGTGAAATTCCACGCGGCCTTTTTCAGAAATGCCTGGGTTGCGGGCAGGTGGTGCCTGAAATTGAGCTCGCGCAAAATCAACGTGTTTGTCCGCGGTGCGATTATCATCAAGCGCAACCTGGCATTGAGCGGATTCAGAGTCTGCTCGACCCGGATAGCTTTGTGGAAATGGACGCCGACTTAAGGTCCGTTGACGTGTTGCGTTTTCAGGGAATGGCCACGTACAAGGATCGACTCAAGAAATACCAGGAGAGCACCGGGCTATTCGACGCCGTGATTAGCGGACACGGCATTCTCGACGGCTACAAGGTAGCCATCGCGGTGATGGATTTTGGGTTTCTCGCAGCTACGATGGGCTCCGTCGTTGGAGAGAAAATCACGCGTACGATTGAATACGGCACGGCCCAGCGTTGCGCGATCATCATTGTTGCCGCATCCGGGGGCGCGCGTTTGTACGAAGGAATGTTGAGCCTCATGCAAATGGCGAAGACCAGTGGTGCGCTGGCCCGCCACGCAGAAGAGAAGCTGCCTTACATTTCTGTTCTCACGAATCCAACCACGGCCGGCGTCATGGCCAGTTTTGCTTCGTTGGGCGACGTGATCATTGCCGAACCAAAAAGCATGATCGGTTTCGCCGGACCACGCGTGATCAAGGAGACTACTCATCAGGATTTGCCTGAAAGATTTCAGACTGCTGAATTTCTCCAGGAACACGGCTTGATCGACATGATCTTGCATCGGAAAAAACTGCGCGAGGAGATCAGTCGATTGCTATCTTATTTCGCCGCGGCACGGTGAATGTAGCTCCGCTCTCGCGTTTGAATTACAAGCAGGCGCTCGCTTGGCTGTACAGTCTACAGCGCTTCGGGATTAAGCTCGGCTTGGAAAATATCCGGCGTTTGCTCGACGAGCTCGGTTTGGAAAATCTGAGGAGCGCACGCCGCCACCAGAACATTTGTAGCAAGGTCATTCACGTCGCCGGCACAAACGGTAAAGGCTCCGTGTGCGCCATGATCGATTCAATCTGCCGTGCGAATGGCCACCGCACGGGTCTATTCACGTCCCCTCACCTTGTCACTTTCCGCGAACGGATTCGCGTAAATGGAAAGATGATCTCGGAGGACGCAGTTACCGGCGGCCTAACCACTATCCGCAATCTCGTCGCCGATTGGGACCCGCACCCGACCTTTTTCGAAGTCACCACTGCGCTTGCGCTAAAACATTTTGCCGAGTCCAAAATTGATCTTGTTATTCTTGAGACGGGCCTCGGCGGCAGACTCGATGCGACCAACGCGGTCCAATCCAATGTATCGATCATTACTCCGATTGATTTTGATCATGAAGAATGGCTTGGAAATACGCTCGCTGAGATTGCCGGTGAGAAAGCGGGAATTATCAAGCCAGGAGTCCCTGTGGTTTCCGCTCCACAACCACCCGAAGCGGAAAAAGTGATTCGATCGCGAGCCGCGGAATTCAGTGCGCCACTGCAATTCGTGAATGAATGTTACAACCCATCGCAAGGTGCGTTGCGAGGACAACACCAAAAACAAAATGCGGCTCTGGCGATCGCTGCGATGCACACCGCGAAGATCCATATCTCTGAAAGAGCGATTGTGAACGGACTTGCGGCGACCGAATGGCCCGCGCGTTTTCAGAACTGGGACGAACGCACGATCATTGACGGCGCACATAATGCGGGCGCCGCGCGCGTTCTGGCTCAAACGTGGCGCGAAGTTTTTGATGATCAAAAGGCGACGCTCGTGCTCGCGGTTCTCTCCGACAAAGATTTGCGCCGCATATGTGCAGCGTTCGCGCCAATTGCCGAGTCAGTTCTTCTCCCGAAAATCCGCAGCGAACGCGCCGCCGCGCCCGAAGCGCTGGGAAAAGTATTGTCCGGCATGACTCCAGCACTTCCCTACTCCATCACTTCGAGCATTGACGATGCGTTGGCGCTTGCACGCGCGCAGCCAAATCCGATTCTGATCACGGGCTCGCTTCATTTCGCCGGCGAAGTTCTCGCGCACTTGCGCGGCGAACCCGCGGCCTTCGAAGAATGCGCGCAGTGAGGTTTCGGGAATAATTTGTAGGGCAGGCGCTTCGCCTTCCGGGCGGTCAGCGCGACAAGCGACGAAATCCGAACGTCTTAATGACGCATTGTCCCAGAGAAAAGATCTTATAGAAGCGGGCGCGAGCATGACGGATAAACGCATCTACGCATCATGATGCGTTAATTTGTTTCTTGATCACCCAACGAAACGCCGCTTAGTTGCCGGACAATCTATGGCCACAAACGGGTTTCATCCTCTGGAAGCATTGATGCGCGAACGGATCGTCCTGCTCGATGGCGCCATGGGCACGATGATCCAGCGCTACAAATTGTCTGAAGCGGATTATCGAGGAGAACGGTTCGGTGATTGGAAAGGCAAAGATCTCCAAGGCAGTCTCGAGCTTCTGAACTTAACGCACCCGCAGGTGATTGAGGAGATTCATTCCGATTACTTCGCCGCCGGCGCGGATATCATCGAAACCAACACCTTCAGCGGCACTACGATCGGTTTACATGATTTTCTTTTTCAAGGCGAACCGACAGGTGGCCGCAAAGATCAGGAATTCTTTCAGCGTGTGGTGGATGATATCGGTCTTCGCGGGCTGGTTCATGAAATTAATTTGAAAGCGTCCAGGATCGCGCGCCACGCCGCCGACCGGGCCTCGAATGAAACCGGACGGCAGCGATTTGTTGGCGGATCAATGGGACCGCTTCCTGTTGCAGGTTCCATTTCACCTGACGTAAACGATCCGGCGTTTCGCGCGGTATCGTTCGATCAACTTTGCCAAACCTATTTCGACCAAGCGAAAGCGCTGCTCGAAGGCGGTGTCGATCTTCTCATTGTGGAAACCATTTTCGACACGCTCAACGGAAAGGCCGCGTTGTTCGCTATCAATGATGCGTTGGAAAAAACCGGACGCAGTGTGCCGTTGATGGTCTCGGGCACCGTGATTGACAAATCCGGACGGAACTTGAGCGGGCAAACCGTGGAAGCGTTCCTGATTTCAATCGCGCACGGGCAACCGCTCGTCCTTGGTTTGAACTGCTCGTTGGGTCCGGATGAGATGGAACCGTACATTGAAGAAGTTTCACGGATCGCGCCGTTTTATGTGGGCGCGTATCCGAACGCTGGATTGCCCGATCCGCTTTCGCCGACGGGATTTCCTGAGACACCAGAATCGTTCGCTTCTAAAGTTGCGGCCTGGGCTGCAAACGGTTGGCTGAACCTGCTGGGCGGTTGCTGCGGTACAACCCCGGAACACATACGCGCAATCGCGAATGCGGTGCGCGACTGCAAACCGCGCGACCTAAACTGTGGGGCGTCCGCCGCGGCGGACGTTGATCCAAAACAAAATGGTGTCTGACACAAACGCTCTACAGCTGTCCGGTCTCGAACCGCTAAGGATCACCCCGGAATTTGGTTTCGCCGTGATTGGCGAGAGAACCAACATCACGGGTTCGCCGAAGTTTTCAAAGCTGATCCTGGCGGGCGATTTCGAAGGTGCGCTGGCTGTGGCGCGTCAACAGGTGCTGGGGGGCGCAAACCTGCTCGACGTGAACATGGATGAAGGAATGATCGATTCGGAAGCGTCCATGATTCGCTTCCTGAACTTGATTGGCAGCGAACCGGACATCGCGCGCATCCCGATCATGATCGACAGTTCGAAGTGGACCGTCATCGAGGCCGGACTCAAGTGTGTGCAGGGAAAAGCCGTCGTGAACTCCATCAGCCTGAAAAACGGCGAGGAGGAATTTTTGCGGCATGCTCGCTCGATCAGACGATACGGCGCGGCCACTATCGTGATGGCTTTTGATGAGCGAGGGCAGGCTGACAATTTTCAGCGCAAAATCGATATCTGCGCGCGCGCTTACGATCTGCTGATCAAACAGGGGCATTTTTCCCCGAGCGACATCATTTTCGATCCGAACATCCTGACGATCGCGACCGGCTTGGAGGAGCACCGCAATTACGCGATCGATTTCATTGAAGCAACGCGCTGGATCAAACATCACTTGCCGGGCGTGCGTGTCAGCGGTGGGGTCAGCAACATTTCGTTTTCGTTTCGCGGCAACAACACTGTGCGCGAGGCAATGCACGCCGCTTTTCTGTATCACGCGATCCGGGCCGGTCTCGACATGGCGATTGTGAATGCCGGGCAACTGGCAGTTTACGAAGAGATCGAACCCGAGCTGCGGGAACGCGTCGAAGACGTGTTGTTGAACCGCCGCGATGATGCAACAGAACGGTTGATCGAGCTTGCGGAACGCGTAAAGGCGAAAGGCAAAGCACCGGTTACCGACGAATCGTGGCGGAAGCAACCTGTACAAGAGCGCCTCAAACATGCGTTGGTTAAGGGCATCACCGATCACATCGATGCTGATACTGAGGAAGCGCGTAGCCAATACAAGCGGCCGCTGGAGGTGATTGAGGGTCCGCTGATGGCTGGGATGAGCGTGGTCGGCGACTTGTTCGGCTCGGGCAAAATGTTCCTGCCGCAGGTGGTGAAGAGCGCGCGGGTGATGAAAAAAGCTGTCGCTTACCTGATGCCGTTCATGGAAGCGGAGAAATCTGCCGACGCGAAACCACAGGGGCGCATTGTTATGGCCACTGTCAAAGGCGACGTGCACGACATTGGCAAAAACATCGTCGGCGTGGTTCTACAATGTAATAACTACGACGTAATCGATCTCGGCGTGATGGTTCCCGCGGCAAAGATCCTGGAAACAGCACGCGAAAAAAACGCGGACGCGATCGGCTTAAGCGGACTGATTACGCCGTCGCTGGACGAAATGGTTCACGTCGCGCAGGAGATGGAGCGAGAAGGATTTCGGCTCCCGCTTCTGATCGGCGGTGCCACGACAAGTCGCGCGCACACCGCGGTGAAGATCGCGCCGCATTATCGCGCTAGTACTGTACACGTGCTGGACGCATCGCGCGCGGTAGGTGTTGTGAACGCGTTGCTCAATGAACAACTGAAGTCGGATTTCGACAAAAAAACGCGCGAAGAGTACGAGCGTTTGCGCCAGGAACACGCTGCAAAAATAGAAAGAAAGAAGCTGCTGCCGCTTGAGCAGGCCCGCTCAAATCGAATGCCCATCCACTGGAGCAGCTATGTGCCGCCGAAGCCGGAATTCCTTGGAGCGCGCGTGTATGTTCCGGGGAGCGCACGCGGCTCGCGTGCTGTTTCCGGCGACCCGCCGGAAAACCTCAGTGATATTCACTATAGCAAACGGCGTCTGCCCCGCTTTGAACGCTCTTGGGCAAAATACGCAATTACATGGAGCACCAACGCTCGAGAAAAACTAAGCGGCGCAGCGCGCAAAATCGTTTTGGATTGTATCCTGTATTGGAACGAGCGGCGATACGAGCTCTACGCGGCTTGCGTCATGCCAGACCATGTTCACATCTTGATTGAACCACAGGTCAGGCGCCAAGCTTCCAATGCGACCGAGTTCTATTCGCTCACCGACATTTTATACACTCTGAAATCTTTTACCGCTCACAAGATTAACGCCCTCGAAGAAAAAAGCGGGCCAGTATGGGAGCGTGAATCTTTTGATCGCTTGATTCGGTCCGAAAGCGATCTGCACGAAAAATTTAACTACATTACGCGAAATCCGTGGGATGCAGGAGTGGCCAAGCCCGGCGAAGATTATCCATGGATGTGGTGTGTTGGAAAAGAAACACCTCGGCCAGCGGCCGAGATGGGCACGCCAGCGGCATACACTCCCCAGAAAGCCGCGACGGCGCTGAGCGATCTTGTCGCTTACATCGATTGGTCGCCGTTCTTTCACGCGTGGGAGATGCGTGGTCGTTACCCGGCGATTTTCGATGACCCGAAGATCGGCAAACAGGCGCGCGAACTTTTTGATGATGCGCAGGAATTGCTTGAGCGCATCGTAGCGAAAAATCTGCTGGCGCCACGAGGCGTTTATGCATTCTGGCCGGCAAACGCTGTTGGCGATGACATTGACCTTTACGCTGACGAGGACAGAACTGAAAGGCTCGCCACGTTTTATTTTCTGCGGCAGCAAATGCAAAAACCGACAGGCCAATTCAATCATTGCCTGGCCGATTACATAGCGCCGAGATCGAGAGTCGAGAATCGAGAATCGAGAATCGGAGATTATCTCGGCGGGTTTGCAGTTTCGATTCACGGTGCTGATGAGCTGGCCGAAGAGTTCAAGCGTCAGCACGACGATTACAGCGCGATCATGACCAAAGCGTTGGCAGACCGGTTAGCTGAAGCGTTCGCCGAATATCTCCATCAGCAAGCCCGCATCGCGTGGGGATTTGGGCGCAACGAACAACTCTCGAATACAGATCTGATCCGTGAAAAATATCGCGGAATCCGGCCGGCTGCCGGTTATCCTGCGTGTCCCGATCACGCAGAGAAACGAACGCTGTTCGATTTGCTCGATGCGGAAAACAACGCCGGGATCAAATTGACGGAATCTTTTGCAATGCATCCCGGTGCGAGCGTGAGCGGGCTTTATTTTTCGCATCCGGAGGCAAGATATTTCGGTGTCGGCCAGATCGGGCGCGACCAGGTAATCGATTATGCGGCCCGGCGCTGCGACGCAGTCGCCACCGTCGAGAAACGGCTCGCGCCAAATTTAGGATACAAGTAATACGGGGCCTTTCCTGAGGAGCACACGCTGCCAGCCTGTAGTTGCCGGCAGCCTGCCGGCGACATATTCCGCAGACAGTTGGTGTGGTGATGCCCTGATTATCGTTTCGGCAAGCTGCCAAAACGGGAAGGTTAGCAGCCTGCGTTCCTAGATGCGAAGCCAGACAAACCGTGTTAGTAATTCCTCTCGATTCGGGGCGTAGCTTAGCTTGGTAGAGCGCGTGGTTTGGGACGACTTTCAGGCGGATTTGCTTCGGTTCATTTGTCCCGTCGTGACCGACGCACGAGGCCACTTGTCATAGGTAAAATCACCTCATCGGCAGATTAAACCACGCTATCACACATTGTCCTATAACAAGATTGGCCGTATCAAATTCAGTATCACGTGACCTTTCGGGCTTGTGGTCTCGGGGGTGTCACGTCAGCGCGCACTCGCTGCCGTCTATTTCTTCGTTTTGATGTGCGGCAGTGCCAAGGACAGCCGGAACAACTCTGCGACGCGAATACGAGCCTTCTACCTTACGATGATTTTCACCGGAAGAAATCCAAAATAAACAGAAAAACCGAGGCTTGTCAGTGAGACAAGAAGTGCGGCTATCGCAACACAATCAGTCGCGTTCACTCGAGACGGCTCCATCTATAGCAGGGCCGATCGAACAGGAGGCTATCGCGGGCGGATTTCGTAAGCGTGCGCGGAACATTGCCATCCCAACTTTTTGCTGGTTGTTCGATTGTCACCTTGTCTACTCATTTGACCACTCGCTGCTCCCGGATAGCCTCCGGTGTACAGGCAAATCGGCGGATGCTATCCTGCCGCCTTTTATGAAGCTCGATCCCTCCTATCAGGCCCTGGCATCAGACTTCCTGGCAACGCACCGCTCAACGCTGCGTGAGGAACGATTGGAGGCGGAGCTGATCCGCATCCAGCACATCTCCGCAAACGTCGCATCTTTGGCGAACAAGCGCGTGCTCGATCTCGGATGCGGCTCGGCGAAAAACATGGACAGCCATTGGAATCCGATCGGCCGCTTGTGGCAGCGGTGGATAAGACCGAAAGAGTTCGCAAGGTTCCAGCCGTGGTACTGCAGAATCCTGCAGGAGGCCGGAGCGCAACCGGTGGGCATCGACATCCGGAGGAATGCGGGAGAACGATTCGAATCCCATGCGATGGATCTGTCGGATCCGAAAGCGCTTGAACGGTTTCCCGATGAAAGTTTCGATCACGCGAACAACTACTTTCTCACGGTGCCGAAAAATAGCATGCATGCGCGGTCCGGAACGTCGCCTAGTATATGGCTTTCTCTCGCGTGGAAACACAGGTTCGACAACTACAACCAGGCGAAGGAACGAGGGATTCCACTTGAGGATATTCCGAAATTTTATGAACGCCAGAACTGGAAACGGATGTGGGCCATCAATGACGGGATTTTTCTCCAGGTACAGCGCCTATTGAAAGAGGGTGGCGTCTACACGCTTGCGGAATTCGCCTATCGGAAGAAGAAAGGGGCCCTCGTGCGGGAGAAGCAGATCCCGCAGTCACTCAGGCCGCAGCCTCTGCCACGATCACGCAGCGGACGAGGCGCAGGGTCGTCAACGAAATCCGTCCGTGAAAAAATTCAGACACAGGCTTGAGCCGCTCGATACCGATTTCCTCGAATGTGGAACGGATCTCCTGTGCATCGGGCACCTCTTCGAGGAGATAGGAGAGACTGAGATGATCGCCGGAGCTGATGAATTGTTCGATGGAGAGCAGAACGCGATCGGGTTTCACGCCGGACGCCGCGACGATGTCTTGAACGGAGCGCAGTCCGCGAGCTTCTCTTTGATGAGCGCACCTCTCCGTTCGCGGACTCCTCCCTCGCGCTCCCTCGATCCGTTCGTCTCGCGTTCGTAGCGCGGTTCCGGATCGGGAACAGGGAAGGCCTGACCGTAGGCTTCAGCGAATTCGGCAAAGATGCGTTCGTTTTCGCGTCGATTGTTCATGCTGACGAGGCTCGAACTGAAAAGCTCGCTACGTTTTATTTTCTGCGGCAGCAAATGCAAAAACCGACAGGCCAATTCAATCATTGCCTGGCCGATTACATAGCGCCGAGATCGAGAATCGGAGATTACCTCGGCGGGTTTGCAGTTTCGATTCACGGTGCTGATGAGCTCGCCGAGGAGTTCAAGCGTCAGCACGACGATTACAGCGCGATCATGACCAAAGCGTTGGCAGACCGGTTAGCTGAAGCGTTCGCTGAATATCTCCATCAGCAAGCTCGCATCGCGTGGGAATTTGGGCGTGACGAACAATTGTCGAATGCTGATCTGATCCGTGAAAAATATGGCGGAATCCGGCCGGCTGCTGGTTATCCTGCGTGTCCCGATCACGCAGAGAAACGAACGTTGTTCGATCTACTCGATGCGGAAAACAGCGCCGGGATCAAAATTGACGGAATCTTTTGCAATGCATCCCGGTGCGAGCGTGAGCGGGCTTTATTTTTCGCATCCGCAGGCAAGATATTTCGGTGTCGGCCAGATCGGGCGCGACCAGGTAATCGATTATGCGACT
>Ga0209577_10002459_pt1 | contig 17837 bp, 10 predicted proteins | sample GraSoiAngelo_109_FD_185874 | JGI IMG/M metagenome (GOLD analysis project Ga0209577, IMG submission 185874) | Grasslands soil microbial communities from the Angelo Coastal Reserve, California, USA - 14_0903_12_20cm (SPAdes) (version 2) | ecosystem: Environmental > Terrestrial > Soil > Grasslands...
AGCGTATCCGCAGGATTTGCGATACGCGCTGCACGATAGATTTCAAGGCCACCACGAGTGACTATTGGGCCATGCCAAAACCGACCATCAGCCGCGACGGTCGTTTCATTGCGCTTACTTCTAATTGGGAAAAGAGTGGGCGATATGATTTGTTTTATTGCCAGAATCGATCCCGCGCCACGTTTGACCATACCTCCCATGACTGCCCCGAACAGCAATCAGCGTCCGCGTCGAGCGCGTCCATTCTAAGCGATCATGCCCGGTAAATATGGTTGGGTGAATTGGGTAGCGTCTCTCGTGAGTAGCCCAATGGCTCCAGGAATGAATCCACCTCTCGCGAACTAACTTCTATGATCAAAACCGGCTTGTCTCGGCTCAGCAACTGAGTCATCCCTCTTAAGACATTTAGTTCATGTCCTTCGGCATCGATCTTCACGAGCTGCACGGCGGATGGCAGACAAAGCGAATCAATCGCCAGAGTCATCGCCTGTAATCCGTCGCCGTTCGTTGTGATACTCGCCTCGTAATAGTTGCGCATACCGTTTTCGAAATGAGGAATCGACATGCCGGCGATCCCGGTTTGATCCGAAGCCGCGGCATTCAGCAGAGACACGTTTTCATACCTGAAGGCTTGTAGATTCGCGGCCAGCAGCGAGAAGGTGTCACCGATTGGCTCAAAAGCGATGATGCGACCGTGCTCGCCAACTATTTCGGACATGCGCTTTGTGTAATGGCCGATGTTTGCGCCAACATCTATCGCCCAATCACCGGTAGAGAGAAGCGAATCCAGAATAGCGTACTCCGGTTCGTCCGTAACAAAACTATCGCGCTGAATTTGTCTTCGGTAAAAACGCCGTTTCATCTCCCACTGCCATGATGCGGGCATCCTGGAGATAAGGTGTTTGAGGAGTGGCAAGTTCATTTTCCGCTCACGATTGGCTGGAGTCGTTCTTTGGATGCCGCGAACGATAACGCGCCGCTAATCCGACTATTCCGGTAGCAAACAAGAAGAGGGTCGCTGGTTCGGGAACTGGCTGAAAGTCGTATTGCGCACTCCGAATCTCGTATTCACGCGAGATGGGACTAAAGACCAGAGAGAAACTTGCAATGCCTGAGCCGAATACATCTGTGCTAAAAGTGAAGCCGGTTAATCCTCCGCCTTGGAGGTTGATTTCCTGAAAATCAACGATCCCGCTCATCGAAAACGTGGTGGATAATGTTAGCTGTGACTCGGCGTCTAATGGGATGGTGACGAACCCGGTATTAAATCTCAGGCCGCTGCCGTCAAAGAAGCCACCGCGGGTCTGTCCGTCAAGAATTAGCGCACCAATTGTGCCAGTAGGAAGAGAAGTGCCTGAAATTACGCTGAAAGTTGCTCCAGCCAGACAGGGATATGTACAGCTTGATCGCACTGACCCGGCAGGAGCGTCACCTGCGCCGCCAACCGCCCGGAAGTTGGTTCCCTGGAGATCGAATCCAGATGAGACGTAGCGCGGCGGTGTAAACGGGCTAGTTATTGACGAAAAACCGCCCGTGATGGCAATCGCATCCGCGCGCGCTTCTCGCGGCAAAAGAAGCAGGACGAGAAACATAACTGCGAAAATGGTTGATGCGAAGACAGATCCTCGCGAGAATAGCATTCGACCTCCTTACTGCAATTGCAGATTAAGCGTTAGACCCGAAATAGAATTCTTACTTGAGGCACAAATTACCAATAAGCCTCTGCTTCCGCGAAGTTTACTTACTCTTGTATTAGAGCTTGAAGGACTTAGTCGGCTCGCTCCGAGATGAGATCGCGATAGATTTCAACGAGTGATCGAATGTAAGTCTCTGGCGAGAAGCACATGACTATTTGCGCGCAAGCATTCGTCGTTAGATTCTGCGCTAGTTGCGTATCGCTTAGCACTCGCATTATTGCTGCGGCCATTGCTTGTGTGTCCCGTGGCGGAACTAGTAACGCGGTCTGTTCATCTTTCACTATCTCAGCCACGCCGCCGACAGCGGTGGCCACGATTGGAAGGTCAGCCGCCATCGCCTCTAGCAAGACGTAAGGCGAACCCTCACTGTGTGACGCGTTCGCCAGCACATTCGCGATTGCGTAATAAGGTTGAACGTTGCTGACATGGCCGGCGAAGATTACTCGCCCGCTAATTCCGAGTGAGTGCGCGGCGCTTTCCAGATTCTTGCGCTCTGGTCCTTCGCCAACAATGATGAGCTTGGCACTGAGTTCAGGATTGGTCTGGGACAATTGTTTGAACGCTTCGATGAGATCGATGTGAGCCTTCTCTCTCGAGAGGCGTCCGACGGCGAGAACAACTTGCTCGTGCTCCGCCAGACCGAGCCGCGCCCTAAGTGCGCTGACATCTTCCTCGCTCGCTCGTGGTTCCGGCCGAATCGAATTGTGCTGGACGAAAATGCGATCGCGCGAGATGCCTTTCGTGTCGCACAAGTCTCTTGCGAAAGCCTCGCAAACAGTGATGACCTTATCAGCTTTCGGCAGGGACCAGCGATCGAGTTGATTGTAGAGCCGCATCTTTCCGTCGGTCGTCGTGTAGCCGTGATGAAACGCGACCCAGGGAAATTTTGACCACAACTTTGAGCGCCAGAAAAGGAAATGCGACTTCACGGAATGAGTCAGCACAATATCGGGCTCGCGTTGTTTGACTATTTGTCGCAGGGCCGGGATAACGCTTGAGTCAAAGCGACGGCGTTCGGAGATCACATCGACTTCTAAACCCAGTTGACGAGCGGCGCTGACAAATTCGTTTTCGGAATCTTTCGGATGAGCCCCGGCAGTATGGCGGGCACGCTCAAACGTGACCAGAGAAAGTTCGACGCAGGGGAATTCGGAAGACTTCCGCCGGAGTTCAAGCGAGCTGCGATGAAAGTCAAGTATATTTTTGGCGACGGCGTTGACTGTAGTCGCTTCGACGAGGGCGAGAAGCTTGATGGTCGCTGGAGTTATTTGCTTGCGGTGCTGGTTGTTGTTGCCGCCAGAGAGGCGCCGCGATGGATTGGATTTCAACAAGCCGTCGTGGACTCTAGCGAGACGTTCTCCCAGTCTGGCCCATTCATAATGCTGGCTTACCAAAGCACGACCACCGACCCGGAGCTTTCGTTGTACGTCATCATTCGTGACGACGCTACGGATGGCTTCTTTCAATTCGCGAGTTCCATCCCCTATCAGAATGTTCTCGCGGTGAGACACGTCCAGACCCTCGGCCCCCAGCGAAGTTGAAATCACGGGAATACCGGCAGCCATGGCTTCGAGAATCTTCAAACGGCTGCCGCTACCAACTCTGAGCGGTACAACGGCGGCAACTGCTTCGTGGTAATAAGGACGAACGTCGTCAACCGTTCCGGTCACTTCGACGCCGGGAAGCGAAGCGAGTTCGCGAACTTCGGTTGCGGGATCTCGCCCGACGATGGTGAAAATGATTTCAGGTTCTTGCTCGCGAACCGAGGGCCAAACGTCGCGCGCGAAATTCACCACTGCATCGATGTTTGCGTGATAGTCCATCGAGCCGACAAAGACTATCCTGCGCCGCCTGACGACCGTTTCAAATTTTCCACCGAATCGTGATTTTCGATCAGCCAGCCACGCTTCGTATGCTTTCTCGATCTGTTCATCAGCGTAATAGGATGTGTCCACGCCGTTCTCAATCACAAAGACCCGCGCGTGCGGATTGACTTGCAGCAGCCTGGACTCGTCTCTTCGGCTCACGACTACGTGAGCGTCGAATTCGTTCATTGCGCGCCGTTCCACGACGCCCATCTTTCGTGAAGTGTCGTATGCGTAAAATTTGCGCAGCGTGCGTACTTCCTGCTGGCTGTATCTGCGCATCAACTCGGATTCGATATTGTGCCAGTCACAAATAACCAGTGGGCGACGCGGCGCGTTACGAATGAACGGCAGATAGGCAGATAGATGAATGCTTTCGATTTGTACGATATCGAAAGTCCCGTCGCTCAGTAAGCGCGTCAATGCCTGCTTCATAGCCTGGGTCGTGTAGTTGAGAATCGGCAAAGGAGTGCGACCCACTGCGCCACGGACAATTTTCGAGAGTGTGTAGCTGGGATCGCGTGGAATAGTAACCACGTTGTCATAGAAGCTTGGGAAATCAACCGACGGAGTTCCGTGGTCCCCGAATGCCAGCAGCGTGACCGATGCAAAATCAGAAATTCTGCGAGCCAGATGGTAGTTGCGCAGCATCGCTCCGGTCGTCGTCGGCCAGCACTGCTTCGGCGCTAGAAAGAGAACACGCATGAAAGTTTGGGATTCGGCATCGCTGATGTTTGCCAGCGATGGATTTGATGAAATCGTGCTGCCTAAAGGCGGGATCGAGAGCTACAGCAACACAGCACTTAGTTTGACGTTTCCACTTTACTCGCGCTCATTCGGAGCGCCAATGTCCTCAAGCAGTATAACTATTTGTCTGGCTAGTGGCAATCCGCTTTATCTCGGTCAATTGGCCCACCCGGCTTGACGGTGCGGCAGGAAGCAAAAGCTCAACCTGGCAGGGGAGTCTCTCTGATTGGGGCGGCTGGAGCCGGTTTCCCAAACAAGTAACCCTGTCCCCGATCACATCTCAGGAGCCTCAGAAATTTGAGTTGATCTTCCGTCTCGATCCCTTCGGCGATCACTTTAAGCCTCAGGTTGTGCCCTAACGTCACGACCGCCATTACTAGGGCAGCATCGTCCGGATCAGTCGTGGCCCCTTTGACGAAGGACTGATCGAGCTTTACTGAATCAATCGGCAGGTTTTTCAGATAACCGAGGGACGAATATCCCGTGCCGAAATCGTCAATTGCGATTTTCAAGCCCATCTCTCTGAAGCTGGCGAGTATTTCAACTTCCGACTCAGCGTTTTCCATCATGGAAGTCTCGGTAAGCTCAAGCTCGAGACAGTCCGGCTCAAGCTCAGTCTCGTTAAGAGTTCGCACAATGGTCTCGCGAAGATTTCCCTGCTGCAGTTGTCTCGGCGAAACATTGACGGCAACGCGAAAGCCAAGGAAGCCGGCCTGATGCCACTTTCGAGCTTGCGCGCACGCCATACGCAGAACCCACCCGCCAATTGGAACAATAAGACCGGTCTCTTCCGCCAGCGCGATGAAGTCGGCGGGCGGCAGCAGTCCCAGTTCCGGATGTTTCCAGCGAACCAACGCCTCAGCGCCAACAATATTCCCCGATTCGATATCTACTTGCGGCTGGTAATAAACGACAAACTCTTCATTATCTACAGCGCGGCGCAGTTGCTTCACTGATTTTTCGTCACTCCCGCTCGCCCTCGTTAGTTTGTCTTTGAATAGCTTCCCATGATCGAGCGCCCGCCGGACGGCCGCGTCCACTTCAGATAGGTCAAAGGGTTTCGTGATGTAGTCGAACGCCCCGGCACGCATTGCGTCAATCGCGAATTCGATGGTGCGCTGGCCGCTAATCATAATGATTACGGCCTCCGGCGCGAGCTTCAGAATGTGAGGAACCATTTCAAGTCCACTCATGTGCGCCATCGTAATATCGCTGATGATTACGTCGAACGATTCCGTCGAGAGAAGCGCAACAGCATCTTTCCCGGAGCTCAGCGCCACACAGTCATAAGACTGGCTCAGAAAGTCGTGCAACACATCTCTGATCTGAGTTTCATCATCAACGATTAATAACCGCGCCTTATTCTCAGACATGAAAACTCTCCGCGTAATTGTTTAGATCGTCGGAAGCACCCGTTCAGCAATAAGAGTGCCAACTGGATCAGAGGCTGAAGATTCTCAACCACCTGCGCCGCAATCACTCCGCATCAAGACACAGCATTCGGAAGACGCGGGCATTTTACTGCGGCATGACTTTAGACGCTGCGGAATTCTGCGCGATGGAATTTTGTATCGGTGATCGTCATAGTCGGTTTCCCCCGTCAAGTACATTCATTGATCGCTCTGCGACTTCAGTCAGTCACTGGTAAGGCCTCTTCGTTCTCTATCAATAACATCCATCCTAAGACTGCATGTTTTGCTTTAAGTCCTTTCGCCCCACTTAGAACTTTGGTCGGTCTTTACGGCCGTCGCTTTTAGCGACGGTACGGCGCTTGCCCAGCGACGGCCACCACCGAACAGGGTATTGGGTTGATTTGAACGTGACGGGCAGTTCTCGATTTATCAATCAAGGAGCAGCTAAGTGAGATTGATCAGACCCAGACGCAAGAGTTGGCTCGCCGCGGTCTTGACCACGCTCGGCGTCTCCATCGGCTTTTCGACCGTCGACCATCCCAGGGCTCAAACAGAGATGACTGTTTCTTCTAAGATCTCACCCGATTTGACTGAACGTGTTAGAGGTGGGCAAGGCCTTAATCGCGCGAACGTTATCATTCAATTCAATGAGGGCGCGAGCCATCAACTTGATTCTTTTCTGATCAACAATGGGGCGACTGTGACGCGACGGCTAGACAAGCTCAACGTCTCCGTCGTCGCCCTTCCGTTGAATGCGGTGCAGGCGCTGGCCACTCATCGTGAAGTACGGTACGTTTCACCAGACCGGGCAGTCGCCTCGTTAGGGCATATTTCAAATACTACCGGAACAGAGGCCGTGCGCGTCCAGACGACTTCTCTCGGCGGTCAAATGACAACCACGACGGTCTTTGATGGCAGCGGCGTTGGGATCGCAATCGTTGACTCTGGAATCGACGTCAACCACTTGGCCTTCAGCAACCAAAACGGGCTGAGTCGAGTGATAGTCAGTCGCGATTTTACCGGCGAAAATCGCACGGATGACGTTTACGGTCATGGGACGCATGTGGCTTCGATAGCCGCGGGGAACGATCAAACTTCAGCTGGCGCCTACACGGGCATCGCTCCAAACGCCAATCTAGTCAACCTGCGTATTCTTAACTCGCACGGGTTAGGTTCGACGTCCAACCTGCTAGCGGCGTTGGACTGGGTGATGACTTATCACCTGGTCTATGGCATTCGTGTAGTCAATATGAGTGTGGGAACTCCGGCAATCGATTCGTACGGTAATGACCCGCTCTGTCAGGCTGTGCGTCGCGCGACGGATACGGGCATCATCGTCGTCGCTGCTGCGGGAAACAATGGCAAGAGCAGCGCCGGCGAGAAGATATATGGTCAGATTCATTCGCCCGGCAACGAGCCCTCAGTTATTACCGTTGGCGCGTCAAACAGCTTCGGCACAGATGGGCGCAGCGATGACACTGTTACCACGTATAGCTCGCGAGGACCGACGCGGAGTTACCGGACGGACGAGAACGCCGTCAGACATTACGACAATCTGCTTAAGCCCGATCTCACCGCACCAGGTAACAAGATTGTGGGCGCGGCGGCGGCGGACAACTATCTACTAGCGACTCACCCGGAATTGGACGCCAACGTAAGTATGGTTTCGAACCGACGGATGATGTATATGAGTGGATCATCAATGGCCACGCCGATAGTGACCGGCACTGCCGCTTTACTGCTGCAAGCGAACCCGACTCTGACGCCCAGCCTGGTAAAAGCCATTTTGATGTACACAGCGCAGCCGCTGTCCGGCTCAAACATGTTCGAACAGGGAGCAGGCGAAATTAACGTCGAAGGGGCGATGCGCCTCGCCAAATTAATAAGAAGCGACCTGACGACGTTTACGCCGCTCGGTGCGCCGTTGCTGGTGGCCTCGGCGCCCGCGGCGGAGACTACTCTGAGCGGCCAAACATTCTGCTGGGCGCGTGGGATCATTATGAACCATACCTACGCGAGCGGTTCGGACCTGGTTACGAAGTACCAAGTGGTTTATGCCAAAGGATTCATCCTCGGCGATGGCGTCGCAGAAACTCCATCGAGCCAGGCAGTTAACGCCGCGAGAATGACGAGCAACGTTTTGCTCGGCACGAATATCGTGACCAGCGACGGAACTTTTCTTGGCGGAGGTTCATTCTTTATTGGTCTCGGTTTGCTCCTTGGCGACGGCATCATGATCTCCGACGGTGTCATGATCCCCGACGGTGTCATGGTCGGCGATGGGGTCATGGTCGGCGATGGCTCTGTTCAGCCAGACTCTCTCCCGACCGGCGACAACACCGCTTGCATGAGATAGCGGCGTTTCAAAAAAATTGACGATGAAATGATTTGCTGAAATACTTACGATCCAACCCGACTCGCCCTTGACTTGTTTTGGCCTTCCCGACGGGCTCCGTTGTTTTGAAAGCTCAGTTCTTTTTCGGCTGAGTCCCTTAGCGCCAAGATTATTTGCGGCGTCTCTCCTGTGTCAGGAATCAGGCAGGGTACGTAGCCTTTTCTAAAACCGTACCACGTGCGATTTCAGAATTACCCAATAGTTCTTGGTGTCTTCTGAAACTGCCGAGAAACGAGGTCTCAATGAACCGCGGTAGCCCCACCGTAAAGTGGCTTAGTCTTTTCTTGCTGCTAATTTTCTTATGCAGTCTTCTTTTGGTTACACATTCTTCCGACGCCCAGGACGTTCCGAGGTCGAGAGAAAAAGCTTCGCCGGATTTGCCGGGCCGAACGCGCGACACCTCTTCAAATGAGCGTGTCACGGTAATTATTCAATTCAATGGTGATCCTGGGAACGATTTCGATTCCTTTCTGTCGAGCAATTCGGGTCATAAGAAGGCGGCTTTCCTCCATCTCAATGCGCACGTAGTTGAAGTTCCTGCCAGAGCCGTCGAGGCATTGGCCGCTCGACCGGACGTGGACTTCGTCTCTCGAGACCGAGAAGTCATTTCGTTGGGACATGTTTCTTTGACGACGGGCGCCGATGCGGTCCGCACGATCAACGGCACTAATGTGACGGGATTAGACGGTTCGGGGGTCGGAATTGCTGTGCTTGATTCCGGAATCGATCCCAACCATACCTCCTTTTTGGATCGCAACAATAATCGGCGCGTAATTGTCAGCCGTGATTTTACCGGAGAGGGACGCACGGACGACCCTTATGGGCATGGCACACACGTCGCGTCACTCGCTGCCGGCAACGGCCGTATTTCGAATGGGCAATACGTCGGTATTGCCCCCAATGCAAATTTGATCAACCTGCGCGTGCTCGGGGCAACTGGTTCGGGCACCACGTCCGCAGTTTTGAGCGCCCTTGACTGGGTGATGACGAACCAGGCCACTTACAACATCCTGGTTGTGAATATGAGCTTCGGAACACCGGCGATTGACTCTTACAAAAACGATCCGATCTGTCGCGCTGTGCGTCGCCTGGTCGATGCCGGCATCGTCGTCGTGGCAGCCGCCGGCAATAATGGGAAAAACGCAGAAGGCCAGAAGATTTATGGCCAGATACATTCACCCGGCAACGAGCCTTCGGCGATTACCGTCGGCGCCGCCAATAGCTACGGCACCAACCAACGAAGTGACGACGTTATCACCAGCTACAGCTCAAAGGGGCCAACGCGTAGCGCCTGGACAGATAAGTGGGGTGTCAAGCATTACGATAATTTCATTAAGCCTGACATCGTCGCACCCGGCAATAAACTGATTGGTGCCGAAGCGGTGAACAACTACCTGGTGACGCAGAATCCTTTTCTGGATGCGGGCGTTAGTCCCGTCGATGCCCGAAAGATGATGTTTATGAGCGGGACATCGATGGCGGCTCCCGTGGTTGCTGGCGCCGCGGCTCTCCTGTTACAAGCCAATCCGACTCTGACCCCAAACATGATCAAGATTCTGCTCATGTATACCGCGCAGCCGCTCGCGCGCTTCAACATGCTCGAGCAGGGCGCAGGCGAGGTCAATATCGAAGGCGCCGTCCACGTCGCTCGCCTGGTGCGCACAGACGTAAGTTCAAATACTGTGCTCGGTGCTCAGCTCTTGACGACGACCACGGCGCCGATGCCGCAAACAACGATCGCCGGAGAAACTTTTACTTGGTCGCAGGGAGTAATTTTCAAGTACGACTTTGCGACGGGGCTTGAACTCATCACCAAGTACCAACCGGTTTATGGGTTGGGCGGGCTCGTCAGCGATGGAGTTTACCTTAAGAAGGGCGTTCTCCTCAGAGATCTAACAATGCTCTCAAGCGGAGTCCTGGTAAGCGACGGTGTGCTGGTTAGCGATGGCACGGTGCTGGGGAGTGGCACGGTTTTTCTGACTTCCGGCGTGCTGGTCAGCGACGGTGTCCTGGTGAGCGACGGCGTCCTGGTCAGTGACGGAGTGTTGGTCAGCGATGCCACCTTGACCAGCAACTCAACCACCCAAGCATTAGCGGCCACGATGAACGGCGATCCCATGTGGAGTACCAATGTGCAGATTGACACGGGCCAAGACTCCTTGAGCCACTGATCTGCTGGTTTTCATTTTTTTCGCGTTCGATCTGTAAGAAGAAACGTTGTAAGGAGTACGATGACACCTCAATTTCCAAAACTCAATGAACCCCGCGCGGGCGTAGGACCTTCACTCTGTATGGCGCGATCTTTGTTCGCACATGAACTTATCGAAGAAAACAAAGCCGAAGTCCTTCGTTTCCTCGCAGAGCGCCCGCTTCACACCGTTGTGATGAGCGGTTTCGTCCGCGACAACGGAATCGAGAGCTGGCTCAATCGAGGCACTTTCTATGGATGCCGCGATGACCTGGGCAATCTGGAAGGCGTGGCTTTGATCGGACATGCAATGTTCATCGACGCGCGCAGCGGCGAGGCGCTCGGAGTTTTCGCGCGCCTCGCGCAAGATGTTCGCAGCACGCACATGATCATGGGAGAGCAGGAAACTATCCAGCGCTTCTGGAACTACTATTCCGCTGGCGGACAAGCGCCGCGACTCTCCTGCCGCGAAGTATTGTTCGAGCAAACTTCGTCAGTTGAGCCTTTTGCGCCGGTGCCAAATCTGGGGCCCGCCAGTCTCGACGATCTTTCACTGATCGTTCCGGTTCACGCCGCGATGGCTTATGAAGAGAGCGGCGTAAATCCTCTGAATGCCGACCCGGATGGATTTCGGATGCGCTGCGCGCGTCGTATCAGACAAGAGCGTGCCTGGGTCTGGGTCGAGAGCGGCCAGTTGATTTTCAAAGCTGACGTTATTAGCGATACGCCCGATGCGATCTACCTTGAAGGTATTTACGTCAATCCTAATGAGCGCGGGAAAGGTTACGGCTCGCGCTGCATGTCGCAACTCGTGCGTAGTCTACTAAAGCGCACAAAAGCAATCGTCCTCCTTGTGAATGAAGAGCATCAAGTAGCGCAATCTTTTTTTCAAGGGATCGGATTTACCCGACGCGGGCTGTACGAAACGATCTTTTTGCGTGAACAAACTAACGAGTATTAACCGGCAACTCCGTGTCTTGCCTATTTTCTTAGAGGTGTAAAGAGCCATGCCCCGAAAAACTTTGACAAGAACATACATGTTGGTCGTTATCGCCGGCGCCACCGCGGCCGCGACCTATTCGGCAATCCATCTACCGCTCCAGCGAATCGACTTTCGTTTTCTGGCGCTGACTATTTTGACCATAACCATCAGTTCGCGTTTGACCGTAAGAATTCCGCGCATCAGCGGCCACATCTCGGTGTCTGATAGCTTCTTCTTTCTTACTATTCTGCTGTATGGGGGAGAAGCCGCCGTTCTGTTGGCTGGCGCCGAAGCTTTCTGCTCGTCAATGCGCTTCAGCAGAAAGTCTATTCACATTAAGCCGCTGACAATCATATTCAACTCGGCTATGATGGCCTGCTCGACTTTCGTAACTTTCAAGATCCTCAACGTCCTCTTCGGAGATATCACGGCCCTGCGCCACGGTCAGTTTTCAGGCACTTTCGTAGCGGCCCTGTGCGTCATGGCGCTCGTGCAGTACGGCAGTAATTCCAGCCTCGCTGCCATCTATACTTCGCTAAAGATGAATGAGCCCGTCTGGCATATCTGGACCAAGTATTATCTCTGGGCGTCCATTACATTTTTCGCCGGAGCATCTGCGGCGGGAATCATAGCCAAGATTACAGACCTCGCCGGGTTCTACGCGCTCGTCGCGACTACACCGATCATTACCATTATCTATTTCACCTATCGCACCTACCTGAGAAACGTAGAGGCGATGGCTGCGGCCGCTAAAGCGGAAGAAGTAGCAGCCCATGCGCAGGAAGTCGAACGCCACGTCGCGGAATTGAATCACTATATTGCTGAGCAAAAGCGCATTCGCGAGCAGTTTTCTCAGATTGAAAAGATGTCTGCGCTGGGCGAACTGGCTTCGGGCGTGGCGCACGACTTCAACAACACGCTGGCCGGCATTCTGGGGCGCGCACAGCTCCTGCTGGAAACGAAAGATCCGGTGAAGACTGAAAACGGCCTGAACATCATTATCAAGACCGCCAAAGACGGCGCGAAGACTGTGAAGCGCATTCAGGATTTCGCGCGGCAGCGCCGCGATCATGACTTTCAACTGGTAGACGTAAGGCAGCTCTTACTGGATGTGGGAGAAATCACCCGACCTCGTTGGAAGGACAGAGCTGAGGCGGCGAATATTCATATCAATCTGGATCTGGAATGTGACTGCGGCGCGCTCATCATGGGAGATGAATCGGAATTGCGGGAAGTGTTCGTCAACCTCGTCTTCAATGCAGTCGACGCAATGCCGCACGGTGGCATTCTCACGCTCGCAGCAACGGAGATAGGCGGCATCGTAGAAATATCCGTCCGCGATACCGGTACAGGGATGACGGAAGCGACGCGTCTGCGCGTTTTCGATCCTTTCTTTACCACTAAGGACAAACTGGGAATGGGCCTCGGCCTGGCAGTCAGTTATGGCATCATCCGCCGGCACGAAGCAACAGTTGATGTTGAGTCACAAGTAGGTCTCGGCACGACGTTTCGAATCAGGCTGCCGATTGCGAAGTGCGCTACCAAAGTACAACCTGACAGTGAGTTTGCCAGCTCGAAAACCGCCCCTTCGAAATCTTCTCAAACCAGAATCCTGGTCGTTGATGATGAAGAATACGTGCGCGACCTGCTGCGTGACATTCTTGAAAAAGAAGGTTGTGAAGCGGTCGTGGCAGAGGGCGGACATCAGGCGCTATCGCTTTTTGAAAATGGAAATTTCGATGCTGTCTTCACCGACGTAGGCATGCCGGACATGAATGGCTGGGAGCTTTCACGGGCGGTCCGCGAACGCAACAGCAACATCCCGGTGGCGGTGATCACAGGCTGGGGCGAAGCTGTCGGGTCCCACGAACGTCAGGCCGCTCGCGTGGATTGGGTCGTGGCCAAGCCGTTCGATACGCCACAAATTGCAGAGATGGCGCACGAAGTTTTCCGGCGCCGGGCGTTGCGTATTGGACAGCAGACTTCGGTCGTGGCAGCGTCGTAACTTTCCATCACTGCAAACTATTCAACCTTGCTGCTCCTTGCCGGCTATGCCGTTCAATTCAGTTTTGTCCAAATCGTAGCGCTCAAGCTTTCGCTGGAGAGTTGTGCGATCAATTCCCAGCACTCGCGCGGCAGCCTGTTTGTTGCCACCTGTGCGCGTGAGCACCCGAAAGATGTGGCGGCGTTCGATCTCTGAAAGTGGCAGCAGAACTTCATTCGCGGTCTCAGAGTCCGACGATGCCGGGAAACTTTCGCGATTGGCCATTGAGGTTTTCGAATAATTGCGAACGCGCTCGGGCAGATCTTCAGGACGAACCACTTGATCGCACAAGGCCGCTGCGCGCACAACGGCATTTTCCAGCTCGCGAATATTCCCCGGCCAATCATAATTCTCGAGCACCCTCACCGCTTCTTTCGAGAATCCGACAGGGCGAGCGTTCGAACTGACGATGCGTTCGGAAAAATAGGTGACCAGCGGCCGAATGTCTTCGCGTCGCTCGCGCAAAGCCGGCAGATGTATCGTGACTGCGTTCAGACGGTAAAGGAGGTCCTGACGAAAGCGCCCGTCTAGCACCTCCTGGTCTGCATCTCGATTAGTGGCCGCGATGACTCGCACATCGACGCGCTGCGTCTGATTCGATCCGACACGGCGAATCTCGCCTTCCTGAAGTGCACGCAGCAGCTTAACCTGAAAAGCCAGACTGGTTTCCGTAATCTCGTCAAGAAAGACCGTTCCCCGATCCGCTTCCTGCCACAGACCTCTGCGGTCCACCGTTGCGCCCGTGAACGAGCCACGAACATGACCGAAAAGCTCTGACTCAATCAACTCCGCCGGCAAGGCTCCGCAGTTGACCGCGACGAAGGGTTTATCCGCGCGAGGACTACGGCGATGAATTGCTTTGGCCACGATCTCTTTGCCCGTGCCCGACTCACCGGTAATCAAAACGGGCAGATTGGTGGCCGCGACCCGACCGACCAGCTTCATCACTTCGACAAACGCCGCGCTGACGCCGACCAGATCTATGTCGGAAGTGTAGACCGGAGGCGATGGCAGTTCGTCACTGATGCTTCGTCTTGTGCGTTTCTCGATTCCACGGCGAACGGCTTGAGATATTCGCTTAACATCTTCGATCTCAAACGGCTTCATCAAGTAGTCATAAGCGCCTGACGATACTGCGTCGAGGGCTCCGACTGCCGACCCGTGGCCAGTCATGAGAACGATTTGTGCCCCTGGTTGCTCTTCGGTGAAACTGCGCAGAATGTCATAGCCTTCATAGTTATTCTTGGCGCTCAGCCGCACGTCGCAGAACACGAGTGACCAGTTGTCGCGATGGAGTAGTTCCAAGGCCTGTTCGGCAGAACCCGCCTCGCTCACTTCCCAGCCTTCGTTGCTGAGCACTTCAGCCACGTTGCTGCGAATCAAATCATCATCATCGACTACGAGTGCTTTCATGTTATTCGAAGCGAAGAGTAAGCCAGATTTATTCTCGATTCCGATCTGATTGTCAATGTAACTGAGCAAACCCAGTGTGCCAAGATTTTGTAGGTAAAGGTAAACGCCCTCTCTCTTTGGGAGAGGGTTGGGGCGAGGGCGTAGCTGAGTAGCAAGAAAAGAAAACTCTCCTCCATCCTTTTTCCTGTCCGCTCCGATAAAAAAGGAGTTCGTTCGCTAGGCCCCTCACCCCGGCCCTCTCCCAAAGGGAGAGGACATTGCCAAAGTCCCGAATATAAACTCCCTATCTAAACATCGCACCCGCTCGTTTGGCAGAGGGGTTCGAGCGATGGGCGTTACCGCAATTCCTTGAATCTCGATCGGTTGACCATCACGCAACACTACATGTGTGCTGGTCTCCAGCGCCACGCGTCGGTGATCTTTCGTAATGATTTCGATTTCATAGACAGCTCCAAACCATTCTCTCACGGTCCGCGTAATCTGGTGACGGACATAGTCTGCGAGTTCCGGAGCCACTACCTGGGTAATATTCATTCGGCACGCCTCATCGCAACTGTAACCCGAAAAGCGTTCGCCGACTTCGTTCAGAAACGTAAAATTCCCGGCGAGATCGAGCGTATAAACAATCTCCTTCCCACTACTCAATTCTTCATCTTCCTTTTGTTTGCTTCGAAATCGGTAACTCATTTTCTTGGTGATTAGATAAAGACACCGAGCCCATCACACGTTCTTCTTAGACTGACTGCGGCGCGGTGTGAACTAACTAACGGAGCTTCTTATCAAGTATAAGGGCCGTTACGGCGAAGTGCCGAAAAGGGCTGGGATGCTGCATTTGACTACAGCGAGATGCACCATCGTCGTTTGAAATATCATTCAGGATGGCATTCCGGCCGACCCCTGCGGATCACTTAGCACTGCGTATGCCACGTGCAAAAACCGAAAGAGTCAAAGGCTCGTATGGCCCAAAAAAAGCGAACGTGATTGGCGGCACATCGGTTGCTGGTAACGCGCTGTCAACGTTACGCCAACACGCGTGCGTTGAGGTCAATTCATGAAGCGCTACGCCAGTTAGTTCAGAAATCGACTCGGATTCTAAAAAGGACGATACGGCGTGACGAAATATTAACCGCCCCAAAATCCCTCACGATTCCTGGCTGGATCGAATTAGCTAATCAGCGCCTATTGCTGGCGCGCGACTGAAAAAGGATCGCGATCAGTTCGCCTTCGATTCGTGCCGCCATCAGCGCAACTCCTCAATATAAGTATGTTGGCCCAAAAGTTACACAGTGAAACTTACATCCGCGATCGACGCTGTCGTGGATTGTCGTCCCGCCGAACTGCCTCACGATCAGAACAGTTCGCGCCCGCAGTTCCAGTAGCGATCACCGATTAAAGGCACCCCCGCAGTGATGCGGGCTCGCAAAGCCAGGAGTCTCGACTCGGGTTCGAGATCGTCCGGTTACCGAAGTGAGGCTCATCGATGTTTTTGACAATTTGCTCCAGACTTTCCACTCTACTCTTCTCTTTAACATTAGCTTTCGCGCTCATACTCAGTTCCGGCTTGTCAGATAGGCACGCCGTCTCGGCGCAGACCTCCGACTACATCTCGGACAGGAACGTTTATCCGAAGCCGCCGCTGCCTGCGCTCCCGCGTGCTGGCGGCACTTATCGCGACCCGGTCTTCGGCACCGAGATTATGCGCGCCACCGACGAGTTGGACTGTCCGCTGCAAGGCTGCGGCACATACTACTCGCACTGGCCCACCTTCAACGCGAACAACACGCGTCTACTCATCCGGAAAGACGAGGGCGGTCTTGCCCTGATCAAGGACTTCGATCCGGTTAACTTCAAGGTTGGCGCGTCGAGACAGTTGCCGACCAGCATGAGAGCCAGTGGCACCTCTTACGGCGGACCGAGTTGGGAGAGCGCCATCTGGTCTCACTCAGATCCGAACGTTATTTATACCTTTCCAAACTACAATGATGGTGGATTCCGGCTTCTCGCCTATAACGTCGCCACCGACTCCTTCACGCTCCTGGCTGACTTCAATTACCTGAACACAACCGGGCGTGATTATCTTTTTCAGATGAATAAGTCCGCAGACGACGACGTCTTCTCGTGGAGCGTAAGACGTGTCGACATCGGTGACCCTATTGCTTATCTTGTTTACAAGCGTTCGACTAACAAGGTGCTGTTCAATGTTGCGAACACGATGAACTTTAATGAAGTTCACGTAGACAAGAGCGGTCACTTTCTAAATATCCCGCTCAACGAGCCGCTCCCGGACGGCACCTCGATGGAATTCGTCAACCTCGACACGGCCGCTGTCACGAAGATCCTGGACGGCGCTCCGGACTACAGTCCTGGCCACGGCGACCTCGGTACCAACTGTGTAGTCGGCTTCGATAACGACGATGATGGAATTACCACCCGTAGAATGGACCAGCCACACAATCCACTATATGCCTTCTGGTATCGCACGGGCCTGGGACCGACTGGCGGCGTTGCCGACTGGACTCAGGGCATGCATGGAACGATGCTGGCTGACAACGAGGACTGGTTCACAGTTGCAACCTTCAGAGATCCGAGGACAGACCTGCCGCATTCGGGCGTCTTTGAGGACGAGATATTTCAAATCGCTTTAGATGGCAGCCAAAGGGTCAGGCGTCTGCTCCAACACCGCTCCTCGATCGACTTTCAAAGCATTACGACCGGATACTGGGGGATGCCAAAGCCAACCATCAGCCGGGACGGACGGTTTGTAGCCTACACGTCGAACTGGGAAAAGTCAGGGAGATATGACCTGTTCATCGCTCGCATAGAGCCTGCGCCAGTGCTCTCGCAAACCGTTCCCACGCCCACTCCGACTCCAACTCCGACGGCGACGCCAACTCCAACGCCGAAACCTACACCGTTCTCGACACCAACACCTACGCCGACACCAACGCCCACTCCAACGCCGAAGCCTACACCGTTCCCGACGCCCACTCCGACTCCAACACCTACGCCCACACCAACTCCAACGCCTTCCCCAAAACCGACCCCGATGCCAACACCATCCCCGACCCCGTCGCCAACCCCATCAACCACGCCG
>Ga0209577_10002461_pt1 | contig 17836 bp, 13 predicted proteins | sample GraSoiAngelo_109_FD_185874 | JGI IMG/M metagenome (GOLD analysis project Ga0209577, IMG submission 185874) | Grasslands soil microbial communities from the Angelo Coastal Reserve, California, USA - 14_0903_12_20cm (SPAdes) (version 2) | ecosystem: Environmental > Terrestrial > Soil > Grasslands...
CCGGTGTAACCGCAGATTGGTCTCGTCCCACCCATCGGAGTCCAACCGGCGATCGTGCTCAGGCTGCCCGTCCCCGCATCCACCCTGCGGATCACACAGTTCCCAGTGTCACTGATTATCAACGATCCGGCCGCGTCCGCGGCAACGCCGGCTGGATAGTTGAGGCGGGATGATGTCGCGGGAAGGTTCTCTCCGGAGTACCCAACGGCTCCCGTACCAGCTGCGGTCGAGATGACGCCCCCGCTGACCAAGCGGATGCGCTGGTTGTTTCGGTCGGCGATGAGAAGCCCTCGCGGTGCCACCGCCACCCCCGTCGGGTTGTTGAGGGTTGCCGCAGTAGCTGGGCCTCCATCGCCGAGCGGATGCGTAGCATCGGTCGCGGATCCCGTTCCGACCGTCGTGGCGATCTGTCCGCTCTGATCCACCACTCGGACCACGTTGTTCCCGCTGTCGGCGACATAGAGATCGAGACTTGCGTCGACGGCCAAACCGGAAGGATCGTTGAGCTGCGCCGCGGAAGCCTGACCGCCGTCGCCCGCGTAGCCTCTCACGCCGGAACCGGCTACAACAGCGACCGTCCCGTCAGCCCGGCGCGAGAGCACTCGATTGTTCCAGCTGTCAGCGACATACAAGGTGTGGTTGCCATCGACAGCGAGACCCGTCGGGAAGTTCAGCCCTGCATCGGTACCGATGACGGTCGTGATCGTTCCCGCGCCGTCCACGGCCCGGACGACCTCGCTCTGCGTGTCGGCGATGTACGTCGTAGTCCCATCGACGGCGACGCCGATAGGTTCGCTGAGCTGAGCCCGCACAGCTGGACCTCTGTCCCCAGACAGGCCTGCGGTCCCGTTTCCTGCAACCGTCGAGATCATGCCTTGGAACACCCGACGAATGCGATTGTTGAAGCCATTGTCGGCAATGAGCAGCCCGCCGGAGCTGTCCAGGGTGACATCGAGCGGCCAGCTGAGTTGTGCGGAGGTCGCCGGACCCCCGTCGCCGCTGAAGCCCCCCGTCCCGTTCCCGGCGACAGTGGTGATGATCCCGTTGGTAGACATGCGGCGCACCACGCGGTTGTTGCTGTCTGCGAGATACAGGTTCCCCGACTTGTCGAAGGTCACCCCCGCGGGGTGGTTCACCCTTGCCAATGATGCGAGTCCGTTGTCGCCCGAATAACCGGCCGAACCTGTACCGATCGCCGTGGTGATGATCCCCCAGGGGCTGACCTTCCGAACACGGTTGTTGGCGGCGTCTGCGATGTAGAGATTTCCCGTGGCGTCGATGGCAGTACCGGTGGGCTGGTTCAGTTGCGCCTGCGTCGCCCGTCCTCCGTCGCCCGAGTAGCCTGCAAGTCCTGTTCCGGCGACAGTGGTGATTACCCCGGTGGGTGTGACTCGACGAACCCGGGCGCCACTTCTCTCGGTGATGAAGAGATTCCCTGAAGCATCAACCGCCATGCCCGTCGGCGCGTTCAGCTGCGCGCTCGTCGCAGAGCCTCCGTCGCCGGCCGACCCGGCCGCGCCGGTCCCGGCGACCGTCGAGATCGTGCCCGAGGAAGACACCTTCCGGACTCTGTTGTTGGCCTGGTCGGCGATGAACAGCGATCCCTGGAAGACGGCCAGACCATGGGGGTTGTAGACCTCGGCCTGGCCAGCCGGCACGTTGTCGCCGTATGGAGCAGGCATGTACCCGGGTGTCCCGTCGCCGGCTGCCGTGGCGGTCGCACCGTTCGAGTCCACATGGCAAACGACGCTGTGCACCGCGTCAGCCACGGCGAAGTAGAACCCTCCCGTACCGTCCGCCACCACACCGGTCGGCTGAAGCGCCAACGACCTGGCTGAGCTCGCGCTGCACACCGAGCCGGCGAAGGTCGACACCGACGTCGCGGCTCGGGCGCCGGCGAGATGAATGCCGCTGGCCACCACCAGGGCGGCCAGGACGACAGCACGGCAAGGACGAATGCGCGTCGCGAATCTGGAGAGCATGGCCATAGCCTAAGAAGTACCCCGTTTGCCGCATATGGCCCCAATAGATCAATTTCAGCATTGACACCGGACTAGACATTTCCGCCCTACGGGGTCAAAGGGTCAGAATGGCCGCTGAGCGTGAGCAAAAACGTTGAACGTGGCCACCGGCCGGAAGGGTGGTCGCCTGCCCACCGCTCTCACCACCCGGTCGAGGGGACCGGGGTCCAAGGGCGAGCGAACGAAGTCTGAGAACCACAGCTCGACCTCGAATCCGGCTGCCACCAAGGATCGACGCAGGGATCGGGCGGACTGTTCGTTCACGTGCATGTCACGCTCGTACTGGCTCCTCGGGTCGCGGGGCAGGTGCTTCCTCTGCGCGACCCCAGCCAGCAGGCGCAGCACCGGATACGCATACCGGTAGAAGCGAACATTGGGCATCGTGTGGACGTACAGCACACCCCCGGGTCGCAGCACTCGCCGGACCTCGCTCAAGGCTTGGTTGAGCTCTTCGGGCAGCAGGTGCTCGACCACGTCGAGCATGAACGCCCGGTCGAAGCCCGCGGAGACGAGAGGCATGCACCGGGCATCGCCATGCAGGAACAGGACGCGATCGCGGATCTCCGGGTGCTTACCGAGCATTCCGCGGGCCAACGAAAGCGCAGCGCTCGCGTAGTCGATCCCCACGGCGGTCGCGCCGCTCTTGGCCGCGTTGAAGACCACTTCCCCCCTGCCCGAGCCGACATCGAGGACCCGCATCCCGTCGCACACTTCTGCCCTCCGCAGGAGATCAGCCTCCGGTGCCGGCAGGTCGAGGCCCATCGACGCCTCGTAGCGATCGAATCCGCTTGCACAGTTCAGGTAGTACTCGACGGTGTAGATGTCAGGCGGCACCGCGGGGGGTGGCCGGCTGGTCACTCGGCCCCCGCGAAGAAGCGCAGCGCCGGTCCTGCCACCTGTCGCTCGGCGATCACCCGTGCAGGGATGCCAGCCACAACCGTGCCGTCGGGGACATCACGGTTAACGACGGCGTGCGATGCGACCACGGCGTTGTGCCCGATCCGGACTCCCATCAACACCGACGCTTTGTTGCAGATCCAGCTGTTCCTCCCGATGGAGATGGGGGCCGACGACACGTTCTCGTAGAAGAACTCATGCTCGCCATCATGATGATGAGTCGAGTCGACGATGGACACGAACTCGTTCGTCGAGCTGTAGACGTCGAACTTCACCTCGTTGGCACAGTGAATGACATTGTTGTAGCTGATGATGTTCCGCCCTACACATGTCAGCCGTCCGGATAGGTTGAGGACCGTTCCTCGGCGGATCTCTACCCGCTCGCCAAGACGAAGCTCGCAACCCTTCAGCTGGATCAGGACGTCATCAAGGATGCGACATTGCGGGCCGATTTCCACGAGGTTCCGGCTTCCGGGATCCACCTGGAACTGCACCCGTGTGCCCAGCTCGAGATCGGGCGAGACGCGAATCGTGACCTCTGCGCCCCGCAAGCGTGCGAGCAACTTGAGGCGGAGGATGGCCCGCGTGCGACGCACGCCTCGGCGGACATCCAGAAGTCGATGTACGACGCTCACCGCTGGCCGCTCAACCCGTCGACCGACCGCGCGTCATGACCAATTCTACTGTGTGCACAGAGGAGTAAGATGGGGGACTCGGAGAGAGATCCCCGTGGTCAGGCGGACAGCAGCCGCACGCGGTTGCTCAACGAGTCCGCGATCAAGCTTCCCCCGTGGTCATCTACCGCCAGTCCGGTCGGGTCGTCGAGCATGCCATTGGCGTCGCCCGGGCCCGTGTAACCACAGACTGGTCTTATGCCCCGAACCGGTGTGAAGCTAGCGGATCGTCGAGCCAAGACCCGCGTTGCGCCAGAGGACATACTGGCTCCCGATGCGCCTGGTCGTGAATGCGACGCTTGACGAGATCCGACGAGCGAGGCGGGGTCCGGTCGCATGGGATCTCGCCGTCTACGGCAGCATGCTCGATGCGTCGTGGACCGAGGTTACGGCCATCCCTCTTGGAGGCTGCCGTCTCCGGATCGGTTCCTTGCCGTTCGCGCGTATCCGCAACCGGATCCGTCCGCCGCCAGACTCCCGAGGGACTTGGAGGGAAGACAGCCTCGTTGTCCCACTTCCGCCCGAATGGAGTGAGACCCCAATTCACGCCCCGGCCCCCGTGCCATGGTGGGAACGAGCCCTTCGCCTGGCCAGAGCGACGGATCTCGTGCTGCTGCCCAGTGACGCCGATGTCGTATTCACCCACCTCAGGGCCGTACACCGACTTTCTCGGCGCGTCCCAATCATCTGGAGCACGAATGGGGTCATTCCTGCAATTTGGAACTGGCGCCCAAAGGCCGAAGCCGACGCGGTACGAGCCCGCCACGTCGCGCTCCAGCGCGCGTGCGCATCCCGCGCAGACCTCATTGTCGTGTGGACGGAGTTCGGCGCTGAACACCTCGTCGTGGAGGCAGGGGCCGATGCACGGCGGATCGTCATCGCGCCGCCAGTGCTCGGCTTGGCCAGCCCCCTGGGCCCACCCTTGCCCACGCGCGGTCTGGTGCGCGCACTCTTCGTCGCCGAGAACGGGCTCCTCAAGGGACTTCCCGAGGCCATCGGGGCCACGGGTCTCGTCCCCGAGGTCGAACTCCACGTGGTAGGACCGCCAGCACCGTTGCACCCGCCCCCTCGCACGGTCTGGCACGGACGGCAGCCACCCGAACGCGTGGCATCCATGTTGGAGTCGGCGGATCTCCTACTGATGCCTGCGCGATACGAGACGTATGGGGTCTGTTACCTGGAGGCTATGCGCGCCGGTACTGCCATCGTGGCGTCGTCTCTCGGGACTACTCGAGAACTGGTCGGCGATGCCGGGATATTGGTTCGACCGGCCGACGTGCCGGGTTTGGCTGCAGTCCTCACAGAGCTCGTCCGTGAACCGGATTGGATGCGGAAGCTGGGAGAGGCGGGCCGCATGCGCTACTTGAGCCACTACTCCCCTGTCGTCACAGCCCGGGCGCTCGAACCGATCCTGTTGAACGCGAGCACCGCCGGAAGGCGCCGTCGACCGTCGCCCCCGGTGCCGGGGCCGACAGGAAAGCGAGCCCGCAGGGCCGAATATTGAGTTGAACGCCCCGCGGTCATCGACGGCCCGGGGACGGTGGGGGGCGGAGGCCAGTTCCGTGGAGGAAGTGCGAGCCCGACAGGCGGCTGCGGGGTCGGGCGTGGTCGGGCGCCTGGTGATCATCGACGCTCTCCGCGCTGTCGCCGCGCTGCTGGTCGTTTTGAACCACTCCGACCTGGGAGCCCGCTCACCGGGTGCGGTCCGCTGGCTCGTTCCAGTCGGAAGGCTCGGCTACACCGGCGTCGGGCTGTTCCTGGTCATATCTGGGTTCTCCATCCACCTTCGGTGGGCCGCGACCCGGGATGCGTCCTTCTCCGGAGTGGCGTTCTGGCGACGCCGGCTGGTTCGTCTCTATCCGACGTACTACGCGGCCCTCGCAACCATTGGGCTGACCTTGACCATCGTGTCCGGTCCGGGCCAGATCGCGGCTGAGCGGGCGGCGAGAGAGCATCTGCCCCTCTGGTTCGCGGCAGCGAACCATCTGGTGGTGATCGGGGGCAACTTCACTGTCGTTGCGCTCCTCCCCCAGGCGTGGTCACTCGCGCTCGAAGAGCAGATCTACGCGCTCTACTCTGTCGCCGCCCGGTTCGTGCGAGACCTCCGTCCGATGCGGTTGCTTATGGCTTCGTTGGTGCTGTCTCTCGTGTGGCGGCTGGGCGTGTCCGTCCTGACACCGGCGGCGACGGCGCGAAATCTGATGTACTTCCAGGTTCCGTCGCGTCTGTTCGAGTGGGTACTCGGGCTCGTGGCCGTAGAGGCCTATGTCGGCAATGTGCGCCTCCCTGAGATGGCCAAGAGGCTCGAGGTCGGAGTGGGCCTACTACTCGTCAGCGGGTACCTGGGCCTGCAGCCCGCTGGCTTTCTCCTGTTGAACTCCCATCGCTTCGCTGTGTCTGGCGTGCTGTTGGATCCACTGTTCGGGATTGCCTTTTTCGTGTGCCTCAACTCGCTGGTGAGCGGCGAGCAGCGTCTCCTCGCATCTCCCGCCCGACCGATCCTCCACCTTTTGGGCACGGTGGGGTTGAGTTCATACTCGATGTACTTGCTCCATCCGTTGATCCTCCGCGTCGCCGCACTCATCGTCCCTCCTCATGGACTGGTCGGCCGCGGAGCGGCTTGGCTGGCGGTGATCTTCGGCTCATATGGTTTCTACCTGGTCGTTGAGCGCCGCTTCATCGCCCGGGCTCGCCGCCCGCGCCAGTCATGTGAAGTCGCCTCGCATGAGGCGACCAGCCATCACGATGAATTGATGCCCGTGAGGGCCTGATCGGTCGAGTCGCTCACAAAGGCCGAGCAAAGACGTCAGAGCCGTACGCCGGATCAATCGCCGGCACCAGCCGACCATCGGCGTCGGGCCGAAAGAGTTGGTAGCCCGATGCGCCGAGCAGCTCTACCACGGGGCGACGGTCCTGGCCAAGGGTTCGGACCGAGGTATCGTTCCACTCCAACTGCAGGAGTCTTATGCGGTGCTCCTTGAGCGCCACCGGCGCGCCCTCAAGCACAAGGAGCTCGGCCCCTTCGACGTCGATCTTCACGCCGGCGGCGGTTCTCGCTCCGATGACGTCATCAAGCGTGTCGGTCTCGACCGAGACCACAACAGGCCCGGATACGTTGAAGGCGAACTTGTTGACGTCGTCGAGACCGACTGTGAAGGGAGACGTGCCCTTGGTCGGCCCAAGAGCAACCGGTAGGACCGTGATGTCGTATCCGTTGAGAGCGATGTTCTCGCGGAGCCGGGGCAGCGAGTCGTTGCTCGGTTCGACGGCAATGACCTCCGCGCCACACTCAGCAGCCCAGATGGCGTAGACGCCTACGTTTGCCCCCACGTCTATGAACAGATCCCCCGGTTGTAGCTCCCTTCGCCACGTTGACATCGCCTCCCAATCTGGAGGATTGGAATACGCGACCTTCTTGGTAACCCATGAATCGAGATCAGCGAAGATCCTCGATCGTTCTCCGAGCGGCACGATCGTTCGGTGACCCAGCCTCCCTCGAACCTGGAACTTTCCCGCCAGAGCCAACTGGCGCAACCGTCGCGACCGGTTTGCCGGGCGGGTCCACACGTATCGCACGACACCCAAGGCGTCTCGACCGGCCCCACGGATTGATCCCACGGACCAGCGACGTAGAGGATCTAGGACTGGAACCCGGCCATCCCCACCACCGGCTTGTTGAGCTTGGTGGCCCCGGTGGAGCCGTGGAACTGGCCGTCCCCGAAGGTGAAGATGCCGCCGTCGGAGGCCACGAACCAGTAGCCGTTGCCGGTCCCGGTGGTTGCCATGCCGACGACCGGCTTGTTCAGGGGGGTGGCGCCCGTCGAGCCGAAGAACTTGGCGTCGCCGAAGCTGAATACTCCGCCGTCGGAGGCCACGAGCCAGTAGCCGTTGCCCGATGGCGTGGACGACGTCCCCACGATGGGCTTGTTGAGGACGGTGCCGCCCTCGGATCCGAAGAACTTGGCGTCGCCGAAGCTGAATACTCCGCCGTCGGAGGCCACGAACCAGTAGCCGTTACCCGATGGCGTGGAGGACATACCCACGATGGGCTTGTTCAGCGGGGTGGCGCCCGTAGAGCCGAAGAACTTGGCGTCTCCGAAGCTGAAGATGCCGCCGTCGGAGGCCACGAGCCAGTAGCCGTTACCCGATGGCGTGGAGGACATCCCCACGACGGGCTTGTTCAGCGGGGTGGCGCCCGTAGAGCCGAAGAACTTGGCGTCTCCGAAGCTGAAGATGCCGCCGTCCGAGGCCACCATCCAGTAGCCCGCCCTCGACGGTGTGGCCGCCATCCCCACGACCGGCTTGTTCAGGACGGTGCCGCCCTCGGACCCGAGGAATTTGGCGTCCCCAAAGCTGAAGATTCCGCCGTCCGAGGCTACGAACCAGTAGCCCGAGGTACGCGGCCCGCCGGAGGGAGTGGTCGTCGTCGTGGTCGTCGTGGGGGGCGCAGAAGACGGACTCTGAACCTTGCGCACCCGGCTGTTGAGCGTGTCACCGATAAGGAGGTCGCCCGCGCCCGTCAGCGCCAACCCGGTGGGGCCGTTGAGCTCCGCAGAGGTGGCCGGTCCACCGTCGCCCTGGTAACCGCCGATCCCGTTGCCCGCCACTGTCTTGATGACGTTGGCCGAAACCGCCCTCACCCTGTTGTTCCCCGAATCGGCGATCTCAACGGTTCCCGAGGTGTCGATCGCCAGCCCCTTGGGGAAGCTCAGTTGGGCGGCCGGCGCCGGACCGCCGTCGCCGCCGCCACCCGACGTCCCGTCACCGGCTACCAGGCTCGCGCCCCCTCCAGCAGGGGGCGCCGACGCCACCTGGTGGAACTCGGTGTCCGTCCAGTACACGTTGTTCTTGCCGTCGACCGCCACCGCCCATGGGTGCTTGATGTTGCCGTTGTTCGAGGCGGACTGCGGGTTGAGACTGCTCTTCTCGAAGGTGGTGATGGTCTGGCTCGTCAGGTCCACGCGCCGGATCGCATTGGACAACGTGTCCGCGATGTAGAGGTTCCCCAGCGCGTCCGCCGCTACACCCCTCGGCTGGTTGAGCTGAGCCTGAGCCGCCGGTCCCCCGTCACCCGATGAACCGGCGCCACCATTTCCCGCGACAGTAACGATCGTCCCATCGCTGGCGCGAACCTCCCGTACCTTGTTGCTGCCGGTGTCGGCGATGAAGACGTTCCCGGAAGGATCGACGGCGACCCCACTGGGATCATTCAGCTGCGCGGAAGCCGCGGGGCCGAGATCGCCGCTGGAGCCAGGCTGGCCTGTGCCGGCGAACGTGGTGATGGTTCCCGCGGCACTGACCTTCCTCACCCGGTTGTTGAGTGAATCGGCGATGTAGGCCGCGCCCGCGGAAGAGCCGGAGGTGGTGTCAACGGCCACGCCTATGGGCTGGTCGAGCTGCGCCTGGGTGGCGGGGCCGTTGTCTCCGACAAAGCCCTGGCCCGACACGCTCACTGTCGACAGGGTGCTACCGGTGACCTGCCGGATGCGGCCGTTGCCGGTGTCGGCGATGTAGAAGCCCGACGAGGTCAGGGCGACCCCCTCCGGGAAGTTCAACAGCGGTGTGGCGCTGGAGCTCGGCGTAGCAGGTCCGCCGTCGCCGCTAAAGCCGGGTTTGCCCGGGCTGCCGGCGGCATCGGTGCTCATGTTGAGACACGACGTGTTCGCGTTCTGCGTGACCTTGTGGATGTCGTCGTTCCCGGCGTCGGCGATGAGGACACTCGGTGGAGTGACGCTGGTGTCTACTGCCAGTCCCTGCGGGCTCTGCAGCTGAAGGGCGTTGGCGATCGATGGGCACGCGCTCGGGCCCACTGCCGACAGCCCGCCAGGGGTCGAGTCGTTGTTGTTGAAGCCTCCTCCGGCCACGACCGTGGTGACGCCGGTGCCACTGGCGCAAGCCGCGCCGCCAACCGTGCACTTGAACTTCAACCCCTCTCCGGGCGAGCCTCCGCTTCCACCCGGGATCCCCTGGTCCACGGTGTACACGGTGTTCGACTCTCCGATGGCGAGCCCGCGTGGCGAGGTGAGGCCCGTGATGTAGGTCGACATGGCGCCGGTCGAGTCGACCTGCAGGATGCGGTTGTTGTTGGTGTCGGAGACGAAGAGAGTGCCGCTTCCAGTTCCGACGCCGGGGGCGAAGGCAACGCCCTGGGGGCCGCTGAGGCCGGCGCCCGTGACCGTGGTGATGGTGCCGTCGGGCGCGATCTGACGGACCCGGTTGTTGGCGGTGTCTGCCACCCAGACGGTGTACTGCGTCGTCGTGCCCGACGTGGTGGCCATGACGAATACCGCGGTCGGAGTGTTCAGGGCACTGGACGAACCGGCCACCCCGTCGGCCCCGGCGCCGGGGCTCCCGGTGCCGGCGGCCACCGTCACCGTGCCGGGCGCGCTGGTGTCGAAGAAGTCGACCTGGTTGTTGGCCGTGTCAGCGAAGTACACGCGTGTGCCGGCGGAGCTGACAGCGGCGGGCCGGAAGGGCGCGGTCGTGAGCGTGGACGGTCCCGCGAACAGCGAGATGTCACCAGCCGCAGCGTTGACGCCTGAGGGGAAGAGGGCAAAAAGACCACCCGCGACCAAGGCGGCAAGTGCCGCGCTAACCAGACGACGCCCATTTTCCTTCATCCTCATGGCCCTTTGGCCTCCCCGCGGCACAACAGCCGCGCTCGCACTCACCTGGCCGTAGTGCAGGCCCCCCGCCCGCCGCGCCGGGCAAGGTGGCCAGTGTATCCAGGCATTGAAAAAAGGCCAGGATTGGCCCTTGCCGAGCGCGCCTGCGGAGTCCGGGACTCAGGCGATGGCCGATCCGGCGGCAATCCCCGCCAGGTGGGCGGCGTCGTTGTAGCGCACCAGACGCCACCGGTCCTCGAAGCGCACCCACTCCGTGATACCCGCGTTCGTGGGGTCGAACGAGACGGGCCGGCCGACCAGGGGCAGATCCAGAAGGTGGATGACCGACCCGAACACGATGCCGCCATGGCACGCGGCCACGACCGTCTCCCCCTCGTGCTCGGCGACCAGGCGACGTAGCACCCTGTCGATACGCTCGATGAAGGCGGTCAGGCTCTCGCCCCCGGGCGACAGCGGGCGGTGGGGGTCGCCCTCCGGCGCGCCGTAGCGCTCCTCGAACTCGGCCCAGCTCATGCCGTCGCACTCCCCGGGATGGAGTTCGCACAGGTCACAGTCCGCAGTCACGTCCAGGTCGCCGAGGGCGGGAGCGATGATCCCCGCCGTCTGGCAGGCCCGGGGGAGGACGCTCGAGTACAGCGCCGTGGCTTCCTCCAGTTCCCCGGTTGCGGCCAGGCGGTCGCGCAGGGCCTCGGCCTGGCGGATGCCCAGCTCGGACAGGCCGGTGCACCCCTTGGGGCCTCCCACCACCCGCTCCACGTTGCACCGGGCCTCGCCGTGCCGGATGAGCACGAGTCGGGTCACGGCGAAGCGGGAACGGCCCCGCCGGTCACGCCCCTCCGGTCACGCGGGCTCGGCCGGTCACGCCAGCGTCTCCACGAAACGCTCCAGCTGCTTGAGGTTGCGGCACTCGAAGGCGCCGTCGCAGTGCACCGCGTACTCGGAAACGATCGAGTCGCCCGTGTCCCAGTAGGAGCGGGGCTCGGGGTTGAGCCAGTACACGTGGCGGGCCCGCTTCTGTATCTCCCCAACGATCCAAGCCTGGGCCGCGTGGTAGTTGTTGCGGGCATCGCCCAGGAGCATGACGCTCGTCTTTGACGTTATCTCCCGGCCCCAGCGCTCCCAGAAGGTCTCGAGGGCGTGCCCGTAGTCGGAGTGGCCGTCGACCCAGACGACGTCGGCTTCTGTGTTCACGCGGTGCACGGCCTCGCTGATGTCCTCCACACCCTCGAAGAAGCGCGTCACCTCGTCGATGCCGTCGATGAACACGAAGCTGCGCACCCGCGAGAACTGCGCGTTCATGGCATAGACGAACTGCAGGGTGAAGCGGGCGAAGGCGGCGACCGAGCCGGAGATGTCGGCTATGACGACGATCTCGGGCTTGGCCGGGCGGGGGTAGCGGAACTTGGGCTCGGCCGGGACGCCCCCGTAGGAGAGGGAGTGTCGCACCGTGTTGCGGAAGTCCAGGGGGCCCTTGCGACCGTGGCGGCGCTTGCGGGCCAGGCGCACGGCCAGTCGCCTGGTGAGCGGATAGATGGTGCGCCGGAGGGCGGCCAACTCGTCCTTGCTGGCGTGCATGAACTCGATCTCCTCGGGCAGCGGCTTGCGCAGAGTCTTGGCCATGGCCTCGACGCCCCGGTCCATGACCAGGCGCCGGCGGATCTCGGCCTCCACCTCCTTGCGCAGCCCGTCGATGCGAGCCTCGTACTCGTCGCGCACCAGGCGCTCCTCCAGCGGCGTCAGGCCGTCGGCCTGCTCACGTGCTCCGGCCATGAGGCGCTCGAGCACGGCGTCGAGGTCCAGGTTCCGCAGCGTCCGATACAGGTAGTAGGTACCGCCCACCGGCCGCCCCGGCTCCATCCCCGCGAAGCGGGTGACGGCCTGTCGGGCCAGGGCCCGCAGGATGGCTTCGTCCGCGTGCTGCAGAGCCCGGTACAGCATCTCGGCCAGCTGCTCGGGGGTGAGCGCCTCCATGGCCCCACCGTGGACGGCGGCCACCTCGCTCGAGAGCCGCTCCAGGAGCTCGTCCATGTCCCCCTGGCCGTCGCCCTCCTCCGAGCCCTGGGAGAGGTCGGAGCCCCGGAGCGAGAAGTAGACCTCGAAGACCGTCTCGAAGGCCTTCCAGTGGGCGTTGCTCTTCACCAGCGTCGCAGCCAGCGCGTACTTGAACGCCTCCCTGTCCTCCAGCGGGATGTGGCGCACGGCCTCCATGGCGTCCAGGTTCTCGGTCAGCGACACCGGGAGCCCCGCGGCCCGCAGCTGCTGGATGAAGCCGGCCAGCAGGTCGATCATCGTTGACGGACCGCCCGTCGGGTCCCGACCGGCGCGTCCCTCACGCAGGCTCGGCCACGGTCAGCTCCTTGGTGGCCTTGGCGATGTCGCTCTGGTACTTGAGCAGGATGTGGAGGGTGGCCTTGGCCTGGTCGGCGTCGATGCCCTCCAGCCCCAGCAGGAGCAGGGTCCGGGCCCAGTCGAGTGTCTCGGAGATGGAGGGGTGCTTCTTCAGCTCCAGCGTCCGCAGCGAGCGCACGATGCGCACGATCTGGTCGGCCAGGTGCTCGGAGATCCCCGGGACCCGGGCCAGCACGATCTCCTTCTCCCGTTCCAGGTCGGGATAGTCGATATGCAGATAGAGGCAGCGCCGCTTGAGCGCCTCGGACAGCTCACGGGTGTTGTTCGACGTCAGGAACACCAGCGGGATCTGGTGGGCCGAGACCGTTCCCAGCTCAGGTATCGACACCTGGTAGTCGGACAGGACCTCGAGCAGGAGCGCTTCGGTCTCCACCTCGACCCTGTCGACCTCGTCCACCAGGAGGACCACGGGCTCGTCGGCCCGGATGGCCTCCAGCAGAGGCCTGGTCAGGAGGAACTCCTCGCTGAAGATGTCCTCCTCGATGTCGTGCCAGTTGGCTGCCGCACCGTCCTCCTCGGCCACCCTCTGGGCCTGGATGCGGAGGAGCTGCTTCTTGTAGTTCCACTCGTAGAGGGCCTTGGACTCGTCCAGTCCCTCGTAGCACTGGAGGCGGATGAGCCGGGACCCGGTCATGCTGGCCACGCTCTTGCCCAGCTCGGTCTTGCCCGTCCCGGCCGGGCCCTCGATGAGCACGGGCTTGCCCAGCCGGTCGGCCAGGTAGACGACCCCGGCGATTCCCTCGTCGGCCAGGTAGTCGACGGTGCGAAGGCCCTCACGGACCTCGGGGACGGAACCGAAGCGAGGGGTGGGCGCCATCCGGAGAGGCTACCCCGCAACTTGACCGCCCGGTCAATTGCTGTCAGGTACGGATGTGCCCGTTCCCTTCGACCACGTACTTGAGCGTGGTCAGCTCGCGCAGGCCCATGGGGCCCCGGGCGTGCAGCTTCTGGGTGGAGATGCCGATCTCGGCGCCGAAGCCGAACTCCTCACCGTCGGTGAACCGGGTCGAGGCGTTGACCATGACCACGGCGGCGTCGACCTCCTGCACGAAGCGGGAGGCGGCGGCCAGGTCGGTCGTGACGATGGCCTCGGTGTGGCCCGACCCGTAGCGGCGGATGTGGTCCATGGCGCCGTCCAGGGAGGGCACCACGGCCACGCTCATCTTGAGGTCGAGGAACTCCCGGGCCAGGTCCTCCTCCGACGCGGGTCCGACGCCGGGCAGGATGCGCCGGGTCTCCTCGTCGCCCACCAGCTCGACACCGGCCAGCGCCTCGCGAGCCCGGGGTAGGAACTCGGCGGCCACGGCCTGGTGCACGAGCAGCGACTCCGCGGCGTTGCACACGCTGGGGCGCTGGGTCTTGGCGTTGACGACAATGGACAGGGCGCTGTCCAGGTCGGCAGCCGCGTCGACGTAGACGTGGCAGTTGCCGTCGCCGTCGATGACGTACGGGACGGTGGCGTGTTCCAGGACGGCCCGGATGAGCGACGGCCCGCCCCGGGGGATGAGGCAGTCGATCACGCCCCGGAGACGCATGAACTCGATGGCGGCCTCGTGGCTGGTGTCCTCCACCACGATGGCCGCGTCCTCGGGCAAACCCGCCTTGGCCAGCGCCTCCCTGAGCAGCCTGGCGATGGCCAGGTTGGACCGCAGCGCCGCCGATGAGCCCCGCAGGAACGCCGCATTCCCCGACTTGAGGCACAGCGCGGCTGCGTCGCTGGTGACGTTGGGACGGTTCTCGTAGACGATGGCGACCACGCCCAGGGGGACGCGCACCCGGCGGATGCGCAGGCCGTTCGGTCGCACCCAGCCCTCCACCACCTCGCCCACGGGGTCGGGCAGCCCGGCCACGGTGCGCAGGCCACCGGCCATGGCCGCGACGCGGGCTTCGGTCAGGCGGAGACGGTCGACCACCGTGGCCGCGGTCCCGGCCGTCTCCGCCCGGCCCACGTCCTGGGTGTTGGCGGCCAGGATCTCGTCGGCCCGGTCCACCAGCAGGTCGGCGGCCCGCGTCAGGGCCTCGTCCTTGGCCGCGGTGGAGGCCAGCGCCAGGATCCGGGCCGCGTCCCGGGCGCGGTGTCCGAGCTCGGTCGCGGTCGCGGGCGTCATGTTCCGCGAGGTTAGCGGCCTGGCACCGGCGCCCAGCGAGGCAGGAACGGCGACGTCGACTGTCGAATCACCGATCGGGCACGACAATTGGGGGTCACCGATGGAGGCGACTGCGGGGGCGATTCGCGTGGCGGTGTGCGCCAGGAACCGGCGCGCCGCCCACCAGCTGGCGCGCGCCGCGACAGGGTTCGACTCGAAGGTCGTCGCTCAGGCTTCGGATCTCGGGGAGCTCTACAGCGCCTTGCTGGGCGGGAGCGTGGAGGTTGTGGTTCTGGGCGAGGGGATCTCGGCCGAGGACGCCGGGCCCAGGATCAAGGGGGCATGGCCGGGCACGAAGGTCGTGAGCATGGGCGACCAGGCCGGCGGTGCGGCCGTCGACGCCTGGGCGGCCGAGCCCGGCGAGGTGGAGACCGCCATCCTCACGACCTTCTTGTACTGAGCGGCCACGGACACGGTGACAGCGGTCAACAGGACGGGGCCGGGTCTCCTCTAGGACGGCGGCCCCGTTGGGACGGCGGCCCCGTTGGGACGGCGGCCCAGTTGGGACGGCGGCCCGGCAGGGGCGGCGGCCCGGCTCGCGGGGCGGTCCCCGGCACTACCATCGCCGCCATGATCAAGCTGGTGCGCCGCATGTGGCGATACCTGACCGCCGCCACGGGCCAGAAGTTCGACGAGAGGGCCGACCCCAAGGTCCAGCTGGAGCAGGCCCTGCGGGAGGCTCAGGATCAGCACCGCAGGCTGACCGAGCAGGCGGCCAACGTCATCGCCAACCAGAAGCAGACCGAGATGCGCCTGAACCGGGCCATGGAGGAGCTGGAGAAGCAGAACACCTCCGCCCGTCAGGCCGTGCTCATGGCCGACGAGGCGTCCAAGAGCGGCGACCAGGACAAGGCCACCGAGTACACCCGCGCCGCCGAGGCCTTCGCCAACAGGCTGGTGGCCACGGAGAAGGAGGTGGAGTCGCTCAAGCAGCTCCACCTGCAGTCGGCCCAGGCGGCGGAGGCGGCCAAGGGGGCCGTGGCCCAGAACTCCTCGGCGCTGCAGGAGAAGCTCACCGAGCGCCAGAAGCTGCTGTCCCAGCTCGACCAGGCCAAGATGCAGGAGCAGATGAACCGGGCCATGGCCAGCCTCTCCGAGTCGGTGGGCCAGGACGTGCCCACCCTGGACGAGGTGCGGGCCAAGATCGAGGCCCGTTACGCCCGGGCCCTGGGCGCGACTGAGATCCAGAGCGGGACGGTGCAGTCCCGCATGCTCGAGGTCGAGCAGGCTCAGATGACGAGCGAGGCCAAGGCCCGACTGGGCCAGATCCGGGCCCAGCTCGGCATCGAGGCGGGCGAGAGGGCCGAGGCCGCCATCCCGCCCGCCTCTCCCGCGGCCAGCGAGGCTCCCCCCGCGTCGACCGCCGAGTAGCCGGCTAGGCGAGCACGACCAGGTCGTCGCGGTGGACGACCTCGTGGGGCAGCTCTGAGGGCAGGTCGGTGCTGCGCTTGCCCGCCCACTGGCGCAGCAGGGCGGCGGGGTGGCGGACCAGGCCCTTGGCGAACACGTGGCCCGCGGCGTCGGCGATCTCGACCGCGTCGTCGGCTTCGAACTCGCCCTTGACGTCCACCACACCGGCGGGGAGCAGGGACCGACCCGCCTCCACCAGGGCCCGGCGGGCCCCGTCGTCCACGACCACCGTTCCCGACGACGCCACCGCGAAGGCGATCCAGAGCTTGCGGGCCGGCAGGCGGCGCTCGCGGGGGCGCACCACCGTGCCCACGCCCGCCTGGCCCATCACCGCGCCGTTCAGCACCCCGGGGCGCTCGGCCGCGGCGATCACCGCCCGCACGCCGGACCAGGCCGCGATCTTAGCCGCGGCCAGCTTGGAGGCCATCCCCCCGCTGCCCCGCTCGCTCCCGGCCCCGCCGGCGACGCGCTCCAGCTCGTGGTCGACCTCCACGATCTCCTCGATGAGGGAGCCGTCGGAGTCGAGGCGGGGGTCTGCCGTGAGCAGCCCCGGGGTGTCGGTCAGCAGCACGAGCAGGTCGGCCCGCACCAGATGGGCCACCAGCGCGGCCAGGCGGTCGTTGTCGCCGAAGCGGATCTCGTCGTCGGCCACCGCGTCGTTCTCGTTCACCACCGGCACCACGCCCAGCTCGAGCTGGCGCATGAGGGTCTGGCGGGCGTGCAGGTACTGGCTGCGGTGGACGAAGTCGAGGGGCGCCAGCAGGACCTGACCGCTCACCAGGCCGTGGCTCGACAGCTGAGCGGCATAGACGGCCATGAGCCGGATCTGGCCCACGGCGGAGATGGCCTGCAGGGTGGCCAGGTCGCTGGGCCGGTTCCCGGACAGGCCCAGCGCAGGGAGACCGGCGGCGATGGCCCCCGAGCTCACCACGATCACCCGGTGCCCACGGCTCCGCAGCCCGGCCACTTCGGTACAGAGCTTGTCGATGGCCTGGATGTCGATCTCCCCGTGGCGATCGGTCACCGAGGACGTGCCTATCTTCACCACGACGATCACGGGGCGGCCCTCGTCGCCGCGAGCGCCGCGCCCGCCGCACTCGCCGCGCTCGCCGCTGTCATTGGTCGGGCTCGTACTCGAAGCTGAACCCGCCGATGCGCACCAGGTCGCCCTCGCGGGCGCCGGCCCGGGCCAGGGCCCGGTCCACGCCCAGGCGGCGCAGCCGGTGCTGCACGTAGTCCAGCGCCTCGGCGTTGGTCAGGTCGCTCACCGCCACCGCTCGCTCGGCCGGGCGGCCCCGGACCACGAAGGCGCCGTCGTCGCCCCGCTCGACCAGGAGTCCCTCGGGCTCGGGCCGGTGCACGACGATCCCGACCGGGGCGGGCTCGGCCTGCCTGGCCTCCGTCACCAGTGCGCCCATGCGCCCGACCAGACTCGTGATCCCCTCCCCGGTCACGGCCGAGATGCGGGACCCGGAGAAGTCGTGGGCGGCCACGTCGGCCCTGGACCCCACGACCACCCGGGGTCGGCCCAGCAGCGGGGGCTGGTAGCGACCCAGCTCCTCGACCAGCACCCGCTCCTGCTCGCCCGGGGGCGGCCCCTCGGCCCGGGCCAGGTCCAGGAGCACGACGAGAACCCGGGCCCTCTCCACGTG
>Ga0209577_10002463_pt1 | contig 17827 bp, 15 predicted proteins | sample GraSoiAngelo_109_FD_185874 | JGI IMG/M metagenome (GOLD analysis project Ga0209577, IMG submission 185874) | Grasslands soil microbial communities from the Angelo Coastal Reserve, California, USA - 14_0903_12_20cm (SPAdes) (version 2) | ecosystem: Environmental > Terrestrial > Soil > Grasslands...
AGGCGGGCTTGATCGACGGGATCACCACCAACCCGTCGCTGCTCGCCAAACAGGCCGGCGACCTGGACCCGCGCGACGTCCTGAAAGAGATCTGCTCGCTCGTCGAGGGCCCCGTCTCCGCCGAGGTCGTCGCCGTGGACACCGACGGGATGGTGCGCGAGGGCAAGCAGCTCGCCAAGATCGCGGACAACATCGTCGTCAAGATTCCGATGCTCGAGGCGGGCATGGTGGCGGTGCGGCGGCTCGCCGGCGAAGGCATCAAGACCAATGTCACGCTGTGCTTCTCGAGCGTACAGTGTCTCGTCGCCGCGAAGGCGGGGGCTTCGTACGTGAGCCCGTTCATCGGCCGGCTCGACGACGTGGGTCAGGAGGGGATGGACGTCATCCGGGAGGCGCGCGTCATCTTCGACAACTACCAGATCGCGACCGAAATCCTGGCGGCCTCGATCCGCCACCCGCGCCACGTGGTCGAAGCGGCGATGATCGGCGCGGACGTCGCCACCCTGCCCCCGGACGTCCTGAAGAAGCTCCTGCTGCACCCGCTCACCGACCGCGGGCTGGAGCAGTTCCTCGCGGACTGGAACAAGCTCGCGGCGCGCGCGAAGGCGCCGGTTTGACATACAGCTCGCCCCTCTCCCAGCGCTACGCGTCCCCGGCGATGCAGGCCCTGTGGGGAGAGCGGCGCCGAATCGGGCTGTGGCGACGGCTCTGGCTCGTCTTGATGGAGGTCGAGCGCGAGCTGGGTCTCGACATCCCCGAGCGGGCGCTCACCGAGCTGCGCGCCCACTTGGACGATGCCGACCTCGATCGCGCGGCCGAGCACGAAAAGCGCCTGCGCCACGACGTCATGGCCCACATCCATCACCTCGGCGAGCAGGCGCCCGCCGCGCGGGCGTTCCTCCACCTCGGCGCGACCAGCGCCTACGTCACCGACAACACCGATCTGGTGCTGATGCGGGAGGGCCTGCAGCTGTTGCTGGGCCGCCTCGCGGCGGTGTTGGTGGCGCTCGCCAAGCTGGCGCGTCGCGAGCGGGCCGTGCCCTGCCTCGCCTACACCCACTTCCAGCCGGCGCAGCTCACCACCGTCGGCAAGCGCGTCACCCTGTGGATGCAGGAGTTTCTGCTCGACGCGGAGGAGCTGCTGCACCGGCTCGAGGCGCTGCAGTTCCGAGGGGTCAAGGGGACCACCGGAACGCAGGCGAGCTTTCTCGAGCTGTTCGACGGCGACGACGAGAAGGTGCGCGAGCTCGATGCCCGGGTGGCGCTGAAGATGGGCTTCACGCGGGTGTTTCCCGTCACGGGTCAGACCTACACCCGCAAGCTCGACGCGCAGGTGCTCGCGGCGTTGTCGGGTGTGGCGCAGTCGGCCGCCAAGCTCGCCACCGATGTGCGCCTGCTGCAGCACGAGGGCGAGATCCTCGAGCCGTTCGAGAGCGATCAAGTGGGCTCGTCGGCCATGGCCTACAAGCGGAATCCGATGCGCGCGGAGCGGATCACGGGCCTGGCGCGCTTTGTGATCGAGCTCGAGGGGAACGCGTGGCACACGGCGTCCGAGCAGTGGCTCGAGCGCACGCTCGACGACAGCGCCAACCGCCGTCTGGTGCTGCCCGAGGCGTTTCTGGCGAGCGACGCCATTCTCGTGCTCGTCACCAACGTGGCGGCGGGCCTGGAGGTGCGTGAGGCCGTGATCGCACGACACGTGGCCGCCCAGCTCCCCTTCCTCGCCACCGAGCGACTGCTCATGCGCGGCGTGAAGGCGGGAGGCGACCGGCAGCGACTGCACGAAGTGATCCGCACGCACAGCCTGGCGATCGCACAGGCGATGGCGGAGCAAGGGGTCGCGAACGACCTGCTCGAGCGCCTGGCGAAGGACCCCGCCTTCCGGACGCTGCACGTGGCGCTCGCCCCAACCGAGCTCGATCCGGCGGCGTACGTGGGCCGGGCGCCGCGCCAGGTGGACGATTTCCTCGAGCGCGTGCTGCCCGGCGTGCTGCACCGGATCGAGGCAGTGGCGCCCGCTATCGTAACCGCCGAGGTGAACGTATGACCGCTCCCCTGGTCGCGAGCGCCCTCCCCCTGCCGCTCAAGCGGCGGGGGAAGGTGCGTGAGGTATACGAGGTCGACACCGACACACTGTTGCTCGTGGCGAGCGACCGCGTGAGCGCGTTCGACGTGGTGCTCGGGGAGCCGGTGCCGCACAAGGGCGCGGTGCTCACGCAACTCAGCGCGTTCTGGTTCGAGCGGCTGGCGTCCGTGATCTCGAGCCACTTCCTGTCGGCCGATGCGGACGAGATCGTGGCCCGGGTTCCCGGGCTCGCTGACCATCGCCCGGCCCTGACGGGCCGGGCCATGCTCGTCCGCCGAACGACTCCGGTGCCTTTCGAATGTGTCGTGCGCGGCTATCTCTCGGGGTCCGCCTGGGCGGAATACCAGAAGGCCGGCACGCTCGCGGGCGAGCCGCTCCCGGCCGGATTGGTCGAGAGCGCGCGGCTCGACCCCCCGATCTTTTCGCCTGCCACCAAGGCCGAGGTGGGGCACGACGAGAACGTGACGGTCGCGCACGTGGCGCAGGCGCTGGGCCGCCGTCAGGCCGACCAGCTGCAGCAGGCCAGCCTCGCGTTGTACGACGCAGGCCGGCAGCACGCCGCCCGGCGCGGCATCATCATCGCCGACACGAAATTCGAGTTCGGCACGACGCCGGACGGCCGCCTCCTCGTGATCGACGAGATCCTCACCCCCGACTCGTCGCGCTTCTGGCCCGCGGACCGCTATCAGCCCGGCCGCGGCCAGCCGAGCTTCGACAAGCAGCCGCTGCGGGACTACCTCGCCGGCCTGAAGCAGCAGGGCAAATGGGACGGCAACGCGCCGCCGCCGTCGCTGCCACCGGAAGTCGTGCAGGCGACGAGCGAGCGGTACCTAAAGGCCTATGAACTGATTACTGGGAAGGGGCTGGAGATCGGATGACGTCGATTGCGGATTGCGGATTGCGGATTGCGGATTCGACGTGCGTGCTTCCAATCCGCAATCCGCAATCGCCAATCCGCAATTGGTGTGGGGGGGGGTGGTGAGGGTCGCCCCCGAAGGCTGGCCCTTCATCCTGCCCGGGTGGGCGCTCGTGGTGCTCGGCGCGTGGGTGGCGCGCGGGTCGCCGTGGGTGTGGATACCGGAGGGGGCCCTGTTTCTCATCGCCATCTGGCTGCTCGTGTTCTTCCGCGACCCGGTGCGCGCGGGGCCGCGGGGCGAGCACTACGTGATCGCGCCCGCCGACGGCAAGATCGTCGACGTGCGCGTGGTGGACGAGCCCCTGTACCTGAAGACGCAGGCCACCCGCATCTCGATTTTCATGAGCGTGTTCGACGTGCACGTGAACCGCTATCCTGTGACGGGCACGGTAGAGCTGGTGCGCTATAACAAAGGACGCTTCCTGCACGCCGCCTCCGACAAGGCGAGTCTCGACAACGAGCAAGCCTCGGTCGGCGTGCGGGCCGCGCGCGGCCCGCTGCTGGTGCGGCAGATCGCGGGGCTGATCGCACGGCGCATCGTCACCGACGGCACCGTGGGCGCGCGCGCGACCCAGGGAGACCGGATGGGCATGATCCGATTCGGCTCGCGCGTGGACGTATTCCTCGCCGCGGCGGCGCGGCCGGCGGTGCGGGTGGCGGTGGGCGACCGGGTGCGCGCGGGGGCGAGCGTGCTGGCGGAGTACACCTCGTGAGGGCCTTCCCCACGCCGATGCGGCGCGTCGTGATCGTGGTGCCGAGCCTGTTCACGCTGTTCAACCTGTTCTTCGGCATCTGGGCCATCGTGCTCGCGTCGCGCGGCGAGTTCTACCGGGCCGGCTGGTACATCTTCTTCGCCGGCATCCTCGACACGCTGGACGGCCGGGTCGCCCGGCTCTCGAAAACCGGCACCCGCTTCGGGGCGGAGCTCGACAGCCTGGTGGACGTGGTGAGCTTCGGGGTCGCTCCCGCCTTCCTCATCTATCAGCTCGAGTTCGCGAGTGGCGGGCAGGTCGAGTGGATCTTCTGCTACTTCTACGTGATGGCGGCGGCGATCCGGCTGGCCCGGTTCAACATCACGCAGGCGGGTCGGGCGAAGCGCTCCTTCATCGGCCTGCCGTCGCCCGCCGCGGGCATGACGCTGGCGACGTTCTACCCCTTCACCACCACCGAGCTGTATCAGCACGTGTTCCGCGTCCTGCCGCGCCATCATCTGATGCAGTTCTTGATGATCGGGCTCGCGATCCTGATGGTCAGCAACGTGCGTTACGCCACCATGCCGCGGGCAGGCCTGCGCACTCTGCGCGGCCTCCTGGGCCTCGCGACCGTCCTGCTTATTCTGGTCTTCGGCGTGCTCGATCACGACGCGTTTTTCTTCCCTCTGGGTGTCGCCTACATGGCGTACGGGCTGCTGCGGGCGACGGTGCTCGGCTTGTTCTTCGAGGTCGGCGAGGAAGAGGAGGCCGAGATCGCAGGACCGATCGTGATCGCGAACGGCGAGCGAGAGGCCGGGGTCTATTCTCCGCCCCGCGGCATCGCCCCGCGCGGAGGACAGGGATGAGCGCGTTCCGAGTCGAGGTGCGGGTCATGCCCCGGGCCGCCCTGCTCGACCCGCAGGGCCAAGCCGTGGAGCACGCCCTGCACGCCCTGGGGTTCGGCGAGGTGGCCCAGGTGCGCATGGGCAAGCACCTGGTTCTCGAGGTCACGGCGGCGACGCGCGACGAGGCGCTGGCGCGCGCCCGCGCCATGTGCGACCGCCTGCTCGCCAACCCCGTCACCGAGGACTACGACGTCGTAGTCGACGGAGCAGCCCCCCGATGAAACGGGTGGCCGTGATCGTGTTCCCCGGCTCCAACTGCGACGCGGACGCGTGCACCGCGGCGCGCGACGCCGGCTCGGACGCCTATTTCGTGTGGCACCGCGACGCCACGCTGCGCCAGGCCGATGTGGTGATTCTGCCCGGCGGCTTCAGCTACGGCGACTATCTCCGCTCGGGCGCGATCGCGCGGTTTTCCCCGGTCATGACGGCCGTGGCCGAGCACGCCCGCGCCGGCGGCGCCGTGCTCGGCATCTGCAACGGGTTCCAGATTCTGTGCGAGGCCGGGCTGCTCCCCGGCGGCCTGATGCGGAACGCGCGGCTGCGGTTCCTGTCGCGTCCCGCGTGGGTGCGCGTCGAGCAGCCCGATACGCCGTTCACCTACCTGTACGAGCGCGGCGAAGTCCTGGAGATCCCGATCGCACACGGCGACGGGCGCTACGTGGTGGAGGCGCGTACGGCTGCCGAGCTCGAGGCGACCGGTCGCGTGGTGTGGCGCTACGTGCGCGACAACCCGAACGGCTCGACCAACGATATCGCAGGCGTGACCAACGCCGGCCACAACGTGGTGGGGATCATGCCGCATCCGGAGCGCCGTAACGCCCCGGCACTGGGCGGTCAGGACGGCGCCCGTGTCTTTCTTTCGATGGAGGCTCGACATGCGACGCAGCACGCCGTGGATGTGCGCGCTCGTGATGGTCGCCACCTCAGGGTGTAAGCAGATCAGCGACCAGTACGCGAAGATCAAGCAGACCATCGAGGCGAAGATCGCCCAGCGCCGGGGTCGGGTCCCCACGCCGCCGCCGCCCGCGCCCGTACCACCCCGGGCGAGCGCCGACACGCCGCTGACCGCCACCGCCCCTCCGCCTGCTCCGGCCCCTCCGGCGGGCGGGCGCCGCCACGTGGCGCAGGCGCCCGAGATCGCCCGGCCCGCGCGCGACGTCCCCTACGAGTCGCCCGACACGGGCACGATCGCTCCCGGGATGGGCGAGAAGGACATCTTTTCGCTGTGGGGGCCGCCCATCGCCGTGCGCCACCAGGGCGAGATGACGTTCCTGTACTTCCGGAACGGGTGCGAGTACACCTGCGGCACGGAGGACGTGGTGTTTCTCCGCAACGGCCAGGTGGTGGACGCGGTGCTCCGCTGGCCGGGGCACGGCTACAGCGGGCAGTCGTCGTCGCCGGCCGCCACGCCGCCGCACGGGCCCGTCCGCCCCGGTGGCGACACGCTGACGGTCAAGTCACCCTCGACGCCGGGAGACCGATGACCGACAAGCCGAGCCGCAACGAAGAGGAATACTTCGCCCGGCGTGACGCCGAGCTGCTGCGCCAACAGCGCGCCAGCGCGCAACAGGCGGCGGCGCAGGCCGAGCGCCGGTCGCATTACATGAAGTGCCCCAAGTGCGGCTACGACCTGATCACCGGGGAATGGCACGGGATCCAGATCGACCAGTGCACGCACTGCCACGGGCTGTGGTTCGACGCGGGCGAGGCCGAGAGCCTGATCGCTCACCCCCAGCCCAACGTCATCGCCCGCGTGTTCCGGGCCGTGCTCCGAGGCGTGTCCGGGGCCAAGGCCTCCGACGCGTGAAGCCGAGCCCGTTCCCCGGCGACCCCCCGATCACGCCGCAGCTGGTTCGCGAACACAACCTCACCGACTTCGAATACGGCCGCATCACCGCGCTGCTGGGGCGGACGCCCACGTTCGCCGAGCTGGGTGTGTTCTCGGCCCTGTGGAGCGAGCATTGCTCGTACAAGCATTCGCGCTCCATCCTGAAGACCTTCCCCACCGCGGGGCCGCAGGTCGTGCAGGGGCCGGGCGAGAACGCCGGCGTGCTGCGGCTGCCGGACGGGTGGGCCGTGGCGTTCAAGATCGAGTCGCACAACCACCCCTCGGCGGTCGAGCCGTACCAGGGGGCGGCGACCGGCGTGGGCGGAATCCTGCGCGACGTCTTCACCATGGGAGCGCGCCCGGTGGCGGTGCTCAACAGCCTGCGCTTCGGCTCGCTCGACGACGCGCGCAATCGTTACCTCTGCGCCGGCGTCGTCAAAGGCGTGGGCGACTACGGCAACTGCGTCGGCGTGCCGACCCTGGGTGGCGAAGTCGACTTCGGTCCGAGCTATGGTGGCAATCCCCTCGTCAACGCCATGTGCGTCGGGCTGCTGCGCGAGCGGGACCTCATCACCGCGGCGGCCCACGGCGTCGGCAACGTGCTGCTCGTGGTGGGATCGCGCACCGGGCGCGACGGCATCCACGGGGCGTCATTCGCCTCGGAGGAGTTGACCCGCGAGAGCGAGCGGCGGCGCCCGCAGGTGCAGGTGGGCGATCCCTTCACCGAGAAGCTGCTGCTCGAAGCGAGCCTCGAGCTGATCGCCTCCAGGCACATCGTGGCGATCCAGGACATGGGCGCGGCGGGGCTCACCTCGTCGTCGGCGGAGATGGCGGCCAGGGGGGGCGTGGGCGTGGAGATCGACCTAGCTCGCGTGCCCACGCGCGAGCCGGGCATGACGCCCTACGAGATCCTGCTCTCCGAATCGCAGGAGCGGATGCTGGTGGTGGCAAAGGCGGACCGCGTGCCAGAGGTCGAGGCGATCGCCGCCAAGTGGGAGCTGGGCGCCACGGCCATCGGCCGGGTGACCGACGACGGCATGTATCGCGCGACGTGGGGCGACCAGGTGGTGGTCGAGATCCCCGGCCGGCGGCTGATCGACGACTGCCCGGTCTATCATCCCGAGGCGCGGGAGGATCCCGCAATCGCGCAGCTGCGCTCGGGATCCCCGCATCCCGCATCCCGCATCCCGCCTCCCGCAGAGGCCCTTCTCACGCTCCTCGACCACCCCCCCATTGCCTCCAAGCGCTGGGTGTACGAGCAGTACGACTCGACGGTTCAGGCGAGCACGGTGCTCGGGCCGGGCGGCGACGCCGGCGTGATTCGCGTGCGCGAGGCGGAGTTTGGCCTGGCGGTGACCGTGGACGGCAACAGCCGCTACGTGCGCCTCGATCCGTATGAAGGAGGCAAGTCGGCGGTGGCGGAAGCGGCGCGCAATGTCGCCTGCACCGGCGCCCGGCCCCTGGGCATCACCGATTGCCTCAACTTCGGCAGCCCCGAGCGCCCGGCGGTGTTCTACCAGTTCCAGGAGAGCTGCCGCGGGATCGCCGACGCGTGCCGGGCACTCGATACGCCGGTCACGGGCGGGAATGTCTCCTTCTACAACGAGAGTCCCACGGGCGCCGTCGATCCGACGCCCACCGTGGGGATGGTGGGGCTGCTCTCCCGGGTGGAGCGGGCCGTGCCGAGCCACGCGCGGGCGCGGGGCGACACGATCTTCCTGCTGGGCGAGACCCGCGGCGAGCTGGGCGGGTCGCAGTTGTGGGAAGCCGTATACGACTTTGCGGGGGGCACGCCCCCGCGCGTGGACCTGGCACGGGAGCGGCACCTCATCGATTGCCTCGTGGCGGGAGCGGAACGGGGCCTGTTTCACTCGGCCCACGACTGCTCGCAGGGTGGCCTTGGCGTCGCGCTCGCGGAAGTCGCGATGGGCGGGGCGTACGAGGAGACCGGCTTCGGCTTGGACGTCGACCTTACGGCTTACGGCTTGGGCCTTGCGGCTGAGGCACTCCTGTTCAGCGAGTCGCACGGACGGGCGGTGATCAGCTGTGCCCCCGAGCGGGCGGCGGTCGTCGCGGCCCTCGCGCAGGAGCTGGGCGTCGCGGCGCAGGCCATCGGCACGGTGGGTGAGCACGGCGGTGTGCTGCGGATCAGGCTGCGCGACGCGGTGGTGGAGCACCCCGTCAACCGGTTGCGGCAGGTATATTTCACGGCACTTCCCCGACGCATGGGAGACTGACACACGGATGTGCGGCATCGTTGGCGTCACCGGCGTCCCCGACGCGGCTCGCGTCGCCTACCTCGGGCTGTACAGCCTACAGCACCGGGGGCAGGAGTCCGCCGGTGTGGTGGTCGTGAACGGCGAGGGCGTGGCACGGTCGCACCGCGGCATGGGGCTCGTCTCCGACGTGTTCAGCGAGCGGGTCCTGGGCGAGCTGCCCGGCGACGTCGCCATCGGACACGCCCGCTACTCGACCGCCGGCACGTCGGTGCTCGCCAACGCGCAGCCGATGCTCGCGGGCTACCGCGAGGGCCCGCTCGCGCTGGCGCACAACGGCAACCTCACCAACGCCGTCCAGCTCCGCTCCGATCTCGTTGCCAAAGGCTCCATCTTCCAAACCTCCTCCGATAGCGAAGTGCTGGTGCACCTGATCGCCCGCTCCGAGGCGCGCGAGCCGGAAGACCAGCTGCTCGACGCGCTGGAGCGCGTCGAGGGAGCCTACTCCCTCCTGATCACCGTGGGTCGCACGCTGTACGCGATCGTGGATCCACGTGGATTTCGCCCCCTGGTGCTCGGCCGGCTGGGTCGCGGCTGGGTGGTGGCGTCCGAGACGTGCGCCCTCGATATCACGGGGGCGACCCTGGTGCGCGAGCTCGAGCCGGGAGACTTCGTGCGCATTCACGGGGCCGACGTCGATGCCCTTCCCCGGCTGCCTGCCCGCCCGCACCGCCGCTGCGTGTTCGAGCTGGTGTATTTCTCCCGGCCCGACAGCACCGTGTTTCACCGCTCCGTGGACGGTGTGCGCCGGGCGCTCGGCCGTGAGCTCGCGCGCGAGCATCCGGCCCCCGGCGCCGATTGCGTCTTCTCGGTGCCCGACTCGTCCAACGCCATGGCGCTGGGCTTCTCCGAGCAGTCGGGCGTCAAGCTCGAGCACGCGCTGATCCGCAACCATTACGTAGGCCGCACCTTCATCCATCCCGCGCAGGCGGACCGGATGGCCAAGGTGAAGATCAAGTTCAACCCGGTGCGGGGCGTGCTCGAGGGGAAGCGGGTCGTGGTGGTGGACGACTCGATCGTGCGCGGCACCACCAGCCGGGCACTGGTCCAGCTGATCCGCCAGGCGGGTGCCGCGGAGGTGCACTTTCGCGTGGCGTCGCCGCCGATCACCGGACCGTGCTATTACGGCATCGACACGCCCAGCAAGAAGGAGCTGATCGCGGCGAACAACAGTGTCGCGGAGATCCGCGAGCACCTGCGCGTGGATTCGCTTGGCTATCTGTCGCTCGACGGCATGTTGCGCGCGGCCGGGGGCGATCCGGCGGACTTCTGTCACGCCTGCTTCTCGGGCGAGTACCCCACCGACATACCGGAAGACGATCTGGCGGGGGCGCGGCACGCCGCGCCGCTGCATCCGCTCGCGGTCTGATGCGCCCGTGCCGGCGCTCGAGCGGTGGGTGTACTTCTTCGGGCCGGGCCGGGCCGACGGCTCCGCGGCCATGCGCGACATCCTGGGCGGCAAGGGCGCGGGCCTCGCCGAAATGGCGAACCTGGGCCTGCCCGTCCCGCCCGGGTTTACGATCTCCGCCAAGCTGTGCCTCACCTACCTGGAGCAGGGCACCTTCCCCGACGAGCTGCGCGAAGAAGTCGATCGTCACCTGAAGCAGCTCGAGCGCATCAGCAAGAAGAAGTTCGGCGATCCCCAGAACCCGCTGCTCGTGTCGGTGCGCTCGGGAGCCGCGGTCTCGATGCCCGGCATGATGGAAACCATCCTCAACCTGGGCTTGAACGACGCGACCGTGGAGGGGCTGATCGCGGGCTCCAAGAACCCGCGCTTCGCATACGACTCGTACCGCCGCTTCGTCCAGATGTACGGAGACGTGGTCTTCGATTTGGGCAAGGAGCCGTTCGCCGAGGTGCTCGAGGAGTTCAAGAAGCGGCGGCGGGCGGAGCGTGACATCGACCTGCCGGCCGAGGACCTGAAAGCCCTGGTGCAGGAGTTCAAGTCCATCATCCAGGCCAAGCGCGGCGCCCCGTTTCCCGACGATCCGTTCGCCCAGCTGTGGGGCGCGATCGAAGCGGTGTTCAAAAGCTGGCGCACCCGCCGGGCGCAGGACTACCGCAAGGTGAACGGCATCCCGGACGACCTGGGAACCGCGGTGAACGTCGTCGCGATGGTGTATGGCAACATGGGCGACGATTCCGGCACCGGGGTGGCGTTCACACGGGACTGCCGCACCGGGGAAAATGTGCTGAACGGCGACTTCCTCACCAACGCGCAAGGCGAGGACGTCGTGTCGGGTGCCCGCACGCCCGAGCCCATCGCCAAGATGAAGCGCGGCGCCCTCGCCAAGGTGTACCGCGAGCTCGAGCGGATCGCGACGAAGTTGGAGCGTCACTTCCGGGACGTCCAGGACATCGAGTTCACCTTCGAGCATGGCCGGCTGTTCATGCTCCAGACGCGCCGGGCGCAGCGCACCGGGCTCGCGGCGGTGCGGAGCGCCGTGGAGATGGTGGACGACGGCCTGATCACTGCCGACGAGGCGGTGCAGCGCGTGCCGCCTCAGGACCTGGACCAGCTGTTCCACCCCATGGTCGACCCGCGCGCGAGCGTCACCGTGGTAGCCAAGGGCCTGCCGGCGTCGCCGGGGGCGGCCATGGGCGAGGCCGTGTTCGACGCCGACGAGGCGGAGGCGCTCGCGAAGCGTGGGCGCAAGGTGATCCTTATCCGGCCGGAGACCTCGCCCGAAGACTTTCACGGCATCGTGGCGGCCCAGGCGGTGCTCACGGCCCGCGGTGGCATGACCAGCCACGCGGCGGTGGTGGCGCGCGGCATGGGCAAGACGTGCGTGGTGGGCGCCACGGACATCGAGGTCGATCCCCAGGCGGGCCGGATGCGCGCCAACGGCCGGGTCGTGAAACAAGGCCAGGTGATCACCGTGGATGGCACCACGGGGCGCGTGATCCTGGGGGCGGCGAAACTGGTCGAGCCCAAAGTCGGCGTCCACTACACCAAGCTGATGGCCTGGGCGGACGGGCGGCGGCGGCTGCGGGTGCGCGCCAACGCCGACATTCCGGCGGACGCGCAGCGGGCCCGCGAGTTCGGCGCCGAGGGGATCGGGTTGTGTCGCACCGAGCACATGTTCTTCGAGGGCGACCGCATCACCGCCATGCGCGAGATGATCGTGGCCCCCGACGAGCCGGGGCGCCGCACCGCGCTCGCTAAACTGCTCCCGATGCAGCGTGCCGACTTCGAGGGCCTGTTCGAGGCGATGAGCGGGTATCCGGTGACGATCCGCCTGCTCGATCCACCGCTGCACGAGTTTCTGCCGCACGGCAAGGCGGAGGTCGCGGGGCTGGCGCGCGCCATGAACGTGCCCGCGGCGCGCCTCGAGCGCCTGGTGGCCTCGCTCGTCGAGGCGAACCCGATGCTCGGGCACCGCGGCTGCCGGCTCGGCATCACCTATCCCGAGATCACCGAGATGCAGGCGCGGGCGATCTTCGAGGCGGCGTGCCGGGTGGTGAGCCGCGGGAAGAAGGTGACCGTGGAGGTGATGATCCCCCTCGTCGCGCTGGTCGAGGAGCTGCGCCGCCAGACCGACATCGTGCACCGGGTGGCGCGGGAGGTGTTCCAGGCCGAGGGTCGCGCGGTGCCCTACCTGGTCGGGACGATGATCGAGCTACCGCGCGCCGCGCTCACCGCCGACGAGATCGCGAAGGAGGCCGACTTCTTCTCGTTCGGGACCAACGATCTCACGCAGACGACGTTCGGCTTGTCGCGCGACGACGCCGGTCGTTTTCTGCCGTTCTACGTGGAGCACGGTATTCTCAAGGACGACCCGTTCCAGGTGCTCGACCAGGACGGCGTCGGCAAGCTGATCGAGCTCGCGGTGCGACTGGGCCGAGGCAGTCGCAATGAGCTGAAGATCGGGATCTGCGGCGAGCACGGCGGCGAGCCCGCGTCGGTGAAGTTCTGCCACCATGTGGGGATGAATTACGTGTCGTGCTCGCCGTTCCGCGTCCCCATCGCGCGGCTCGCGGCGGCGCAGGCGGCGCTCGAGGAGCAGGGGGTGATCAACAGAACAAGAGCGACGGTTTAGGGACTCGGGGTTCGGGACTCGGGGCTCGGGGGTCGCGCACGGCGGGCTCGGAGACTTTTCCGAAGGCCGCCCAGCATGCGTCCAACTTGGTCGCACACCTCCAACAGATGTTCCGCGTGCTCCCGAGAGAGAAACCCTAGCCGGGCGCTGAGGGCGAGCTGGGTCTCCATCTCAGAGAGCGACCCGCTTGAGATGAAAAGATGGCGGATATAGTCGCCGCGGGACCGAGAATGACCCTCGGCGACGTTGGACGCGACTGAGACCGCCGCTCGTCTCAACTGGCTCACGAGGCCGTAACGTTCGTGCTTGGGGAATTGCTCCGTCGCACGATAGGTCTCTTCAGCCAGGTCCATCGATTGCTGCCAGACTCGGAGGTCGCGGTAGCTCCGCACGGGAGCAGTGACGGCAGCGGCCGTGGACACGAGGAACTCCCCATTGAAGGTTCGGGAAATTCTTCACGACCGCCGAGCAACGCGTCACCCATTCGTTGCAAGATGTCTCATTGTGTTGCGGAAATGGGGCTCGGGATCTGCACCCCCCGAGTCCCGAGCCCCGAGTCCCTATCCCCTAGTGAGCGCCGCTCCGATCAGCAACGCGATCAGGAACTGGACCCCCGCCGCCGTGTAGGCGACGCCCTTCGAGGCCTTGTGGGTCACCGCGATTCCTGTCGCCGTCAAGAACGCCCCGTACAACGTGAATGGGTTGATGCCGCGCAGCAGGCCGAGCGTGAACCCCTTCGCGTCGGGCGCGAGCAGATCGAGCCCGAGGGACGGCTGCAAGTCCAGCATGCTCGTGACCGAGCCAGGACCCCGCATCATCAGCACGACCACGCCGATCACCTGAAGCAGCGAGTAGGTGATCGCCGCGTAGGTGGTCACGCTGAGCAGCGTCGCGAATTTGCCTTCGCCGCCCAGGACCGATGTGCTCACCCACAGGATCAGCGCATTGATGACCAGGAACACGCCGAAGAAGATCGGGGCGATCACGATGCCCACGGCTGCGAACTTCATCCCCGTCTGCGCTTGTTCGGGCGTCATGTTGGGCGTCGCCGCGAACTGCGTCGCCAGGGCCGCCTTGGTGTAGGGCAGCTGCAGCGCCGTGATCACTACGGTGATGACAGCGAGGGCGAGGAACGGGGCGAGGAAGCGCGGCTTCTCGCGCACGCGCTCGAATACAGCCGTCGGCTCGAACAGGACCCGCACCAGATCGAGGACTGCGCCCATCACGACCTCCCGCACGAAAGGTTCGCCTTCCCGGACGGCTGGGACGGCGCCCAATATACGGGAATCGATGGTCGCGGCTAGGCGACTAGCCCCCGGTCCGAAACTCGACGGGGAACTCGATCAACACCGGAACGGCCCGTCCCCGGAACACTCCGTGGCGGAAGCGCGCTCGCAGGACGGCGTTCATCGCGGCCTGATCGAACCCCGGATGGGGACTCTTGACCACCTGGACCGAGGCCGGCTCGGCGCGACCGGTCGTGTCGATGATGGCGCGCACCAGGACTGTTCCTTGAATCCCCGCCTGACGCAGCAAGGCGGGATACTGTAGCCGCGGGCCCGAGAGGAACACGGGGCGCTGGTCTACCATGGACTCGGTGGACACATCATTGGCCACCTGGGCCTGCTTCAGCTTCTTCCAATAGACGACCACCTTGCCCTTGTCCGCGGCTTCCGCGCATCCACCTGAGGACCACTCGCTGGCGTGGAACGCTGGTACGAGTCGGTCGACCACCGCGAGGCAGTCGTGATCGCGTGCCTCGCGGACCCCTGCGCCGTGACCCATCACATTGCCCTGTGCATCGAACACCAACGCGACGGCCGCGCCCGGGAGCGGGTGCGCAAACACCTCCGGGTGATACCGATGCGCAAAGACAATGGCCGATTCTCGGCGAGCCTTGGCCGATGGCTCCGTCGCTGATTTGAGACCGACCGGTCGCGGCGCCTCGCAGGCGGCGATGATCGTCGCGGCCGCCACTAGGCTGGCTGCAGTCGCACCCGCCCAGCGCCCGCGTGGCAAGGCCGTGGCCATGCGGCGGATCCGCCGCCCGAGGAACGAGACCGGTTCGCCCAGCGCGGGCGCACCCAGCGGCAGCCGGGCGCGGCGCTGTCCGACCCGTAGCAGCAGCTCGGCGTACGCCGGTGTGTCACCGCCGCGCGCCAGCACGCGGGCGTCGCAATCCATCTCCACTGCCAGACGCAGCCGCCGCAGCTGCCACCACAGCGCCGGGTTCCAGGGCGCCAGCACGAGCGACGCTGCTCCCGCGGCGCGCAGCCAGGGATCATGAGCCCGCACGTGTTCGTCCTCGTGCAGCAGCATCAGGCGTCGCTCGCCGGAGCGGAGCTCGAGCGACCACGCGGGAAGGACGACCTGCGGGCGCCACACGCCGACCACGGCCGGGCCGACGTTTTCCGACACGAGCACGGTCCGACCGTCCAGGGTCGTGACGCGCCAGCGGCGGCGCCATGCCGCTAAGCGGAGGCCGGCGCCGACGAGGGCGAGCGCTACCGCCCCGGCGGAGAGGCCCCACGCCCACGTGAGTGCGGCGTCGAGGTCGCCGAGCGAGAACGAGCGCGCTGGCGGGAGAAGCGGGCGATCCACGGGCTGCACCCTGGTTGGTGCGATCGCGACGGGTCGCGTCAGCGGGATCGGCAGCGTGTCGAGTGTATTCGGTCGAAGCAATGCCGCCGCCGGCACGAGATACGAGCCCGCGAGGGCCACGACCCAGGCCCAGCGAGTGGCCCGCCCTGCGAGGTGGAGCGCTCGCTCGAGCGCTTCGCCCACCACGACGAACAGGATGGCGATGGCGACGCAGTACAGCATCCAGGCGGCGATCATGGCTGCCTCTCCCGGAGCCGATCCGCCAGCAGCTTCCGCAGGCGGCGCAGCTCCTCCTCACTGAGGTTCTTGTCGGATACCAGTTGGGTCAGGAGCAGCTCGGGCGAGCCGTCGAACACCTTGTCCACTAGGCGGCGGAGCGCCGACCGACCGGCGGCTTCCCGTTTGACCAGCGGCTTGTAGCGGTGCGCGCGGCCGTCTTCGGTGTGGCCGACGTAGCCCTTTTGCTCGAGCGTGCGGAGGACGGTCAGGACCGTCGTGTAGGCGAGATCATCGGCAATCCGCTCGCGCACTTGGGCGACGGTGGCCGGCCCGACGTCCCACAACACGCTCATCACGTCGAGCTCGCGGTCGGTGAATGCGATGTGCACGTCGACTCCAACTACTAGTGTTGTAGTAGATGGTAGAGGTGACGGGACCGTTTGTCAACTAGGTAAGTAGTAGATCCAGCCTGCGGCTCGTTGCGGACGCGCCACGATCAGGCCGCCGCTACAGCCGGGCGCCCGGGAGCCGCTTTAGCTTCTTCCCGATACGGGCGTTCTTGCCCGCGAGCGACACGGCGAACCACTGTCCGGGCACCGGGACCTCTGCGACGAGCCGGCGTAGCACGCCCCGAGACCACCCGGACCGTCGCAGGCGCCACCACGGATTGCGCAGCTCGACCGCCAGCACGTGCAGGTGCAGCTCGGGCAGGTGGGTCACGGCCTTGCGGCCGAGGTATGCCACTTTCACATCGGGCATCCGGGCCAGCGCGGCCTGCACCGCCGCGAGCGCCGCGGGGTCGAGGGCATGCGGCAGAAACGCATCGGCGGGAGTAACGGCCTTCCGCTCCTCCTCGGCGCTCGCCATACGCTCGCCCTCCTCCCAGGCCCGTTGCTGGTATGCCCGTGCCTCCTCCTTCCGTCCCTCCCGTTCGTAATACGTCTTGATGAGGTGGTAGGCCGCGGCCCGGGCCGTCGGGTCCCGCTGCACGGCACGCTCCAACGCTTCGCGGCCCGCCGCTTCGCCGCGCGCGAGCAGAATGCGGCCGAGCGCGAAGTTCGCCGCGACATGATCGGGCTCATGGTCGAGCAGTTCCCGTAACAAGGGCTCGGCCTTCTCGTCGCCGTCCAGCTCCATGACGAGTTCCGCACGGCGCCACACTTCCCCGATGCGCAGCGCGCGCTCCGTGGCGCGGCGGTTCAGCTCCACGAGCTCGGAGCGAGCCGCCGCAAGCGCCTGGTGGCGGGCCGCCCAGCCCGGCTGCATCCGCGTGTGCCACACGCGTTCGACGGCCACGCGAAGCTGGGGGAGCGCAGCGCCGATGAGCGCCTCTGCCGCGCTGGGCTCGGGCTGCAGGTCCGCTCCCCCGTCCGGCGGCGGCGCCACCTCGAGCGCGGTCAAGCGTTCGCTGAGGCTCGGGTGGGTATCCTCGAGCCCCGTCTTCCGGGCGAGGGCCTCGGCGAGCCATTGGCGCCCGGCGTCTTGAGGCAGAGGCTCGCGCAGGGCGCGGGTCAGTCGAGCCATCGCGTCCGCCGGAGGCAACGCCGTCGTTTGCAGTTCCGCCGAGAGGATGGGCCAGTAGTGTCGGTCCAGGTACGCGTCTCTCAAAGCTGTGTGCACCAGCGCCCGCGCCAGGTGCTCGCCCCCCGCGAGGTCAGCGGCCAGGCGGTCCGCCTCGTATTCGTGCTGTCGCGCCAGCACGAACGAATAGGCGTTGAAGTACGGCGCCCATCGTTTGAGGAACCAGTCGAACAGGCCGAAGCCCCAATGGTGCTGCGCCTCGAGGCGCGCGGTGAGCTGGGTCCAGGTCATCCGCATCCGATAGATCCAGGCACTGAGCCGCCCGTGCTCGCGCGACAGGTGGCCCAGCTCGTGCGCCAAGACCGCGCGGAATTCTGGTAACGGGAGGGCCTCCATCAAGGGCAGACCGAGCAGAAGCGTGTTGCGGTACCACCCGAAAAATCCGAGGAGCGGGCGCTGGTTGATCGCGGCGTTGAAATCGCTCGTGACTAGGACGGCGTGAAAGCGTGGAGTCTTGAGGCGCCGCGTCAGGTCCTTCAGGAGGGCGCGGAGCGGAGGTGCGGTGCGGCGCTGCAGCCGCACACCTCCCGGAGCATCGAACCGGACCCACAGCGATCGGAGAATGGCGAAGGCGAGCACCGCGAGCGCGATGCCGAACTTCCCGATCGCCCATATGGCGCCGGTGCGAGCGATGACGGCGAGCCATACGAGCAGCGCGAGCACCGCCACCACACCGGCGAGGA
>Ga0209577_10002464_pt1 | contig 17822 bp, 17 predicted proteins | sample GraSoiAngelo_109_FD_185874 | JGI IMG/M metagenome (GOLD analysis project Ga0209577, IMG submission 185874) | Grasslands soil microbial communities from the Angelo Coastal Reserve, California, USA - 14_0903_12_20cm (SPAdes) (version 2) | ecosystem: Environmental > Terrestrial > Soil > Grasslands...
CCTCGATGGTCGGGGTCGCTGCGATCTGGTCGATCAGGTACTGGGACATCGAGTCGGTGAGCGCGGCACCGCGGACGAGCAGGGTGACGTGGGCCGCGTAGCGGGAGAAGCGCATGCACGCCTGGCCCGCCGAGTTGCCCCCGCCGACGATGACGACCTGGCAGCCCCGGCACCCCAGGGCCTCGCTCGGCCCCGCCCCGTAGTAGACGCCGGCGCCGAGCAGCCGCTCCACCCCGGGGGCGTCGAGCCGGCGCCATTCGACCCCGGAGGCGGCGAGCAGGGCGCGGGAGGAGACCGCCGTCCCGTCGCGGAGCCGGCAGACATAGCGGTCGCCGTCGGGGACGATCTCGTCGACCGGGCGGGCGAGCAGGATCTCGGCGCCGAAGCGCTCCGCCTGCACCGCGGCGCGGGAGGCGAGCTGGCTCCCGCTCACGCCCTCGGGGAAGCCGAGGTAGTTCTCGATGAGCGACGTGGTGCCGGCCTGGCCGCCGGGTGCGACCGCCTCGATGACGGCGGTGCGCAGGCCCTCCGAGGCCGCGTACACGGCCGCGGCGAGGCCGGCGGGTCCGGCGCCGACGATGGCGAGGTCGTACTCGCCCAGGCGCGGGGCCGCCATCATCCCCAGCCCGGCGGCGACCTGCGCGACGGTGGCGCCCTCCAGCCGGGTCCCGTCCGGCAGGACGCAGAGGGGGAGCCGGGTGCCCGGGGTGTGGGCCGGGTGATCGGCCCCGTCGCCGTCGACGTCCACCCAGTCGTAGACCTTGCCGTTGCGGGTGAGGAAGTCGCGGATCGCGTAGGCGTCGGTGGAGGAGCGCGACCCCACCAGGACGACCCCGGGCGTGACCGGACGGGAGTCGTAGTCGAACATCAGGGGCTCCTGGGATCGCGGGCCGGGGCCGGCCGGTCAGGGATGGGAGGGGGCCGGTGGCGCACCGTCGAGCTCGAAGGCGAGGTCGTCGACGTAGCACCAGTACCAGTCCTCGCCCGGCTCGTAGGAGCGGATGATCGGGTGCGACGCCGTCCCGAAGTGGGCGGTGGCGTGCCGCCCGGGCGAGTTGTCGCAGCAGCCGACGTGGCCGCACTCCTGGCAGACACGCAGGTGGACCCAGTCGTGCCGGCCCATCTTCAGGCAGTCCTCGCAGCCGGTGGAGGAGGGGGTGACGTCCAGGATCAGGTCGAGGTGGGTGCAGGTCTGCGCCATGGTTCCGCGAAGTGTAGTCAGCGCCGCCCGGTCGGGGGCGCTACAGTGCCTGTGCAGCCATCAGTGCGGCACATCAGTTTGGCGGGGTGCATCTGCCATGCGCGTTTCGACCCGACCGGCCCTGCTGGTCTCCCTCCTGATCGCCGCCGCCCTGGGATGGGGCGCGGCCTCCGCCGCGGCCGCGGCGACCTGGGCGCCGGTGAAGTCGGCGACCATCCACCCGGGGGTGCAGCTCTTCACCAAGGACGCGCAGTGCACCGCCAACTTCATCTACACCGACGGCAGCACCGTGTACATCGGCCAGGCTGCGCACTGCTCGGGGACCGGTGGCAACAACGAGTCCGACGGGTGTGTCGCGCCGTCGCTGCCGCTGGGCACCCAGGTGACGGTCACCGGGGCCAAGCACCCGGGCACGCTGGTCTACAACTCCTGGCTGACGATGCAGCAGCTCAAGGAGAAGAACCCGGACGTCTGCAAGTACAACGACCTCGCCCTGGTGCGGCTCGACCCCGCCGACGTCGCCTCGGTGAACCCGACGGTGCCGATCTGGGGTGGTCCGATGGGCATCGACACCACCGGGACCAAGCCGGGTGAGGCGGTCTACTCCTACGGCAACTCGCAGCTCGGCCTCGGCACCGGGGCCATCAGCCAGAAGCAGGGGACGAGCGACGGCGACGAGGGGAACGGCTGGAGCCACGTCGTGACCACCAGCCCGCCCGGCGTCCCCGGCGACTCCGGCAGCGGCTTCCTCGACGCACGGGGCAACGCGCTGGGGATCCTCAGCACCCTCGAGGTCGCTCCCCGGACCGCGTCCAACGGCGTCGGCGACCTCTCCCGGGAGCTCGACTACATGCGCCAGCACTCGGCGTTCGCCGTGGTCCAGCTCGTGAACGGGACCGAGCCCTTCAGCTCCTCGGGGCGCTGAGCAGCCGGCACAGGGTGCCGGTGTCGGTGAAGAGAGCGTCGCCGGTGAAGCGCAGTCCGGCGAGCGAGCGCTCCGCCGCCTCGCGATTCCCGGTGCCGCACGCGTCGCCGACCACCACGGGGATGTAGCCGAGGTCGGCGGCGTGGCGCACCGTCGGCTCGATGCCGACCTCGATCGCCGCCCCGACCACGGCGACGGCGTTGATCCCGAGGTCGCGCAGCGCGATGTCGAGCCAGGTGCCCTCGAACGCCGACATCGTGATCTTGTCGAACACCGCCTCCCGGTCGAGCGGGGCGACCTCGGGGCTGATCTCCATCCCCGCGCTGCCGCGGAGGAACCAGGGATGGACGTCCTCGACCGAGCGCACCCGTTGCCACGCCATCGCCATGCGCAGCTGGAAGACGCCCATCATCTCCACGGGGAGCGAGAGATGGCGGGAGTAGAGCACCCGCACCCCGGCGCTCCGAGCGGCGTCGAGCACCCGGGCCACGTTCGCGGTCAGGGCCGCGGCATCGGGGATCTGGCCGAGGATCCCGACCTGCATGTCGTAGACGAGGAGCGCCATCCGCGCCGGGTCACACGCCTCCTCGAGGGTCTCGGGGATGCTCAGCCCATGGGCCCGCTGCATGCTGCGCCACCCTCTGTCGGGGATGTCTGAAGGTCGAGGGAGATTATCTCAACGGCCCCGCCGCGAGCCCGCCCGGTAGCCGACGCTTACACCAACCACCGCTGCTCTTAGAATGAGGCCGTGACCAGGGACGAACGCGACCGGCAGATCGGCGCCGTCGCCGCTCTCGGCGAGCGAGCGCGGCGGGCGCTCTACGAGCACGTCGTCTCCCAGTCCGAGCCGGTCAGCCGTGATCAGGCCGCGCGGGCCGTCGGGATCGGCCGCCCTCTCGCCGCCTTCCACCTCGACCGGCTGGTGCAGGAGAGGTTGCTCGAGGCCAGCTACCGCCGCCTCGGCGGCCGCAGCGGGCCCGGCGCGGGACGGCCGAGCAAGCTCTACTCGCGGGCCGACGCCGAGGTGAGCGTCAGCCTCCCCCCGCGTGAGGACGAGCTCGCCGCCCGCCTCATGGCCCGGGCGATCGCCGGCTCCGGGGCCGAGCCACGCCGGACCCTGGACCGGGAGGCGCGGGCGGTCGGTGCCGGGCTGGGGGAGGAGGCGCGGGCGCGGTGCGGCCCCCGTCCGAGCCGCGGGCGGCTCCGGGAGGCGGCGCTCGGCGTCCTCGCCGATCGCGGTTTCGAGCCCTCGGCCGACGGGCGCGGCGACGTTCGCCTCCGCAACTGTCCCTTCGACGCCCTCGCCGCCGACGAGCCGGACCTCGTCTGCGGGATGAACCTCGCCCTCGTCCAGGGCCTCGTCGGCGCCCTCGACGAGGAGATGGGCGGCGACGCCGTCCTCGATCCGGCGCCCGGTCTCTGCTGCGTCGCGCTCCGCGGCTGGTCCCGGCCCGCCGCCTCCCGGCGTCCTGCTAACGCTAGTACAGACTAGCTATAGTAACGGCTCGTGAGCGAGCCACTCCGTGCCCGGATCCTCGACGGGCCCGCCTGGACCGACCCCGAGGACGACGACACCCCCACCCTCGTCGGCCGCCTGCTCCGCAGGCTCGGCGAGGATCCTACCCGTGAGGGCCTGCTGCGCACCCCGGAGCGGGTCGCACGCAGCCTCGAGTTCCTCACCGCCGGCCACGCGCAGGACCCCCACGAGGTGGTGCGCGGCGCCCTCTTCGAGGAGCCGTACTCGGAGATGGTGGTGGTGCGCGACATCGAGCTGTACAGCCTCTGCGAGCACCACATGCTGCCCTTCTTCGGCCGGGCGCACGTCGCCTACGTGCCCGACGGCCGCATCGTCGGCCTCAGCAAGCTGCCGCGGGTCGTCGACGTCCTCGCCCGCCGTCTCCAGGTGCAGGAGCGCCTGACCATGGAGATCGCCGACACCCTCGACGAGGTGCTCGCCCCCCAGGGCGTGGGCGTGGTCCTCGAGGCCGCCCACCTCTGCATGATGATGCGGGGGGTGCAGAAGCAGAACAGCCGCACCGTGACCTCGAGCATGCGCGGCGTCTTCCTCACCGACCAGCGGACCCGCTCGGAGTTCCTCCGTCTCGTCGGTGCGAGCGGCCGCGGCTACGACGCCGGCTGACGGCTCCGGGCGAGGGAGACACGGACGGTGGTGCCTCGCCCCGCGGCGCTCACCAGCTCGAGCCGGCCCCCGATCCGCGCGGCGCGCTCGCGCATCGAGACCAGCCCGAGGTGCCCCGGGCACGCGGCGGTGGGATCGAATCCGGCGCCGTCGTCGCACACCTCGAGGATCAGCCCGCCGGCCGCCGGGCGCAGGCTCACCGCGACCCGCCCCGGCCGGGCGTGGCGCAGCGCGTTGCGCAGCGCCTCCTGGGCGATGCGGTAGAGGGCCTCGCGGGTCGCGGCGGGGAGGTCGGGCTCGGCGCCGAGGGCGCAGTCGATCTCGACCCCGCGATACCGAGACGCCGCCGCCGCGGCGAGCCTGCGGAGCGCGCCGACCAGGCCCTCGTCGAGGAGGCTGCGGGGATGGAGCTCGACGAGCAGCTCGCGCATCTCGCTGAGCGCGGTCTCGGCCATCGCCGCGACCTCCTCGAGCGCCGCCGCCGCCACCCCGGGGTCGCGGTCGCTGCGGAGCATCGTCAGCGTCGTGCGGGTGCCGAGGACGACGCCGTAGATCGCCTGGGTCACGGAGTCGTGGAGCTCGCGCGCCAGCCGCTCGCGCTCCTCCTCGACGGCGCGGGCGCGGGCGGTGAACTGGGCGATGGCGTCGGCGACCGAGCCGAGGTGGGCGATGACGGTCGAGCCGAGCGCGGCGCGGGAGAAGAGGGCCATCACCCCGACGGTGCGCCCGTCGACGACCAGGGGGTGGCCGGCGAAGGCGACGATGCCGGTGGACCGGGCCCAGTCGTGGTCGTCGACGCGGGGGTCGTGAGCGACGTCGTTGGTCATGACCGCCCGCCGCTCGGCGGCGATGCCGCCGATCTTCAGCTCGCCCACGCGGAAGCTGCCGTGGGGGCCGTCGAGGTGGGTGTAGAGCCCGGCGCTCGCGCGCAGCCGCAGGGTCTCGCCGTCCGGCTCGAGCACCCAGATCCGCGCGAAGGCCGCCCCGAGGTGCTCGACCACCGCCTGCGCGCAGAGCTGGAGCACCTCGGACGTCGCCCCGCCCCGCGCCAGGGTGGCGCCGCAGTCGGCGAGCAGGGCGGTGAGCCGCCGGTAGTCGTCGTCGGCCGTGGGTGCCATCATCCCGACATGATCCGGGTCGTGGTGGTCGACGACCACTGGGTGGTGCGCCAGGGGCTGCGGCTGTTCCTCGGCCAGGAGGAGGGGATCGAGGTCGTCGGCGAGGCCGCCGACGGCGAGGAGGCGCTCGGCGTCGTCGAGGCGCTGCGCCCGGACGTGGTGCTCATGGACGTCCTCATGCCCCGGCTCGACGGCATCGCCGCGACCCGGCGGATCCGCGAGCGCTGGCCGGACGTCGAGGTGGTCGCGCTCACCACCGTCGCCGACGGCGAGGCGGTCGTCGCCGCGATCGGCGCCGGCGCGACCGGGTACCTCGTCAAGGAGGCCCACGGCGACGCCCTGGTCGCGGCGGTCCGCGCCGCCGCCGAGGGGAGGGTGGAGCTGTCCCCGGAGGCGGCACGGCGGCTGGCGTCGGCGATCCGTCCCCGGGGGGCGACCGAGCCGCTGACCCCGCGGGAGCGAGAGGTGCTCGCAGAGGTGGCCGAGGGCCGGGCGAACAAGGAGATCGCCGTCCGGCTGGGGATCAGCGAGAAGACGGTCAAGGCGCACGTCACCCGGGTGCTCGAGAAGCTCGGGGTGCAGAGCCGCACCCAGGCGGCCCTGGTCGCGGTGCGCTCCGGCGCCGCGGGGCTGCCGGGGCCGGGCGGCCGCTGAGCGGTACCGACTACGACCAAGGTCCCACCCCGAGCCCGCCGGAGGTCGCTGGTTCGACCGCCGGGGTGCGTGGAAAGCTCACACCATGATGATGGTCGATCGCTTCCACGGCCTCGAGCACCGGCTCGGCGTCGACCGTCCCGGACGCAGCCTGGTGGTCTGGCTGGGGCCGCTGCTCACCGCGGTCGGCACCTTCGTGATGCTCGCCTGGGCCATCCACATCGGCGGGCTCGGCATCGAGGCCTGGCTGCCGATCGGACTCTTCGGGGCGCTGATCCTCGGAGGCCTCTCGGTGAGCTACCTCTTCGCCTTCGCCGCCGACGCCCGCGACGCCGAGGCCGACGCCGAGAACGACGGCCGCTGACCCGGCCACCTACCCCGGGTCGGCCGCGGCCAGCTCCGGGCGGCGCAGCGCGATGGCGGCGGCGGCGTGGGCCGCGCGAGCGGCGGTGGCGGTGACGATGCAGCCGACCTCCTCGAGGATCGCGCGCTGCCGCCCGTACCCCTGGGGGTCGTCGCGGGTGCCGAGCACGTAGGCGACCACCCGTGGCCCCTCCGGATCGGCGGAGAGCTCCGCGCAGGCGGGGGCGAGGACCCCTGCCGGGTCCGGGTGCGAGCCGTGGCCGAGGACGACGTCGAGGAGCACGACCGCGGTCGCCGGGTCGGCGCCCTGCTCGCGCAGGAGCGCCAGCCGCGCCTCGGGGTCGATCATCGGGTGGGGGCGCCCCTGCGTGTACTCCTCCTCGCCGAGGTCGAGACAGACGTGGCTCCCCGCCGGCGCCGGCAGGCCGTCCGCCTTCGCCACCGGCGCGTTCGAGTAGACCCGGCCGACGTGGGGGGCGAGGATGAGCTGGGCCTCGTAGCACAGGGTCCCGCCGGAGAAGAGGCCGCGCACCGCGGTGCGGCCCGGCGGCAGCCCGCGACAGGCGGCCTCGACGTGCCCGGCCAGGCCCCGGCCGGGGTCGGGCGTGGGCAGCCCGAGCACCCCGAGGGTGCGGATCACGCCCTGTTCGAGGGTGCCGGTGAGCTCGACGCCGGGGGCGACGTCGAGATCCGGCGCCACCCCGAGGACGGAGGCGACCAGCGGCTTGCTCCGCGGGGTCCCGAGGAGCGCGCGGGCGACCTCCTCCGCCGGAGGCTTGGAGACGAGGAGGATCGCGTCGGTCCCCCGGTCGGCGTCGAGCGCCTCGATGGCGACCCGGGCCATGCGCCCGCCGACCGCGGCGCTGAGGTCGCGGCCGCCGATGCCGATGACCTGGGACACCCCCGCCCCCCAGCGGTCGAGCAGCGAGGAGACCTCCTGGGCGCCGGTGCCGGCGGCGGCGACCACCCCGACCCGTCCCGGGCCGACGACGTTCGCGAAGCCGAGGCCGGTGCCGCCGAGGATGGCGGTGCCCGCACCCGGCCCCATCACCAGCCGGCCCAGCGACGCCGCCCGGTCCTTGAGCTCGACCTCCTCCTCGAGGGTGACGTGGTCGCTGAAGAGCAGGACGTGGAGGCCGGCGGTGAGCGCGTGGTGGGCCGCGAGCGCCGCGTACTCACCGGTCACCGAGACGATCGCGACGTTCGCGCCAGGAATGGCGGCAACCGCCTCCTCGACGGTGCGGGCCGCGGCGCGCTCGCGGGTCGCCGGCTGCGCCGGTCGCTCGGCGAAGAGGGCGTCGCGGCCGCGGTCGAGAACCGCGCTCGCCACCGCCTCGGAGTCGGCGCGGACCGCGAGCGCGAGGTCGTTCGCCGACGCGCCCTCGAGGGCGGTCGCCGGGACGCCCTCGGAGATCAGCGCGCTGACGTTCGCCGGGGTCGCCATCACCGCGGTCGCCCACTCCACCCCCTCGCCCTCGACCATGGCGCGGGTGGCGCTCATCAGCAGCACCGAGTCGACGAAGGTGTCGCGGAGCAGGGCGCACGCGGCGGGGCTCATTTCTCAAGGGGGGGCGTCCCCCCCCTCGCTCCGGCGGCGGAGCCGCCTGCGCTCACCCCGCCCCGTCTGATGAGCAAGCTCATGGACCCACCAGCGCGGAGGTCTCGACCGCCGCCGGCGCAGGTCCGCGCGTGTATCCGAGGATGCTCGTGCCCGACCTGCCCTCGAGCAGCGAGGCGCGGCCCTCGAGCGACGGGTAGACGAGCTCGGGGGTGGTGATCACCGCCACCCGCCCGCCGGCGCGGAGGAAGCGGGGCGATGCGCGCACCTTCGGGCCCATGCTCCCCGGGGGGAACTGGCCGGCGGCGAGGTGCCGCTCGGCCTCCTCGAGGGTCATCTCCTCGACGGCGCGCTGCCCGGGGGTCCCGAAGTCGAGCATCACCGTCTCGACCCCGGTCACGAGCACGAGCGCCTCGGCGTCGAGCGAGGTCGCCAGCCGCTGGGCCGCGTAGTCCTTGTCGATGACGGCGTCGACGCCGTGGTGGCCGTCGGGGCCGCTCACCACCGCGACGCCGCCCCCGCCGGCGGCGACGACCACGAAGCCCGCATCGATGAGGGCGAGGATGGCGCCCGCCTCGAGGATGTCGATCGGCTCCGGGGAGGGCACGACCCGGCGGTATCCGCGGCCGGAGTCCTCGACGATCGACCAGCCCCGGCGGGCGGCGAGCTCCTCGGCCTCGGCGCGTTCGAGGAAGGGGCCGATCGGCTTGGTGGGGTGGGAGAAGGCGGGGTCGGCGGGGTCGACGGTGACGTGGGTGACGATCGCGGCGGGACGCACCCGCGGCCATCCCGACACCCGGCGCAGCGCCAGCGAGATGAGGCTGCCCATCTGCCCCTGGGTCATCGCACCGAGGGTGAAGAGCGGCTGGGGAGGCACCACCCCGGAGCTCTCCTCATGGGCGAGGGCGAGGCTCCCGACCTGGGGCCCGTTGCCATGGACCACGACCACGCCCCAGCCCGCACGCAGCAGGGACATGATCGAGCGGGCCATGACCAGGGCGTTGGCCTCCTGCTCCTCGTGGGTCCCCGCCTGCCCGGCCCGGGTGAACGCGTTGCCCCCCAGGGCGATGACCGCGATTTTATTGCCCATAGCGTACGAGCTTAGGAGCATAGTGAATGGTCATCCAGCACGCAAGGCCCTCGCGGCGTCCCCGCCGCGGCGGATCGCGGTGAGCGAGCTGAGCTCCGGGTGGCGGCGCCGGGCGAGGGCGTAGGCCACGAGCGCGCAGGCGATCGCCGTGCCCGAGGAGACCGTGCGCTGGAGCACGGCGATCGCCGCAGCGGCCGCGGGGTGGACGCCGACGAGGTAGAGCAGCCCGACCACGCTCGCCTCGTTCGCCCCCACCCCGCCGGGGATGAGGCTGACGGCGCCGCCGACGTAGGAGAGCGCGAGCACGAAGGCGGCCGACGCCCAGCCCGTCCCGCCGCCGGTGACGGCGCGGACGAGCAGCCAGAAGGCGGTGATGGAGAGGATCACCCGGAGCAGGTCGAGGAGCGACCAGGCCATGCTCCGCCGGTGGTGGAGGAGGAGCACGGTCTCGTGCTGCAGCTCGTCGATCTCGGCGATGTGGCGGCGGAGCACCGGGGTGTGGGCGGCGACCCGGTGCACCTGACGGAACACCGGGGGCACGAGGAGGATGACCGCGATCACGGCGACCCCGACGAGCGCGGCGATCTCCGCGCCCGCCGCCTGGTGGCGCTCGAGGACGACCGGTCCCGCGGAGACCAGCAGGAAGAGGGTGAAGGTGAGCTCCTGCACGGTGACGGTCGCGACCACGTCGGCGAAGGCGACTCCGCCGACCTCGCTCGCGAAGATGGCGCGGGTGAGGTCGCCGAGCGGGAGCAGCGCGGTGATCCCCTGGCCGGAGACGCTGAGGAGCACGCTGTCGCGCATCGGGAGCCGCGCTCCGACGGCGCCGAGGAGGAAGTGCCAGCGCATCCCCTGCGCCAGCAGCGCGAGGACACTCAGGAGCAGCACCGGGAGGAGCAGCGGCACCTCGGTCCGGCGCAGCGTCGACGCGACCTCCGCCGGATTGGTGGCAACGACGATGCCGCCGACGGCGACGACGGCGAGGAGCACCGGCCACCACCGCCTGAGCGCGCGCCGGGTGGCCGCCATGCGGGCATGGTGCCATGGGGGTCGCGGCAACGGACCGGTCACCCCGGACACCGGATTCCGTCACACAAGTCAACCGGGGCGTGACCACAGGCGTGCGCCGGGAGACGAGCGGTACGCTCAGCTCCGAACGGCTCAGTGGAGAACGGCGGTGAGGTACCTCGAGAGCATCCTCGATGCGGTGGGTGACACGCCGCTGGTCCGGCTGCACCGGGTCGCCGCCGGGCTGCGGCCACTCGTCCTCGCCAAGGTCGAGTCGCTCAACCCGGGCGGCAGCATCAAGGACCGCATCGGCCTGGCGATGATCGAGGACGCGGAGCGCCGCGGCCTGCTCGAGGCCGGCGGCACCATCGTCGAGCCGACCTCGGGGAACACCGGCCACGGCCTCGCCATCGCCGCCGCCCTCAAGGGCTATCGCTGCGTCTTCGTGATGCCGGACAAGATGAGCCAGGAGAAGATCAGCCTGCTCCGCGCCTACGGCTCCGAGGTGGTCGTCTGCCCGACCAACGTCCCCAGGGAGTCGGCGCAGTCGTACTACTCGGTCGCGGACCGGCTCACCCGGGAGATCCCCGGCGCCTTCCAGCCCAACCAGTACGCGAACCCGACGAACCCCGAGACCCACCGGCGCACCACCGGCCCCGAGATCTGGGAGCAGACCGGTGGACGCATCAGCCACCTCGTCGCCGGCATGGGAACCGGCGGCACCATCTCGGGGATCGGGCGCTACCTCAAGGAGCAGAGCCCCACCCTCCAGATCATCGGCGCCGACCCGGTGGGGTCGATCTACTCCGGAGAGATCGCCCCGTACGTCGTCGAGGGAGTCGGTGAGGACTTCATGCCCGCGACCATGGACATGTCCATCGTCGACCGGGTGGTGCAGGTGAACGACCGCCAGTCGTTCGTCGCCGCACGGCGGCTCGCCCGCGAGGAGGGCATCCTCGTCGGCGGCTCGTCGGGCCTCGCCCTCCACGCCGCGCTCACCGTCGCCGCCGAGCTCGAGGAGGGCGCCGTCGTCGTCGTCATCCTCCCCGACACCGGGCGCAACTACCTCTCGAAGTTCTTCAACGACGAGTGGATGGTGCAGAACGGGTACGTCGACCGCATCTCCCCGGCGCGGGTGCGCGAGGTGCTCCGTGGCCCCTCCAACGGCCACCACGCCGGCCACGACGACGAGGTGCCCGGCCTCATCACCGTCGACTCCGAGAGCCTGCTCTCCGACGCCATCGAGCTGATGCAGCGCTACTCCATCTCCCAGCTGCCGGTGCGCGCCGGCGCCGAGGTGGAGGGCGCCGTCCTCGTCGGCAGCCTCCAGGAGCGCACCCTGCTCGACCACATCTACCGCGACCCCGGGATCGTCGCCAGGCCGGTCGCGGCGGCGATGGACCCGCCCTTCGGCACCGTGGCCGCGGACACCCCGATCGACGAGGCCTTCCGGATGCTGCTCCGCGGCGACACCGCGATCGTCGTCCTCGAGGGTGGCACGCCGATCGGCATGGTGACCCGCGCCGACCTGCTCGAGTTCGTGGCCCATCCCCGTGGCTGACGGGGAGGCGGACCCCCGCTGGGGCTTCGCCACCCGGGCCCTCCACGTCGGTCAGGGGCCCGACCCCGCCACCGGCGCCGTGGTCCAGCCCATCCACCTCGCCACCACGTACCGGCAGAGCGCCGTCGGGGTGCACCAGGGATTCGAGTACTCGCGCTCGGGCAACCCGACCCGCCACGCCCTCGAGGAGTGCCTCGCGTCGCTCGAGTCGGCACGCCACTGCCTGACATTCGCCTCGGGGCTCGCGGCGACGACCACGGTGCTCCTGCTCCTCGACGCCGGCGACCACGTCGTCGTCAACGACGACGTCTACGGCGGCACCGCGCGGCTCTTCACCCGGGTGCTCTCGCGCTACGGGCTGCGCTTCGACTCCGCCGACCTCCGCGACCCCGGCGCGCTCCGCGAGGCGCTGACCGAGCGGACCCGGATGGTCTGGCTCGAGTCCCCGACCAACCCGCTGCTCCGCCTCGTCGACATCGCCGCGGTCGCGGAGATCGCCCGCGAGCGGGGGGCGCTCACCGTCGTCGACAACACCTTCGCCACCCCGGTGCTGCAGAACCCGCTCGCCCTCGGCGCCGACATCGCCGTTCACAGCTCGACCAAGTACCTGGGAGGGCACAGCGACGTCGTCGGCGGCGCGGTCATGCTCGACGACGACGCGCTCGCCGTCTCGCTGCGCTTCCACCAGAACGCCGTCGGCGCGGTGCCGTCGCCCTTCGACTGCTGGCTGCTGCTGCGCGGGGTGAAGACGCTCTCGCTGCGGGTGCGCCAGCAGTGCGCCAACGCGCTCGCGGTGGCGCGGTTCCTCGAGGGCCATGCGGCGGTGCAGGCGGTGCATCACCCCGGGCTCGAGTCCCATCCCCAGCACGCCCTGGCGGTGCGCCAGATGAGCGGTGGTGGCGGGATGGTGAGCTTCGAGGTGGACACCGAGGAGCGGGCGCTCGAGCTGCTCTCCCGGCTGCGCGTCTTCCTCCTCGCCGAGTCCCTCGGCGCGGTCGAGTCGCTCGCCGAGCACCCGGGGCGGATGACCCACGCGAGCATCGCCGCCGAGGAGCGCCGCCGGGTCGGGGTCGGCGACGGCCTGATCCGCCTCAGCGTCGGCGTCGAGGACCTCGACGACCTGGTCCGCGACCTCGACCAGGCGCTCGCCGTCTCAGGCTGACCAGGCCTCGCGGATCCGGGCGGCCTCCGCCGCCGCCTGAGCGCGGCCGGCGCGGGCCGCGCCGGGCCGCCGTGAGGGGTCGAGGACGTTGTGGCCGATCGCCCGCAGCGCCGCGGCATCGGGCTGGACGACCTCGACCCGTGCACGAGTGCGCAGCGCCGCGGCCTGCCGGGCGACGCTGGTGATCGGGCCGAAGCCGCGGACGATCGGGGCGAGGATCACCACCACGCCGGCGTCCGCGGCGAGGTCGGCGTTCGCGGCCGAGCGCACCCCGCCGTCGATGTAGCGGCGACCGTCGATGGTGACGGGCGGCCAGACCCCCGGCACCGCGCAGCTCGCCGCCACCGCGTCGACGAGCTCGACCCCGGAGTTGCGGTCGAAGACGGCACGTTCTCCGGAGTCCGCGTCGACCGCCGTGATCAGCAGTGCGCGCTCCGGCCAGATCTTCACCGGCAGCCTGCTGGCGATGACCTCACGCCGGACGCTCTCCGGGACGGTTCTCGTCGTCAGCGCGACGCGTCCGAGGTTGCGCCCGGTCCGGCCGGCGTCGCGGGACCGCAAGATCGCCCAGCCCCAGCGTGCGGTGGTCAGCGGACGCATCCGAGCCGCGAGCTCGGAGTCCGGCGGGCGGAGCTGGAATGTGTACCGCTCCTGCGGGTCGGCCTCGGCGGCGAGCTGGGCACCGACCACCGAGCCGGCCGAGGTGCCGACGATGAGGTCGGCGGCCGTCAGGTCGATCCCCGCGGCGACGAGGCCGGCGATCATGCCCCATTCCCAGCCGATCCCGGTCAGCCCGCCGCCGCCGAGGACGAGGGCGCGCATCGCCAGGCTCCTAGCCGCGCAGGAGCCGGCGGCAGGTCTCGGGCGCCGCCGCCGTCTCCATCCAGGCGCGCACCGTGGGACCGTGGAAACGCCAGCGGGCGCCCTCGCGGATCGCCGGGAGCAGGCCCTGCTCCGCGCCGGCGTAGAGGGCCGGCACCGGGATGCCGAGCCAGGCGGCGACCGTCGGCGGGGACACGAACTCCTCGGACGCGACGATCTCGCCGCGCAGTGGCCGGGCGGGGCCGTCGGGAGCGCTCAGGACCCGCCTCCGCGGGCGCGGGCGCGGGCGATCATCTCGGTGGCGACGCGGTCTGCGGCGCCGGCGGCGCCACCGAGGAGCAGGCGGGAGAGCTGGGCGCGCCGCCAGTAGTAGGGGGCGGCGTGCTCCCAGGTGGCGCCGATGCCGCCGTGCACCGCGATGCAGGTGCGGGTCGCGAGGTCGGCGCCGTCCTCGGCGGCGAGGCGGGCGCAGCTCGCGGCGAGCGGAAGCTCGTCGCGCGCGTGCTCCGCCGCGTACCCGGCGTAGTAGCAGAGGTTGCGCGCTCGCTCGGTGTGGCGGAGCACCTCGACGAGCTGGTGCTTCACCGCCTGGTAGCTGCCGATCGGCCGTCCGAAGGCGTGGCGCTCCTTGGCGTAGGCGACGCCCATCTCGAGGCTCGCCTCGCAGACGCCGAGAGCGTCCGCGGCGAGCAGCGCCTGGGCCGAGAACCACGCCTCGGTGAGGTCGTCGCCGCCGGCGTCGAGGAGCTCGCCGGGCGTGGCCTCGAGGCGCGCCGCGCCGAGCGGGCGCGACGCGTCGCCGCGTACCTGGGGCTCGACCGCGAGGCCGGCGGCGTCCGCGGTGACGAGCACCGCCCGGGGCCGACCGTCGCGGTCGACGGCCACCACGACAAGCGGGTCGGCCCCGGCGGCGTCGGGCTGGTAGCCGGCGACCCCGGTCACTCGGGCCATGCCGGCCGCGGTCTCGAGCCGCGGCGCCGCGATCCGCCGTGCGCCGGTGCCGGGAGCGTCGACGGTCCAGCCCTCGCCGTCCGCCGGTGGCAGGGCGGCGAGGAGGGCGGCGCGCCGTGTCCCGGTGGCGAGCTCGGGCAGCAGCGCGACCGCGGCGGCGTCACCGCGGCGCGCCGCCCGTCCGAGCAGCTGGGTGGCGCAGAGATGACCGATCAGGCCCGCGCCGTCGAGACGGCGCCCGCACTGCTGGAGCACGAGCATGGCGTCGAAGAGCTGGAGGTCCGCGCCGCCCCACGCCTCGGGGACGAGCATCCCCGGCCAGCCCGCCTCGCGTGCCAGCGGCCAGAGGTCGGGGAGGGCGGCGCCGTCCCGCGCCGCCCGGGCGGCGCCGACGCCGTCGCGGCGCGAGAGCTGCGCCGCCGCGGCGTCACGGAGCATCACCTGCTCGTCGGTGAGCTCGAGGTTCATCCTCGTGCCGGCGCCGAGCGGCGGGTCAGCTCGCTGAAGGAGATCCCCTTGTCGAGCCGCGGCTCGGAGGGGAGGCCGAGGACGCGCTCGCCGACGCTGTTGCGGAGGATCTCCTCGGTCCCTCCCGCAGAGCGCATCCCCGGCATCTCCGCGGCGGCGGCGCCCAGGGGCCCCTCGAGCGCGTCGGGGCCGAGGACCTCGGCGATGAGCGCACAGGCCTGCCGGCTCGCCTCGACGGCGTCGATCTTCCCCAGCCCCGCCTCGGGGCCGGGGATGGAGCCGCGCTCGAGCGCGGTGAGCGCGCGGTACAGGGCATAGCGCATCCCCAGGCGCTGGGTGGTCACCTCCGCGATCGCGTGGCGGACGCGCGCGTCGTCGAGCCCGGGGTGGTCGGCGATCGGGGCGAGCAGCTGCTCCGGTCCCTGGAGGAGCTCGTCGAAGGCGACCATCGCCATCAGCCGCTCGTACATCAGGGTCGTCGTCGCCACTCCCCAGCCGTCGCCGACCCCGCCGAGCACGGCGTCGGCGCCGACCTCGAGCCCGTCGAAGAACACCTCGTTGAAGTGCGCGTCTCCGGAGATCTGGCGGAGCGGCCGCACCGTCACCGCGCCCGCGTGCATCGGGACGATGAACATCGTGAGCCCGGCGTGCTTGGGGACGTCGGGGTCGGTGCGTGCCAGCAGCATGCCGAGGTCGGCGTGCTGGGCGAGGGTGGTCCACACCTTCTGGCCGTCGATCCGCCAGCCGTCGCCCGACGGGCGGGCCCGGGTGAGGATGCCGGCGAGGTCGCTGCCGGCGGCGGGCTCGCTGAAGAGCTGGCACCACCCCTCGTCGCCGCGCAACAGCGGTCCGAGGTAGCGGCGGCGCTGCTCCTCGGTGCCGTGGACGATGATCGCCGGCCCGATGTCGCCGATCGCGATGTGGTCGACGATGCCCGCGACCCCGGCGCGCTGCAGCTCGGCGTTGGCGATCACCGCCTCCGACGGACCGAGCCCGGCGCCGCCGTACTCGGCGGGCCACATCACCCCGGCGAGGCCCGCCTCGGCGAGCAGGCGCTGCCAGCGGCGGCGCTCGACGATGTCGGCGCTGCCGCCGATCCCGGCCACCGCCGGCGGGGCCTCGTGCCGGTGCTCCGCGATCCAGGCCCGCACCCGGGTCCGGTAGCGCGCCTGGTCGGGGGTGTCGTCGAGGTCCACGATCGGCGAGGATACCGGGGATGTCGGTCGGAGGCGCCTCGGCAGCCGAGGGGAGGGTCCCGCCCCGGCGGTTCCGGCTCGACGTGCCCGACGACGTCCTCGACGACCTGCGCGCGCGGCTCGACCGGGTGCGCTGGCCGGACGAGGCGCCCGGTTCCGGCTGGAGCCACGGAACCGAGCTCGCCTACCTGCGCGGACTGGTCGAGCACTGGCGCACCGCCTACGACTGGCGTGAGCAGGAGCGGAGCTTCAACCGCCTCTCGCAGTACACCGTCCCCATCGGCGGCGTCGACCTCCACTTCGTCCATGAGCCCGGCGTCGGCCCGGACCCGCTGCCGCTGCTCCTCGTCCACGGCTGGCCCGGCTCGGTGTGGGAGTTCCACGAGCTCATCCCCCGGCTCACCGACCCCGCGGCCTTCGGCGGCGACCCCGCCGACGCCTGCACCGTGGTGGCGCCCTCGCTCCCGGGCTTCTGCCTCTCCTTCCGACCCGGCCAGCCCCGGCTCGGGATCGCGCAGACCGCCGAGGTGCTCGCCACCCTGATGACCGGCGTGCTCGGTCACCGCCGGTTCGCCGCCCAGGGGGGCGACTGGGGGGCGTACGTCGTCACCCGCCTCGCCCTCGACCATCCCGAGCTGCTCGCCGGCATCCACCTCAACCTGCTCGCGATGGCGGGCACCCCGGACCCGGTGGCGCCGACCCCGGAGGAGGCGCGGTATCTCGAGGAGGTGCGCCACTGGCAGCGCGAGGAGCGCGGGTACTTCTGGATCCAGGGGACGAAGCCTCAGACCCTCGCCTACGGGCTCACCGATTCGCCGGTCGGGCTCGCCGCCTGGATCGTCGAGAAGTTCCACGCCTGGACCGACCGCGACGGCCATGAGGAGCCGCGCATCGCTCGGGACGCGCTCCTGACGAACGTGATGCTCTACTGGGTGACGGCGGCGATCAACTCGTCGTTCTGGCTCTACTTCGACCGCCTCCACGGAGGCTGGAGGATCTCCGACGAGGACCGGGTGCGGGTGCCCACCGGCCACGCCGCCTTCCCCCGGGAGATCACCCGGCCGCCGCGCAGCCTCGCCGAGGCCCGCTACGACATCCACCGCTGGACGGTGATGGAGCGGGGCGGGCATTTCGCCGCGCTCGAACAGCCGGAGGCGCTCGCCGCCGACATCCTCGCCTTCCTCCGCCCGCTGCGGCGGGGGTGAGGGTCGAGCGGCCGCCGGGCAAACCGTCATCATCGGGTCCGCGATGGACGACGGATCCCTGCGGGTCGCGGTGCTCGGGGCGGGCGGGGTCGGCGGGCTCGTCGGCGGGCTGCTCGCGCGCCTCGGGGACGAGGTCATCTTCCTCAGCGGGGGGACCAGCGCCGAGGCGCTGCGCGAGCGCGGGATCGAGGTCCGCAGCCGCCTGGCCGGCGACCTCCGCGAGCCGGTCGAGGTCGCGGAGGAGCTCGAGCGTGAGGTCGACGTCTGTCTCGTCGCCGTCAAGGCGGCCGACCTCGACGCGTCGCTGCGCCGGGTTCCGCCGGCGGCTCTCGGGAGGGCACTGCTCGTTCCGCTCCTCAACGGCATCGAGCACGTCGATGTGCTCCGCCGCCGCTATCCG
>Ga0209577_10002465_pt1 | contig 17822 bp, 19 predicted proteins | sample GraSoiAngelo_109_FD_185874 | JGI IMG/M metagenome (GOLD analysis project Ga0209577, IMG submission 185874) | Grasslands soil microbial communities from the Angelo Coastal Reserve, California, USA - 14_0903_12_20cm (SPAdes) (version 2) | ecosystem: Environmental > Terrestrial > Soil > Grasslands...
AACTGCGCTTTTGGCGGGCCGTCATTGGACACGCTCTTTGTCACCACTGCGTCATTGTTCGCCAAAGAGGGCGAAGACCACGCTGGCGCACTGTTGGAAATACCGGTTGGGGTCCGCGGCATGCCAACGAACAGGTTCTGTTTGGCTCAAGGGCGTTGAGACAAGGGAGGTCGGCCCGCGTCGGAGGCGCTCGACAGCCTGCGGTAGCCAGTCATCTGACACTAACAAGCCGATTCTGATCCGAAGTCGCTGCGCGGATTCCCTGGTTGAACTCACAAGGAAAACCAGCTTTTACTTTCTGTTGGACGATCAGGCTGTGACTCTCGCTCCGGAGCGCCTCGAGGACTGCCAAGTTCGATGCCTTGGTTCTCGGCGAAACGATTACAACCACTTCGATTTGAACGGTCTGGGCCAAGGCGGACCGAACGCAGCTGCTCCAGCCAGGCTTCGTTCTGGTTGAGGAGTGGTATGACGACCGTGCGGGAAACCATTAAAGTAACCTCAATATGTCTATCGCCATGTAGCGAGATTGGAAGAAGATCAACGGACGCTTGGTCTCATCGACGTGTAAGGCAAGGACGTCCCCGACGAATAGCGAGTGCAAGTAGCCATCAAATGTCTTGCTAACCCTACAATCAAGATAGGCTTTGGCAGCCTTCAATAATTGGAGCGCCCGTGACAACGACCGTCCAGCTAATTTCCTCTTCTTGCTGTATCGAGCCGATAATCGTATTCACGCGTATTCCACCATGAACTGCCCCGTTTTGGGTCTCGGCTGAAGTTTTGGCGAACCACAGGATCGTGCCACCTTGTTTCTGAAACCCCATGTGGTAGAGCTTACTGCCGATAGACTGTAGGCACGTTTCGATGTCGCGGAGACTCTCTCGATACGCTAATTGCGCGAAAGCCATCGCGAGAAACTGGTCTCGGCAAGAAAAGTTTTTGTACCTTGTGATCGCCGCGGCAGCGGCTGACACATTTCTGAAACTCATAGGCAGGCAGAAAATCCATTAGCTGCGAAAAAACAGTTCGTGCGGTATTCACAACCCATTGTTTCGCAGAATCAGACCAGCCGGGATGGAGCCAAAAACGCCCGTTTACATTTCAAATCGAAAAAAGGCAAAACGTCGCTTAAACCACTACGTTACAGCTATAATAGTTGCGTCGATATGTGAATTCGGCAACCGGACAGTAGTGATCCCATCCAATCGCCGAGCCCAATTCAATTCAGGTGTGCCGCGTTCACCTCCTCGTTGCTCGTCACTCGCTCCGCATGATCCACAACAAGCACTTGAACTGGCGCCGTTTGCTCATTTGATGGGAGCAGTTTAAGTCCCAGCTGCTCCTGAATTGCCACAAAGAGAGAAGGTCCGTGTTCCACACCTAGACGATCATCAGGGGTCCACTCCAGCGAAAAGTCATAGATACCTTTGAGCCCAGTCTTATCCAAGACGGGACGTTGGAGCTCTAGCGACAGCATCCGCACCAGGGAAGGCCGGCCATTCTGTGCCAGACCAATGGGCTCCGCTTGACCTGCTATCAGGCCTTTCCCGAAACGCATCTGCGGTGGTTCGCCAACCGTTGCTTGCTGGAGTTTTGCTCCGTTGCCCTCGACAACGAGCTCGTAAACAGGAAGTTCGCGGGTTTCGCGATGAACCTCCAGCTTAAAAAGGTCAGCCAAGAGTTCGAGAAGCATGGGCTGCTGCTTAGACTTGAGTTGCTCTTTGGTAAGGCTTCGCATGTCATTTGCAACGGAATTGTCGACTTTCGCTTTGAGGTCGTATCTTTCAAGGCCGAGCCAGTTCGGCGCGCCGTAGATCTGAAAGCCTTCGACGCCATATGCCCACTGGATGAGATTCTGCAGTGTGACGTTGGTTGCGGTAAATCCATCTGGCGTCAAATCCCATGTGGGCATAGGGTTGGGCACCGACTTGAAGATAGAAACGGCATTGTAAACACCTGCAGGGGGAATGCTCGCGGCTACGGACTCGGCTACGCTTTGGTCTTGCGGCTGCGTTTGACTCGATTCATTGCCGGTGATTTTTTCCGCGTGGTCGATGACGAGCACCTCTGCTGGAACCGTTTGCGCTTTCAGATCGAGCCCTAACTGTTCTGGTAAAACGGTCAAAAGGGAACCGCCGCGTTCCATGAAGGCCGCGTGACAGTCGAGCGTGAAGTCGAAATTTCCCTTGAGGCCAGTCTCATCCACAACAATGGCGCTCAACTCCCGCGATAGGGCCTGCACTAGGTCTGCGATCAAGACGCCTTGACCTAGCAACTTGCACGGTCCTGGCTTCAACAGGATGGGAGCACCTAAGGGCCGTCCTTGTGGGTCCTTGAATCCGTTGGGGTAAGTGTCCCCAGGTTTTGCCTGTTGAAGTTTGGGACCATGGTCAGCGATAAGGAGCGCGTATCCTTGAACTGGCCTGGTTTCACGGTGAAGCGCCAGCTTGAAGCGGTCCGCCAAAAGCGCCTGCAACATGAGCCCCCATTCAAAGCGGGCTTCACGTTTACTGAGCTTCCTAAGCTGGTCAAGAGCGGAGCCGTCAATCTTCGCGTCCAGGTCATATTTTTCAGAGTTGAGCCAGTCTGGTCCTCCCAAAATCTGCGAATCCTGAACTGCATAGGCCGCCTTAATGAGCCCTTGGAGCGTGACGTTGGTTGCCATGAAGCGCTTGGGAGTAAATCGGATCGCGCTTATCGGGAGCCCGGCCATCGACTCGCCAGTCTTGTTTGGCTTCATTGACAAAGTCTCGAAAGCAAGCGTGACCGCGGGAACATTTTGGGCTGCGGCCTGTGCCCTGCTTTGCGCCGCGTGCAGCAGGCCAAACACGACGGGCCCGACGACAACTGCAACTCCGACGGCAGCGAGCAACAGTTTCTTCCCGAGCTCGAGATTACGTGCGACGCGATTGGTCATAATTGCCTCGATTCTTTTCTTGAGATTAGAGCTTGTTACGCCCGCTGCACAGTACAGCGGGGACTCCAGATAGAATTCACAAACTTTCAGGATGCCTTCGGCATAAGCCTGGGGATCGCCTCCCCGCTTCAGCACCTCTTCGTCGCAGGCCCGCTCTCGTTCGTCAACGAGCCGCGTGCCCATCCACCAAACCAAGGGATGAAACCAGAAGATTGCTTCGACCAACATATGAACGGCCGTACCCAGATTGTCGCGCCGGCGGACGTGGCACAGCTCGTGCGTGAGGATCGCCTCCAACTGTGTGTCGGTCAGCCGGTCTGAAATTCCCGCTGGCAACAGCAGCACAGGACGGAAAATGCCCAGAATCCCCGGTTCCAGCATCGATTCGGAGATCCTGAGCTCGATGGGTCCGGCCATTTGCGCGCTTTGCTGAAGGCGCCGCAGTATTTCAAGTTCGCGTCCAGCCTGCACCACTGAAGAATCATGTTTCGCCGCGGTCACGCGTCGGCGACACCTCCACCAGAAGAAAAGCACCGCCGCGCAACCACAAGACCACACCGTCAACAGAAAATTTGGCAAGGCGAGAAGTATCGCTATACCTAGCGACCCATCAGCGTCTGCCACAGCACGACCTGGATTCACTGCAGCAAAGGGCTCACTGATCACCTGGGTCACAACGAAGATAGATGGCTGTGCAATTGGCGGACTGGACCATCGGAGATGGCTTCCCATGCCAATCAGCAAGGAGCAGGGAAGCAAGAATTTTGCCGACGCGGTGAGCCAAAGCGAGTAGCGCGTCTCCGCGCGGTTTTTTCTCAGCAGGAGCGTCAGTAGCCCAGCCACTCCGGCGAACAAAGTGGATTGCCACACGTGGTTGGCTATCGGAGCCCCGATCGCCGCCCACCATGAGGACGAAAAGACCAGGTTCGCAAGAAGCGTCATGGGGTTTTGTCCTTTCTCGCCAGTCTTCGCAAAGCTTTTTCTGCTTCGCGCACGTCGCCCATGGTTAGTTTGCCCGATTCAATCAGATGCGCCATGACCGGCTGTGTACGGCCGCCAAAAAGACTCAGCAGTTCGTCGATCAATCTGCCTTGCGCCGCTTGGCGCGAGACGATGGCTTCGAAGATGTGAGCGTTGCTGATCTTTTTGGCACGGCGTAGCAGCTTTTTGTGTTCCATGCGGTATACAGTGGTTTGCACCGTTGTATAGGCTGGTCGGTTCCGCTCTGGGAAGGCTTCCTGAATTTCTCGAATGGAAGAAGCGCCCTGGTTCCACAGGGCCTCCATTATCTGCAGTTCCAGCTTTGTCAGTTTTGGCAAGGTCATAGATATGCTCTACTACAGAGGTATGCGAATCTACTATCTCCGTGTTTACGTGTCAAGGCGAAAAAGGGAGATGGACATGGCCCCTGCGACTGTCGGGCTGTCCGCAGGCTTTGGGGTATGGAAGCACGACGCGTAGTTCATCGTCCGCAGCAAACGGTACAGCAATCTTCGCTTCTTGATTAGCTTTTGGGGCAGATGGCGAGAAGGGCTGAGGGTACAGGAGCGACGCGCCAAGCTTGGTTTTTGTCTCGCGCGGACTGCGCCACCTGACGAATCGCTTCTATGACAACATCAGGCCTGTCGATGATGACAAAATGGCCGCTCTTCTCCGCAACAATCTGCTTGCTATTTTGAGAGAGGGACAGTAGTGCATTCTGCAATTTGACGTATTCGGGACCGAGGTTCTCGTCGGTGCTGATGTCGAGCAGCGGCTTATCCCCGAGCGGTTGAGGGCCGCACTGCTCCCATGTTCCTTCTTGCCTCCGCCCGCAAAGGAACCAAGGTCCGATTGTCCTTGCCCTGATGGTTGCGCTCCTCGTGGTAATGTGCGGTATATTGCTCCAACGCTCGCCGCAGCGACGATTCTCCAAACAGCACCAGCCTCGACAGACATTCTTCTTTGACCGACGTCACCCAGCGTTCCGCGTACGATGGCCTAGCCAGGCTAGATTGCCAAGGCACCTACGATCCGATCGCAGCCCCAACTCGGATTTTCCCTCGCCATCTGCACGACCAAGCGTTCGGTTTCCTGATCTACCTTGGGACGCCCTACACTTCGACGCACTTTCGACCCATCAAATTTGCTCGCGATGAGCTTCCGATACCAACCCAGAATCGTATCGGGCGTATCGGGCTTGGCCGTTGCCGCCTCGCCCTCCAGAGCCATTCGACCCAGCTCTTGATTCAGTGTTCCGGTGACATAGGCGAGCAGGCGCGTCCAAAGCATCTTGGATTCCCCTGTGATCTATCGCTTCGTGAAAGCGAGATTGTAGGTGATGTTTCTGGGTCGGAAAAGCCCATTCGAAAAGGGATCTGTGCAAAATCCTAAGTCACGCTATTTCAAGCCGTTCGAGTTTTTTGACTTACACGCACATTTTTTGGCATTGTGATTGCTTTTGGCATTCTTATTGCGCTGAAGGGCGTAGCCCTTTTCATCTCACATGAAGTATCCCGTGTGGGATTCGTTTCTGCTTTACAATTAACCGGGAAGAACCACATGCCCCAACCACCTATCTACGATGTTTGCGTCATCGGCTCTGGCGCGGCCGGCGGTGTGATTGCCAAAGAGCTATGCGAGAGCGGAGCGAAGCTCATCATGCTTGAGGCAGGGAGAGAGGTTCCCCTCAATAAGTTCCTGTCGCACAAATGGCCTTACGAACTTCCTTACCGAGGATTTCGTGGTGAGAAGCAGGCGCCCTTCTACCAGGGAGGTGTGTCCAGTTCGATTCGCTACGAGGACTGCGATTCCGTCAGCGTGGACCGGATTCGCGTCGTGGGTGGCAGGACCGTGCACTGGAATGCCGTGGTGCTCCGATGCGCGGAGCGAGATTTCAAGGGATGGTCCGTGGACGGCATCGAGGAAGACTGGCCGCTGACTTACGATGAACTGGCGCCCTACTACGAGCGGATCGAGCAGATGATTGGCGTTTGCGGCCAGGACGACGGGCTCGAGATAGTTCCAGCCGGGAAACACTATTTGCCTCCGCTTCCGTGGCGGTGCAGCGAACACATCTTGCACCGCGCCACGAAGCACATGGGAATTCCTCTCATCTCGGTGCGCAAAGCAGTCGTTACCATGCTTTATGACGGCCGACCGCCATGTCACTACTGCGGCCACTGCATGAGCGGCTGTGATGTAGGAGCGCTGTTCAATAGCGCGGTGGCCATGCTGCCTAAAGCTCAGAGGACCAGCAACTTTACTTTACGCCAGAGCGCGCTGGTGCGTGAAATCCTGGTGGACCGGGAAGGGCTAGCGCGCGGCGTGTCCTTTGTGGACACGCAAACCAAGCAGGAGCAGGAGGTAAAAGCAAAGATCGTCGTCGTCTGTTGCGCAACGGTGGAATCCGCCAGGCTGCTTCTGAATTCGCGTTCTCCGCAGCATCCAAACGGGCTGGCAAATTCCAATGGCGTCGTCGGGCGCTACCTTCACGGTCATCTGGGAGGAGGAGCGGATATTTATCTGAGGGAACTTGAGGGAGTTCCACCGTTTAACCAGGACGGGGCGACGGACCACGTTTATATACCGCGGTACAATCATCTCGCAGGAAAAAAGGACTATGCAGGCGGTTGGGGATTTCAGGTCAACTTTTCAAGCTACATGTTTCCCAATCACGCTCTTCGGCTCCATGGCTACGGCGCCGCGTATAAGGAACGCGTACGCAAGATGCAGCCGGGCTACTTGATGCTTGGCGCATTCGGGAAAACGGAGGCCCGCGCGGAAAACCGCGTCAGTGTGGACTCGCATCACGTGGACGAGTATGGCATCCCCATTCCAATAGTTCATTACCGATTTAGCGAAAACGATCTCGCCCTATGGCACGACAAGAATCGGAGCTTGATGGAGATTTGCTCAAATTTGAAAGGGGAAGTGTTTGCGGATTTCGGGGGCGCTCCCGGAGGCTTTGCCAGCCATGAAGTAGGCACAATTCGCATGGGGAAAAATCCGAAGACCTCGGCCCTGAACAGCTTTTGCCAGGCTCGGGAGGTGAAAAATCTCTTCGTGACCGACGGAAGCTGCTTCACCAGCTCCAGCGAGAAGAACCCCACGCTTACCATCATGGCGCTTTCGCTGCGGGCGGCGGACTACATCAAAGAGCAGCGGCGAAAAGGCGGCCTTTGAGTCTGCCCGTGCTGGCCTGGGAGCGAGGGGACGCGGGTCCAGGATTTGAACTCCAAACGGAGCGCCCGGAAAAGGAATTTTGAGGTTATATGAAACGTCGGACAGCCATCAAAATCGTCGCGCTAAGCGCGGTGGCCTCGGGATTTGATGCTGTGGGAGCGAATCGGTTCCCTTCGAGCGCTGGCATGGGCTGGTCGGCGAGCGATTACAAATTGCGATTCTTTACCGCACAAGAGAGCGAGTTGCTCGACCAGCTTATGGAAATGATCATTCCCTCTGACAATCACTCGCCCGGTGCGCGCGCTGCGCAGGTGAACTTATTTGCGGATTTGATGGTCGCTACTAGCAGTGTGGCGATCCAAAAGCAGTGGCGTGAAGGGTTGAAACAGATGCAAGAGGAGGCCGCAAAATCGTCGCTCGCTGACGCGCTCGCCAAATCAGCAGCCCAAGACGGCCATCCGACAACCGATCTCGAGCACTTTTTCGCAGCCCTCAAGCGAATGACGGTGAACGGATACTATACGTCGGCCATCGGTATCCACCAGGACTTGCAGTATCAGGGAAATACTTACCTTACTACCTTTCCGGGTTGCCCCTCTCCAAAGGTTCATGACCATGGAGGTTCGGGGGCAACACTAGACGACGCGCAGGGTCGCGCCTTGCCCCAAAACCCCTGCACTGCGAGCAAAAACCTTCCGCGAGCAGCTGGAAGCGAACCCAGGTCGAAGTGGTGGGCGAAATGAAATACGGCGTCAATACCATGGTGTGGACCACTCACATAAGCGAGCGGCACTCGCCGCTATTTTCTCGCATCCGGGAATGGGGGTTCGACGGCGTCGAGCTTTTTTTGTCGCCGAGCGAACCTTCCGCGATTCCTTCGGTTAGGAGGATGCTTGACGAAATCGGCCTTGAGCGCACCACCTGTAGTGTTTTGCCGCGAGAAGCCAACTTGATAGACGCGGATGCGCAGGTACGCGCCCGCGGCGTCGAGTTTCTCAAGCAATGTATCGAACGGACAGCGGAACTCGGAGGCACGCTCATTTGTGGCCCGCTGTACGCCGGCTTGGGCTTGATGACCGGACGTCGCAGAACGAAGGATGAATGGAAATGGGCGGTAGAAGGCTTGCAGGTGGGCGGGCAATGGGCCTCTAAACTCGGTGTTACGGTTTGTGTTGAGCCCCTGAATCGTTTCGAGACTTATTTCCTCAACACTCTGAGCGATGCGGCTCAATTGGTCCGTGATGTGGGCGAGCCGAATGTGCTGATTCATTTCGACACGTTCCATGCAAATATTGAAGAAAGACATCCGGCCGATTCCCTTCGGGCTGTTGCCAAAGACCTTGGGCATGTGCATATCTCCGAAAACGATCGGGGCATTCCAGGTACAGGTCACAACGACTGGCCTGGCATTTTCACGGCGCTTAAGGAGAGTAGCTACGACGGCTGGATGACCATTGAATCTTTCGCCCAGCCCGAGCCGGAGCTCGCCGCTGCGGCCGCCATATGGCGGGACCTGACGACTTCAGGCGACGAGCTTGCAAGGGAAGGACTTCAATTCATCAAGTCGCTCAGCCAGCAGATCGATGCCCATGCAAAGGATTCCCGAAGCGGGCGAAAGGTGCATTAACGTTGGACGAGAGCAGAAATCGCGGACGAAGACAATTCCTGAAGTCAGTGAGCGCAAGCGTTGCGGCCGCGGTGTTGGCTAATGCGCGCAGCAGGGATGCGGTACAGAGCCGATCCGTTGTCCCGCGGAAACCAGAATCAGCCCGTTACATCAACATCGAAACGGTAGCGGCGGGAGATGATGCCGTCCCCTTCCGCAAGCATACGCTCGACCTGGGAATCAGCGAAACAGTGGCCGTCGTTGACATGAATGGGGACGGCAGGCTCGATATCATCTCAGGGGAGAACTGGTACGAGCAGGGACCTCCCGAGGCCGGCGCCTGCCCGCGCTTCCTTAAGCACAAATTCCGCGACTTGCCCTACACTTTTGACTACCAGGAAAATCTGACCGATCTGGCCATCGATGTTAACGGAGACGGCTTTCCGGACATCGTCAGTTGCTCATACTGGTCGAAGCCTTTGACTTGGTGGGAGAATCCTGGCAGAACCGGCCGACCCTGGCAGGAACACCTCGTGGAGTCGGGCTCCCCCGTAGAGTTCGCCTTTTTGGTGGATATCCTGAACACTGGTAAGCCGCTCCAGCTTCTGCCTCAGTTTGGCAACCGTGACTTTCCCTTGACTTGGTACGAACTGGCAGGGCGGGGTGCGCGCGACGCGTGGGTTCGGCATGTCATCAGCCCTCGAAGTTACGGACACGGCATCGGTGCTGGCGATGTCAATGGAGATGGGCGTATGGACATTATTACGCCCCAGGGTTGGTTTGAAGCTCCGGCCGATCCCAGGAACGATGAGTGGATCTTTCACCCCGAGTTCGAGCTGGGGGCCACTGGCTTCATATACACTGAAGACGTGAATGGCGATGGTTTGCCTGACCTGATCACCAGCTTGGCACACGATTACGGCATCTTCTGGTATGAGCAAAAAAAGAATGATCGCGGGAATCGTGTGTGGGTCAAACACCTGATAGACAATAGCTGGTCGCAGGCCCACGCGTTGACTTTGGCAGACTTGAACGGGGATGGGAAACTCGAACTCATCACGGGCAAACGCTACTATGCGCACGACCACGACCCGGGCGCCAATGAGCCGCTGGGAGTCTATTGGTACGAACGAATCATGGTGGGTGGCGCTCTGCAATGGAAGCGCCATGTTCTGGATTACGGCACGCGCACTGGCGGAGGGATGCAAATCGCCGTTGTAGATATTGATAGCGACGGAGATCAGGATATAGTGGTTGCCGGGAAATCCGGCCTCTTCCTCTTCGAGAACTTGGCAGCGCAACGCTAAAAGTGCAGCGTCCCTCTGTCCGGGTCGACCACCCGCAAACATTGCCGGAAAGATCGCCCAAGGTCGCCAGAGCCGCCATGGCATCGGCCAATTCGAGGAGACCCTCGATCGCATTGGCGCGTGCATCCGTGCAGGTTGAGACAACGGACGTGGAATGCGCATCACGCATCCGTCACGATTTCGAAGGCCTGACCTACGGCAGCTTCAACCAGAGGCGAAGCCTCAGCAGCAAGTTGCACATCGAAGAGGCAGGTGAGGATCTTGCGGGTTCCTTTCGCGGGCGTGTATTTATCGCCGGGTAGCGAAACGGCAACCGAATCGCGCGACGGTGTGCGCGGAGAAATGGGCAGCGCTCAATTTGCGGGAAATTTTTCGGTTGAGCGGCCAAAACGAATTGAAAGCACATGACGGGGACGACGAACGGGTTGAGATACGATGTTGGGAACGAGTGTCCCTCGGCCTGCCAGTGAGATGAATGAGTCGCTGAGCTACGCTCCGTCTCGTTTTTCGGCTTTCCATATCATGACTAAGCCGGTCGGGCCGATCTGCAACCTTAATTGCAAGTACTGCTTTTACCTGGAGAAAGAGAATCTCTATCCCGCCAAGACGGCTTGGACGAACTGGGCCATGCAACACGATGTGCTCGAGTCTTACATTCGCCAGTACATTGAGGCTCAGAGCGTGCCGGCCATCAGCTTTGCCTGGCAGGGCGGCGAGCCCACCCTTCTTGGTGTCAGTTACTTCCGGAGAGTCGTCGAATTACAAAAAAATATGCGAAGGGCAAGCGGATTGAAAACGCCTTCCAAACGAATGGGATTCTGCTCGACGATGAGTGGGGAGAGTTTCTAGCCGAGAGCAGATTCCTCGTAGGAATCTCGATAGACGGCCCCCGGGAACTGCATGATTTTTATCGTGTAGATAACGGGGGGCAACCCATTTTGACCGCGTGCTGCGCGGGCTTGGCTTTCTGAAGAAGTACGGCGTCGAGTTCAATACGCTAACCACCATTCATAATGAGAACTCTCGTCATCCGTTGTTCATCTATCGCTTTCTCAAAGAAGTCGGCAGCGGCTACATGCAGTTCATACCCATCGTCGAACGGGTCGCTTTCAAGCCGAGCGAGGACGGGCTGGTCCTGATCGGTCCCGCGCACCCGCGGGAGGCGCGAGTATCGGATGTGGGCCGGTATTTTGTCCAAATTTTCGGTGTGGCGCTCGAAAGCTGGCTGGGGCTGGACCAGAGCCTTTGCGTATTTCGCCCGACGTGCGGAACGGCTATGGCAATGGAACACAATGGCGATCTCTATTCCTGCGACCACTTCGTTTACCCGGAGAACAAGCTGGGCAACATCATCGAGCAGCCGCTGCAGTCGCTCGTGAACTCCGAGCAACAGCGGAAGTTCGGAAGAGACAAGCACGATACACTGCCTGGGTACTGCCGGAAGTGCGCGGTTCGCTTTGCGTGCAACGGTGAATGCCCCAAGCACCGGTTCGTCCGTACCCCGGACGGCGAGGAAGGGCTCAACTATCTCTGTGTGGGCTACAAGCTGTTCTTCAAGCATATCGACCCTTTTATGAAATTCATGGCCAATGAACTTCGCCACCAGCGGCCGCCGGCCAATGTGATGGATTGGGTGCGGCTGCGTGATCGGACGGCCGCGGGCAACAAATCACCGGGCCGAAACGATCCCTGCCCCTGCGACAGTGGAAAAAAGTTTAAGAAGTGTTGCGGACGAGGAATTTAGATCTTTGATCTTCGCCATGAGAGCGATCGCTTGAAACATTGACCACTACGGTGACCGGTTCACCAGACAACGATCACCGAATCTCGCGTGGGACCGCATTCTTGCCGGCTGGATGGTACTCTTGCCTCGACCAACTTGCCTGCTCCGTTCGGCAATTGTACTGAAGCCTTCGACACTACGTAGGTTGCTCCAAAGTGCTCCGAAAAATACACCCGATGAACCGCTGAACGGCACCAGTTAGGCGCAACATCCAACCTCCATCTTCTGCCTTTATCAGGTCGTCCTGCTCGTGCTATCTTCTCTCCCCGTCTAGGGACGTCCACTCGACATAACTAGAACCAAATCCTAGACGGTTTGTCGCCTGAGCCATGTCTCTTCGCTCCAGGCAGGTGCCCCGTGCCCTCTCTGCCAACTATCGACTCTTCGATTTTCCAGACGGAATTTGACTGGATCCGCTCCTCTCGCCAAGCTCGCCTCAACACCATGCTCACCGCGCTCCCGGAAGACAGTCTCATCGGTCTCGCCTTTTCTGGAGGCGGCATCCGCAGCGCCACCTTCAACCTCGGCGTGATCCAAGGACTGGCCAACTCCAAGCTCCTTCACAAATTCGATTACATCTCATCCGTCTCCGGCGGTGGTTACATCTCCAGCTGGCTACTCGGCTGGATGGAACACCAGCGACTTGGCTCCCGCGAAGTCCAAAGCCAGCTCAGAAACGAGCAGATCCCTCTCACTACCGTCAGTGAGCTTCCAGAAATTCGCTTCCTGCGCAATTTCAGCAATTACCTCACCCCTCGTAAGGGCCTTTTCTCCGCCGATTTCTGGACTTTCTTGGCCATCTATCTTCGCAACACCACCCTCAACCTCCTGATCCTCTTCTTCGCCTTTCTCGCCTTTATTTTTCTCCCTCGGGTTGTGGTCTGGATCTTCCATGCGCTGGAAGTGCTCGAAAACGGCTTCAAACCGGTGTCGAACCCTTCTGTTCCTTGGTTTCTGACTTCTCAATTTTTCGCCCTGGGCCTTGGCGCTCTCTCCAGCATTCGCGCGGTCAACTATATCGGCCTGAATATGACGTGGTTGGAGCCCGACTCGCCGAGCATCGACAAAACCAGTTACGACCGATTCAGCATCCCCCAGCGCGTTCAATCACGCATCGTCCTGCCACTCCTCTTCTCCTCCGCTTGCCTCAGTTACGCCTTTCTCTGGTTCTTTGAAGATCTTTATCTCAGCACCGACCTCTGGTGGGAAGCTCCCCTGCTCGGTCTAATTCTCTATACCTTGCAGTGGGCATCCGCCCTAGTCGTACGCGCTTACAAACTCCGAAAAATTACTCGCGAGGGCCGTCCCGCTCCCCGCAACGGTCCCAAAACCTGGGAGCTCCTTCCCTGCGCCATGTTCAGCGGAGCCATCACTGGCTTTTTGTTTCTACCTTTCGGCCATCTTCTGCACCACGGCGGCTTGCCTATCCAAGACCAACAGCACAGCCTTTGGTTTGTCCTCACCTTCGGCCCCCCCGCCTTGATCGGCATGATGCTCGTCGCTGGCATCCTCCACATCGGCCTGCTCGGGCGCTCCATGAGCGATGACCGTCGCGAATGGTGGGCTCGCCTCGGCGCATGTTTGTTTCTTTACGCCGCCGCGTGGCTCGCCCTGTTTTCTGTGGCCATCTATTTCCCAGGTTGGCTATGCCGCTTCCTCAACGGCGCCAATTGGACGCGTCACCCGATAACGCTCAGCGGCATGTTCCTCTGGGCCGCTTCTACCACCTACGGCGTGCTCTTCGGCAATAGCTCCAAGACAGCTCACTGGATCCCCAATGCGCCCTGGTCCAAGAAAGTTCTTCACTATCTCGGCATCCTCACGCCCTACATCTTTGTCGCCGGTTTTTTTGTGGGTCTCTCTGTTTTGGCGGCCGAGATCTTCAACGTCATTGTCGGCGAACGTTTCGCGCTCGACCCTACCCTCGACGTTTACGATCTCTCCTGGCGGCTTTTGCCAGTTTTTGGCGCATCCCTTGCCGCCACTTTGCTGCTCGCCTGGCGTGTCGACGTCAACGAATTCTCCTCCCATCTCCTCTATCGCAACCGCCTCGTACGCTGCTTCCTTGGCGCCAGCGTCCCGCCGCCTCGACCCTTCCAGCCCTTCACCGGCTTTTCCTCCAAAGACGATCTCTCCCTTGCCGACATCTCCCCCACCGTCACCACCGCTTCTTCCGCCAGCGATGGCCGACCCTTCCCGATCCTCAACACCACTCTCAACGTCGTCCGCGGCCGTCAACTCGCCCTGCAAATGCGCAAAGCCCTTTCCTTCACTTTCACGCCTCTCCATTCCGGCTTCGCCAGATCACAGCCCGGCGAGACTAATTGGAACATGAATTACCAACTGACCTCCGACGCCGGCCCTCCGCGGTTCGCCAAACCGTTCCGCGCCATGATAAAACGCTTACTAAAGCAACAATCGGAAGCCTCCACGCGCGGCATTTCCCTCGGCACGGCCTTGGCTATTTCGGGTGCCGCTGCCAGCCCCAACATGGGTTTCTACTCCGAGCCTGCTGTGGGCTTCTTGCTCACTGTCTTCGACGTGCGCTTGGGCTGGTGGATTGGCAATCCTCAAGACCCAGCCGCCTGGAAGCAGGGCCGCCCTCGATTCGGTTTCGCTTGGCTCGTTCGCGAACTTCTCGGGCTCACCAATGACGATCAACGCTTCATCTATCTGTCGGACGGAGGTCACTTCGAGAATTTGGGAATCTATGAACTGGTTCGCAGGCGCTGCAAGGTCATCGTCGCTTCCGATGTTTCGCAAGACCCGCTCTATGGTGGCGCTGAGCTTCGCAATACCATCGAACGGTGCCGCGTCGATTTTGGCGTGGAAATCTACATCGACCTCAGCAATTTTAAACCGGTCGGCGATCCTCCGCGCTCCGGCTGTCACTACGCCATCGGCAACATCTCCTATCCTGCAAACCCCTCGGGCGAAGGTGGGCACCAACGCAACGGCACCCTCATTCTTCTCAAGCCCGCCATCGCCACTGCGGATCCCTTCGAACTGCGCGGCTACCCCCAGACCAATCCTCACTTTCCCCACGACACCACCTTCAATCAGTGGTTCGACGAAGCTCACTTTGAGAATTACCGCGCCCTAGGAGAGACCACAGCCCTAGCTGCCTCCCGCGACATCGCCGCGATAATAGACGACATCCTCCGCTAACCGCCCTGAAGTGCGGCGAAGTGGCGATGACATGAAGTGAGCTGTTTATAGGGATCACGCCACGCGTGCAATGAGAAAGAAATGTCGCATATGTCGTATGCTAAAGCGTTCGACGCGTTAACTACAGTAAGTGTGTTAGGCTACCGCCATTCACCCGACCCGCACGGTGGTTCCTGTCAGGCCTGGGTTGGCGGCGCGCGCGTAATTGGGTGTTCGTCCGTCTGCTTGAAATTAAAGATTCTTGGGCCGGTTATGAGAGAAGTCATTGAAGGAGAAAGCCCGGAGTCTCTGTAAGAGGTTCAGGGCACAGGAGGAATACGCCATGGCGAAGACTAGCACTGCAACGGAAGTGAGCCAAGAGGGTTCTGTGTCCGTAAGTTGCTGAACGCGAGGAAATTGGTCGGCCCTGGCAGACGATTTTCGAACTTGGATTCAGCAATCTCCCGGTCCCGACTCTTGAGGCGGCGTCGGGACCAGGGGATTGAAAATGCCCACAAAACCCGACAGTCCTGGGCCCTGCGAGACGATTTCGGGTGTCTTTCTTATGTTTCTCGCGCCGCGGATGTACTTGCCGTAAACTCCGGACTATCATTGGAACGGGAGGCCAATAACCAATGGCGTTGGATTGGTCGAAATGCTCGGCTGTAGAAAGTGTGCCCGGTAAACTCAGCGGAGCTTGGGTGTTTCGAGGGACGCGAATTCCCGTGTTGCTCGTTTTCGAGAACTTGGAGGACGGCCTCAGTATCGACGAGCTCACAGCTTTGTATGACGGTCTGACCCGAGAGCAAGTGAAGGCTGTTTTGGAGTTCGCTGCTCAGAGTCTGGTAAACCCGTCTTTCTCCCGGTAAATGCGAATTCTCTTCGACCAGGGGACTCCAGTTGCGATTCGCAACGCCCTGCAGAGTCATACTGTGCGGACCGCACGCGAGAAGGGTTGGAGCACACTCTCGAAGGGAGAACTCTTGCGTGTCGCGGAAGAAGCGGGTTTCGATCTCTTGCTCACTACAGACAACAACCTTTGGTCGATGAGTGCAGCGTAACCGTCTCGAACCGCCGTGTACGGACCCGTACGCACGTTGGTGTGGCAGGGGGCGGCGGGTGACCGCCGCCCCTATGCCGATCGTTGAAGTGATTGGGATTAAGTTGGTCGGGGCGAATGGATTTGAACCATCGACCTCCTGGTCCCGAACCAGCCTGGACCAGACCAAATCGGTTGAATTGACGGCATTTGCCGGTGCATTCCCTCCGCTTATTTGGGCTACATGGGCTACAAAATATCGATCGCCTCAGTTCGGGATGTTCACCCTCGCGGATCTAAAGCCGACGACCATCGGGTTATGAGCTCGAAGGACCTTCACTAAGCCTCGATGATTCAATTGCCCTTACGGTTCGCCGACCCCCTAAAACCAGCCTTTAGAGACGACGAGTTTTGGACGCTAGTTGGACGCCGACCCGTGGGGTGACCTAACTGGTGAATCCGCCGCACATGGATCTGCTTCTCACGCTTACGGGTTCGGGCGATGTCGTACGAGGCTTGCATCCGCATGAGGGTGTCCATCTTCACTCCAAAGGCTTTCTCAATGCGCAGCGCCATGTCCCCGGAAAGGTCCGCCTTGCCGTTAAGCAAGCTGGACAGCGCGGGCCTGGAAACCTGAAGCGCGACAGCGGCTGCCGTTACCGAGAGGCCTGCAGGCTTGATAATTTCAGTCCGAAGGAAATCTCCGGGATGAGGCGGGTTCTTCATAGGCATGGCGTTTACTCCTTTTGTCCTAGTGATAGTCTTCCAGGTTCCCGTCGTAGATTTCTCGCTCTGCAATGTCGACTACGACAGTCCCAAACTCCACGGCCGAGCTCACCAGCACAGCAAAGGGAAGGTCTCGATCCTTTGACAGCCAGAGCCCGTTTTTCAGGCAGCGCACCGGCGTAGGATCTCCGATGTCGACATCTTCATGCTGCAGCGGGCCGAGTTCCACGGGGAAAGGTCCTCTTGTGAACAAATGGGCCAAAGTTGGTGTCTCGTGACCAGGGCTGAATGGATCCCCAAGAGTGTTAGTGTTTCTCGTCCGGCGAAGAATTCGTCAATCGCGAGTTGCAGGTCAACTCTGGATGCTTGGGGAAGCGTCCTAGCGGCGGTTACGATTTCTTCTAGAGGTCGTCCGCCAAAGTGCTGCTTCAGTTTTTTTGGATCGGCGACTTGCCGGTCAACATACGGAAAGCATAGCCAATCATTGATTTATCCTAAATCGAGCGACTCAAGCGGAATTATCCTTACGCTTTGATGCACGACCCTCAAGCGAATGTAAATCGCATTCAACCCCTGCCTGTTAGGCCGAGAGACAAAGTAGCACGAAAGAGTTGGCTCCAATTGTCGGCCCACTTGGACTTAGCTCGCAAAAGCGTGGGTCCAAACTTGGGTCCGATTCGTGCGAATTAGATGCAAAGCCGATGACCAAAACAGACCGCCAGGCAGGGTGTCCGGCAGGTGGTCAGAATGGGGGTCCATGTTGGGTCCGATAGCTGCCAAACTGGGTCAAAAACCGCGTACTAGGGCACAGAACAAAGCCAAGCGAACCAATAAGATAGATTTTGTTGTTACGCTTTGCAAGCAGGGGGGCCGCGGGTTCGAGTACCGCCACGTCCACCTACCAATATCGTTGAAGTTGCCCCGGCATAACCCCTGCTACTGGAGCTCAACGGCCGTGCAGCATGAAAGGTGATGCGCCGTGCTAAAAGAACGGAGCCGCCAGGAAGATTTCCGTGGGGCCAGACGAGGAATTGGGCCCTGTGCTCGAAAACGTGACGAATTGGTTCGTGAGATCGATTGCAGCATGATCGCCGCCAATGGGGGCGCCGCTGGAGTCGGCCGAGGCAAGA
>Ga0209577_10002466_pt1 | contig 17810 bp, 18 predicted proteins | sample GraSoiAngelo_109_FD_185874 | JGI IMG/M metagenome (GOLD analysis project Ga0209577, IMG submission 185874) | Grasslands soil microbial communities from the Angelo Coastal Reserve, California, USA - 14_0903_12_20cm (SPAdes) (version 2) | ecosystem: Environmental > Terrestrial > Soil > Grasslands...
GTCCTTTTGTGGAGAGGAATTGTTGCGGCTAGCGTCATAGTGACCATTATAAGCGGCTACGTGACAATCGTTGGATATTGGTTGCCCCGCATTACTGTACAGCCGCTATCAGCGATGAATCCCAAGGACGCCCTTTCTACTAAGTTTTCAATTACCAACCAAGGGTCATTGCCTATTTATAAAGTTATTGCTGGATTTCGCTATAACAACGTCACTATAAGGGATGCGGACACTGGAGGAGAGGTTGATGAATTTGTACCTGTAGATAACGTTTTTGACAGCATTCCCCCGAATAAATCAGCCACAATTAACGAAGCATTTACATCTTCAGGAGCAGAAAAAAACCTTGATATTTGGGTAACTGTTAGATATCGACCCGCTTGGTATCCTTTTTCCAGAGAAGAGGCATTTAGATTCAAGTCAAAGGTAGATAATGAGCAACAAATTCACTGGCTACCGCAACCAGATATTTTACCGCCAGACGAGGAAACCCCTTAACCGCACCGGCCAAGAGGCGGGGGTAAACTTGGGAGTAATAATTTGCTCAATACTAATCCTGTTTGGAGTGTGTCCAATTGAAGACTTGTTCACACTGTAAAGCTGAGAAGAAGGAGAGCGAGTTTCACAAGAACACGCGGATATGTAAGACGTGCAAGCGTGAGTTTGACCGTGTTCACTTCCAGAAGGTTAAAGACAAGCGAGCGGCATATAAGGAGCGGCGCAGGCGAGAGAACGCGCAACGGCTTTATGAGTATTTGCTCGGTAGGAAATGTGAGTGGGAAGGGTGCGAGGTAGCAGACCCAGACATGCTTACCTTCGACCATCTTGACCGTAGTGCTAAGCGGGCTGGCGTGCCTCACTTGCTTGCATATTCGTGGGCAAGCGTCTTGGCAGAGATCAAGAAGTGCCGAATTCTCTGTGCCAACCACCATTTTAAGTGGACGGTAGAGCAGATGGGGTGGAAGAAATACTTGCATACAGAAAACCCCCAGTCTAGTGAAGGTTGAGTTACTTCATCATAGCTAGAGAGTTCCTGTCAGTTGCTTATGAGAATGCGGATGAATGGATTCGAACCATCACGTCATTGCTGACACTAGCTCCTGAGGCTAGCGCGTCTACCAGTTCCGCCACATCCGCGTAGGTTGTGGAGAGAGATATTACGGGCGCGTTCGAGGGGGTGTCAAGCGGCCCATCTTGAGACGAAAAAAGTGGCTCAGGCGTTTCGTCGCCTGAGCCACCCTGCCCCTTGTTCGTTAGATCAAACCAGCGCCCGAAGTCCGACGCGGCGATGTGACGGTCGCCGACTGCCTTAGTTGCCGTTGAGTCCGTCGCGGTAGCCGTTGACGAACCCCTGTCGGAAGTACTGCTGGTACGTGTAGCGGTCGCCGAGGCGCGAGTTGTAATCCTTGCTGGCGTCCCGGTAGGCGCTGAAGTCGTTGACGTTGCGATACCCGCCGCGGCTGCGATCCCTGCGACCTTCCTGTATGCCCGCGTTGTAGCCGGCGTTCAGAGCGGTCTGGGTGAAGTTGTTGTTGTAGCCGTAGGCGTTGCCGTAACCGTAGTTACTATAGCCGTTGTTGCCGTAGTAGCCGTTGTTACGGTAGACGTTGTTGTTGTAGTAGCCGTTGTTGTAACGGCCCTGGCGCTGCGCCTCCTGTTGCCGGCGGATTTCTTCGCGCCGACGCATCTCTTCGCGCCTCTGCTCGTTCCGCCTCCAGTCCCTATCCCTCCAGTCCCTATCCTGTGCGGAGGTCGTGACCGCCGACACCGACAGCAGCATGAACATTCCCAACGTCAGCATGAGAACCTTCGCGAGAAAACCTTGACCATTGCTTTTCATCTTCATAACCCTCCTGAATTTCGACAGCCCGATTCGCAACATTCCGTTGGGAGATCAACAGAACTCACGATAATAGTTAACAAGCCTCGTGCCACAAGAGGCGTTTGCAAAGAGCCGTGAAAGCGACCTCGAATCAAGCAGATGCCCGCGCGCCACACCATACAGTATCGCGTCGTAACCGTATCGTGTGCCGGAAGTCGGACACCTGAACGCATCGAGGTAAAACGGCTGCGGACGGCGCAGTTGCCGTCGCGCGTGCCCGCTTGTTATATTCATCGTCGTTCGCAACGGAATTACAACAATGAGTGTCGAGTTAAAGCCGGGGGCGTCGGGTCTGCGCGCGCGCGTCGAGGAGGTGCGCAGGCGCGTCGAGGCGAGCGCCGCCCGCGCGGGGCGCGACCCGCGCGAGGTCAGGCTCGTCGCCGTCAGCAAGACTCACCCTTCGGCTCTCGTCAGGGAGGCCATCGCGGCGGGCCTCTCGGACTTCGGCGAGAACCGCGTGCAGGAGGCGGAGGAGAAAATCGTCGAGTTGAAGAGGGAAGCACCTGCCGTGCGCTGGCACTTGGTCGGCCACCTCCAGGCGAACAAGGCGCGGCGCGCGGCGCGGCTCTTCGACCTGATTCACTCGGTTGATTCGCCTTCGCTCGTCGAGAGGCTTGAGCGCGTCTGCGAGGAAGATGGGCGTGAGGGGCTGGACGTGTTGCTGCAAATAGACCTCGCCGGCGAGGCGACGAAGAGCGGGGCGGGCGAAGAGGAGATGCCCGCGCTCGTCGAGTCGCTTAAAGGTTGTGCGCGCGTGCGCTGCCGCGGGCTGATGACGCTCCCGCCGTTCTTCGACGACGCGGAGCTTGCGCGCCCCTACTTCCGACGCCTGCGCGTGCTGCGCGACGAGCTGCGCGCGCGCGGCCTGTTCGGCGACGGCGCGGGCGCGCTCTCGATGGGCATGAGCCACGACTTCGAGACGGCCATCGAGGAGGGCGCGACGCTCGTGCGGGTGGGCACGGCCATCTTCGGCGCCCGAACCTCAGCCGCGTGACTCGCATTCCTTAAGTTGAATCTGACGCGGTAAGTCGAGGCTGACGCAGTCGCTAATTTCCCTATGCCGGTCAAAGAAGTCGTCGCAAGCGTTTACTTTTTGATTCAGTACCTCATCGTCGCCGTGGTGCTCGGCGTCATCGTGCTGATGCTGGTGCGGCTGGCGTTGAACTACGCGGACTTGAACCCGTTCAGCCGCCCGGTGATGTACGTGCGCCGCCTGAGCGACCCGCTCGTCAATCCCGTCCGCCGCTCGCTGATACAGTTCGGCTTCGGCCCGAACATCACGCCGCTGGTCGTCATCCTCATCACGATTCTCCTCGGCTGGTTCGTCCTCCAACTCGCCGAGAGCATCCTGAGCACGGTCGCGGGCGTCATCGGCGGCGTGCAGAACGCCAGGGTCATCGCCGTCGTCGGCTACCTGCTCTACGGCTTCCTCGACGTTTACATGCTACTCATCGTCATCAGGATCATCTTCTCGTGGGGCAGCGTCAGCTACGCGAACCGCGTCATGCGCTTCCTCATCAGCGCCACCGACCCGCTCCTCGTTCCACTGCGGCATGTGATCCCGCCGCTGGGCATGTTCGACATCTCGCCGCTCGTCGCCCTCCTGACCCTGTGGCTCTTGAAGACCGCGGTGGCGGCGGTGCTGCTGACGTTCTAGCCCCGGCGCGCGCCCGTCGGCGGCGGACACCGGCCATGATTCGCTACACGGATTCAGACGGCGCGCTAACTTTCCCCGTGCGCGTCGTACCGCGCGCGTCGAAGAGCGCGGTCGCGGGGGAGCACGACGGCGCGCTCCGCGTGCGCGTGGCCGCGCCGCCCGTGGAGGGCGCGGCCAACGAGGAGCTGTCGCGCCTGCTCGCGAAAGAGTTCGGCGTGCCCGCACGGGACGTGGAAATCACAAGCGGCCACGCGTCGAAGACCAAAGTCGTGCGCGTCCGCGGCGCGACCGCCGAGCGACTTCTGAGATTGGTTCGTTGAGAGAAGAAGAATGCTGGCGCGCCGGACGGTCGAAAAAACTAGCCTCTAGTCTCACGGTTGCGGCGTGGAAAAACCGCGTGATATATTCCGGCCCGACTCCGCGCCGCAGCCGAAAACTTTCATAAGGAACTCATCCCGATGTCCGGACACTCGAAGTGGCACACCATCAAACACAAGAAGGGCGCTTTGGACGCCAAGCGCGGCAAGCTCTTCACGAAGCTGATTAAAGAGATTCAGGTTGCGGCCCGCACGGGCGGCGGCGACCCAGACGCCAACGCGCGCCTGCGCAAGGCCATCTCCGACGCCAAGGGCGCGAACATGCCCAACGACACGATTGACCGCGCCGTGCGCCGCGGTACGGGGGCCGAGGAGGGCGTCTCTTACGAGGAGATCACATACGAGGGCTACGGGCCGGGCGGCGTCGCCGTGATGGTTGACGCGATGACCGACAACCGCAACCGCACCGTCGCCGAAATCCGCCACACCTTCTCCAAGAACGGCGGCAACCTCGGCACCACGGGCGCAGTCAACTGGATGTTCGAGCGCAAGGGTTACATCGTCGTCCCGAAGTCGGCGAAGCCCGAAGAAGAGCTGTTCGAGGTCGTCACGGACGCGGGCGCGGAAGACCTCCGCGACGACGAGGACAACTTCGAGATCATCACCTCGCCCGACGACTTCGACGCGGTGCTCGCGGCGGTCAAGGCAGCCGGCGTCGAGCCGCAGGTCGCCGAGGTCGAGATGGTTCCCAAAGAGTACAAGCGGCTCGAAGGGGCGGAGGCCAAGCAGATGCTCAAGCTCGTGGAGGCTCTCGAAGACCACGACGACGTGCAGAAGGTCTCCGCCAACTTCGACATCAGCGAGGCCGACATGGCATCGGCGTAAACCGTGAACCGTAAACCGTGACAAGAGCAAAGCAGGTTTTTTCTTGTCACGGTTTACGGTTCACGGTTCACGGCTCTTACGAATGAGAGTTCTGGGCATTGATCCGGGCAGCGAGACGACGGGGTGGGGCGTGATCGAGGGCGACGCACGCCGCTACCGGCTCGTGGATTTCGGGACGGTGAGGGCCAGCCCGCGCGAGAGGTTCGCGGCGCGGCTCTTGAAAATCAGCGAGGGCGTCGAGGGGCTGATCGAGAAGTTTCGGCCCGACGTGTGCGCGGTCGAAGAGGCGTTCTTCGCCGTCAACCCGAAGACGGCGCTGAAGCTCGGCCAGGTGCGCGGCGTGGTTCTCCTGGCGGCTGAGCGCGCGCGAGTCGAGATCGCGGAGTACGCGCCGCGCCTCGTGAAGCAGACGGTCGTCGGCTACGGCGCGGCGGAGAAGCAGCAGGTGCAGGAGATGGTGCGCGTGCTTCTGAAACAGCGCGACGCGCCCGCGCCCTTCGACGCCTCGGATGCCCTCGCCGTCGCCGTCACCCACCTACACCACGCGGGCCTCCAGCGGCTCATTAAGCCTGCGCCTGCCCGCGCCAAGCTCGAAGCGCTGCTGGCCGCGAACCCGCGCCGGCGCGCGCCGCGCTGAAGCGCCGGGACAGAATTAAGCAGGAACCCTCGCAAGGCTGAACTGCCGGCCCCTCGCGGGGCTTCGACCACCGACAGCGCCGCCCACCCGCGAACCCGCGTGCGCTAACATTCGTCAGCCCCACCACCCGCCAAGGCTGATCCACGTCAACCTCTTCAAAGGAGAGTGAATCAGATGCCTCAAGCCCACTTCGTCGTCCACGTTTCGGGTCTCTTTCGTCAATTCATTTCCGCCGCAAGTCTCTTTCAAACACTAGCCCGCAACTCGCCCGCGGCGCGCGTGCCGCGACTGACAGGGGGCCGAGTCGCCACGGCGCTATTGCTGCTCGGCCTGTCGTTAATTGTCTCCGCGCCGGCGCAGGCCCGGAAGAAGCACAGGCCGCCAGCGGGAGGCCGCGCCGCCGTGGTGGTTGACGAGCGGCTGGCGGCGCTGCGCGACGCGCCGGAGCTTTCGGCGAATCTCTTGCAGAGATTGGGGCGAGGGCGCTTCGTCGCCGTCACGGGCGAGCGCGGCTCGCGCGACGGCGTGACGTTCTACCGCGTCGCGGTGACGCGGCGGACTGCCGGCTGGTTGCAGTCGGACGCGGTCGTCAGGCCGTCGAGAGCCGGCGACGACGAGCGGCTGCTGCGGCTCATTCGCGGCTCTGAAGAGTTCGACCGCGTCTCGCGTGCGCGCATCTTCCTCGACGCGTTCCCGCGCTCGCCGTTGCGCCCCGCGGTGCTTTTGCTCTTCGGCGACACGTCGGAGGAAGCCGCCGCGAAGCTCACGCGCGAGGCACAGCGACGCCTCGACGCGCGCGAGATGGAGGCGGGCGGCGCTCCGCAGGCGAGCTACTTCCTCAACTTCAACGGCCTCGACCGGTATCGGAGGCAGGGCGTCGTCTTCGTCTTCGACCGCGCGACGAAGCAGTTCCACTACGACGGGGCGGGCTGGCGTGAGATCGTCCGCCGCTACCCGCAGAGCAGCGAAGCGGCGGAGGCGCGCAAGCGACTCGCGGGGGCGACGGCAGCCGCGCGTTGAACGACCGCAGCCGCGCGTCTTTCAACGCTTTTCAGGCGGCGGCGGGTTGGTATTGCAAAATCGTGCGGGGGCGGTTAGATTGTCGGCGTAAACCCTGGCGGCGAAAAAAGTAGAGGTGCTCCCGCGGGCGTCCCCCTGCGTCAACTTAAACCTGGAGGAAGGAACAGTGCCGGTAGGAACGTGCCCTGATTGCGAAGCCGAAGTCCACGTCGGCCTCGACGCCGACAAAGGCAACACCGTCACCTGCGACGAGTGCGGGTCGGTGCTGGAGATCGTCGGCCTCGACCCCGTGGAACTGGACATCGTCGAGGAGGACTTGGACGAGGACGACTTCCTCGACGACGACGAAGACGAATACTGAAAAGCCGTGAACCGTGAACCGTAAACCGTGACGAGAGAAAACCAATCTTCTTCTCGTCACGGTTTACGGTTCACGGCTTACTTTTCACTGCCTTTAACGGTAGTGCGATTCTGGCGGACTGAAAGGCCGCGCGGGGCTTCGACACGGATGGTGTGGGAGCGCCCGTCGCGCCTTTTTTCTTCGGGTGGGTAGAAGGCCAGCACGTAGGTCGAGGTGACCTCCTCGGCGAGCGCCCGGAACAGAGGCTCGTAGTCCTTCGTGTTGGCATAGACGTTCTCGCCGCCGGTCTTCTCGACGAGGCCGGAAACGTCGAGGGGCGTCGGCAGGGGCGCGCGCTCCGCGGAGGCGGGGGCGAGCAGGCGCGAGTAGGACGGCAGCGTCACCGAGTAGATGCTCACCTCGGCCTCGTTGGCGCGCTCGATGACCGTGGAGGGCGAGACCACGTCGCCGACGGGGAAGCCGTCGGTGACGACCACGACGGCACGCTTCAACAGGCGGTGGTCGAGCGTCGAGGGCGCTTTGCGCACGAGCAGGCGCACGGCGTCGTCAACGGCGTCGTAGGCGTGCGTCGAGAGTCCGTTGTTCTCGCGCGCCAGGCGTTCGAGCGCGTGGTCGAGCTTGTGCGGGTCGCTGGTGAACGACTGGAGGATTTTGGCGCTCATGCCGAAGCTCATCAGCGCGAACGAGGCCGGGCGGTTCGAGAGCTTTTCCGAGAAGGCGCGCATCGCCGACTGCAAGCGCGCCATCTCCTCCGGCGTCATGCTGCCCGACACGTCCACGGCGAAGACGACCGCGACGGGCCGCTCCGAGCCTTCGCGCCGCTCGACGTTGAGGAACGCGACCGCGCGCTCCTCTCCGTCCTCGTAGAGCTTGAAGTCTTCGGGCCGCAAGCCCCTCACGGGCCGCCCCCCGGCGTCCGTCACCGTCACGTCAACCAGCACGAGGTCTGTGTCAATCTTCAGCACGTCCTCGTCGTCAATTACCTCCGGCGGCTTTTCGACGCGCTGCCGCGTGCCGCCCTGCTGCCGCGCACGCGCGTCCCTCGCAGTCGCAGACAGCGCGAGCAGGACGGCTGCCGTGACGAGCAGGGCGAGGGCGAGGTGCACGTCGCGTGCTGCGGCGGGTCGTTTTCGTTTCGGCGTTGACGGCATTGACTTCGGGCGCGAAAAACTCTCGGAAGCCTTCGGCGCGTTGAAGGGATTATACGACCTCAAACGGGGCCGCGCCAGAGTCCGCAAGGATTCGGGCGAGTGTGCCCGCTCTCCCGGCGGCGTGTTATAATCCGCGCCGCATCTTTTGATGCCCGCAGCCGGGAGGAAGTCTGAAGTAGAAATGCGCCGAAGGAATTTTTTTCTGAAGCTGGCCGCCGCCCTGGTCACGCTGTCCGTGCTCGCGACGCCGACCCTCGCGCAAAAGAAGTCGAAGAAGGATAAGCAACAGCCGACGACGACGGGCGGCATCAGCGGGCGCGTGCGCGTTGACGCGGGCGCGAGCGCCGCCGGCATCAGCGTCGAGGTGCGGCAGGGCGAAACCGGCGTGGCCGAGGCGACGACCAACGCGAAGGGCGAGTTTGAATTCCAGGGCCTCGCGCCCGGCAGCTACGGGCTGACGCTTCGGAAGTCGGGCTTGCAGGTCGGGCGGATGGAGAGCGTCACCGTCCGCGCGGGCAAGACCGTCTCGCTCAAGGATCACCTGTTCCTCCCCGCCGACGAGGGCGCGCTGGCGCTCCTGCGCGGCAGCGTCTTCGACGCCGCGGGCCGAAGCTTCGCGGGCGCGCGGGTCGAGCTGGCGCGCGTGGAGGCCGACGGCTCGCTCAAGAAACTCGACAGTCGTGTGGCAAACGTCGCCGGCTCGTTCGCTTTCAATCTCCCGCCCGCCCGCGCGCGCTACCGCCTGACGGCGAAGGCCGACGGGATGGAAGCGACGACGCAGGACGTGGACGTTGAAGGCGCGGCCATCTACCGCGCCGCGCTGACTCTCAAGCCCGCCGCCAGGTGAGCGGCGCGTAAATTGGGGGACGTTCGTGAAGGACGCTCACTCCCCGAAAGAAGACGGGCGCGAGGAGTTCCTGACCGCGCGCCAGCTCGCTGCCGTCTTGCAGGTGAGCGAGTCAACCGTGCGCCGCCTCGCGCGCGAGGGGCGCATCCCTTCAGTGCGCCTCACGCCGCGCCTCATACGCTTCAACGTCAAGGCCGTCTTCAAGGCACTCGACGGAATCTCGCGACGCACACAACGTCACGAAGAGGAAGCCCAAGACGATCCGCAGTTGTCGTTCGCGGACATGCTCTGACGGGCAGGCGGGTTCGCACGACCCCGGCTAATCTTCTTCATCGCCACGCTGCCCCCAGTTTCTCCCGCCCAGCTTTTTCAGGTTGTGCTTCCGTTTAAGATTGCCGCGCACGTTCCAGAACCAGGCCGAGACGCCGAGCGCCGCGCAGACGAAGGCGGCGTCGGGGTGTGAGAGCACGAGGAGAACTGCCGACGCGACGAGCAGCAGGCAGGCGACGAAGAACCACGGCTGCCTGAAGATGTTGAACCCTTCGTGCGAGGAATCGCCGCCGCGTCCTTCACGCGTGGACGCCGCCGTCTCTCCGGCGGACTCGGCGGAAGTCCCGCCGTGCTGCTCTGTCGGGTCGGTCTCCAAGCCTACCTCGGATGAGTTCAACTGATCGTCACGGGGATGGAGGCTTCGACGGTGCGCGGCGGCAGGCACTCCTGGTCGTTGCAGGGCTGCACGCGGACGCGCGCGCGGAAGGTGTGCCGCCCCTTCGCCGCGGTCTTGTCGGCGTGCAGGGGGAGCTTGATGATGGCCCGGCCTTCATAGACGGCGAGCGGCTTCTCGCTGAAACCGAGCTTGCGAGTCAAGGCGGGCGGGTAGGCGGGCTTGCCCGGCGTGATGCCCTCCTGCGGTTCGGCCTGAACCTCCGTCGCCACGTAGAACTTGTCGGACGCGGGGTTGGCGTTGACGTGGAACCCTTCGGCGATGTCGAGCCGCACCACGGCCTCGCCCGCGCCGCCCGCCGCGAGCTGCACCTCCTCGACGTTGACGTTGACGGGCTGCGGCTGCGTGGCCGGCGCGGGCGTGGCCTGCGCCGCCGCCGGCGTCGCTGCGGGCGAGGCGGCTGCTGTCGGCGCGTTGGCCGTGTCCGGTTGATTGCCCGTGCACGCGCCCAAGAGCAGCGGCGCGCTGCCGATGGCGATGGCTAGAAGAATTTTTCGGTGCATGGCATGAACTCTAGTTTTGAAAACCGAAAGTCTCAAGTGCGGCGGACGGCGGGCGCTCAAGGCCCCGGCGCGGGGCGCACTTCCGGGGCTTGCGCCTGAATCTCTCTCATAAACGCCGCGCGCCTCCGCGCCCGGCGCGCGAGGTAGCGCACGAGGAAGAAGAAGGGCAGGCCGATGAAGACCGCCAGCGGGATGAGCGCCAGCAGGACGCGTATGAGGAAGAGCGTGATGGCGGCGGCGATGTCTATGCCGTCGCCGAAGGCGCTTCGGACGCTGCGGAAGAATCCGGTGGTGCTGACGAGCGGCGAGGGCGGCTGGAGCGTGACCTTGATGGTGGAGAGGCTCGTCTGGTTTTCGAGGAAGCGGCGGCGGCCTTCGAGGCGCTCGATCTCGGTGCGCACGTTCGCCAGTTCGCGCTCCACGGTGATGGCGTCCGAGACCGCGTGAGCGCCCTTCATGATGTCGAGCAGTTGCGCTTCGAGCGCCTTCTGCGTGCGCAGGCGGGCTTCGAGGTCAATGTACTCCTCGGTCACGTCCTGCCCCGTAATTTTCTCCGCCGTGACGCGGCTGCCGGCGGCGCGGATGTCGTTGATCGTTGCGTCGAACTGAGAGGCGGGGACGCGCGCCTCCAACGTGATTCCCTCGAAAGCCTTGCCGCCGTCTGTCCCGGCCTGCTGCCGCGACTCGGACGTGACGACGAAGCCGCCGCGCGCCTCCGCGATTGAGGCGACGCGCCGCATCGCCTTCGGCGGCTCTTCGGTCTCAAGCGAGAGTTCGGCGTTGCGTATGATCTTGCGCTCGACGGGTGCGTTCTGCGACTGATCGGCCTGTTGGAGCGAGACGTTCTGCACGACGGCCTGGCCCGCACCGCCGCCCTGCGGCGCTCTGGCCGCCTGGTCTTGCGTGGGCGAATTCGGGGCCGCCGCACTCGCGTTGGAAGAAGAAGCGACCTGGCGTTCTCCGGGCCGCGACGCAGCGCCGCAGCCGATCAGCGCAAGGAGCGCCAGTGTCGAGAGGGATGTTGCCGTCAGTCTCATCAATCACCTCCGGGGGATTCAGGTCATCAGAACAGCCTTTGAACGAGCGCCTCACTCGTCTCTTGCGGCAGAGCAGAGCTCAATTTAACTGCGCGCTCGCAGTCACTCTTCGTCGCCTTCTTCCTCTTCCTTCGCGCCGTGGCGGTCGGGGCGCTTGATGCCGAACTTTTCGAGCCGGTATTGGAGCGTGCGGAAGGTGAGGCCGAGGAGCTTGGCGGCCTTCGTGATGTTGTAGTCGGTGCGCTCCATCGCCTGGAGGATGAGGTTGCGCTCCACATCCTCGAAGTTGACGCCCTCGGCGGGGAGCTTGAAGCCCGCGCCCTCGGCGGCGGGCCTGGTCTCCTGGCGGACTTCGAGCGGGAGGTCTTCGACCGTGATGTAGTCGGCCTCGGCGAGGAGGATCGCGCGCTCGATGGCGGATTCGAGCTGGCGGACGTTGCCGGGCCAGGCGTAGTCGAGCATCACCTTGCGCGCGTCGGGCGTGAGGCCGCGGATGAGGCGCGAGGTGTTGCGCGTGTGCTTCCTCAAGAAGAAGTCTATGAGGACGGGGATGTCCTCGCGCCGCTCGCGAAGTGGCGGCACGTCAATCGAGAGGACGTTGATGCGGTAGTAGAGGTCGTCGCGGAAGCGCCCGTCCTGTACCATCGCGCGGAGGTCTCGGTTGGTGGCGGCGACGACGCGCACGTCAATCTTAATCGCCCGCGTGCCGCCGACTCGCCGAATCTCGCGCTCCTGCAAGGCGCGCAGGAGCTTCGCCTGCATCGAAACGTCCAGCTCGCCGATCTCGTCGAGGAAGAGCGTGCCCTTGTCGGCGATCTCGAACAGCCCCTTCTTCTCGGCGTGCGCGCCGGTGAACGCGCCGCGCTCGTGGCCGAACAACTCCGACTCCAGCAGGTTCTCGTTGATGGCGGCGCAGTTGACGGCCTGGAACATCTGGTCGGCTCGCGGCGACTGGTTGTGAATCGCGCGGGCGATCAACTCCTTGCCCGTGCCCGACTCGCCGCGGATGAGGACGGTCGAGTTCGAGCGCGCGACCTTGAGGATCATCTTCTTGACGGCCTCCATCTCCGACGAGGCCGAGACGATCTCCTGGTCGAGCGCGTCGAGCTTACTCAGCGCGCGGTGGATGGTTTCAAGAAGCTGTTCGCGCTCGAAGGGCTTCTCCAGGTAGTCGAACGCGCCGCGGCGCAGGGCCTCCTTCGCCGAGTCAATCGAGCCGTGGGCGGTCAGGAGGATGACGATGATCGAGGAGTCGAAGGCCAGGAGCTTCGACAGAAGCTCGATGCCGTCCATGCCCGTCATCTTGAGGTCGGTGAGCGCCAGGTCGAAGCGGTGCTCGCGAGCAATCCTCAGCGCCGCCTCGCCCGACGCGGCGGTCGTCACGTCGTAGCCCTCGCCCGACAGTATCGCCTCCAAAATCTCGCGCTGCGGTTTCTCGTCGTCAACGACCAGAATGCTTTTGCGTGCCATTAGTAACTCCAAAATGATGAATGCGGAATGATGAATGATGAATTGAAGACGAGTCGTCTTTAATCATTCAAGCCGCCTTTCATTCATCATTCCGCATTCATCATTCATCATTTCCCGCCGTTGGTAGTTCGACCGTAAACGTCGTGCCTTCGCCGGGCCTGCTGGCGACGGAGATCGAGCCGTCGTGCGCCTCGACGACCTTCTTGGCGATGGCGAGGCCGAGGCCGGTGCCCGTCTCCTTCGTCGAGAAGTACGGCTCGAAAATTTTGTCCATGTGTTCGGGGCCTATCCCGCGGCCCGTGTCGGAGACGGAGACGCGCGCCCGCCCGTCGTCGTCTGAAAGTTTGACCATCAGTCGCCCGCCGGGCGCGTCCATCGCCTGCATGCCGTTAATGATAAGATTTGTGAAGAGCGAACGTAAAGACTCGCGGTCGCCGACGACCCGTGGGGCCGCGCCGTCCGTGTCGAGTCGCACTTCGACGCCGGCGTCCGCGGCCTGCACCTCGACCATGCGGAGTGCGTCGCGCAAGGTCTCGCCGAGGTCGAGCGGCTGGAGGTTGAGGTTGGCCGGGCGCGAGTATTTCAAAAACTCCGTGATGCGCGTGTTGATGCGCGCGACCTCGGCCTTGAGTTGGAGCGTGAGCTGCTCGACCTGCGCGCGCTTCTTCGGGTCGGAGGGGGCGAGCGAGGTGCGCAGGTGGTCGAGCGTGAGATTGATGTAGTTGAGCGGGTTGCGAATCTCGTGCGCGATGGCCGAGGCCAGGCGGCCCACGACCGCCGACTGCTCGGCCTGCTTGACCTGCGACTCAAGCTCGCGCATGCGGCCCAACTGCGCGACCATCTCGTTGAAGGTCGCGGCGAGCTGCCCGATCTCGTCGCGGCGGTCGGCGGCGGGGACGCGGAAAGAGAAGTCGCCCGCGGCCACGCGCTGCGTCGCGCGCGAAAGCTCCCTGACGGGGCGCGTGAAGCTCCAGACCAGGAGGGCGGCGACCGAGGTCGCCAGCAGCAGGACGGCGAGGGTCGGGAGCAACTGCCTGGCCGTCCTCCAGACGGGTTCGGAGGCGGCGGGGCTTCTGCCGAGCACCACGACGACGTAGTTCATCCCCTCGTCGGTCTGGAGCGGGATGGCGAAGGTGCGCGGCTCGCCGGCGATGGGCTGCTGCGTCGTCGGGAGTGAAGAGACGCGCCTGAACTCCTCGGAGACCTCGCCGGCGTCAACCAGTTTCGGAAGGTGCAACTCCGAGACGTTGTAGTAGTGATAACTGCCATCGCTGACGGTCTCCGGCCTGAACCTGGGGTCGAGGCTGTCGTCAACGCGCCCGTCCTCGCGCACGACGAGCACGTTGACCACGCGCCCGGCCTGCTCCTTCAGGAAAGAGACCCTGCGCTTCTCGTCCAGCTCGTAGAGGTATTTGCCGGAGGTGATGCTCTCGTTGGCGAGGGCGATGCTCGCGGTCAGGGCCTGTTCTTGGTCGGAGATGATGACGGAGTGGCGCTGCTGTTCGAGCCGGCTCAGGTAGAGCTGCACACAGAGCGTGGCGACCAGCAGCAGCGCCATCACCAGGAGCAGCCGCGTGCGGAAGCTGTAGAAGAGTCTCGGCAGTCGCATGAAAACAGTATCCGATAGTCAGTAGTCAGTAGTCAGCCGCCCTCCGTCGAGGCGTCAGTCAGAAAGCGTCAGCGCCCGCGCCCGCGAACCTACTGACCTCTACCCACTGACTACTGGCTACTTTTTTAAAGTTGCCCTACTTCTGCAACAGATGTTATAGTCACAATGGTCTCCAGCGCAAAGCCCTCCCGGAGACCGCGAGCAAGTCTCTCCAGCCTTTTTCTTTGGTGCGCATAGAAGTTTTGAAGGTGTCTCAAGAGCTTTCACGAAAATGCTCCGGCGGGCTTCATCAACACTTCGAGTTCGGCACCGGGGCGGTCACGAGAGGCCGCCGCGAAAAAGTCGCGCAAACAAACTTTCGTTCAAAGCATCTTAGGCGTTTGACACGGCGGCCCGGCGCACCCCTTTTGCAGTTCAGTTCCGGGCGGTCGCTTCTGCTTGATTTTTAAGCGAGGAAGAGTTCGATGACCCTGAAGTTCCGTTCCCTCAGTCTAACCGCGTTCGTAATCTCCACAATCTTCTTCATCGCCCCGCCCTCGGCGCAGGCCGCGTCCAGGGCTTCCAGAAGGGCAGCCGCCAAGTCCTCGAAGCCCGCAGGTCGCCGCGGGCGCGACGAAGCTTCGTCGCGCAGAGACTCGCGAGGGTCGAGGCGCGAGCGCGCCGCGAAGGAGTCGCGCAAAGACTCGCGCAGCTTGTCGAAGCGCGAGCGGATGGCCGAGGCGCGCCGGGAGGCCGAGCGCCGTCGCCGCGAGGCCGCCGAGGCCGCGCGCCGCGCCGCCATCGCGCGGGCCATCGCCCTCGCCCGCCAGCGCGCCGCCGACCAAGCCCTCAAGGACGAGACCGCCGCCAACATACAGAAGGACGAGACGCAGGGCGAAGACCCGGATATCCGGCGCGTCGCGCTTCAGGCGCTCGGCGACCACGCCGGAACGGTCGTCGTGATGAACCCGAAGACGGGGCAGGTCTATACGGTCGTCAACCAGGACTGGGCGCTCAGGCGCGGCTTCAAGCCGTGCTCGACCACGAAGCTCGTCACTGGCTTGGCCGGACTCACCGAGCACGTCATTGACCCTGTGCAGACGGTCAACATCGGCACGGCGAGCTACCGGCTCGACCTGACCGACGCGCTCGCCTTCTCCGACAACGGCTACTTCCAACGCGTCGGCGGGCAGGTCGGCTTCGACAGGATGATGCAGTACGCGCGCAAGCTGGGCCTAGGCCAGCAGACCGGCATCAACTTCCCCGCGGAGTCGCCGGGCCGCCTCCCCGTCTTCAAGGAGGGCTACGCCGTCAACCACATGTCTTCGCACGGCGACGACATCGAGGTGACGGCCATCCAGCTCGCCACGCTCACGTCGGCCATCGCCAACGGCGGACACCTGCTCGTCCCGCACCTGCCGCGCACGCCCGAAGAGAACCTGCGCTTCCAGCGCGTCGTCAAGCGCGACATCGAAATCCCGCAGGAGAGCGTGCAGCGCATGATCCCCGGCATGATCGGCTCGGTCGCCTACGGGTCGGGGAAGCGCGCCAACAATCCGCTTGAGACCATCGCCGGCAAGACCGGCACCTGCACCGGCCAGGGCTCCAAGCTCGGTCTGTTCACCTCTTTCGCGCCCGTACACGACCCGCAACTAGCCATTACCGTAATCACGCGCGGCTCGACCTCGGCTGGCTACCGCGACGCCTCGACCATCGCGGGCCAGGTCTACCGCGGCCTACAGAATCGCTTCGGCCCGCGCCCCGGCGCGCAGCCCATGCTCGCCAGCGACCCGCTCGTCCCGCGCCCGCACGTTGACCCGCGCAAGGCCACTGAGATCAACGGCGAGGAGAAGGACGAAGAGGACGCGACGGACGCCAGCGCCGCGACCGTGGCGGGCGGAAGCACGACGCAGCCCGGCGCTCAGGACGGCGGCGCGCAGTCCACCCTTCAGAAGACCGCCAGGACCATCGAGCGCCCTCAGACGAGCGCCCCCGCCAGGACAATTACGACCACCCCGTTCGCATTGCCCGCGCCCCAGCCGAAGACGACTCCGGGCGTCGAGCGCCCGCGCCGCGTCTCGGACAGGCCGGAGTAGTTCAAAGTTCAAGGTTCAAAGTTCAAAGTGCCGACTCGTGAGACTTCAATCTCACGGGTCGGCGCTTCACTTTTTACGCTCAACTTTGAACCTTGAACTTTGAACTTTGAACTTCTTTTCTACGGCTTGACACGGTGCGGCGGTTGGTGCAGTATCACGGCGCGAAAACCGCTCGGAACAGGACGAATGGCCTTACGTTCCCCGAGGGAACAGGCGCGGCGCGCCGGGGCGGCTACAGCGGCAACTGGCCGCCACAGCCGCGCATCTGAGATACGCGACGCCGAAAGCGCGCCCCCGAATCACATCTCCCAGAAAAAGAGTCAGCGCACGGAGGATTTGCGACCGATGAAAAACGTATTACGACTTCTGATTATCGTAGCGCTCGCGGCGGCGTTCGCACTACCGGCGCTCGCGCAGACCACGGGCGGAGGGACGGCTGCCACGTCCGCGCAGGACGCGGACGCGAAGGCGGCCCTTTATAAGAAGTTTCTCGACAACTACAAGGGCACGCCCGAACAGCAGAAGGTTGCCTACGACACCGGCAAGGAATACCTGAGCAAGTACGGCAGCGACACGTCCGCTGAGAACGCCCCGATTGTCAAGTTCATACAGAACTGGGTGACGAAGTACGAGGCGGCCACCGTCGAGTTCAACTGCACCGACGCCGTGAACAAAAACCCGACGCAAGCCTACCAAGCCTGCCAGCCGCTCTTGGCGCAGAACCCCGACAACCTGAAGGTCTATCTTATGCTCGTCGCCGCCGGCGTGAAGAACGCCACAACCGGCAACAAGAGCATGTACGGCCAGACCGTCGAGACCGCGCGCAAAGCGCTCAGCCTGATCAGCGAAGGCAAGACGGCCGACTCCTACGCGCCTTTCAACAACCAGCAGGAGGCGACCGCGGGCCTGAACTACTACATCGGCGTCTTCGGACTCGACAGCGCGCCGGGCGACGCCGCCGCCGCCCTGCTCAAGGTGGCGCAGTCCGGCAGCAGCTTCAGCAAGGAACCGAGCACCTACCAGTCGCTCGGCCTCGCGTACTACAACAACGAGTTCAAAAAGCTCGCGCAGGACTACAAGGACAAGTGCGAGGGCAAGGAGGCGACGCCGGAGTGCGACGCGCTATTCGCCAGGGTCAACCAAGTGCTCGACCGCGTGATTGACGCCTACGCGCGCGCCGTCGCCCTGAGCAACGGCAAGGCTCAGTACGCGGCGATCAACAACGCCGTGAAGCCCGCGCTGACGCTGCTCTACAAGCAGCGCCACGACAACTCGGACGCGGGGCTTAACGAACTCATCGCGAGCGTCCTGAACAAGCCGCTGCCATTGCCGGGCCAGGAGCCTGCGCCGACCGCGACGCCGTCCAGCTCTTCGGGGACGACCGGCACCGACGGCACGGGCGCGACCACGGCGCAGCCGACGGGCACTACGCCCAAGCCCGCCGCGACGCCGGCCACGAACACGAAGCCCGCGACGACTCCGACGACGAAGCCCGCGACGGCTCCGACTAAGCCGTCCACCCCTCCGCAGAAGCCGCCGGTGACCAAGGCCACCCCCGCCGCCAGGTCGCGCGCGGCGGCGGCGACCTCCGGGCACTGAGGCGAGCATCGGTCGCAAGAAGCCACGCGCGCCGGG
>Ga0209577_10002467_pt1 | contig 17805 bp, 18 predicted proteins | sample GraSoiAngelo_109_FD_185874 | JGI IMG/M metagenome (GOLD analysis project Ga0209577, IMG submission 185874) | Grasslands soil microbial communities from the Angelo Coastal Reserve, California, USA - 14_0903_12_20cm (SPAdes) (version 2) | ecosystem: Environmental > Terrestrial > Soil > Grasslands...
AGGGAAGGGCTGCTGCTGGCGGTTCAGCGGCCAGGCGCCGTGTGCGCCCATTTGTCCCCGGGACGATCCTCGCGGAGATCCCAGGCGGCGGCGCCTGCCTCCAGTGTTCTGCGACAGGCGACCGACTGAAGAGGTTGACCAGGATCTGGCCGTCAGGCAGGGGTCGGACCTCCGCCTGGTAATCCGGCCCCGCCCCCGTCTGGAAGTCAGATGGCCGCCCCCGCCCAAGGCGCCGCTGGATCGCGGTCAGCGCCGCGGCTGGAAAGGCCATGCCGGCAGGCTGCGATGCGATCAGGCTTCCGTCGGCTGCGAGCAGCGCCGTCGCCACGCAGCCCCGGCTGACCGAGACCCCTCCCGGACGTCCGGCAACGCGCTCGGCGCCGTCCATGGAGCTTCTCCCTCGATTATCGGCACCCACACGGCCGCGACCCAAATACAGGCCTCATCTGGCCCCGATCGAGCTTTCCGCGGTCAGCGTTCCTCGCGTATATACGGCACCCCGAGCGCGGCCGGCGCGCCCAGGCGGCGCTTGCCCCAGCTGGTCGAGACGAAGACCAGGACCACGATCGTCATCAGGTAGGGGAGGGAGGCGAAGACCTCGGGCGGCAGGTGCACCTGGTGCGCCTGGAGGATGAAGCCCAGGCTGCTGAAGGCGCCGAAGAGGTAGGCGCCGCCGAGCGCCAGCTCGGGGCGCCAGAAGGCGAAGATGACCAGCGCGATCGCGATCCAGCCCGCCCCCGAGGTCATCCCGTCGAGCCATCCGGGCGTGATCGCCAGGCTGAAGAAGGCGCCGCCCACGCCCGCCAGCGCGCCACCGATCAGGGTGTGCGCGTAGCGATAGCCCGCGACGCTGATGCCCATCGCGTCCGCGGTCGCCGGGGATTCGCCCACCGCCCGCAGGTGCAGCCCGGGGCGGGTCCTCGTCAGGTAGAAGACCGTGACCGCGACCAGCGCCCACGACACGTAGACCAGCGCGTTCTGGTGGAACAGGAGCGGGCCGACGACCGGTGCGTCACCTAACCCGAACAGGTCGATGGCCTTCAGCTCGTGAAGCGCCGGGTGCCCGCCCAGGCGCCCGACCGCGCCCAGATAAGAGGAGAGCCCCGAGGCGCCGGCGAAGATCGTCAGCGCCAGGCCGGAGACGATCTGATTGGCCCGCAGGCTGATCACCAGGATGGCGTGGATCGACGACGCCGCCGAAGCCGCAAGCGCCGCGACGCAAACAGCGGTGGTCAGCCCCACCCAGCCGGGGCCGCCCACGTGCTGCACGGTCCAGAACCCGGTGACGGCGCCGATCAGCATCATGCCCTCCACTCCCAGGTTGAGGACGCCCGACCGCTCCGCCAGGAGCTCGCCGACCGCGGCGAAGAGGAGCGGCGTGCCGTAGAAGATGGCCGAGGCCAGGACCACGATCAGCACCGTCCCGTTGACGTTCACGAGCCGGCCTCGGCGACCGCGACCGGCGCCGGGGCCGGCGCCGCCGTCTGCGGACCGCGCCAGCGGATCCGGTAGCGCACCAGCATCTCGCCGCCCAGGGCGAAGAACAGGATCAAGCCCTGCAGCGTCCCCACCAACCCGGCGGGGAAGTCCGGACCCTGCAGGCTGTAGCCGGCATTGGCCAGCCCGCCCAGCAGGACGGCGACCACGATCACGGCGAAGGGGTTGAGGCGGGCCAGCGCCGCGACCACGATACCGGCGTATCCGAAGCCGGCCTGCTGGATGCCGCGCGGGTCGAGCACGTGACGGAAGTCGCCGACCTCGCTCGCGCCGCCGAGACCGGCCAGGCCACCGGCCATCGCCATCACCGTCACGATCCGGCGCCGCACCCGCATCCCCGCGTAGCGCGCCGCGTTGGGCGAGTCTCCGATCACCCGCATCTCGAAGCCGAAGCGGGTCGCCGTCGCCGTCAACCAGACCAGGGCGGCGGCCAGGATGCCGAGCAGGAAGCCGAAGGGGATCATCATCCCCAGCAGGTCGAAACGCGGCCAGCTGGCGGCGTCGGCGAGGTACTTGCCCTGCGGGAAGACGCGCGCCGTGAAGGTGCTCAGGTCGCGCCAGTAGGAATGACTGTCGTAGATCAGATAGGTGATGAAGAGCCCGGCCACGTAGTTGAGCATCAGCGAGGTGATGATCTCGTTGGTGCGGAAGGCCGCGCGCAGGATGCCGGGGATCGCGCCCCAGGCCGCGCCGGCCAGGATGCCGGCCACGACCATGGCCGCGATGATCAGTGGACCGGGCAGCGCGTGCAGCGCGATGCCGGCTCCGGAGGCGCCCACCGCGCCCAGGTAGAGCTGGCCCTCGGCGCCGATGTTCCAGACCTGCATCCGGAAGGCGGCGGCGGCGGCCAGGGCGGTGAGCAGGAGAGGGGTGGCCGTGACCAGCGTGCCGCTGATGGCCCCGGAGGCGAAGAAACCCCGCTCCAGCAGGCGCCGGTCCGTGGCCACCGGGTCGTGCCCGGTCAGGACCAGGATCAGGCCAGAGAAGACGAAGGCGGCGATGACCGAGCCCACCGGCACCGCGACCGGGAGCCAGCCGGGAACACTCAGCCGGCGCTCGATCCGCAGGCTCATGCGTGTTCGGTCGCCGGTCCGGTGCCGGCCATCATCAGGCCGATCTCCTCCACCTGGGCGTGGTCGCGGTCGAGCACGCCCACGATCCGCCCCTCGTAGAGCACCGCGATCCGGTCGGAGAGGGCCAGGATCTCGTCCAGGTCTTCGCTGATGAGAAGGATCGCCACCCCGGACCGGGCGGCATCCAGCAGCATGCCGCGCACCGATTCGGTCGCCGCCACGTCCAGCCCGCGGGTGGGCGAGGCCGCGATCAGGACGCGCAGCGGCGAGGAGAGCTCCCGGGCCAGGACCACCTTCTGCAGGTTGCCGCCCGAGAGCAGGCGGGCCGCCGTCTCCGGAGTCCCGGCGATCCGGAAGCGGCTGATCAGCTCGCCCGCCCGGCGGCGGGCCAGGCCCCGGCGCAGCAAGCCCGCCACCGACAGCGGCGGCTGCCGGTAGGACTTGAGCACCAGGTTCTCCCAGATCGCCAGCCCGGGCGCGACGCCGGTGCCCAGCCGGTCCTCGGGAATGTGGGCGATGCCCACGGCGATCGCCTGCCGGGGCGAGCTCGATCGCAGGCGCCGGCCGGCCACCGTCACACTGCCGCCGCTGGAAGGCCGGACGCCGGTGATCGCCTCCGCCAGCTCCCGCTGGCCGTTGCCGGCCACGCCCGCCACCCCCACGATCTCCCCGGCGTTGACCGACAGGTCGACCTCGCGCAGGGCGGGGGTCTCGATGTCGGACTGCGCCGATAGTGAGCTGATCTCCAGCACGGGCGTCCTGGCGACGGCGTGGTCCTGGGCGCGCGGTGGGAAGACCACCTCCCGGCCCACCATCAGCCGGGCCAGCTGGCGGGGACTCGTGTCCCGGGTCGAGACCGTCCCGACCGACCGCCCCCGGCGCAGGATGGTGACCCGGTCGGAGACGGCCATCACCTCCTCCAGCTTGTGCGAGATGAAGATCACGGTCCGGCCCTCACCCGCCATCAGGCGCAGGGTCTCGAACAGGGACGTGCTCTCCTGGGGCGTGAGCAGCGCCGTCGGCTCGTCCAGGATCAGGATCCGCGCTCCCCGCTGCAGGGCCTTCAGGATCTCGACCCGCTGCTGCTCGCCGGCCGAGAGCTGCCAGATGCGCGCCCGGACCTTGACCGGCATCCGGTAGCGCTGGCTCAGGGCGGCGACGGTTCGTTCGACCCGGCGCGGGTCCACCAGCAGCGGCTGGCCGGACGCCTGGTGGTGGCCGAGCACGACGTTCTCGGCCACGGTGAATGAGGTGACCAGCCGGAAATGCTGGTGCACCATGAAGATGCCGGCCGCGAGAGCGTCTCGGGGAGCGTGGAACTGCACCGGACGGCCCCTGACCTCGATCTCGCCTTCGTCCGGACGGTAGAGCCCGGTGATGATGTTGGAGAGGGTGGACTTGCCGGCGCCGTTCTCCCCCAGCAGGGCATGGATCTCGCCGGCCCGGGCCTCGAAATCGACGTGGTCGTTGGCGACCACCTCGGGAAAGCGCTTGACGATACCGCGCAGGCTCACCGCCGGGGCCGCCCCGGCGGTGGCCTGCCCGTCAGACGATTCGGGTAGCTGGCTCAGGATCCCTTCGGATTCCCGATCACTCCCTGGACGAACCAGTCCATCGTCAGGATGTCGTTCAAGGTCAGCTTCTGGCCGGCGGTCACGTGGACCGCGCCGCTCTGGTCCTTGATCGGCCCGGTGAACTCGTAGAAGCTGCCGCTCTTGAGAGCCGCCTTCTTCTGATTGATCGCGTCGCGCGCACTCTGCGGGACCGAGGTCCCGAACGGCGCGATGTCCACGAAGTTGTCCTTCATGCTGCCGTAGTAGCTGCCGCTCTTCCAGGTCCCGTCCATGACCGCCTGTACCCGACGGGTGTAATAGGGTCCCCAGTTGTACACCGTGCCCGTCAGCCAGACGTCGGGGGCGAACTGCTGCTGATTGGAGTCGTAACCGGTCCACTTGACGCCCGCCGCCTTGGCCGCGTCACCGGTCGCCGGGCTGTCCTGGCCCTGGCCGATGGCATCGACGCCTCGCTGGATCAGGCTCTGGGCCGCCTGCTTCTCCTTGGCCGGGTCGAACCAGGTGTTCGTCCACTCCACCTGCACCGTCGCGCCCGGGTGCAGCGCCTGGGCTCCCAGGGTCACGGCGTTGATCTCACGGATCACCTCGGGGATCGGGAAGGGCGCCACGAACCCGATCTTGCCGTTGCGGGTCGCCGCCCCCAGCGCCATCCCGGTCAGGTAGTCGGCATCCTCCGCCGCGCCGAAGTACTCCGCCAGGTTGGTCTCGGTCTTGAAACCGGTGGCCTGCTCGAAGAACACGTCCGGGTGCAGCTTGGCCTCGGCGTCCATCGCGTCCTGGAAGCCGAAGGAGGTGGCGAAGATCAGCTTGTTGCCGTCCTGCACCAGCTGCTCGATCACCTGCTGGACTTGCGGTCCCTCGGGCACGTTCTCCTTGTAGGTGGTCTGCACGCGGCTCCCGAAATGCTGCTCGACCATCAGCCGGCCATCGTCGTGGGCCTTGGTCCAGCCCGCGTCGCTGCGGCTGCCCACGTAAATCCACGCCACCTTGAGCGGAGCGCCCGCGCTCGGTGAGGTCGAGCCCGACCCACCGGTGCCGCAGGCGCTGAGCGCCAGCCCCGCGAGCACAGTCAGACAACCGATCACACGACTCTTCATCCCTTCACCTCTCCCTTGACGCCGTCGAAAGACTACATAGTACCGGCGGCGCCGAGCCCCGTCCACCGGTGCTCAGGTCCCGATAATGTAGGCCGTGGAAGGCCCCATTTGATGGATGTCCTGCTGCCCCGTACCCTTGAGGAAGCGCTGGAGATGAAGGCCGCCCATCCCCAGACCGTGCCCCTGGCCGGGGGGACGGACCTGATGGTCGACCTCAACTTCGGGCGCCTACGGCCGCCCTCGATCCTGGACGTCTCCCGCCTGCCCGAGCTGCGGGTCCTGAGCAGGGAGGACGGCCACTGCTTTCTGGGCGCCGGCGTCCCCTACAGCCGGATCACCGCCGAGCTGGGCGAGTTCAGGCCGCTCGCCCAGGCCAGCCGGTCGGTCGGCTCACCCCAGATCCGCAACCGCGGAACCGTGGGCGGAAACCTGGGCACCGCCTCGCCCGCCGGCGACATCCTTCCCGTGCTCGCCGTCTACCAGGCTGAGGTCGACCTGGTCCGGCCGGGAGACACCCGGGCTCTGGCCTGGGATCGGTTCCTGCTCGGCCCGAAGCGCACCGCCATCGCGCCCGACGAGCTCATCGCGGGTGTCCGCTGGAAGGTCTTTCGGGGCACCGGCTCGTTCTCCAAGATCGGCACCCGCAACGCGATGGTGATCGCGGTGGCCTCACTCTGCCTGGTGCTGGACGAGGACGCCCGCCAGGTGCGGGCCGCCCTGGGATCCTGCGGGCCGACCATCCTCCGGGCCGCCGCGGCGGAGGACTATCTCACCGCCGAGCTGCGGCGGGCCGGCTCGTGGGACGATCCGGCCTGCAGGCTCGGACAGCCTGTGATCGACGCCTTCGCGGAGCGGGTGGCGGACGCGGCCCGGCCCATCGACGACGTACGCGGCACGGCCGCCTACCGGCGGCACGGCCTGCGGGTCCTTGCCCGGCGGGCCCTGGCCTGGGCGCTCGAGGACCGGAGGCAGGGGCGTTGATCCTCAGGCTGCAGGTCAACGGAGCGCGGCGCGAGGCCGACGTCTGGCCGGGGACGAGCCTGCTGACCCTGCTGCGCGACCACCTCGGGCTCTATGGATCGAAGAACGCCTGCGAGCAGGGCGAATGCGGCTCCTGCTCGGTGTGGCTCGACGGTGAGCTGGTCTGCAGCTGCCTGGTGCTGGGGGCGCAGGCGGGCGGCCGCGAGGTCCTGACAGTCGAAGGCCTGAACCTGGAGCGGCAGGCCGGCGCGGTGCAGGCGGCCTTCGTCGAGGCGGGCGCCGTCCAGTGCGGCTTCTGCACGCCGGGCTTCGTGGTGGCCGTGACCGACCTGCTGAGCAACGACCCCGCGCCGTCGGAGGCGTCGATCCGCGAGGCCCTCTCCGGCAACCTCTGCCGCTGCACCGGCTACGCCAAGATCCTCGACGCCGTCAACCTGGCGGCCGGCCGCCTGCGAGATTCACCGGCATGATCCTGATCCAGGACTGCGACCTCGTGGCGGTGATGGACGACACCGGCACCGAGATAGCGGGCGGGTCCATCCTGATCGACGGCGGGAGGATCACCTGGGTGGGGAAGGGCAGGCCGGCGGGCGCCGAGCGGGCCGAGGTGGTCGACGGCCGGGGACTGATCGCCATCCCCGGGCTGGTCAACGCCCACCACCATCTGTTTCAGGTCCTGACCCGGGTCCGAGCCCAGGAGCAGGGCCTGTTCGGCTGGCTGACCGAGCTCTATCCGGTCTGGGCGCGGCTGGACGCGAGCTGGGTGCGCGCCGCCGCCGCCATCGGCCTGGCGGATCTGGTTCGGTCCGGCTGCTCGACCACAACCGACCATCACTACGTCTTCCCGGCAGGCACGAGCGGGCTGCTGGAAGCCGAGATCGAGGCCGCGGCCGCTCTCGGCATCCGTTTCCATCCCTGCCGCGGGTCGATGGACCTGGGCGCCTCGGCCGGCGGGCTCCCGCCTGACTCGATCGTGGAAGAGCCCGAGGCTGTCCTGGCCGAAACCGAGGCCGCGGTGCAGCGCTTCCACGACCCGAATCCGGGCTCGATGCTGCGGATCGCGGTCGGCCCCTGCTCACCGTTCTCGGTGAGCGACCGCCTGATGCGCGAGTCCGCCGCCCTCGCCCGCAGGCTGAAGGTCCGCCTCCACACCCACATCGCGGAGACGCTCGAGGAGGAAGAATTCTGCCGCCGGCGGTTCGGCAAGCGTCCGATCGAGCTGCTCCAGGACCAGGGGTACCTGGGCAGCGACGTCTGGCTGGCCCACTGCGTCCACCTGAGCCAGGACGACGTGGAGCGGCTGCGCGCGACCGGTACGGCGGTCGCCTCCTGTCCCACCTCCAACGGACGGCTGGGCTCCGGGATCGCGCCTGTCCCCGAGCTGCTGGCGGCGGGAGTCAGGGTGGGCTTCGCGGTCGACGGGTCCGCCTCCAATGACGGCGGCGACATGCTGGCCGAGGTGCGCCAGGGCATGCTGATGGCCCGGGCCCGCTCCGGTCCCGCGGCGCTGAGCGCGCGCCAGGCCTTGCGGATCGCAACTCGGGGCGGGGCCGCCTGCCTCGGCCGTGACGACATCGGGTCGCTCGAGGCGGGAAAGCGGGCCGACGTAGCTCTCTTCCAGGTCGACGACCGCTCGGCGGACGGCGTCGCGGACCAGGTGGCTGCCCTCGTCTTCCTGGCCCCCCGTCCGGTGCACCATCTCTTCATCGAAGGGCGCGCCGTGGTCAGCGCGGGACAGGTCAGAACCGGAGTCCCGGCGTGACCGCGATCAGACCGCGGGCGGGGATTGGCGGCGTCGGCGAGTCGGCGCCGCGCGTCGACGGCCTGCCCAAGGTCAAGGGTGAGTTCGAGTACGCCAGCGACCTGAGGCGTGAGGGCATGCTCTGGGGCGAGACGCTTCGCAGCCCGCATCCCTCCGCCCGGATCCGCTCCATCGACGTCAGCCAGGCCGCGGTCCGCCCGGGCGTGCGCGCGGTGCTGGTCGCGGCGGACGTGCCCGGCCGCCCCCGCTTCGGCCTCGACGTCAAGGACCAGCCGGTGCTGGCGGCGGAGGTGGTGCGCTACGCGGGCGAACCGGTCGCCGTCGTGGCAGCCGACTCCCAGGAGGCCGCTCGCCAGGCCATCCGGGCGATCGCGGTCGACTACGAGGTCCTGCAGCCGCTCACCGACATGGAGGCCGCGCTCCATCCCGATGCGCCCCGGGTTCACCCGGGCGGCAACGTCGTGCGCGACGTCCGCATACTCCACGGGGATCCTGACGCCGCGGCCGAGGTCTGGGTGGAGGGCTACTACGAGACCGGGATGCAGGACCAGGCCCCCCTCGGGCCGGAGGCGGGACTCGCGGTCCCCGCTGTCGACGGCGGCGTCGACCTCCACGTCGCGACCCAGTGGCTGCACGCCGACCACGAGCAGATCGCCCCCTGCCTGGGCCTTCCCGAAGAAAAGGTCAGGCTCCACCTGAGCGGGGTCGGCGGAGCCTTCGGCGCCCGGGAGGACGTGAGCATGCAGATCCACGCCTGCCTCCTCGCGCTGCGCACCGGCCGCCCGGTGAAGATGGCTTACTCCCGGCCTGAATCCTTCTCCGGCCACGTGCACCGCCACCCCTCGCGGATCTGGATGCGGCACGGCGCCCGCCGTGACGGCACGCTGGTCGTGGTCCATGCCCGGCTGCTTATCGACGGCGGCGCCTACACCTCCACCTCGCCGGCCGTGATCGGGAATGCCACCACCTTCGCCGCCGGTCCCTACGACGTGCCCAACGCCAGCCTCCACGGCACGGCCGTCTTCACCAACAATCCGCCCTGCGGCGCCATGCGCGGTTTCGGCGCGGTCCAGGCCTGCTTCGCCTACGAGGCCCAGATGGACCGGCTGGCGGCCGCCCTGTACATGGACCCGCTCGCGCTTCGCCTTAAGAACGCGATGCGCCCGGGGACGGTGATGCCCACCGGGCAGGTGGTGGGGGGCAGCGCGCCGGTGCGCAAGCTGATCCAGGGCTGTGCCGCCATGCCCCTGCCCCCCGAGGAAGCCGCTGGCGGGCGCGATCCAATCCGCCTGCCGGGCGGCGCGGGCAACACCTCGCGAGGTGAGGGCCTGGCCCGCGGCGCCGGCTACGCGGTGGGCTTCAAGAACCTGGCCTACAGCGAGGGCTTCGACGACTCCTCCCAGGCCTGGGTCCGGCTCTCCCGCGACGGGCAGGGCGCGATGGCCGAGGTCAAGACCGCCGCGGTCGAGGTCGGCCAGGGCCTGGACACGATCGTGGCCCAGATAGTGCGCAGCGAGCTGGGCGTGGAGCGCGTCGTCCAGCTCCCGCCCGACACCGCGATCGGATCGGCCGGCTCCAGCTCCGCCTCACGCCAGACGATGATGACGGGGGGCGCGGTACAGCTCGCCTGCCAGGCCGTCCGGGCCGAGCTCGAGGCCCGCGCCGGCCACCACGAGGTACCCGACCTGATCGAGTTCCTCGACTCGCCGATCGAGGCCGTGCGCACCTTCCATCACCGGCCCACCCGCGCGCTCGACGGCACCGGCCAGGGCGAGCCGCACGTCGCCTTCGCCTTCGGCGCCGCCCGGGCGGTGGTAGAGGTCGACCGCGACCTGGGGCTGGTGCGGGTGGTGCAGCTGGCGGTCGCCCAGGACGTGGGCAGGGCGCTGAATCCGCAGAGCGTCCTGGGCCAGATCGAGGGCGGGAGCGCCCAGGGGCTGGGCTTCGCCCTGATGGAGGAGATCGACCTCGCCGGCGGGCTGGTCCGCAACGCCTCCTTCACGGATTACCTGCTGCCCACTACCCTCGACATGCCGCCGGTGGTCTCGCTCCTGGTGGAGGAGCCGGAGCCCGGGATGCCCTTCGGAGCCAAGGGTGTGGGCGAGCCCTCGACAGTGGTCGTGCCCGCGGCCGTGGTGGCGGCGCTGCGAGCCGCGACCGGACGGGCGCTCAGCCGCGCCCCGGTCAAGCCGGACGACCTGGTCGGCCTTCGGACCTTCCCCGGCTACCGGCCGCCGCCATGAGCCGGGCCACGCTCTCGACCCATGTGCTCGACACCGCCAGGGGCGGGCCCGCGGCCGGCGTCCGCGTCAGCCTGCGCCGCGAGTCGGGCGATCCGGTGGGCCAGGGCGTGACCGGGCTCGACGGCCGCGTCGCCGAGCTGGTCCCGGGCGGGATCGACCCGGGCAGCTATCTCCTGGTCTTCGACCTGGAGGAATACTTCGCCGGGCGTCCGCACCTCTTTCAGACCGTGTCTCTCACCCTGGCCATCGCCCAGCCGGCGCACCACCACGTGCCCCTGCTGATCGGTCCCTTCTCCTGCGTCTCCTACCGCGGCAGCTGACCGATGCCGCCCACCCTGGAGGAGCTCTTCGAGGGCTCGACCCCGCTTGCCCGCAGGCTGGCGCGCGAGGGCCCATACTCGTCGCAGCATGCGCTCATCGACCGCGCCCGGGTGCTGGTCGATGCCCTGACCGAGGAGGAGAAGATCGCCACTCTCAACGCGCACCCGCGCATCGGTGAGGACCCCCACCGGATGAGCGTGCGGTCGCGCGCGGAGCAGGGGCAGGAGGACGCGCTCCCCGAGCTGGCCCGCCTCAACGCCGAGTACGAAGACCGCTTCGGCTTCCGCTTCGTGGTCTTCGTCAACCGACGCCCCAAATCGGAGATCGCGGCAGTCCTGAGGCAGCGGCTCAACCGGACCCGGGCCGAGGAGCTGGAGGCAGGGCTGCGGGCGATCGTCGACATCGCCGAGGACCGGTCCCGCGGATGACCGAGATCCGTTATGGCAAGCACGACATCTCCTTCTACCGCTCCCATCCCGAGCGCGGCATCTTCGCCGGGCGCGTCGCGGTGGACGTCTTCGGCGACAATTTCATGCCCGCCTACAGCGAAGGCGACAACCGCAACGTGGTCGCCACCGACACCATGAAGAACTTCGTCCACGCGATGGCGCTGGAGTATCCAGGCGACCGCTACGAGACCTTTGCCCACTTCCTGGGCCGGCGTTTCCTCGACGAGTACCCGCAGATGCGGGAGCTGCGGCTTCGCGTCCGGGAGCAGCCGTTTGCGGGACACAGCGGCAAGCTGTTCAGCCCGCTGGCCGACGACTACGAGACCGTCGACCTGCGGCTGGACCGGCAGCGCGTCCACGACCTCTACTGCGGGCGCGCCAACCTCCGCCTGGTCAAGCTCACCGGCAGCGCCTTCAGGAACTTTGCTCGGGACCGCTTCACCACCCTGCCCGAGGTCCAGGACCGTCCCCTCTTCATCCACCTCGATCTCGGCTGGCGCTACCGGGATGCCGCACAGGCGCTCAGCGGCGGGCAGCTCTACGGATCGGGCGAGATTCGCGATGCGGTGATCCGGACCTTCGACGACTTCGTCAGCCTCTCGATCCAGCACCTGGTCCACGAGATGGGCCGGCGCCTCTTCGAGCGTTTCCCCGACCTGGTGGAGACGACCTTCGAAGCCCAGAACCGGCTCTGGGACACGGTGAAGGTGTCCGAGGCAGAGCCACTGCTGCGGGTCTTCGCGGATCCGCGCCCCGCGCACGGCTCCATCTTCCTCAGCCTCCGGCGGGAGTCGACGTGATCCGGATTCGAGCCGGCGGCCTGGAGTTCACCGCCCGGCTGGAGGAAGGACTCGCGCCCCGGACCTGCGCCGCCTTCCGCCGCTGCCTTCCGCTTCGTGGGAAGCTGATCCAGGCTCGCTGGAGCGGCGAATCGGCCTGGGTGCCGCTGGGGCAGCTCGAGGTCGGTGTGTCCTTCGAGAACGCCACCAGTTACCCGTCGGCGGGTCAGCTGCTCCTCTATCCGGGTGGCCTGAGCGAGACGGAGATCCTCTTTCCCTACGGCTTCACCTGCTTCGCCAGCAAGGCCGGGCAGCTGGCGGGCAACCACTTCGCCACCATCGACGGCGGCCGGGAGCAGCTCGGGGAGCTGGGACGGCGGGTGCTCTGGGAGGGCGCTCAGGACGTGGTCTTCGAAGAGGCCTGAGCGTTAAAGCGGTCGACCTCTTGCAGCTGGCGCGCCTTTTCGTCCGGCGTCAGGAAGGAGGCCAGGAACGAATTCTTGGCCAGGGTGACCACCTGGTCCTGGTCCAGGCCGAGCGCCTCTTCCACGGCTTCGAAGTTGTCGGCGACGTAGCCGCCGAAGTAGGCGGGGTCGTCGGAGTTGACCGTGACCAGCAGTCCCCGTTCCAGCAGCCACCTCAGGTTGTGCTGCTCCAGCGAGGCGAAGACGCGGAGCTTGACGTTGGACAGCGGGCAGATGGTGAGCGGCACCTGCTCGTCCGCCAGCCGCTCCATCAGCCGCTCGTCCCTGGCGCAGCGCACGCCGTGGTCGATCCGGCGCGCGTGAAGCAGGTCCAGCGCTTCCCAGATGTATTCCGGCGGGCCCTCCTCGCCCGCGTGCGCCACGGCGAGCAGCCCGGCGTCGGCGGCGCGTTCGAAGACCCGCTGGAAGCGGGAGGGGGGATTGCCCGCCTCGCTGGAGTCGAGACCGACGGCGGTGATGGCGTTGCCGAGGGCCAGCGCCTGGTCCAGAGTCTGGTCCGCGGCCTGCTCGGGAAGGTGTCGCAGGAAGCACAGGATCAGCCGGGAGCTGATGCCGAAGCGCGCTTCGCCCTCCTGCAGAGCCCGCTGGATTCCGTGCACCACCGCCTCCATGGGGACGCCGCGGACGGTGTGGGTCTGCGGGTCGAAGAAGACCTCGGCGTGCCGGACACCCTGCCCGGCCGCCCGCGCCAGGTAGGCTCGGGTCAGCTCGAAGAAATCGCCCTCGGTCCGCAGCACCGAGCAGCCCGCGTAGTAGAGGTCGAGGAAGGCCTGAAGGTTCTGGAAGGTGTGGGCCTCGCGCGCCGCCTGCGCGGACAGGTAGGGGAGGGTCAGGCCGTTGCGCTGGGCGAGCTCGAACATCAGCTCGGGTTCGAGGGTTCCTTCGATGTGGACGTGCAGCTCAGCCTTGGGGATCCGGCGCGCGAAATCGCTCACGGCCCCTCATTTAACCGGTTCCTCGAGGACCCGGCGTGAAGCTCCTGGCGCAGGAGCACCTCTGGGCCGTGGCCTGCATCGCGCTGGGCGCCGCGGGCCTCTCGCTCGCTGCCCGTCGCTGGCCGGGAGCCTGGACCAGGCCGGCGGCGCGCGCCCTCGGCGTGGGCATCATCGCGATCGAGAGCAGCTGGTGGCTCCTCTGGCTCCCTTTGCGTGGGAGCTGGTCGCCGGCCTGGGGTCTGCCTCTGCAGCTCTGCGACCTGGCGGCGTTCATCGCCGGTGTGGCCCTGCTCTGGCCCAAGCCGATCCTGGTCGAGCTGACCTACTTCTGGGGACTCGGGGGCACGCTGCAGGCGCTGCTGACCCCTGACCTCAGGGAGCACTTCCCCTCCTATCCCTACTGGCAGTTCTACCTGGCGCACGGGGGCGTCATCGTGGCTGCCCTGCTGCTGACGGTCGGCCTCGGCCGCCGGCCGCGGCCCGGCTCCGTGCCTCGGATCTTCGGCCTGACCCTGGCGCTGGGCCTGGCCGACGCGCTCGTGGACCTGGTGACCGGCGGCAACTACCTCTACCTGCGGCAGCGGCCGCTGAACGCCAGCCTCCTCGACTACATGGGTCCATGGCCCTGGTACGTCCTGACCGGCGCGCTGCTCGCGCTCGTCGTTCTGCTCCTCCTGGAGGCTCCATTTCGACTCACCGGTCGATCCAGGCGGCTCGTTGTTCGTCGACCTATCGCGTGACAGAATAGCCTGAGCACCAGCCGGAGGAGGAGTCGATGAGCGCAGCCGAGAGGTCCCTGGAAACGCGTGCCAAGCCCGAGGTGGTCTGGAGGATCTGGTCCGATCCATCCACCTGGCCGAGATGGAACCCGGACGTCAGCGAGGTGAACCTCGGCGGACCGCTGCGCACCGGGGCGGCCGGGAGCATGACCACGAAATCGGGCGGACGCCACGAGGTCTCGATCGAGGCCGTCGAACCGGGGCGCGCCTTCGAGCTGGTCTCCACCGGTCTGCCGCTGACCAGGCTGGTCTTCCGCTGCCAGGTGGTCCCCTCGGGTGCTGGGAGCCGGATCAGCCAGGGAGTCCGCCTGCGCGGCCCGCTGGCCCCGATCTTCACCGGGATGATGGCGGGACGGGTCGCGGAGAGCTTCCCGGCGCTGCTCAAGGGCCTGGCCACCGAGGCCGAAGCCACAGGCTAGCTCCCTCCCCCTTTGACGGGGGAGGGTAGGGTGGGGGTGCCACGGACTAATCTACCGCCGTGCGCACCCTCCTGCACCTTCTGGTCTTCGTGCTCGGCGCTTACCTGGTCGTGGTCACGGTCGTCTCCGCGGTCAAGACCTTCGTCCTGCCCCGCGCCGCGGCGGTCTTCATCAGCCGCGCCACCTTCGTGGCCGTGCGCCGCATCTTCAACCTGTTCGCGCGGCCATCGCGGCCCTTTCTGGTCCGCGACGCGGTGATGGCGATGTACGCGCCGACCAGCCTGCTCGCCCTGCCGGCGGTCTGGCTGCTCCTGATCGGCGCCGGCTTCAGCGCCATGTTCTGGGGCGTCGGAGTCCATCCGCTCGCGGAGGCTGTCGTGACCAGCGGCTCGTCGCTCTTCACACTGGGGTTCGAGCGGCCCATCCTCTTCCCGGCGATCCTGCTCACCTTCGTCGAGGCGGCCCTCGGCCTGGCGCTGGTCGCCCTCCTGATCAGCTACCTGCCCACCATCTACGCCGCCTTCTCCCGTCGGGAAACGGCCGTCGCCCTGCTGGAGACGGATGCGGGCACGCCGCCCTCCGCGCGCGAGATGCTGATCCGCAGCGCCCGGATTCAAGGACTGGGACGCCTGGACCTGGTCTGGCGGCGCTGGCAGGAATGGTTCGCCGACATCGAGGAAAGCCACACCTCGATCGCGGCGCTGGTCTTCTTCCGCTCCCCGCAGCCCGGCCGCTCCTGGGTCACAGCCGCGGGCTGTATCCTCGACGCCGCCGCCGTCACCCTGGCCTGTCTCGACCTGCCGGCCTCGGCCGAGGCCCAGATCTGCATCCGTTCGGGCTACGTCGCCCTGCGACGGCTGGCCGATTTCTTCGGCATCCGCTATGACCCGGATCCCCAGCCCACCGATCCCATCTCCATCAAGCGAGAGGAGTTCAGTGCGCTCTTCGAGGACCTCGCCCAGGAGGGGCTGCCGCTCAAGCCTGACCAGGAGCGGGCCTGGCGCGACTTCAGCGGCTGGCGGGTTAACTACGACACCGTGGTCCGGGAGCTGGCGTCGCTGACCATGGCGCCCTGGGCGCCGTGGTCGTCGGACCGCGCCGTGCCCTTCCATTACGTCCGCTTCTTCGGCCGCCGCCGGGCGTAAGCTGGGTCCGTGCCTCAGCCGCTGAGCCCGCCTGCCTCGACGCCGACACGGTTCTTCGAAGACTTCACGGTGGGCGAATCGTTCGACCTGGGCGCGATGCCGCGCTTCACCGAGGCGAGCATCGTCGCCTTCGCCAGTCAGTACGACCCCCAGCCCTTTCACCTCGACCCGGTCGCGGCCCGCGGCTCGATCTTCGGCGGGCTGGTGGCGAGTGGATGGCAGACCGTGGCCGGCTACATGCGGCTGCTGGTCGACCGTGTCCTCTCGCAGACCCCGAGCATGGGATCGCCGGGGGTCGAGGAGGTCCGCTGGCCGCAGCCGGTCCGCCCCGGCGACCTGATCTCAGGGCAGCTGACTGTGGTCGCCATCCGGCCCTCGCTGAGCCGGGCCGAGATGGGCATCGTGCGCTGGAAGGGCGAGGCGCGCAACCAGGCCGGAGAGATCGTGCTCAGCATGTCGTGGGTCAACTTCATTGGCCGCCGTAAGGCCGGCTGAGGGCGACTCGCTCCGCGACCGGGTGATCCTGGTCACCGGGGCGACCTCGGGCATCGGCCGGGTGGCCGCCCGGGAGCTGGCGGCGCGCGGCGCACACGTCATCCTGCACGGTCGCGATTCGCAGCGGGCGGAGCAGACCCGGCGCGCGATGATCGAACGCGTCCCATCCGCCTCGGTCGACGTGGTGCTCGCCGACCTGGCCTCCCAGGCCGAGGTGCGCCGTCTGGCGTCCGAGGTCAGCCAGCGCTTTCCCGGGCTCGACGTCCTGGTCAACAACGCGGGCGCGACCTTCGGCCGCCGCCTGGAAACCGTGGACGGCCTGGAGATGACGCTGGCGCTCAATCACCTGGCCCCGTTCCTGCTCACCAACCTGCTCCTCGACCTGTTGCGGCGGAACGCTCCGGCGCGCGTGGTGACGGTGGCCTCGGGGGCGCACCAGCGAGCCGCCCTGGACTTCGACGACCTGCAGAACCGGCGCGGCTACTCCGGCTTCCGCGTCTACGGGCAGTCGAAACTCTGCAACCTCTATTTCACCTACGAGCTGGCCCGCCGGTTGGATGGCGGCGTCGTGACCTCCAACGCGCTCCATCCGGGCTTCGTCGCCACCAGCTTCGGCCGCCGCGAGGGCGGCGTGATGGGACTGCTGATGCCGATCGCCCATCGGTTCGCGATCAGCCCGGAGGAGGGCGCGCGGACAATCGTCTACCTGGCCGCCTCCCCGCAGGTCGAGGGAGTGAGCGGCAAGTACTTTTTCGAGGAGCGGCCCGTCCGCTCTTCGCCGGTCTCCTATGATGCCGAGTCAGCCCGGAGGCTGTGGGAAGTCAGCGCTCAGTTGACGGCGCTTTAACTTACCGGGCGCATTTGCGGCTCGCCGGACCAGTACTTACGCGCGCCGATGCGCCGTCCAGGGCTCCGCGGCGCCCTCGCTGCCACACGGAGTGGCTCGCTCGGTGGCTCGCGCCTCGCCCATGCGGCGCCGGCGCTTACGCGCGAAAGCGCGACTCGCCCTGCGGGCTCGTAGCGGCGTCTCGCTCCTCGGGCTGGGCGCTGCGCGCCTGGCCCGTCGCTCCTAGCCGAACTCCACGGCGATGTAGGCGTAGCCGTTGGCCGCGATCGCCCAGGCGGTGCCGACGAAGCGGTAGGGCCCCAGGATGTTGGCCCGGTGCTCGGCGCTGTTCATGAAGAGCGTGTTGAGCTGCGCGTCGTTGATCCCGCCCGAGGTGTAGCCGACGTTCTCGCCGGCGCGGTAGCCGAGGCGGCAGCCCAGGTCGAGCTGGACCCCATTGGCGTGGGAGATGAATCCCTGCGCCGCCATGCGCCGGGCATTCTGGGCGGCGATGGACGCCAGGCAGGGACTCCAGGTCAGCGGCGCGAGCCCCGAGGCGGCGCGATCGGCGTTGATCAACGCCTGCTGGCGCGAGCCGATCACGACCGCCGGGCGCGGCGGCGGAGGCGGCGCGGGACGGACCGCCACCGGGGCGGCCGGTGGTGGAGGCGGGGCGGCTGCGTGGGCGGCCGGTGGAGGTGGTGGAGGTGGGGCGGGCGTCGGCGTCGGTATCACCGGCGCGTGCCTCGGCATCGTGTACCAGTCGTGTGCGGGTTCGCTGGGGAGAGTCCGCAACGCGACCGGTCCGGAATTCCGCGCCGTCGCATGCGCGTTCAGCAGGAGCGTGCCGGGGAGCGCGATCAGCACGCCGGCACTCAGGGCGATCGAGACCTCGCGTGGTGAGAAGAGCATGCCGCAGAGAACGGCGGTCGCCGCGATCGCCTT